>JABEBX010016254.1_pt1 | contig 34191 bp, 30 predicted proteins | sample 7245971 | NCBI WGS metagenome assembly JABEBX01 (sample SAMN14506365, study PRJNA622280) | hot springs metagenome | biome: hot spring [ENVO:00000051]|acidic hot spring [ENVO:00002120]; feature: spring [ENVO:00000027]|sediment [ENVO:00002007]; material: sediment environment [ENVO:01001048]... | reverse complement strand
CTTCCATCGCTTCTTTCAGAAGCGCGCGAATCGCAACGGCCGAGCGAAGGATCAGCCCTAGGGTAACATTGCGAATATGGTCTATATAAGGACTGATGATCTGCACCCTGACCAGAGTATTCGTTGATGGCGAGCAGTCCCAGCATGTTGACTGAAAGCATGGGGCAAGCCAACCCATGGTTCCAGCTTCTAGAGCAGGATGCTCGCTCCTTGGCCGATGTTGGCGAAAAAATGCTTGCAGAGATTCCCCAGCTCTTGGAAGTACTCCATGGCCTGCTGCAAGCCCATGCTGAGCAGCTACCTCTCCTGGCAAGGCAAATGGATTCTCTCTTGGCCGTCTATGAACCGTGGCTTCGCTCGCTGTTCTTGCCCAAAGCCTCCCCAGACTTTTGTGCTACGCAGGAAAATCTGGGCAACCTCCATGCCCAGCTAGGGATTCCAGCGTGGCTCTTTGCCCAACTGTTTTCCCAGGTAAGAAGGGAGTTTACCCATCTCGTTCTTACCCTCCGGAACGATCCTGTGCCGGCATTGCTGGCCATCCAGCGCATCCTGGATCTTAGTCAGCATCTTTCGAACCGGGCCTACGTCCGCCAAACCGAACATTCGGTCGTCAAATCCCTCCGCAAGTTAGCCCAACATCTTACTCCCGAGACGTTCTTTCGGGAGAGTGCCCGGCTTGCCTGCCGCCTCGTCCATGCCGACGGCGCCGCCCTGATCCTGCGGGCTGGGGATCGCTTGCGGTATGCCTTTTTTGAGGGGCTCCCGGAAGGCTACCGGGCCTTGGGAGAGTTTGATTTTTCCGCCATGGAGGGCGCTGCCGGAGCTGCTCTGCAGACAGCGGAACCAGTCTATCTTCCCCATTACCCGGCAAGCTCGTTGGCCATACCAGCTTTTGTCGAAGCCGGGCTACAGGCTAGCCTGGCCATTCCCCTCATGGGTACCGAAGATGGCTTGGGGGTGCTTGCCGTCTCCTGGTTCACCAGCCCCGCCCTGGAACGTATCCCTGAGGATCAGTGGGACTATCTCCGCCTGTTGGGCGACATGCTGGCAGGCGTTTTGTACCGCTCGCAACTGGAATCCAAACTGGAAAGCCTTGCCACCCGCGATCTGTTGACGGAATTGCCCAACCGTCGGGCCCTTCCTGATCGAATTACGAGCGCCATCGCCCGGGCCGATCGACATCATAATCTGCTGGCCGTGCTTTTTTTGGACCTCGACGGCTTCAAACCCATCAATGATCGCCTGGGTCATGCCCGTGGGGATGCTACATTGAAAATGGTTGCGGGGGATCTACGGCGGGCCCTACGCATGGGTGATTCCTTACTTCGCTATGCGGGCGATGAATTTATCGTCCTCCTGGAAGAAATTGCTTCCATGGAGGAAATCGAAGCAGTGGCGGATCGGCTCTTGGCCACGGTACGTCGAGTGGTAGAGTGGGATGGCTTGGCCTTGCCACTAAGCGCCAGTATTGGCATCAGCGTCTACCCTTTTGATGAATCTCCTCCCGAGAGCCTCGTTCATCACGCGGATCTGGCCATGTATCGGGCAAAAGAGGCCGGCGGCGATACCTGGCAGATCTTTGATGGGGAAGAAGGGGGCGCAGACCAACGGCGATTGCTGCTGGGTGACCTCCACCGGGCCCTGGAATTGGGGCAATTTTGCCTCTTTTGGCAACCCATCATGGACCTTCACACGGGGGCAATCCGTGGGGCGGAAGCCTTACTCCGCTGGCAACATCCCGTCCACGGCCTCCTCCCCCCGGGGGAGTTTCTTGCGCTCCTGGAGAAATCGCCGCTGATTCACCCTCTGGGGCAGTGGGTTTTGCACAGCGCGCTGCAACAAACGGCCCGCTGGCATGAGCAGGGAAGGAACTGGGATGTACACATCAATCTGGCAGCGGCACAGCTCGAAGATAAGGGCTTTGTGCAACAGTTGGCCGTCTCCCTGGAGCACTTTCCTACCTTGGAAAGGGATAAGGTCTGGCTGGAAATTGTCGAGCGGGTGGCCCTTGAGGACGTCCGTGCTTCCGCGCGGATGATTCAAGCCTGCCGAAACCTTGGGGTGTGGAGATGGCAAGATCTCTCTCGGTTACGGTGGTTGCTGAGGGAGTGGAAGACGCGGAGACTGTCGCCCACTTGGCAGCGCTAGGGGTAAGCTACGCCCAGGGATATTATTTCAGCCCTCCGGTGCCTGTGGAGCAATTGTCGGATCAACGGCACTGGAAATAGAGAACGCCTGTAAACCAGAATGTTCTCGCGCTGCCAGTTCGCGGCAAAGCCTTTGGGCAAGCGCACGCATCTGTTTTTGCACAGCCACGCGCTCCTGGATGGTGCTCTTTTGGGTCAGTTGATGGAGCCGGTCATGGACACCTTTGGCAAGGGCAAAGCTGGGTAGGCAGCCATACTTATCCTCTTTCTGGGCAAACCAGGTACTGAGAGGACAGGAGTGCAAGGGAGTGTCGCTGGTGTATTGGCGGGATCGTGGATCCTCCTTACTGTGGATAAGGAGTGCCAAATCTTCCAATGGACAAAGCGCGCAGCGGGAGCGCGGTAACGGTAGAAGCCAGGAATACCAGGTGAAAAAGGCATTTTCCGGCAGGGGTGGTGAGAGATGATATCCCTGGATACGGCTCCCTCCCATCTGCATCCAGAGTGAAAGATCCGTGGGCGAGGCAATCCCTTCGGCAATGAGAGAAAGTCCTGAAAGCTCGCTGAGCAAACGAGCGGCCCCTGCCACGGCAAAGCTGGCCTGATCGAGACCAAAATTACGAACGAAATCCTGATCGAGTTTGAGTTCGTCGAAGGGAAGTTTTGCCGCATACATGAGAGAAGAATAGCCCGTGCCGAAATCATCCATGGATAAGCGAAAACCCCGATCCTTGATGGCATTGGCAAGGGCTGCCGAGGTCTTGAGATCAGCCAGGGCAACGGACTCGGTGATTTCCAACGTGATTCCCCTGCCCTCGGGGCAGTGTTCGTCCAGATCATCCAGAAAAGCTGGGTGCAGAAAATGGCGGGCACCGATGTTGAGGGAAATCCCCAAATCCAGCCCTTCCGCCCGAAAACGTTGGCGGAAGCGGTCAGCTTCTTGCATTCCCCATACGCCCAAGCCCCGAATGAGATGAATGTCCTCTTCGACGGTGGCAATAAACTTCCCAGGGCTCTGCCACCTGCCATGATCCTCACGCCAACGGGCCAACATTTCTACCCCGATCAGTTTCCCCGCCAGGATATCCGCCTGCGCTTGCAAGAAGAACTGCACGGCACCGCTAGCAATGGCGCGGGGGAAGTGCTGATGCACCCAGATGCGGCGTTGGGAAAGTTGCGAAACGGCTCCGCCATAGACCCGGAAGGTGGATTTCCCAGCATCTTTGGCTGCGTACATGGCATCGTCGGCATGGGCGAAGAGGGAGTCAAAATCCTCGCCATCCTCGGGGAAGATTGCCCAACCGAGGCTCGCGCTGATGGGCATCTCCGTTACCGCTGCCGCCGCACTGACCACCGCCATGAGCATACGCTCTGAAATGGGCGTCAAATCTTCCCTATCTTGCAGGGATAGATGCAAGCCGAACTCATCACCACCGAGTCGGGTCACCACATCACCGCCGCGACAAATGCTCTGTAATCGTCGAGCAATGCTTTGGAGCAGTCGATCACCTGCACCATGCCCCAGCACATCGTTCACCTGCTTGAAACCATCGAGGTCCAACACCCCAATGGCCAATGGTTTTTGCTCCCTACGAGCCCGCGCCAGTGCCTCCTGGCCACTGCGCTGGAAATAAGCGCGATTGGGCAGATCGGTCAACGGATCGTGAAGAGCCAGATATTGTTGGCGATCCCGCTCCTGGCGAAGGGCCTCACGCAGATCCAACTCAGCCAAGCCATGTCCCAGAATGTCCGCGATACGACTCAGCAATTCCAGCAATGCTTGCCGAAAAATTTCGGGTTGATTGCCGATCACCACCAGAATGGCCCAACGCTTCCCATCACGACGTATGGGGACGGCTGCCGCCGAACGCCAGCCGTAGCGCAGCAAAAAATTCCGCCAAGGACGCAACTGCTGGTCGGCCTGGTGATCCTGATGAAACTGGATTTTGCCGCTTTGCCAGGCTCGTGCAATCAGTGCCGGTGCACCATCCCCCGGATTTTCCACGGGAATCCGTAACTGCTGCAGGGCTTGGGAGCCAGGACCGGAAGCAGCCAGATAGCGAAAGAAATGACCCTCTGCGTCTGGCTGGCCGATCCAGGCAGCAATAAAGAGGCCGCTTTCCACCAGCCGATGACAGGTGTCGCGAAGCAAATGCCGTTCATCACCAGCGCGGAGCAGGAGCTCACCCTCGGCCATGAGGGCTTGGTACAAAGCGGTAAGCTGTGCCAGCGCCCGTCGATCGGCATCCTGCTGCAAAGCCAATGCCGTCTCCTGGATCAATTCGCCAATGACTTGCTGCAGCTCCGGCGAAAAGGTGTCGGCACGGCGAGCCAAGATCACCACCACGGCCACCGGCTCTGCATCGGGAGCGAGCTGCACGGGCCATGCGCCGACTGCACCGATACTGGCCAAGGGTTCTTGGCGCCAGCGATCTGGCAAACGGAGGTCCCGGGCAGGATGCTGACGGAACTTGGGGCTACGGGTCGACCAGGCCAACGCCGGAAGGGTAACCAGCCCAGTCGGATCGAGCTTTTTTTGGGGAGTGGGCAGGGTTTGGACGTACTCGGCCATGGGCCCCACGGCGCAAAGACGTTCCAACACCGGCGATTCTGGGGTCGAGAGGAGTACATCCACCCCTTCCGTATCGGCAAAACGGATGAGGTTGCTCGCCAATGCATGGAAAATATGCTGGGAGTCTGGTTGGCCTAGAAGTTCCTGCTGTAAATGGCGCTGCGCTTCCCGATAGCTTTGCAGAGTTTGAAGCCTTGCCTGCAAGGACTGGCGATTCCAAAAAGCGGCTAGTTCCTGCACCAAACTAACAACGAGATGCTGAACACCCTCTGAAAAAGCAGAACCAGTTCTCCGATACAGGGAAAGAGTGAGCACACCACCATCTTCCCGTGGCGCAACAGCCACCATACTACCGCCTACCCCAAAACGTTCCGCCCGTTCTTTCCAGGGACGAAAAGGGGCTTGTTTCCAGTCCTGGGAAATGTCGGCAACGATCTGTACTTTTCCGGTACGAATCGCCAAACCCAGCGGACCCTGTCCTTCAGAAATGGAGGCGTCACTACTGACCCGCAAACCATTGGCATATTCCTGGGCAGGACCAGCGGCGGCAAGCACTTCGACCCAAGTATCCCCGGGGGCCAGCGAACCAATCCAAACCAAGGACAGATCGAGAATTTCCACCACCCGTCGAGCAGCCTCTTGCAGCAGGGGGACGGTCTCTTGTTGCCCCGCGCCACTGGTAAGGGCAGCAATTTCTGCCAGCGCTTGGTAAAAGCGTTTTTGGATCTCCAGGACGTCTAGGGAGGCTGCTTCATACCCTTCCATCTGCCAAAAACGATCCAGTTCAATGCGCTTGCGAATCGCCCGCCGCAGTCTCTGCCGCTCTTGGGAAGACAAGTCGGGCAAAGCCAGGGCGGCGGTCTGCAGCTCCTCCAAATACAAGGTATAGATCCCATGTAACCACGCACTGGGCAGGCCCATGGCCTGATGCATTGCCCCAAGACGATGCAATGCCTGCCGTCTTTGCTCATCATAGGGAAGCAGCAGCAGTTCCTGATAATGACGTGCTTGCCCAGCCCGCAACCGTGCCCAGGCGCCGGCATCCAGCTGTGCCAGCATGGATTCCGTTTCGGGAATATGGCGTAACCAAGCGGAAAGATGTTCGGCAAAGTTCCAGGCCCGCTCGCGCGTGCACAACAACGGCCCAACCCTCCCAAGGAGCACATGTTCTTCTGGGGAGCACACCAAAAAAGAGGGGGTCGATGACAATGGCATGTTAGCGCAACAAACGTCGACGCAGGAGGTAGGCAGCTATGCCATAGCCAAATAGTCCATAGGCACCCAAGACCGCCAGATGCAGCGGCACCTGACTCGGCAGATGACCCGTCAGCAAGGGCCGCAACAGGAGTACTGCGTGGGTCAGTGGCAGTAGCTCAGCAAGCAATTGGGCAAGCTTTGGCAAACTATGCAAGGGATAAAACACCCCGCAAAAGAGAAACATGGGAGTGATGGCCAGAGTAAAGTAGTACATAAAGAAATCATAACTGCGGGAGAGGGCAGTCACCGCCAGGGCCATGGCCCCAAAAACAAAGCCCGTCAGCAAAATGATGGGCAGGGCGAGCCATGCCCACGCCCAATCCACCGCCCCAAAGAAGGCCGCCACCAGCACAATGGCCACGGCACTAATGGCCCCTTTGACGGCGCACCAGAGCAACTCGCCCATGACAATGTCACCAATCTGCAGTGGGGTAGCCAGCAGGGATAGGTAGGTCTGCTGCACGGCCATACGGGTATAGGCGGAATAGAGTCCTTCAAAGGTTGCCGTATTCATGGCGGAGCTAGCCACGATCCCCGAGGCAATGAAAGTCAGATAGGGCATCCCCTCCATGCGCCCCACATAGTGCCCAAGGCCATAGCCCAGGGCCAGCAAATAGAGCAAAGGATCGATAAAATTACCCAGCAGGCTCGGCAACAAAAGCTTACGCCAGACCAGCAGATTGCGGCGCACCAGTGCCAGGGCGCCCCAGCCTGGAAAGAGGGAATTTTGCCTGTTCAAGATGCCTCCTCGCGCAATTCCCGGCCGGTCAGTCGCAGAAAGACATCTTCCAGGGTCGCCGGCCGGAGCAAGAGTTGGTACTGGGGTTCGACGGCAAAATGGGCGCGCGCGGGATCCAGGTCTCGGTCGAAGAGCAACAAGGTATCTCCGGCTCGTTCCGCGGCAGCGACCCTCCCTTCATGCCAGTTCTCTGGGTCGGGGAGCATACCGTCCCGCCGGCGCAGTTCCAGTACATCACCGGGGATATGAGTACGGATTAACATCGATGGGGTGTCTTCGGCTAACAGGCTGCCCCCATCCAGGATTCCGACCCGGTCTGCCAGTCGCTCCGCTTCATCCAAATAATGGGTCGTGAGCAGTAAGGTCACGCCTTCCCGTTGCAGGGTCCGCAGCCGCGTCCAGAGGAGATGTCGGGCCTGGGGATCCAGGCCCGTGGTCGGCTCATCGAGGAGCAGCAAACGGGGGGCATGGATGAGGGCCCGGGCCACGGCCAGTCGACGACGCATACCCCCCGACAGGACTTGAATCGGGCGTTGGGCGTACTCCGTAAGCATCATCAAGGCAAGCAGTTCTCTACTACGCTGGCGGATTTGCCCCTTGGGCAGGCCAAAGTAGCGTCCATAGATCCAGAGATTTTCTTCCACGGTAAAATCCGGATCGAGCTGATCTCCCTGCGGCACCACCCCCATGAATTCGTGGCCGCCCGCGGGCCATTGCGCAAGGGGCAGGCCATCGAGCAGAATGGTACCCGAAGTCAGCGGCGTCAGCCCTTGGATACAGCGAATGGTCGTACTTTTACCGGCCCCGTTGGGTCCCAAAAGGGCATAACATTCCCCCACCCCTACTGCCAGACGGACCCCCTGCAAAACGGCTCGCCCGCCGTAGTTCTTGTGCAGGGCACAAAGCTCAAGGCGCGGCAAAGTCGGCACAGGGTTTCCCAAGGGCAGCGGGCAATTGCGGCGCCAATTCGGCCAACAAGGCATCCTGCAGGCGATTCAGGGCGCCATGGAAGAAATGGTCGGCGGTGAGTTCCAGGTATTGGGCCGCAACGCCCTGCTCTTTCACCCACCCACGCACGGCCTCCGCAGGGACCAATTCGTCTTCCCGGCCCTGGACGATGGTCCATGGACAAGTGGGTATGGGCAATTTGGAAAAATCAAAGAGATTCACCGGGGGAGCGACCGTAAGGAGCCGCCCAACGCGAGGATCCTGGGCCGCCTGATAGGCCACATAGGCCCCAAAGGAAAAACCTGCCAGCCAAATGGGAAAACCGGGACGACGTTGCTCCACCCAATCCATTACCGCCAAACAATCGGCCACCTCGCCGCGTCCTTGGTCATAATGGCCGCAACTCCTCCCCACACCGCGAAAATTGAAGCGCAGGGAGGGAATCCCCAGGCGATTACAAATGCGGCTCAGGTAATGCACCACCTTATTTTGCAGGCTTCCCCCATAGAGAGGATGGGGATGAAGAATGACCGCAACCACGCCCTGACTTTCCCGTTCCGGGCAAGCGGTAAGACCCTCCAGAGGCCCTGCCGGACCCGGAATCCAGACCGTCTCACCCACACACTCCAGGGCGACTTCCTGGCCATCGTACAGATGACTGCGATCGATGGGCAGCATCAGATCCGCAAACGATCGACGATCTTGCCGTCACGGAGATGGGATTCCACCAATTCGATCACATCCTCTCCGTCCACATAGGTGTACCAAACCCCCTCCGGATAGACCACGGCCACCGGGCCCTCGCTGCAACGCCCCAGGCAGCCCGAGCGGTTGACCCGCACGAGCCCCTCGCCATGCATACCAAGAGCCTTGGCATGCTTCTTGGCCAGATGGAACATCTCCTCAGCAAGGCCGTGGTTGTTGCAGGCCTGCTCCCCATTTTCCCGGCGATTGAGGCAAAAGAACAGATGCCGTTGATAGTAGCTGGATTCCACATTTGACCCCTTGGTGTGATCGCGCCATGATACTCGAAATTACCTTTTTGGTCAGAATATCATGGATTTTGCCGACTCCTTGATCCTATCCATTGACAACGCCTTACGCACTTTGCGCGGGGAGAGCCGGGGCACGGGCCGTCCCAACCCTGGCACGTCCCACCCCGACCGCCTCCTGCGACCCTGGGAGCGGCAAAAATCTGGGCGAATGCTGCGCGTAGACCATGCCGGCGAAGTCATGGCCCAAGCCCTCTACACGGGCCAAGCAGCCGGCAGCCACGATCCGGAACTCCAGGCAACCCTCCGCCAGGCCCGTTCCGAGGAAGAAGATCATCTCCGCTGGTGTGCGGAACGTTTGCGGGAGTTGGGTAGCCGTCCCAGTCTGCTTGGTCCCCTCTGGTACACCTCGGCATGGGGGATGGGATTTGCAGCTGCGCGCATGGGCAAAGAAGCCAATCTGGGCCTGGTAGTTGCCGTTGAAAATCTGGTGGAAGACCATCTCGCCGGGCATCTCCACGATTTACCAGAAAAAGATCAGCGCAGCCGGGCCATTCTGGAGGAAATGCAAAAGGATGAAATCGGTCATGCGGAAAAGGCCGAAAAGCTTGGCGCCAAGGAATTGGCTGCCCCCCTGCGGCTGGCCATGGGCGCGTTGAGCAAGGTCATGACCCGCAGCGCTCTTTGGCTCTGAGATCCGGAAAATCAGGCTCTGGGTCGCAGTGGTATGCTCTTCCCTGGCAGATGAATGCGATACCGTCCAGCGCGCACGGCTTCTGCCATACTACCAATGGTTTGCTGGCTCAATAAGTCGATGACTTCGGCCTTCAACGGTTTCCAGGCATAGTGGACGGGACAGGCGGTAGCGTCCTCACAGCGTTTCAGGCCCAACACGCAACCCTGCCCCAGGGGTTTGCGCTCAACGATTTCGACCACATCCAGAATGTTTTTGCGTTCGGCCCCTGGTGCCAGGACAAAGCCCCCACCACGCCCCTTGCGGGACTCCAGGACCCCGCTTTTACTCAGGTCCTGTAGGATCTTGGCCAGGTATTGGCGGGGCGGTACGCGGGGATCGTCGGGATCCCGCAGATATTCCCAAATCTCGTTACTCAAGACTAATTGACCGGGAGGCTGGGTGGCTAGGTAAATGAGGGCCTGCAGAGCATATTCACTGGTCTTGCTGAGCAGCATGGTCAGTCCGCTCCCAGGATCTCAAAGTCATGGGTAATGTTGGCAGTACTCGCCAACATCCGGCTCACCGAGCAATACTTCTCTGCGGAAAGCCCAATGGCGTGGGCCACCCGTTTGGGATCAAGGTCCTTGCCCTGCAGGACAAAATGCAGATGAATCCTGGTGAAGACCTTAGGGTCCTCTGCTGCTCGTTCGGCGTCCAGGGTTACCTTACAAGCCTGCAGTGCTTGCCGCGATTTTTGTAAAATCAGTACCACATCGATACTAGCGCAGCCCCCCAAGCCCATGAGCACCATTTCCATGGGTCGCGCGCCAAGATTATGGCCGCCGATTTCGGGGGCGCCGTCCAAAACGAGCCCATGGCCGCTATCACTGTGGGCCAGAAAGGCCATGCCTTCGGGACCGGTCCACTCCACTGTTGCCTGCATAGATTCTCCCCAGTTCGGGTTGCAATATTTGATTACACTACGGTCACAGGGAATCTGCAAACATCTCCGCCATGGCCAGACCAGGCTGGGGGGCGCGCAGAAAACCTTCCCCCACCAAGAAGCCATGGATACCCGCCCGACGAAGGAGCGCAACATCGGTGGAATTGCGAATCCCACTTTCCGAGATCACCAGTCGGCCTGCCGGCGCCAGTGGCAAGAGCTCCACACTTCGCTGGATATCCGTAACAAAGTTGCGCAGATCGCGGTTATTGAAGCCCAGCAACGGGCTATGCAGGGACTGGGCACGCTGCAACTCCACTGGATCGTGAACCTCCACCAGCACGCCCATGCCCAATTCCATGGCCAGACCCTCCAATTCCTGTAGCCGTTGGTCGTCGAGGGCGGCAACAATGAGCAGGATCGCATCGGCACCGATGGCCCGTGCCTCCCACACTTGGTACGCATCAATACAAAAGTCCTTGCGCAACACCGGCAACGGACAAGCCTGGCGGGCGGCGGTCAGAAAAGTATCGCTCCCTTGGAAAAACTCCTCATCGGTCAGTACCGAAAGACAGGCAGCGCCGTGGGCGGCATAATCCCGGGCAATTTCCACAGGATTGAAATCTGCACGGATCAGCCCCGCCGACGGCGAAGCCCGCTTGAGTTCGGCAATGACCGCCGCCTTTCCCTGATCCACTCGGGCACGCAACGCCCCCACAAAATCCCGAGGCGGCTCTGCCAGGCGCGCCGCCGATCGCAGTTCTTCCTCCGGCAGGCGCGTCTTGCGCAGGGCTAGCTCCTGATTCTTTTTTTGCAAAATCTGCTGGAGGGTGTTGGCCACTTAGCACTCCTGTGAAAAATGTAACAAGTCCTGCCACTTGGTCCAGGCCGCCCCACTTTCCAGGACATCCCTGGCCCTTGCCACCCCGCTGGCAAGATTCCCGACCACTCCAGCTGCATACAAGGCTGCACCGGCATTGAGCAGGACCACGTCGCGACAGGGGCCAGCCTGATTCTGCAGTACAGCCTGAAAAATCTCGGCAGCATGGGCCACATCCCGGATCTGGAGGGCAGCCAAGGGAGCCGATGGCAAGCCAAAGTCTTCGGGACGGATGCGGTAGCGAATGATCTGCTGGTCCTTCAGTTCGGCCACTTCCGTGGGACCGGAAAGGCTGATTTCATCCAAACCATCCAACCCATGGACCACCAAGACATGGCGCTCGCCCAATTCCCGTGCTGCTTCTGCAAGGGGAATGAGCCAGCTTTCCGCATAAACGCCAAGAACCTGATTGGGTGCCAGGGCCGGATTGCTTAAGGGGCCCATGAGATTGAAGAGAGAGCGAATCCCGAGTTCTTTTCTGGGGCCAACGGCATGGCGCATGGCACCGTGATGGGCGGGGGCAAAGAGAAAACCGATCCCTATGCTTTCAATGGACTGCGCCACCTGTGCGGGACCGAGATCTAAACGGAGTCCCAACGCTTCAAGGACGTCGGCACTCCCACTACGTCCGCTAACTGCACGATTGCCATGCTTGGCAACCCGAGCTCCAGCGGCTGCCGCCACGATTGCCGAAGTCGTAGAAATATTGAAGGTATGGCAGGCATCTCCACCCGTTCCACAGGTATCGACCAAATGATCGTCTGCTACCCTTACCCGGGTCATGATGGAACGCAGCGCGCGCGTCGCCCCCACCAGCTCTTCCACCCGCTCCCCTTTCATGCGCAAACCCATGAGTAAGGCCCCCAGTTGGGCAGGGCTCCATTCTCCGGACATGACCTGGGTAAAAATCTCCTCCGTCTCCCGGGCAGAAAGATCCTGGTGGGCAATGATGGCTTCCAGCAACTCGCGCACCCCCTTCTTCATGCCATCCGCCGGAGAAAGTTCGCTAGTAACGCCTTGCCGTGTTCACTCGCAATGGATTCCGGATGGAATTGCACCCCTTCCACGTCCAGTTCCCGATGGCGCAAGCCCATGATTTCGCCAGAGTCCACCCAGGCCGTAATCTCCAGACAGGAGGGGAGATGATCGCGATCCACCACCAAGGAATGGTAGCGCGTGGCCAGAAAAGGGCTCGGCAGGCCCGCAAAGACCCCTTGGCCGCCATGAAGAATGGGCGAGGTCTTGCCGTGCATGACCACGGGCGCGCGTACCACTTTTCCGCCAAAGACCTGACCAATGGCCTGGTGGCCCAGACAGACCCCAAGAATGGGAACTCTTCCCGCAAAATGTCGAATAACGGCGGTGGAGATCCCTGCCTCGTTGGGAGTACAAGGCCCAGGAGAAATACAAATTCCCCGGGGGGCCAGAGCTTCGATGCTGCCCAACTCGATGGCATCGTTGCGCTCGACCCGCAGCGTTGCCCCCAATTCTGCAAAATATTGGACCAGGTTGTAGGTGAAGCTATCGTAGTTATCAATGACGAGCAGCATGGGTCTCTACCTCCCCTCGGGGTCGAGGCCATTCTCGGCCATATCTACTGCCTGGAACATGGATCGTCGCTTGTTCATGGTCTCTTCCCACTCAGCCCCAGGCTCCGAGTCCGCAACGATCCCACCTCCTGCCTGAATATGCAGCTCTCCGTCCTGGACTACCGCAGTCCGAATGGCAATACAGGTATCCATGTTACCGTTCCAGCCCCAATAGCCCACCGCGCCGGCGTAGACACCGCGGGCAACCGGTTCCAGTTCCCGGATAATTTCCATGGCCCGAATCTTTGGAGCACCCGAGACCGTGCCAGCGGGGAAAGTAGCTCGTAAGGCATCCATGGCATCCAGATCCGCGCGCAGGCGCCCGGTTACCTGGGAGACAATATGCATGACATGGGCATAGCGCTCGACCCCAAAAGCTTCTGTCACCTGCACCGTCCCTGTTTCCGCAATACGACCGACATCATTACGCGCCAGGTCGATGAGCATGAGATGCTCCGCGCGTTCTTTGGGATCGACCAACAATTCCTTCTCCAATGCTTGGTCGGCCGCCATGCTTGCTCCCCGCGGTCGGGTGCCGGCAATGGGTCGCACCGTCACTTCGCCTTCTTCCACCCGTACCAGAATTTCCGGTGACGATCCAACCAACTGGGTACGGTCCAAGTCCACAAAAAAGAGATATGGGGACGGATTGATCCGCCGTAAGGCACGATACAGATCCATGGGTGGTGCCGAAAAAGGGATGGAAAGACGCTGGGAAGGCACTACCTGCATGACATCTCCGGCAGCAATATAGGCCTGGATCGCGGCCACCGCCGCCATATATCCCTCGCGGTGGAAGCTGGCCTGAAATTCCTCCTCCCCAACGCGCCCACGCAAGGCGCGTTCTCGCGCCATCGGCAGTGGTCCCTGGAGGCGTGCTTCCAATTCCTGCAAACGAGTCACTCCCTGGGCATAGGCATCTGGTCGACGGGGATCAGCCTGGACCAATATGCGCAAGGTACCGCGTAGATTATCAAAGAGGAGGACCTCATCGGCCACCAGAAGCTGGATTTCTGGGAGCTGCAGGGGATCGGGCAATGGTGGGGTCCGCGCCAGGCGTGGCTCAATATAGCGCACGATATCATATCCTAGATATCCCACCAGACCGCCAGTGAAACGGGCTTCCAGACCTTCCACCGGAGCCGCGCGAAAACGCCGACGAAAGGCACTGATCCAGCGCAGGGGGTCGGGGTGTTGGCATTCTTCCTGCAGTACCCCCTCCACATAGCGTCGGATGAGGTGCTGTCGCACCTCGATTCGCTCGCGGGCTGGCAGGCCAATGATGGAATAGCGACCCCACTGTTCGCCGCCCTGTACCGATTCAAACAGATACGAGTAGGGACCATCCACCAGCTTGAGAAAAGCGGAAACCGGGGTATCCAGATCAGCAGGAATCTCCCGGGTAAGGAGAATTCGATTGTAGCCCTCGCGGGCAAGTTCGGAGAAGGCGCTAGCAGAAATCACGGGTTCACCTCGTGGCAACAATGGGAGAAGGGTTAGCTCTTTACGAGCGGCGCCATCGCCCCTTGCCCACGATGATGAAGTTTCCGGTCACGAGTATTTGTCCTCTGGTCGTAGCAGTGACAACAATTGCGGCATGGTATCGATAATGGCATCGGCTGCCAAGTCCGCAACGGGCATATCTCCCCGATACCCATAGCTCACACAGACGACCGGCATCCCGGCTGCCCGGGCGGCTTTGGTGTCGTTGATGGAATCGCCCACCAGCAGGCCCTTCTGCGGTACGTGGGCAAAATGGCTTGCGGCGTGGGTCAGGGGCAAGGGGTCTGGTTTTTTGCGAGGAAGACTGTCGCCCGAAAGGATCAAGGAAAAATAGTCTGCCATCCCAAAGTGCGCCAGTAAGGGCAAGGTGAATTGGGCGGACTTATTGGTAATGCACACCAAAGGAGTCTTGCTGTGGAGGGCAGCCAATGTCTCCATGACGCCTGGATAGGGAAGGCTGTGACGATGAAGGTGCTCGCCATAATAGGCCGAAAAAATCGTCATGGCGGTATCCAGCTCCTTTTCGCTGGGCTCAGCCGTAAGGGCCAAGGCACGGCGCATGAGCTCGCGCACCCCATTGCCAATGAAAGAACGAATTTTCTCCATGGGCGCTGCAGGTCGTCCAAGGCTAGCAAGCACATGGTTCGCCGCCGCCGCTAGATCGGGGGCGGTGTCAATGAGCGTTCCATCCAAATCCAGCAGGAGGAAACTAGGAGCAAAACTCATGCCAAGGCAGCCCGGAAGGCAGCAATGGTAGCCTGATAATCAGCAGTTCCGTAAATAGCGCTACCGGCCACGAAGACATCGGCACCGGCATCAGCAACCTGGCGAACATTATTGACCTTGATTCCGCCATCGACTTCCAGCTCAATGGCTTTGCCGCTGGCATCGATCCGTTTACGGATTGCCTCGATCTTACGCAGGCTATAATCAATGAAGCTCTGCCCCCCAAAACCCGGGTTCACACTCATGACCAAGACCAAATCGATACTTTCCAAAATATAATCGAGGACAGCCAGGGGAGTGGCGGGATTCAGGGAAACCCCCGCCTTACAACCCAGACTGTGGATCAACTGCACGGTCCGATCCAGATGAATGGTCCCCTCCGGATGAATCGTGATGATGTTTGCCCCTGCTTTGGCAAATTCAGGGATGATGGCATCCACAGGGGAGATCATCAGATGCACATCCAGTGGTTTTTGGGTGTGCGGCTTGATGGCTGCCACCACCAGGGGGCCAATGGTCAGGTTGGGAACAAAATGATTATCCATGACATCCACATGGATGTAATCGGCACCCGCGGCATCCACAGCCCGCACCTCCTCACCCAGCCTGGCAAAGTCAGCGGAAAGAATGGACGGCGAAATCTTGAACTGGGTCATCGTTGACTCCTATAGACGGGGAGGGCGCCCGCCGGCGCCCTCCGCCATGGCCGATGGTTAGGGAGTTTAGACTCCAGTCACCCGGGGATCCAGCTCACCCTGCTTGTAGCGCTTGACCATGGTATCCATGGGGATTGCCTTGATCTTGCTGGCCTGACCGGCGGCATGGAAGGCCTCAAAGCGTTGCCGACAGATATCCCGCATGGCATCGAGGGAAGCCTGCAGGAACTTCCGGGGGTCAAAATTCTTGGGGTTGGTATAGAGGCTCTTGCGCACCGCTCCCGTGGCTGCCAAGCGCAGGTCGGTATCGATGTTGACCTTGCGGACACCATGCTTGATGCCTTCCTGGATTTCCTCCACAGGTACACCGTAGGTCTCCCCAATATCCCCACCAAATTCGTGGATGATCTTCAACCAATCCTGGGGAACGGAACTGGAGCCGTGCATGACCAGATGGGTATCGGGGATCCGCTCATGGATCTCTTTGACCCGATCAATGCGAAGAATCTTGCCGGTGGGCGGTTGCGTGAACTTATAGGCGCCGTGACTCGTGCCAATGGCAATGGCCAGGGCATCGAGTTTGGTTGCCTTGACGAACTGGGCGGCTTCCTCGGGATCGGTGAGGAGCTGATCGTGGCTCAAACAGCCCTCGGCACCCACACCATCCTCTTCGCCCGCCATACCCGTTTCCAAGGAGCCCAAGCACCCCAGTTCACCTTCCACGGTGACACCCACCGCGTGGGCCATTTCCACCACCTTCGCCGTCACCGCAACATTATAGTCGTAGCTGGCTGGGGTCTTGGCATCCTCCAACAGGGAGCCGTCCATCATGACACTGGTAAAGCCTGAGCGGATCGCCTGAATACAAACAGCCGGACTGGCACCGTGATCCTGATGCAGCACCACCGGGATATCCGGATATTCTTCCACGGCGGCCAGAATCAGGTGACGCAGAAACGGTTCGCCAGCGTACTTCCGTGCACCGGCCGAAGCCTGCAGAATCACCGGCGCATCGACGGCAGCAGCCGCCTCCATGATCGCCCGAACCTGTTCCAGGTTATTGACGTTAAACGCGGGAATTCCGTACCCATGCTCGGCGGCGTGATCGAGCAGTTGCCGCATAGAGACCATTGCCATAGTGCTTCACCTCATCAGACAGTAGGAAAAAGTCAGCTTCCGCTGGTAGCCGCACCCACGCGCACCAGTTTCAACGTATTGGTTCCACCCGGCGAACCAATGGGCTCGCCAATGGTGATCAAGATCAAATCACCGTCGCGCACCACCCCGCGCCGGCGCAATTCATCTTCGGCCGCACGCATGACCTGCACTGGATCGTCATGCCGATTCTGGGGAAAATTGACCGGATGTACACCGCGATACAAGGTCACTTTCCGTCGAGTGTATACCTGCGGCGTCAGGGCATAAATGGGTACCCGCGAATCAGCTCGGGAAAGCCATAAGGCCGTCGATCCACTTTCGGTAAAGGCGGCAATGGCAGCGATGGGTGCCCGTACGGTTGCCAGGATCGCTGCAGCAGCAATGGTTTCATCTACCCGCTCCAGCGCCCGATGTGTAAAGTTTTCGTTCCGCTGACAAGGCATCTGGCGTTCTACTTCCAGACAGGTACGCGCCATGGCAGCAACCGCTTCCACGGGGTATTGTCCCGAGGCGGTTTCGGCCGAGAGCATGACTGCATCCGTACCATCCAATACGGCATTGGCCACATCAGAAACCTCAGCCCGAGTGGGAATGGGCTGATGGATCATGGACTCCATCATCTGCGTTGCGGTGATGGTGATGCGATTGTAGCGATTGGCCATGGCAATAATCTGCTTCTGTACCGGCGGAACCGCGGCATCGCCAATTTCCACCCCCAGATCACCGCGCGCGACCATGACCGCTTCCGAAACTTGCAGAATCTCTTCGATAGCGGCCACGGCCTCGGCCCGTTCGATCTTGGCAACCAACGCCCCATGACCGCCTGCCGCCCGAAAGAGCCGGCGCGCCTCTTCCATATCGGCAGCACTGCGAGGGAAAGAGACCGCCAAATAATCGGCCTCCAGTCGTGCCGCCGTAACAATATCCTGACGATCCTTATCGGTCAGGGCGGGAGCCGTCAATCCGCCGCCAGCCCGATTAATTCCTTTACTGTTGGAAAGCTCTCCACCCTGCACCACAGCGGTATGGATTTCGCCACCCTCTACCTTTTCTACCCGCAGCACGATCATTCCATCGTTCAGCAGTAGGGTAGCCCCGCGCTCTACGTCATGCACCAGCTCCGGGTAGGTGACCCCGACCCGGGTTTGATCCCCAAGCTCGCAGTGAATGTCAAGAGTAAAGTGATCCCCCTCGCGCAGTTGGATTTTCCCTTGGGCAAACTTGCCGATCCGGATTTTTGGGCCCTGGAGATCGGCTAGGACGCCAATGGCTCGACCATGGGCACGAGCCCTTTCCCGAACCAGCTCTGCACGACGGACATGATCCTCGGCACTGCCGTGGGAAAAGTTCAGGCGTACCACATCGAGTCCCGCCTCGATCAAGCGATCGATGATTTCCGGTGAAGAACTGGCCGGTCCCAGGGTAGCAACGATCTTGGTACGGCGAATCACCGGCTCACCTCTGGCTTCGTGCCTCGAGAATCTCAAATGCTGGCAGGGTCTTGCCCTCCAGAACTTCCAAGAAGGCTCCACCACCGGTGGAGATGTAACCAATCCGATCGGCAATGCCATATTTGGCAATGGCGGCAAGGGTGTCACCACCACCGGCAATGGAAAAGGCGGGACTCTCGGCAATGGCCATAGCCATGGATTTGGTACCATTGGCGAAGGCGTCAAACTCAAAGACCCCGACCGGGCCGTTCCAAACGATGGTCCCTGCCGCCTTCAGCTTTTCTGCCAGGAGCAGGGCCGTTTTGGGACCAATATCCAGGATGAGATCTTCCGCACCCACCTCCTTGACATCCTTGACCGTAGCCTTGGCATCGGCAGCAAAGCGATCTGCCACCACTACGTCCACCGGAATGGGAACCTCTGCCCCCCGGGCCTTCATGGTCGCCATTACCGTTTTCGCTTCCTCCAGCAACTCCGGCTCGGCAAGGCTCTTGCCGATGGGATGCCCACTGGCCAGCAGGAAGGTATTGGCAATGCCACCACCTACAATCAGCCCGTCCACCTTACTGGCCAGGGCCTGGAGAATGGTGAGCTTGGTCGACACCTTGGAACCAGCAACAATGGCAATGAGCGGGCGCTTTGGGTTGGCCAGGGCCCGGCTGATGGCATCGATTTCTGCGGCGAGCAAGGGGCCGGCGCAGGCAATGGGAGCATATTTGGCAATCCCATAGGTGCTGGCCTCTGCTCGGTGGGCGGTGCCAAAGGCATCGTGAACGAAGATATCGCAAAGCTTGGCGTATTTTTGCGCCAAGGTATCGTCGTTCTTCTTTTCCCCTTTATTTAGTCGACAATTTTCCAGCATGACCACCTGGCCTGGTTCCACCGTGAAGCCACCATCGACCCAGTTTTGCTGCAGGGGAACGGCCTGGCCCAAGAGTTCACCCAGCCGTTTGGCAACGGGTGCCAGGGAATCCTCGGGTTTGAACTCGCCCTCCACCGGGCGACCCAGGTGGGAGGTGATCATTACTGCCGCACCGGCCTCCAACGCCATTTTCACCGCCGGCACCGAGGCGCGTACCCGTGTATCCTCGGTGATCTGTCCTCGGTCATTCAGCGGGAAAGCCGCGGAAGTCGGTGGAAACCACGGCGTCCTCGGTATAGGCAAGGACCCCCTGTAGAGGACCTTCGCTGGCCGCTTTCATGGCCGTACAGATCTCTTCGTAGCTGGTTTCCTTGCCGAGCTCCGCAGTCAGATCCACCACGGACACGTCGGAGGTAGGAACTCGAAAAGACATCCCCGTCAGCTTCTTGTTGAGCTCCGGAATGACCTTGCCGACTGCCTTGGCCGCACCGGTGCTGGAGGGAATGATATTTTCCAGAATGCCTCGCCCCCCGCGCCAGTCTTTGTGCGAGGGCCCGTCGACGGTCTTTTGGGTGGCAGTAGCGGCATGGATCGTGCTCATGAGTCCACGCTTGATCCCAAAATGATCATGCAAGACCTTGGCTACGGGTGCCAGACAGTTCGTGGTGCACGACGCCGCCGAAACGATTTTTTCTCCAGCATATTTGCCATGGTTGACGCCATAAACAAACATGGGGGTATCATCCTTGGAAGGTGCCGACTGGACGACCTTTTTTGCCCCCGCATCCAGGTGCTTCTGACAGCTTTCTCCCGTCAGGAAAAAACCCGTGGACTCGATGACCAGATCTACCTCCACATCACCCCAACGCAGATTGGCTGGATCTTTTTCGGCCGTCAGGCGAACCTTTTTCCCATTGATCAGCAAATGATCGCCATCAACCTTCACGGAGCCCGAGAAGCGACCATGAACCGAATCATACTGCAGCATGTACGCCAAGTAGGCCGGCTCCAGCAGGTCATTGATGGCCACGACCTCCAAATCCCGAAACTCTGCTTCCTTGGCAATGGCCCGGAAGGCCATACGTCCAATGCGCCCAAAGCCATTGATACCGACACGAATCGTCATTCCCTACTCCTCAAAGTTTCTGCAAAAATTCTTTTACAGCGCTTGGAATCGCTGGACCAGCTGTTCGACCGTAAAGCCGTACTTCTCGAAAAGTATCGGTGCCGGCGCCGAGGCACCAAAGCGATCGATACCAAGCACCGCGCCTTGCAGACCCACGTATTTGTACCAAAGGCCGGTACTTCCCGCTTCGATAGCTAGCCGCTTGGTCACCGAAGTGGGCAACACACTCTCCCGATAGGCAGCATCCTGGGCGTCAAAAACTTCCAAGCAAGGCATGGAAACCACTCGCACATGGACGCCCGCATCAGCGAGTTTTGCCTGGGCTGCCAACGCCAACTCCACTTCCGAACCACTTGCCAGCAGGGCGCCCGCTTCGGGACCAGCAGCCTCCTTCAGTACATATCCTCCCCGGCGGGCACCAGCCACCGTTGCGTCGCTATGGGGCAAGGCCGGCAGATTTTGCCGACTCAGGGCAAGGAGACTTGGGGTCCTTTCTTTGCCAATGTCCAAGGCCTCTTTCCAACGGGTATTGTTGGACGGGGTCAGGTCGGCGGAGCCACCGATAAACTCCGGAACCACCGGCGCCAAGGCTTGGATACACTTGCCCGAGGCAACCCGAGTGGCAATCTTGGGAGCCTCCTGGCGAAAGTCCGCAATCAGCTTGTCAACGGTTGCCCGGAAGTCCGCGCTGGGCTTGCCAGCCAAGCGCCGCTGAAATTCGGCTGCATCCTGGGGATACAAAGCCTGGTACTTGGCAAAGCGCTCTTTCCATGCGGCCTCAGCACTTTCCCCCTTGGCCCGTGCGTCAAAGGCCCGGTAAATAGCTTCGGGAACCTCAAAATCGCCACCTGTCCAACCCAGGTTCTTGCGGGTCAGCGCGACCTCATCAGCACCCAAAGCCGCGCCGTGGACATCATGGGTACCCGCCTTATTGGGAGAGCCATGACCAATGACGGTCTTGCAGCAAATCAGGGTGGGCTTGCTGGTCTGGGAACGCGCCTCGACAATGGCTTTCTTGATGGCCTCCGGATCATGACCGTCCACTTTGCGAATCACATGCCAACCATAGGCCTCGAAGCGTGCCGGGGTATCGTCGCCAAACCAGTCATCCACATGACCATCAATGGAAATATTGTTGTCATCGTAGAAGCAGATGAGCTTGTGTAAGCCCCATACGCCAGCCAGTGAACAGGCCTCGTGGGAAATACCCTCCATCAAACAGCCATCGCCCAGAAATACATAGGTGTAGTGATTGATCAATTCATGGTCAGGGTGGTTGAACTGCCGACCCAGCAACTGCTCTGCCAACGCCATGCCTACGCCATTGGCCAAGCCCTGCCCCAAGGGACCGGTGGTGGTCTCGACGCCGGGAGTATCGCGATATTCCGGATGGCCTGGGGTCTTGCTGTGCCACTGCCGGAACTGCTTGAGGTCTTCCAGACTCAGGTCGTAGCCGCTCAGGTGGAGCAAGGCATACTGCAGCATGGAACCATGACCATTGGAGAGAATGAAACGGTCGCGATTGGGCCAATGGGGATTGGCAGGATTATGGACGAGAAAATCATTCCAGAGCACTTCTGCAATATCGGCCATCCCCATGGGCATTCCCGGATGACCGCTATTGGCCTTTTGGACAGCATCCATGGTCAAGACGCGGATGGCATTGGCGAGATCGCTACGAGTCACAGTCATATTAACTCCTTGGCTTGACACGCCCGTGGGCGCGCCGGTGGCTTAATCGAAAATCAGTCCTCAGCCCGCTGATGGGTCCGTACCCGCCGCAGGATGCCGTCATGACCAGAGATGACCAGGCTCTCACTTTCCACAAAGAAACGAGAACGGGACACGCCGTCTAGGATATCCCCACTGGTCAGCCCAGTGGCCACAAAAAGGACATCATCACTGGCAACCAGCTCGTCACGGCCCAACCACTGGCCCACTTTCAATCCGGCAGCGGCAATGGCCTCTGCCTCCCCCGGCTTTTGCGGCGCCAGGGCACCAAACATATCAGCCCCCATGGCACGGGCAGCACACGCGGTGATTACTCCTTCGGGGGTACCGCCAATGCCCATCATGGCATCGACCTTGCTTCCCAGGGCGGCCATGATGCCGCCACTGACATCGCCATCGGTCTGTAGGCGCACCGTCGCACCGGCCGCCTGAATTTCCCGAATCATGGCCTCGTGACGGGGTTTTTTCAGAACAAAAACCCGCAACTCTTTTACGTCCTTACCCAAGGCTTTGGCCAAGGCCTGGAGCTTGTCTTTCATTGGCGCAGCCGGATCCAGCTTGCCACGAGCGGGAGCGGGCACAATCAGCTTGTCCATATAATAGGCAGGCCCAGGGCGGAACATGCTGCCCTTGGGAGCTGCGGCCAGCACACAAATGGAGCCAGGCATACCGTTGGCAAGGAAACTGGTACCCTCCACTGGGTCCACGGCAATATCCACTTCCGGACCCATGCCGGCCCCTACCGCCTCACCATTATAGAGCATGGGGGCCTCGTCCTTTTCTCCCTCACCAATGACCACCATACCGCGCATGGGCACCTGGGCGATGGCAGCGCGCATGGCATCCACCGCGGCGCCATCCCCAAGCTCTTTCTCACCACGCCCAATCCAGGCGCTGGCTGCCCTTGCAGCGGCTTCAGTTACAGGAAGAAGGGAAAGCGCCAGATTACGGATGGTGGCCATGTACGAAAATCCTTTTGCTAGGCGATAGAAATGCTTTTTAGCATAAATCAACACTGCGCCTTTGGGAACTCGCGATCGATCCAAGTCAACCATTGCTCATGTAAATGGGGGTCCAGGGTGGCCAGCACCGAGCGCTTGACGAGGGCATTGGCCTGCAGCGCTTCGCCGGTCAAGGTACTGAGCCTGCCGCCCGCCTCCTGCAAGAACAGTCCACCCGCAGCCCAATCCCACAGTTGTTGGGCACCATGCAGGTAAAAATGATAACGACCCGCCGCCAGCCAACTCCACTCCAACACACAACTGCCGAAATTCCGTTGACTATGAAAGGGTTGCCGAGTTACCAGGCGGATAGCCATTTCTGGATACAAGCGCTTGTAATCCACGACCCCCACACTCTGCTTCAGGGCAGGGGCCTGGCGATAGGCCAAGCGGTCGCCATTACAGAAAGCCCCCGCCCCGCGTGCCGCCCAGAAGAGATCCCCGCGCATGGGGTCATAGACCCAACCCTGACGTGCCCCGTGGGCATCCAAAAGGGCAAGACTGATCCCAAAAATTGGCACACCGGCAGCAAAATTGCTGGTTCCATCCAAGGGATCCAGGCACCAGAGGAGATCAACGGACTGCATCAACTGTCCCTGTTCGGCAGCGGTCATTTCTTCACCGAGCAAAGGGATTTGCGGATAACGGCGGGCCAATGCCTCCTGCAAAAAATCCTGACTTTCCAGATCGGCACTGGTAACGATACTTCCATCGGGTTTGGGTGTGGCCGTAACCCGGTGATAACCGGGCAGCAAAAAACGCTCCGCACTCTCTCGCAAGAGCGCTCCTACCCACTGCACATCGACAGCAAAGTCCGACATCATGTGCTCAAGAATAGACTAGAGCAGCCCAAGGGTCATCCCTGTTCTTTTCTTTTGCGTTGACCCTATGATCCAATATGGGCATGCCGCGCATTCATCTATATCTGCCTGATCCTATTCCCATCGGGCCAATGCCACTCCCAGCGGCAGCCAGCCATCATCTCTTGCGGGTGCTCCGCGCCCGGCGGGGGCAAGCATTGACCCTCTTTTGCGGTGACGGCTTGGAGTACCCCGCCGAACTCATCGGAGTAGAGGGGCACCTTGCCTTGGTGGAGGTCTCCGAACCCAGTCGCCGGGATACGGCCAGTCCCCTGGGGGTGATCCTGGCCCTGCCACTGCTCAAAGGAGATCGATGGGATTGGGTACTCCAAAAGGCGTGCGAATTGGGTGTAGCCGAGATCCAGCCCCTCCATAGCCGGTACAGCCAGGTTTCCCTCACCGAAGCGCGTTCGGAACGTCGCCATCAACGCTGGCAAGAAATCCTCATCCACGCAGCTGAACAAAGCCAAGCCACGCGTCTGCCACTGTTGGCCAAGGTCCTGCCCCTGCCGGAATTCCTGCAAAGTCCGCCAAGAGGTCTGGCCCTGGTGTTGGACCCTAGCTTCCCAGCGCACTTGTCTTCCCTACCAGATAGTCCTCCTACCTGGGTTACGGTCCTGACGGGACCCGAGGGTGGACTCGCTCCGGAGGAGTTACAGTCTGCGGCAGGGGCCGGATGGAAGGGGCTGCGGCTGGGTCCGCGGATCCTGCGGGCGGAAACCGCGCCCATCGCCATGCTCGCTTACTTGCAAGGGCGCTATGGCGACCTCGGTTGACAGCAACACAGGAGAACGGGACCATAGCCTAAATTCCTCGGAACGGATGCCCCATGGATATCCTGCTTGCCAACCCGCGCGGCTTTTGTGCCGGCGTCAACCGTGCCATTCAAATCGTGGAGAGAGCCTTGGAGCTCTTTGGCGCGCCCATCTACGTCCGGCATGAGGTGGTACACAACCGTCATGTGGTGGAAGACCTTCGGAATCGGGGGGCCATTTTTGTGGAGGAACTCGACGAGATTCCCGATGGCGCTACCGTCATTTTCAGTGCCCACGGGGTCCCTTTGGCGGTGCGTCAACGTGCCAAGGAGCGAGGTCTGACGGTCTTTGATGCCACCTGTCCCCTAGTGACCAAGGTCCACATGGAAGTCAAAAAATACAGTCGGGAAGACATGGAAATGGTCCTCATTGGCCATGCCGGTCATCCGGAGGTAGAAGGGACCATGGGCCAAGTGGAAGCGGGCATGATGTATTTGGTTTCTGATGTGGGTGACGTGGCCAAACTGCAGCCCCGCCATCCCGAGCGCCTTGCCTATATTACCCAAACCACCTTGAGCATGGATGATACCGCCGAGGTCATCAACGCCCTTCGCGCTCGCTTTCCAAGCATTCAGGGTCCCAAGAAAGACGATATCTGCTACGCCACCCAAAACCGTCAGGATGCCGTCAAGAAGTTGGTTCCTGCCGTAGATATCCTCCTCATCGTCGGCGCCCCCAGCAGTTCCAACTCCAGTCGCCTGGCGGAACTGGGTCAGCGTTTGGGTACCAGCACCTACTTGATCGAAGACGCGGGGCAGCTCCGACGCGAATGGTTTACGGGTCGGCAGCGCATCGGCATCAGTGCTGGTGCCTCAGCACCTGAGCGTTTGGTACAGGAAATCATCGAGACCCTGCAAGGCTGGGGAGCAGGACTGCCAGAAGAACTCTCTGGTGTCGAAGAGAAAGTGATCTTCAGCCTTCCTCTGGCCCTGACCAATGCGCAGGAGCATCGGGAGACGATCCCTTCCTGATTGCCGAGCGCAACTCCCGAACTTGCATGTCTACGGGTTCGAGCTCCGTCAACTCCCGGTCGCTACTGGTAGCCCCCAGTTCGGGAAAGCGCCGGGCGGTAACCAAGACCCGACTTTCCAGCGAGGAGGTTGCTTGGTTATAAGCGCTTACGGCGCCATGCAGTTGGCGCCCCAACTTGGCCCAGTGGCCAGTGAGCGTACCCAGTCGTTCATAGAGTTCCCTGCCCAACGCACTGATGGCCTGCGCATTGGCTGCTACTGCTTCTTGCCGCCAGCCATAGGCGGCTGCCCGTAACAAAGCGATCAGGGTGGTGGGCGTTGCCACCAACACCTTCTGCTCGACGCCAAACTCAATGAGTCCTGGATCCATCTGCAAAGCAGCGCTAAAAAAATCTTCTCCGGGCAGAAAGAGCACCACAAATTCCGGACTCGGTACGGCTTCCCAGTAGGATTTCCGCCCCAACTGCTGGAGGTGGGTGCGCAACTCACCGGCATGTTTGCGAAGCCATTGCTGCCGGTCTTCGTCGGACTCTGCCTCGATGGCATGCAGATACGCGTTGAGAGGAGCCTTGGCATCGACGACGATCTCTTTTCCCCCAGGCAGATGCACCAGCAAATCCGGCCGCTGCTGTCCCTGCTCCGATTGCATGGTTGCCTGCTCGACAAAATCACAGTGATCGAGCATGCCGGCCATTTCCACCACTCTCCGTAACTGCATTTCTCCCCAGCGGCCGCGGGCAGCCGGCTGGCGCAGGGCTTTGACCAGCGCCGCGGTTTCTCGATGCAGGCGCGGCAAATGATCCTGGACCAAGCCCCGCAATTGTTCGCTCAGGGCGCTATAGGCCCCGGTTCGCACCTGTTCCAATGCATCCAGACGCTCGTTCATTTTCTGGAGGGATTCGCGGACGGGGTCCACCATCTGGCCAAAACCCTGTTGCCGATTTTCCAAGTCCTGTCGAGCTTGTTCCTGGAACTGGCCCAACTTTTCCTGGGCCATACGGAGAAAGTCCTCATTGTTACGGCGCAGGGCATCGGCCGAAAGGACGGTAAAGGCTTGTTGCAGACGCTCTTGTGCTGCTAGCAGCAGGGCTTGTTTTTCTTCTGCTTGTCGCGATTCTTGCAGCAGGCGTTCCTGGTACTCTGCCAACCGTCGATCTTGTTCTCGGCTTTGGGTTTGTAGGGCAAGATAATCCCTTTGCAAGGACTCCCATTCTTCCTGTTTGGGCCGTAGACCTGCCAATTGGATTTGGGTGCTTTGCAGCTCTCTTTGCATGCGCTCCTTTTCCTGTTGCTCCGCCACCAAACGTGCCCGTTCCTGGCCAATGGCCTCACGCAACTCGGCAATTACTTGCTCCCCCTGTTGGAGGGCCAGACGAAGACGGTCCTGGCCAGCTCGTGACCATAACCAATACATAAAAGCTCCCAGCACCCCCCCTATCAGGGATGCCAAGACAATCCAAACCAAGCCAATCAAGATTTAGTGACTGTCGGTCAATTGCGAAGTGCAATTGGGACAGCGAGTGGCAGCCAAGGGAATGGACGTCAAACAGTAGGGACAATCTTTGGTGGTCACGGGTGCACTGGGCTTGGGATACAGACGGTTGACCATTCGCACCATGCTGAAGATTACCAAGGCAATGATGAAAAAACTCACCAATGCCATGATAAAAAGGCCGTAATTCCAGGTTACCGCCCCCGCTTTTTCGGCAGCAGCCAAGGTGAGATAAGGTCCGGGCGTTTTTCCTTGGTGCAAAACTACAAAGAGGTTACTGAAGTCTACCTTTCCCAACAATAGGCCAATGGGGGGCATGATGATATCTTTGACCAGGGCCGTGACCACAGCCGAAAATGCTGTACCGATCACAAAGGCTACGGCCAGATCGATGACATTTCCTCGTTGCAGGAATGCCTTGAAATCTTTTACAAATTGACTCATTTTTCCCTCCCTTGGGTCGTATTTTTTAGCGACAAATGATCCTTACAGAAATGCCATGCAAAGGCCCTACAGAAATATCCATCAATGGCTGGCAGGCGAACCGGTACAGAAACCATTCACACTTTCTTTTTCCGCTTGCATGGGAAATCTTTGCGCTGCCTGTAGACAGTTCTCGGTACTATCACGACAGGTCAGGGCCCAACGGCCAGTATCGCGAAAGAAGTTTTCGGCAGCCAGGCTTGGCTCTGCGTAGGGGCTACCCTGAAAGAAACGTCCCAAAGCCGAATAATAGTCCCCCTTGGCCGCAGCCCAGCGAGAAACCGCATCCCAGCAGGTAGATTGACTGGCACTTGGGCCTTGGACACAACCCACTGCGTCTCTCCGTACCAGCCCCAAGGACTCCTGCCAGTCAGAGCAGAACTTTTGTTCCGCGGCATGTCGTTGGGCAGTGATGGCCGCCAGTCGCTCTTGGGCCAGCTGCGCGGTGTTTTGTGCCGCCTCCGAGCGTGCTGCGGCAATGGCTGCACCGCTGGAAACGGTAGGAGGAGGCAGTTGCGCACAGGCCCCCAGGAAAAATGGTAGCAAGAATAAAATGGTTGACTCTTTGCGCATAACTTCCTCAGCAGGTTTTTATGGAGGAAGTTATAGCACAAACGGTTACCCATTGGGCAATTAGGCAACGGCCTTTGCCCGCTGCTTTCGCCCCAAACGTTCTTTCAAGCCCTCAAAAAGGACATAAAATGCGGGGGTAATAAACAAGGTCAGAAATTGAGAAACCACGATCCCACCCGCCACGGCCACCCCCAGGGGTACCCGCGACTCCGCTCCCGCCCCAATACCAATGGCAATGGGGAGAATACCCAGAATAGCCGCCAGATTGGTCATCATGATGGGCCGAAAGCGGGTCACACAGGCATCGACAATGGCCTCCATAGCCGTTGCTCCCTGGCGACGTCGATGGATGGCAAAATCCACCATGATAATGCCGTTTTTCTTCACCAGCCCCACCAACATAATAATTCCCACAAAGCTGAAAAGATCCAATTCCTGCCCGAAGATCCAGAGGGCGAGCAGGGCACCAAAACCTGCCAATGGCAATGCCGTGAGGATGGTAAGGGGATGGATAAAATCTTCATAGAGAATGGCGAGGATGGCATAGATCAAGGCAACGGTGGCCAATAGCAACAAGGGCAAAGTCGAGTTGGACTGCTGGAAGGCCGCCGCCGTGCCGCCAAAACTTCCTTGGACCTGCGCAGGCAAGAGTGATGCACTCAGCTCTTGCACCTTTTGCGTTGCCGTACCAATGGCCACCCCAGGCGCCAAATTGAAGGAAACGGTGACACTTGGGATACCGTTATAATGCTCGATGCTCAATGGACCAACCCCGTAGCTAAAATTCGCCACGGCGGACAGGGGTACCAGCCCTGCCGTTCCTGGCAAAGTGATGGCCGCAAGGGCAGCGATGTTTGTCTGGAATTGCCGGGCCAGGTCCAGAATGACCTCATATTGATTGGTCGCGGCATAGATGGTCCCGACCTGGGTACCCCCAAAAGCAAAATTCAATGCCTGCTCAATGGCCTGGGGGGTGACGCCCAGGGCCGCCGCACGCTGGTTGGCAATGTGCACATTGACTTCGGGATTGGCCACCTGCAAGGAGCTATTCACCGCCTGAAAACCGGGGGTCTTGCGCAGGGCCTCCACAAATTTGGGAACTGCGGCATCCAGCACCTCTTGATCTTCACTTTGGAGGACATACTGATAATTGGACTGGGACGAGATGGGCCCCATCTGGATGGCGGGAGGCAGCATAAAGCTTGCCTCGACGCCAGCAAAGTGGGCTACCGATCGGCGCAGCTGGGCAATGACCAAATCTCCGCTGGGTCTTTGGCTGGCGGCCTTGAGCCGGATCATCAGTCGCCCAGAATTACTGGAACCAAACGCCCCACCTCCCTGTCCAGCACTGGACAAAACGGACTGCACTGCCCCATTGCGGGCCACTATGGCTGCGATCTGTTGCTGCTCTGCTTCCAGTTTTGCAAAGGATATCCCCTGCGGATACTGGAGATTGGCCATGATCAGACCGCTGTCTTCACTCGGAATAAAGCCCTTGGGTAGCACCAGGAAGAGCCCAAGCATGGCAAGAAAACTCAAACCCGCCGCAAGGTAGATCCATGCCCGATGCGCAAGACTCTTGCGCAAGGCGCGTTCATACCAACTGCGCAAGCGGACAAACCAGCGCTCAAAGGCGCTGGGATCGCCGTGCTTTACCTCTAGGTAGCGCGCACAGAGCATGGGCGTAAGGGTCAGCGAAACCAATCCAGAGAGAAGGATTACCACCGCAATGGTGACCCCAAATTCGCGAAAGAGCCGACCGATGATCCCACCTAAAATCAAAAAGGGCAGAAAAACCACTGCCAAGGACAGGGTCATGGACAAGACGGTGAAGCCAATCTCCGCACTGCCCTTATAGGCAGCCTCCTCTGGCTCCTCGCCCTGCTCCTCATGGCGGGCGATATTTTCCAGCATCACCACCGCATCATCTACCACAAAGCCCACTGCGAGGGTCAGGGCCAATAATGTCAAGGTATTCAGGCTAAAACCCAGCACCGAGATAATGGCAAAGGTGCCCAGAATGGAGGTTGGGATGGCCAAAGCCCCAATGAGGGTCGGGCTGCCCCGGCGCAAAAAAAGCCAGAGCACGCCAGCCACCAGGATCGAGGCCAGGAGTAAAGTGAATTCCACCTCCATAACGGCGGCACGAATATAGCTGGCCTTGTCGTAGACCACCTGCATACGCGCACCACTGGGCAAGCCGGCATTGAGGGCAGGCAAGCGCTTGGCAATGGCATCGGAAATGGCCACCGTATCGGAACCCGGTTGACGGACCACAGCCAGGATCAAGGCCCGATCCTTGCCAATCCAACTCGCAATCTGATCGTTATCGACGCCATTCTCCACCGTCGCCACATCGGCAAGGGGAACCACCGTCGTTCCCTTTTCCAGTACCGGCATCCGGGCAAAGGCTTCGGCATCTTGTAGTTGCCCATGGACGTTGACCGCATAGTTGCGCGCCGTACCCAAAAGGGTCCCCTGGGGAAGATTTACATTGTGACTGGCGATGGCCGCATCCAGGGCCTGCAGCGAAATACCCCGGGCTTGCAGGGCAAAGGGATTGGCATGGATCCGGACCGCATAGTTCTGCTCGCCAAAAATCTCCACCTGCGCCACGCCAGCAATCCCCGAGAGGGCTGGCACGACCCGATCGACCGCATATTCATTGAGCTTGTAGATCGGCATGTTGGGCGCCGAGAGGGCAATAAACTCAATAGGTGCAGCCGAAGGATTCAGTTGCTTGACAAAGGGGAGACTTGGCATGCCCGGCGGCAGCAAATGCTGCGCCTGGGTCACCGCGTTTTCCACATTTTGGGTGGCAACGTCAATATTCTGACTCAGGTTGAATTGTAAGATGATTCGCGTCGAGCCCTGACTACTGGTGGAGCTCATGGCCGAAAGGCCAGGAATGGCTTGAAATTGCTTCTCCAAGGGCGTTGCCACCGCACTGGCCATGGTTTGTGGGCTTGCCCCTGGCAGGCTGGCCGAAACCAGCACCGTCGGGAAATCCACACTGGGCAGCAACGCCACGGGCAAATACCAAAAAGCAAAGATACCGTAGCTAACCATCCCCAGGGTGAAAATCATGGTCATCACCCGCCGCCGGATGAAAAGTGCCGAGATGTTCACTGGGCCCTGCTCCCGTGCTGGTATCGATCGCTGTGGGCGGAACCCTCCCCTGCAGAAAAATGCTTGCCGGGGAGCAAGACCTTGACCCCCGGATAGATCCGCGCCGGAACCGGGTAGATCACTTGCGCATCCTGGGAGAGGCCGGCAATGACTGCCGATTGCGCATCTTCCCACAGCACTTTGACCGGCTGGCTCTGGACCACTCCCTGGGGCGCCACATACACAAAATTGCCGGAGCTGCCCTGCAAGACGGCGCCAACGGGCAAGGTCATGGCACTTTGCAATTGGGCGACCGGCATTTGTACCTGGACGAACTCCCCGGGCCAGAGGCGATTCTGCCCATTGGGGCTCTGGGCCTGGACACTCACCGTAGCCGCCGTTGCACTTACGGTGTTGTCGATAATCTGGATCGTGCCGCGATCCAAAAGCTCGGCACCTTGTTCATTTTGGATCAGGATCTGCCAAGCCTTCTCCTTGGCCTCCCTCGCACTCTGCAGCAGTTGTTGGGGGACCTGGAAATCAATGCCAATGGGACTGATCTGGTTGATGGTAGCCAGCTGGGTCACGTTGGCAACCAGCAGATTACCGGGCTTCACCATCGCCATACCAATGCGTCCACTAATGGGAGCCGTAATCCGTGTGTAACCGAGATTCAGGCGGGCCTGCTGCACTGCCGCCTGATCGGCTTGCACCTGCGCCGCCGCCGCCTGTGCCTGGGACCGTGCTTGCTCGTAACTTTGTCGAGTAATGAAATCTTTTTCGACCAATGGCTTGTCCTGGGCCACCACGGTTGCATTGTATTGGGCACTGGCTTGGGCCGAGGCCAGATTGGCCTTGGCCTGGGCGAGACTCACCAAAGCTTGGGCTGGGTCAATCTGGAATAGCAACTGACCCTTTTCTACCAGGCCGCCTTGCTGAAAAGAAAAATGCTGCAAAACACCAGAAGTTTGGGGGACCAGGGTCACGGTCTGCAATGGGGTAACGGTCCCCAGAAAGGTCTGATAGTGAACCATGGGGCGGATTGCTGGAGTGACCAATTGAACTTGGGTCGGTGCAAACCCATGTCCAAACTTTCCCCTTCCACCATGACCAGATTGCCCCTGGGAGCATGCTCCCAGAGCAAGGGTCAAAGCCCCCAGGGAACCAAGGCGAAGGTACTTGCCAAAACTCATGGTTGCGCGTCTCCCAATGGCATACCAACGGTCTGGCTGAGTTGCGCCAGACCTACATAACTTTTCACCAAATTGTCAATGAGGGTGTATCGCGCCTGGGACAAGGTGGATTCGGCTTGGAGAACATCTTGAATCGTAGCTTGGCCCACCTTGTACTGGGCCAAGACCACCTCCAAGGCCTTGCGGGCATTGGCAAGGCTTGCCGCAGCGCCGGGATAGGCGGCCACATTTCCCTGAAAAGTATGGTAATCCTGCCAGACCGTACTCAAGGTATTGAGGCGGGTATTGGCCAGATTGGCGGCATCCTGACGGGCCAGGGCCTCCGTTTGCCGAACATCATAATGATTGTTGAAGCCGGTAAAGAGCGGCACAGTGAGGCTCAAACCCAAGCTCCAGGTATCACCCGGATGAAAGCCTCCTTGGAATTGGTACCCATAGGTACCCGTAAACCCAATACTGGGAAGACCGCTGGCACGGGCACTACGAACATTGGCCTGGGCTGCGGCCAACTGCGCCCGGGATGCCAACAGGGCGGGATTGGCCTCCTCGGCCGTTTGCAAAAGTTCCGCCACCGCCTGGCGCAGATGGGGCGGGCGCTGCTGCTCCCATTGCAGCTGGGCAATCTGGATCGAGCTATTGGGAGGAATGCCAATGGCCGCCGCCAACGCGCCGAGCCCTGCCGCAACCGTCTGCTGCTGGGTAGCCAGGGTCGATTGCGCTTGTGCCAAGGAGGCGCGGGCCTGATAGAGATCACCAATGGTGGCCTGACCAGCGCGGTGCAGAACCTCGGCCGCCTCCATGGCCTTCTCATTCTCGGCCAGACTCCGTTCATCGGCATGCAGGAGAGCCTGATTCCCCAAGAGATTGTAATAGGCTTGGGTAACATTGAAGATGACAGTTTGGAGAGTCTGGTTCTGCGTATATCCTGCCACCCATTCCTGGGCCTTGGCCGCGTCCACCTTGGCGCGGCGCAGGCCAAACTCCCAGAGGGTATAACTTAGGGTAAAACTCGGATTGACAATATTGCGTGCAGGCACACTGAAACCAGCAGTCGCCACCGCCTGGGACCGCCGGGCTCCGGTGCTCAGGGTAAGACTGGGTAGCCATGCACTTTCCGCCATTCCCAAAGCCGCTGCCTGGGCACGCAAGGCCTCCCAGGAGGCCGCAGTTTGCGGATTATGGGCCAGGGCAAAGGCCGTCAGCTCCGGCAGGGTCCAGACCTTTTGACCATCGGCAGCGGTCCACGTCGCCAAGGGTTGCAAGGCCGGCAGGGAAGGTGTTCCCTTCCATGCCTGTGCCGGCATGCTAGGCAAGCCCGCATCGGTCTCCAACGGGTCCCCAACGATCATCCCTAGACCGGCATAGGCAGGGGTACAGGCGAGGCATAACGGCCAGATCATCCACAACCAGCGCATGGGTTCCATTTCCCTTTTCCAAGCCAGCGCCATTGTCATGGAAAAGCGGCCAGGGAGGTAGCCCCCATGGACTGCCAAACTGTTGGCAAATGTGAAGAAGTTTGTTGACTTTTGAAAGATATTTTTGCTGGCGATCCGGAGGTCGAAGTCCGTAAGCTTTGACCCGAGCAATGAAGCTCGTTGAGCAGGAGAATTTCGTCATGCGCAAATCGGTTCTTTCCCTTGTTTTGCTTTCCAGCTTGCTGGGTTTTTCCAGCGTCAGCTTGGCGGCTGATATGACCCCACCCCCTGGGGGCCCGATGATGCAGCATCCTCATGGTCCCA
>JABEBX010022058.1_pt1 | contig 34276 bp, 31 predicted proteins | sample 7245971 | NCBI WGS metagenome assembly JABEBX01 (sample SAMN14506365, study PRJNA622280) | hot springs metagenome | biome: hot spring [ENVO:00000051]|acidic hot spring [ENVO:00002120]; feature: spring [ENVO:00000027]|sediment [ENVO:00002007]; material: sediment environment [ENVO:01001048]... | reverse complement strand
GACCTCAAGAGGAATTCCCTTGATGACGGTCCGGGCATTCGTACACTTATCTTTTTTAAGGGCTGCCCTCTTAGGTGCGTTTGGTGCCACAACCCGGAGACAAAACATGTCTACGAGGAGCTTATGTTCGATTCAAAGGTATGTATATCGTGTGGCGATTGTGTACAGGTTTGCAACAAGCATGCCATAGATCTTAACAACCCTCAAAGGATCAACCGTGAACTTTGCGACAGTTGTATGAAGTGTGTAGATATTTGTCCATCCGGAGCACTGAAACGTGCTGGAAGGCTTTATACTATCTATACATTATTTTCAGAGATCATGAAAGATGAACCTTTCTATAGGTATTCATCCGGTGGGGTAACATTTTCAGGCGGAGAGCCTACCGTGTATATGCATTTTTTATCGGAGATTTCCGTAAAATTAAAATCAGCGGGCATACATTTAAATATAGAAACATGCGGATTGTATAATCACGCATTGTTCGACAAGCTTGTGTTACCATACCTTGATATGGTGTTCTTTGATATAAAATTTATAGATCCAATATTGCATAAGAAATATACTGGTACTACGAATACCGTTATTCTGCAAAATTTTTTAAGATTGCATGATAAGGGTAGTATAGCGGTAACCCCGCGAGTCCCCTTGATCCCTGATATAACAACCACGGAGGAAAATCTTGTGTCCATAGCAAACTTTCTTGACAAGAACGGCATTAAGAAAGTAGAGTTACTCCCCTACAATCCATTATGGACTGACAAATCTTTAGGATTGGGACACAAACTCGATTATGACAGGAAAAGATTTATGGATAAAGATGAAATAACCAAGATAAGACAGATATTTAAGGATTTCGATACAGACAAGTTTTAAATACTTGACTATTTGAAATTTAGTGTATATAATGAAACATTTAAGGGAGGAGGCTAATATGCAAATGGTGTTGAATGACAATTTAACAAAATACCTGGCACAGATAGACAAATATCCTCTTTTGACTCCCCAGGAGGAAAAGAGGTTAGCAATAAAGTACTATGAAAAAAAGGATATAAATGCGGCTCATAAGCTTGTGACATCCAACATGAGGTTCGTAGTAAAGATAGCCCTTGAATACAGGCATTACAACGTTAAACTGATGGATTTGATCCAAGAGGGTAATTTAGGATTGATGATGGCTGTAAAGAAATTTAACCCCTACAAAGGATTTAGATTGATCTCTTATGCCGTATGGTGGATAAGGGCTTACATTCAAAACTTCATCATGAAAACCTGGAGTCTGGTCAAGATAGGAACAACACAGCTTCAAAGAAAGTTGTTCTATTCGCTTAATAAAGTTCAGCCGGAAAACAACGCTGAGATGCTTATAGATGAAAGTAAAATAGAGAAAAAAGCTAAGGATTTTGAAAACAGATTAAGATTGAGAGATGTATCCCTTGATGTCACACTGGATGATGAAAGCAGGGAGTCACATCTTGATCAACTTGTGGATGAAGATGAAAATCTCGAAGAGCGGATAAGCAAGCAGGAAGAAGACACGGTACTTAAGCAAACGGTTGGCCAGGCGGTCAAGACATTACCGGAAAGAGAGCAGTATATAATCAAGTATAGGGTTATGTCGGACAACCCGCTATCACTTCAGGAGATAGGGGAGAAATACAATATATCAAAGGAGAGGGTAAGACAGCTTGAGCAAAAGGCATTAACAAAACTGAAACATTCCATTGTTCCAGCAATAGCATCGTAAAGATATAACGTTATTTAAAATAATTTCAAGGAGGTGGCTGATACTTTTACCACCTCCTTTTTATTGGACTTTCCTATTCAACAGGTGTATAAAAGTATCTGAAAGGAGGAAATTACTATGAAATTAACCCCTCTTGATATACAGCAGCAGCAGTTCAGGAAAAGGATTGTAAACGGCTATGACAGGCGGGAGGTTGACACGTTCATGGAGCTTGTTCGAAATGAGATGGAAGAACTCATTACAGAAAATATGGATATCAAACAACAGCTAAAAGATAAAATCGAAAGCCTCAACGAATACAAAGACAGAGAACAAACTATAAAGGAAACAATGCTTACAACCCAGCGTCTAAAAGACGATATCCATGCTAATGCCCTCAAGGAAGCACAGCTCATTATTGCTGACGCGAAGATTAAGGCTGAAGATATTGTAAATAGTGCCCAAAACAGATATATGGAGATTATAAACGAAATAAAAGAATTAAGAAGACAGAAGATTCAACTTGAGGCAAATCTGAAGGCCGTACTTGAAGTACACCTGAAGATGCTTGATACAGAAATAGTAAAAGAACAAAAGGATATAGATGATACACTCGCACTCATGACGAACAAATCAAAGAATTCTAATGTCAGATAAAATCGAAAATTTCTATATTTATGTAAAAACTCTATCAAGAACAAGCGAGATAAAACAAGAGGATACAATTCTAAAAGCCTACTTGAGAGCCGTTCCTATTGACGGTAAAGCCAATGAAGAATTATTATATCTACTAAGCCGCCATTTTAAGGTCAGACGATCAGACATTAGGATTAAGAGCGGCAAATGTTCAAAAAAGAAACTGATACAGATTGTAAGAAAGGAAGAATGAATAATGCCAACATACGAATATGAATGCACGTCGTGCGGTTATAAATTTGAGATGTTTCAAAAAATATCGGAAAAACCAATTACTACCTGTCCAAGATGCAAGGGTAAGGTTAAAAGGTTGATATCTAAAAGCAGTTCGTTTATTTTAAAAGGCGGTGGCTGGTATGCCACGGATTATGCAAAAAACGATAAACCACAAACACATACAAAGAATAAAACAGGTAGCCAGTCTGCAGACAAAATATCCTCAACTAATAAGTAATTCTACACAAAAAGCTTTTTTTTTGCATAAACATTTGTTCTGGCCGTCTGTAATCTTTACGGCTATAGTGCTAATAATAATCTTTCCATCAGACGGCTTTTGCTGGGGTCCCATATCTCACATAGATCTCGCTACAGAAGTATTGAATTACGCCCAATTGCTGTCACCTCAGATAATGGAGCTCATCAAAAATTATCCATACGACTTTCTTTACGGCAATATCGGCGCAGATATTGTCATTGGAAAGAATTTTACGGAGTATGAATATCATTGTCATAATTGGCTTGTAGCAAATCAGGTGTTTAGATCGGCAAAAAATGATCACCAGAAGGCTTTTGCTTATGGTTATATCAGCCACCTTGCGTCCGACGTAATAGCACATAACTATTTTGTTCCGAACATGATCATAACAATGTACAGAAAAAAGATGTTTCTCCATTCTTACTGGGAAATCCGATTTGACAAACTTGTAAACGATAATGCCGTAAAAACCATAGCAAGAACCCTTAAACTACGGCATAAGGATGACAATGACTTGCTCCAGCATACGCTTGAAAAAACGCTTTTTTCTTTTTCTACTAATAAAAATATCTTTAACGGTATGATGCTTGTAAACAAGAAAAAACTTATAAGAAACATATTTAAGGGCATTACTTCTGACAAAAAATGGAAACTTTCAAACCAGCAATTTAACGCCTATAGGCATCATTCTATCGATGCTATTTTTGATGTGCTAAACAATGGAGACAAGTCCATTTATACAAAATTCGATCCCACAGGTATTGAAATAATTCATATTGCATCCCAAATAAGAAAACAACTCAATAGGCTTAACCGCCAAAAAAAGCTATCAGAACATGATATGCAGGACTTAACGCACAACATATTTCCAGAGTTTCCACCAGGTTTATATTCAGAATACGTCCCCCTTGTTAACCCAAAAAATGCATTTGCAAAATAGAGAAGTTTGTGTTTCGTGGATAATACAGCTATAAAAATTTTATCAAATAAAAAACGGATTCTTTTATACAGTTTTTTGCTCCTCATTGTTCTCATGCTATCCACTGGAGCACTGATCGTATTTGTCGTTTACAGCGAAACAGCGTCGTTCGACGCTTTTTTAATAGGTATTATCCAGCAAAATAAATCTCACACAATCCAGATGATCATGGAAACTGTTACGTTCTTAGGAACAGAATACGGTGTAATAATTATCATTGTACTTGTCAGTATCTGGCTGTTGCATCATCATGCTTATACATCCCTCAAAGAATTCCTATCGATATCACTAATAACTTTCATAACGGAAGTGTCTGTCAAAGAGTTTGTACACAGGGCCAGACCAATAAGCTGGCTCGGTATAACGGCCTCGGGGTATTCCTTTCCAAGCGGCCATTCGATAATGACCTTTGTCATAATCGTGGAATTTATAATCATCTTAAAAAGACTGCATCTTGCACGATTGTGGATGTATATTGTCGCTTTTCTAATGGTACTTTCAGTAGGTATAAGCCGCATATACCTTGGAGTGCATTGGCCCAGCGACGTTTTTGGTGGCTGGCTTATCGGATCACTAATAATAACCGCTTATTCTTTGCTGTCAATGTATCATCGATTGGATGGATTGCATGGCAAAGCTCATTATATCTGAAGGCAAAATACCAAGCTGGATAACACCCCATAAAGCTATTATTACGCCTGCTGATATACATACCGGTACTGGTGCTATTGTCTGTACCTCTGCTTCTTCAAAGTACATGGCATAAACAATACGGAGATAATAATACAGAGAGATCACACTTGTCAGAATACCGAAGATTGCTAGCCCTATATATCCGCTTTTGATTGCAGCACTGAAAACATAAAATTTTGCCATAAATCCGGCCGTAGGTGGTATCCCTGCAAGTGATAGCATAAATACGGTCATAACTATGCTTAAAAAGGGATGGTCCTTTGCAAGGCCGCTGAAATCAGAAAGTTCACTGCCTGTTCCATCATTTTTCTCGAGATAGGTTATTATTGCAAACGAACCGGTTATTGTAAAGGTGTAGGAGATCAAATAAAACAGTGCTGACGACATGCCATAAGCGGTTCCGGATACAAGTCCTACTACCACATATCCTGCATGGGCTATACTCGAATAGGCAAGCATGCGTTTTACGTTCTTCTGCATTACCGCAATTATATTTCCGGTAAACATGGTAATAGCACTCAACCACCATAGCGCATCTGACACGGGTACATGATAAGAACTAAAAACAATCATCACCACTTTTATAATTGCTGCAAAACTTGCGGCTTTCACTGCTGCAGCCATGAATCCAGTAATAGGTGCGGGTGCCCCCTGATACGCATCAGGCGTCCATGCATGAAATGGAACAAGTGCAACCTTGAATGAAAATCCTATAAGTATCAACGCTACGCCGGCCATCATAACCACATTGGCCGTAAGACCATTTGTAGCTGATAGAATCCTTGTTATAGTATAAAGATTCGTTGTTCCAAGCACACTGTAGATAAGGGCAATACCATAAAGCATAAAGGCTGTTGCAAACGCACCGAGAACAAGATACTTCATTGCCCCCTCAAGGCTTATCTGTCTGTCTCTTGTAAATCCTACTAATGGATATATGGAAAGGCTCATAAGCTCGAGCCCGAGTACGATAATGATGAGATTTGTTGCAGAAATAAGAAACATCATGCCGAGGAGGGAACTCAGGAGTAGCAGATAAAAATGTCCTGCATCCGATTCTACATCATCTACGTATTTCAAGGAGACGAGTACAGTTATAAATCCTGCTATCATAACGGTAAAAAACAGAAGCAGAGAAAATTCATCCAATGCAACCATTTGAGAAAAAGAAACAATATTGTCTCCCCATAGATAAATATCCGAAGCTATCCCAACACCGATCCCGAGCAGCGCTGTAACGCCTACTGGCCATTTTTTTGCTGAGGTAAAGGCATCGAGCAACGCACTTATAAAAAGTGTTACAGCAATTATTATTTGCGGAAGTATTGCAGAGTAATTCAAATCAACATACATATTATTTTAACCTCTCTGGCATTTGCGGTAAAGTGCCCTGCTGATAATCGATCTGCGTTGTCTGCGGTTTGACATACTGAATGTATGATTCAGTCGCATTATGGATAATATTAAGGAATGGCTTTGGATAAACACCTATCCACACAATCATTATCAGTATCGGTATCATGACAATAATCTCTCGCGGACTGAGATCTTTGAGCTCTTCATTAGCTTTATTGGTTATCTTACCCCAGAACACTTTCTGATACGTTCTCAACATGTATACAGCACCAAGGATAACGCCTGTACCTGCAAATACAGCGTATAGTGGATTCGCAAAGAAAGAACCAATCAATATGAGAAACTCTCCGACAAAGCCATTGAGTCCTGGCAGCCCTATGGATGAAAGCGTTACGATCATGAATATCGTTGCAAAAACAGGCATTGTCTTTGCAATGCCGCCAAACTCCGACAGCTCTCTCGTATGCCTTCTCTCATATAACATACCTACGAGCATAAAGAGTGCACCAGTTGAAAGGCCGTGGTTGATCATTTGCAAAACCGAACCATCCACGCTCTCAATATTGAGAGCCATGAGTCCAAGTATAACGAACCCGAGGTGACTGACGGATGAATAGGCAACCAGTTTTTTGATGTCCGGCTGCATCATTGCAACAAGTGCACCGTAAATAATACCTATTATTGCAAGCACCGCAATGTAGGGAAGAAAGGCATTTGCAGCGATCGGGAACAGCGGCATTGCAAATCTCATATATCCATACGTACCCATCTTAAGTAATACACCAGCAAGGATCACGCTTCCGCCGGTCGGCGCCTCAACGTGTGCATCAGGCAGCCATGTGTGGAACGGAAATATTGGAACTTTAATAGCAAAAGAAAGTGCAAAGGCAGCAAATAGCCATATCTGTGTGCTCAATGGAAGTGAAAGGTTGTACAATTTTAAAAGATCAAAGGTATATGTGCCTGTCTGAGAACCGTAAGCAAAATAAAGATAAATAATTGCAACAAGCATAAGCAGACTGCCAAACATCGTGTATATAAAGAATTTTACGGCAGCATATATCCTGCGTGGACCGCCCCATACACCTATAATAATATACATAGGTATTAGCATAGCTTCCCAGAAAACATAGAAAAGAATAAGATCCAGTGAAGCAAAAACACCGATCATACCGGTTTCAAGCACGAGGAACCACAGATAGTATTCCTTCTCACGTTTCTTTATATATGTCCATGAACCAAGCAAAACAAGAGGAGTAAGAAATGTCGTTAAAAGTATGAGAAGCAGGCTTAAACCGTCTATTCCAAGCTGGTATTTAATATTGTATACCGGGATCCAGGCATATTTCTCTGTAAACTGCATACCGGTATATGAAGAGTCAAACCGTATTACAAGAAACAATGAGACAACGAATTCTATCAGTGATACTATCAGCGTAAACCACTTTATGGCAGATTTATTATCCTTACTTATAAATGCACCCAACAATACCCCAAGAAGCGGTAAAAAAATTATAATTGAAAGTATATTTTCTTTAAATCCCATTTCATCCTACCTCAACACAAAGTATGCTAAAACCGAGATGACGCCTATCAAGAACAGCATCACATATACCTGAAAATCACCTGTTTGTATCTTTCTGAGCTTTGTAGATGCCCATTGCGTAACATGCGCAGAGCCGTTAACAGTACCATCAACAATACCTACATCGAATATCTTCCATAGGAAGAACTCGGACAGCCACATAAGAGGCTTAATAATAACCGCGTTATAGATTTCATCTACATAGTATTTATTCAGAAGCAGCCTGTATAACCCCGGCAAAGACTCTGCGGCATTTTTCGCGGGCTGCATCTTTGATTTGAGATAAACATACCAAGCGAAGAAAACACCTAAAATTGCCATGATAATAGATCCAATCATAAGCCATGATTCGGTAGAAACAGATATTTCACGCTCAGGCATGGTATGAAAAACAGGTGCAAGAAAATTGACGAATATGTCGGAATTATGCCATCCGACGAGGTTTCCGAGCAATTGAGGCACCCCTACGTAACCACCGATCACAGACAATACAGCAAGTATGATAAGCGGAATAGTCATAACTTTTGGTGACTCATGAATATGTTCAGCAGCATGTTTTTCCACGCGGCTCTCTCCAAAAAATGTCATATATATAAGCCTGAATATATAGAAAGCCGTTAAAAGAGCGGTTATAAAACCAAGTAGCCAAATTACCTTGTGTCCTGACGCATAGGCTGCAGCAAGAATGCTGTCTTTGCTGAAGAAGCCGGACAGACCGGGTATTCCGGATATTGCAAGTGCAGCAGCAAGAAATACCGCATATGTTATCGGGATCTTATTTTTCAATCCTCCCATCTTTCTCATATCCTGCTCTCCTGAAAGGGCATGGATCACGCTGCCTGCACCAAGAAAGAGTAGAGCCTTAAAAAAGGCATGCGTCATAAGATGAAATATACCTGCACTGAACGCACCTACACCCACACCAACAAACATATATCCAAGCTGACTGATAGTAGAGTATGCAAGCACTCTTTTTATGTCGTTTTGAACAAGTCCTATAGTTGCTGCGTATAGTGCTGTAAGACCTCCAACTATTGCAACGACCTCAAGAGCGGTAGGCGCAAGCACATACAAAAAATTCATCCGTGCTATCATGTATACACCGGCTGTAACCATGGTAGCGGCATGAATAAGAGCACTGACGGGGGTTGGACCTTCCATTGCGTCAGGCAGCCATATATAAAGAGGAAGCTGTGCTGATTTTCCTGTTGCTCCAACAAACAAAAGTATTCCAACTATGGTAAGTACCTGTGGTGAAATTAGGGATATGTGAGCCGCCATTGTAGTAAAATCAAGCGTCAAAATCCCTTTTGAAGCAAATGCAGATGCAAGTAAAAACAGGCCGAGCAAAAAACCATAATCTCCTATCCTATTTGTTATAAACGCCTTTTTACCGGCATTCGCTGCTGAATCCTTTTCATACCAGAAACCTATCAAAAGATAGGAGCAGAGGCCAACACCTTCCCAACCCACAAACATCAGTACAATGTTTGATGAAAGTACCAGCAACAACATCGAGAACATGAACAGATTCAGGTAAGAAAAGTATCTTGAATAACCTTTGTCTCCGTGCATGTATCCTATAGAATATATATGTATTAGAAATCCAACCCCGGTCACAACGAGCAGCATAACAGCGGTAAGTGGATCTACCATGAGCTTGAAGTCTATTGTAAGATTACCGGAATTTATCCACGTATATACCGTATCCGTTATCATCCTTCCATCTGGTGGTAACGAAAGAAGCTGTAAAAAAACGTAAAACGAAATAGACAGGCTTAAAAGCACAGTAATATTAGCAATCCAACTCACCGCTTTATTACCGAGCTTACTCCCTATAAGACCGTCTACCAAAAATCCAAGAAGAGGAAATATTAAGATATATCGTACTATATTCAATTCCATTTTATCACCATTTAAGCTTCTTCAGGTCGTCTATCTTTACCATACCTACCGTCTTGAATATCTTCACGACAAGTGCAAGGGCAATCGCTGTTTCTGCCGCTGCTATGGTTATAACCATTATAACAAATATCTGTCCATCCAGAGTATGCATATACTTTGATGCGGATACAAACAGTATATTCACTGCGTTGAGCATGAGTTCAAGTGATATAAGTACAATAATAATATTCCTTCGCATGGCAACACCAATCATACCTATTGCAAATAGTACAAAACTAAGAATGACAAGCAACTGGTAGCTCATATCTTATTCCTCTTTTTAATGAACGTTATTGCACCAAAGACGCCTACGAGAAGGATAAAAGACGCAAGCTCGAACGGAAGAAGGTAATAACGCATAAGATTAAAGCCAATATTCTCTGCAGAACCAAATCCTACAATGGTAAATCCCTGCGGCATCTTTAATACACCCATTGCCATATAAAACGATAACAGTAAAACAACCATAATAAGAAAATATGAGAAAATGGACGAAGCCTTGTATTGAACAGGCTTAGCTGATGATTTATTCAGGTTGAACATCATAATAATGAATAGGAACATGACAAGCATCGCACCAACGTATATGATAACCTGTACTGCTGCAAGAAATGGAGCTCCGAGCAGAACAAACATAAAAGACGTGAAGAAGAATGCAACGCCCATAGCTATAGCGCTATAAACAGGATTGCCTGCAATGACAGCATAGAGATAAGTTAAAACCAACAAGACTGCAGTTATGTAAAACAATACATTGCTTATCATTTGATCACTGTCCTCAATTCTTTCTTTTGTATAGCCAGCTCAGGCCTCTGTCGTGCAACAAGGCTATAGAACGAAGTCATGGTTATCGCATTTTCGGGGCATGCTTCAACGCAGAAACCACAATAGGCGCATCTCGTAAGATCAACCTCGAATATTTTTGGGCTTCTTTCTTTGCGCGGGTCTGGAGACTCTTCAGGCTCTATGTATATGGCAAAGAATGGACACACTGTTTCACACATTTTACACGCAACACATCTTCCAAGATCGCCATCAACAAGCAACGCATGCCGTCCTCTGTAATTCATGGTAACTTCTACCCTGTCTATAAACTTCTGGGCATCCTTGTCCATCACCTTTATAGTCTTTTGTGTGTTACCAACTATTTTTAGCTTTTCTTCCGGATAATTTATGGCAAACTTCCGCTTTACGAAAAAGTGTTTAATCGTAACACCAAGTCCGCGGAGTATCTCTATAAGATAAATCGCTTCTTTAAATTTATAATTTTTCTTTTTCTTTGTCATGGTTTTATCCGGCATAATTATATAATCCTGAGCATTATAAGCGCCCCTGTTATGACAATGTTGAGGATACCAAGTGGAATAAGAACCTTCCAACCAAGAGATGTAAGCTGATCAAACCTGAACCTCGGCAAAGTCCATCTCACCCATAAAAACAGGAACAGGAAAAATCCTACTTTTATCACAAATGAAAGTATCTCTATTATGGCAACAAGCCATTGCTGCATGTGTAATATACCGAGTTTGGGAATAATAAAACCTATATTGTGAAGATAAGGCACCTGCCAGCCGCCAAAATAAAGTGTCGCTATCAATGCAGATGCAGTAATCATGTTGGCATACTCACCCATGAAAAAAAATGCGAATTTCATGCTTGAGTATTCAGTATGATAACCTCCCACAAGCTCTGATTCTGCCTCAGGCAGGTCAAACGGAACCCTGTTTGTTTCTGCAAACACACTCACGAGAAAGATGATAAATCCAAGCGGCTGCACAAGTACGCCCCATTTGGGCACTGCATTGAACCATAAGCTTCCCTGATACAGGGCTATATCGTTCAATCTCAAAGAACCATACACCATCAAAATACCAATGACGGCAAGCCCCATCGAAATTTCATAGCTTATAAACTGGGACGCGGATCGTAATCCTCCCAACAGAGAATATTTATTGTTCGATGCCCAGCCGCCTATTATAATACCGAAAATACCCATTGATGCTATTGCAAAAACGTACAGTATACCTACATTCAAATTCGCTATCTGAAGATGTATAACCCTGCCGTGTAAAAACAGATCGTGTCCAAAGGGAACAACCGCAAAGGTAAGCATTGCTGGTATGATAGTTAAAAGAGGGGCAATAGTATAAAGTATCTTGTTTACCTCAAGAGGGGTCACATCCTCTTTCATAAGGAATTTTATACCGTCGGCAACTGGCTGGAAAAGCCCCCACGGGCCTACCCTGTTTGGACCAAGTCTGTCCTGCATAAATGCACTTACACGCCTCTCTGCAAGTGTAAGAAATGCCACTGTGGTAAGTATAAGCACAAATACAACCACACTCATGATCGTATATATTGCAACTGTTATATAATCTACCATAGCCTTCCTGCTGCCTTTCTCAAATTAATCCCTATCGTGAGAGAGCCCATATCGATACTGTTGAAAAACGCTATCTCCTTTACGAGAAGAGCCAATACGTTATCAAAACTGCCTAATTTCTTGCCTGATATGTTGTATATAATGTCTGTCAGTATATCAAGGTCATTCTCTGCATTACCTTTTAAATCAACTACCTTTCTTATCCTTTGTACATTCCCATCCTTGTTTGTGTAGGTGCCGTCTTTTTGTGCAAAGTTAAGTCCAGGCATTACTACGTGTGCCTTATCCGACAATGCAGAACCCTTAAAATCCTGTACAATGATAAAATTTATACCATTGATTTTTTCTGAATACGCATCCATCTGATTAAATGTCGGACCAAGCACATAAAGAAGTTCAGGCTTTGAATCTATAACCTCTTCGACAGTGACAATCTTTATACCGAGTGCACCTGCAATCTGCTCGACGCCCTTAACATTAGGTGCCTGCATTCCCTTACGTAGTTTTAACTTGGTTGCCTCATTGTATTCCTTTGCCTCGGGAAACTTAATAACACCGATTGTGTTGGCACCAACATATTTGATAATTTGTAAAAACGCATAGGCTTCTTCATTAGTAGCATAAGGAGATATTATTGCGGCAAATCTTTGACCTGCCTGTTTTATCTTCTGGGAGATTAAGGGGATAATACTCTCCCAGTTGTTAGTACCTTGCTCATATCTACTTATAGGTGCTGTAATGATATTACCTTCTATAGCCTTTCTATAGCCAAACCTCCCATCATCACATATAAAAGAGCTCCTCAATATAGCATCTATAAATACCTTTGGGTAAAGGGCAGTAACGTTTCTATTTGGATGTGCATGTATGCTCGTAAGATTTTTATTACGTGCCCTAACCCTGTACACAGTATATTTTTTTGCATCAACATATATGGTACATCCCGCCTCACACAGAGGGCAGACGGTTTCCGTTACCCTGAGGTTAAACACCCTTTCCTTGAATCTGAAATCCTTCGTTGTCAACGCACCAACAGGGCATATATCCGCAATATTGCCGATATAACCGTAATCCAATTGCTTGCCTGGAAATGTTGTTATCTCTGAATGTGCCCCCCTTTGCATGACAGCGAGTTCCTCGGTACCGACAATATCCCGGTAATACCGCACGCATCGCTCGCACATGATGCACCGTTCGGGGTCATAGGCTATGTGCTCGCTTAACTGGATATGCTCTCTTAATTGTTTTGGCTCTCTGAAAGCGCTCTTATCCGGTCCGTATTTATGGGAGTATTCCTGTAAAACGCACTCACCCGCCTGATCGCAGTCGGGACAGTCAAGAGGATGATTGGTAAGTATAAACTCAAGTATGGCACTTCTTGCCTGTTTGACCCTGTCTGTCGTTGTTTTTACAACCATGCCTTCCGTAGCAACCGTTGTACACGATGTCTGAAGCTTGGGCATCTTCTCTATCTCGACAAGACACATCCTGCACAACCCACCACTCTTGAATGATTCGTGATAGCAGAAATGCGGTATCTCAATACCATTTGCGCGTGCTGCTTCAAGCACTGTTGTTCCTTGTTCAACTGTTATCTTTTTACCATCTATCTCAAATGTAGGCATTTGACATTTCCTGTTTTCATTTTTTGTTTATTGGACATTTTCCGGATTTTATATGCGCATTAAATTCATCTTTAAACTTCTTCAAGAATCCGAGCATCATCATTGCAGCAGCATCACCAAGAGGACACAATGTATTGCCCATGATGTTTGCAGACACTCTTTCCAACAGCTCAACATCTCCCTGTACCCCTTTCCCATGCTCAATCCTATCAAGTATCTTTGTCATCCAAACTGTACCCTCTCTGCATGGGGTACATTGTCCGCACGATTCATGGGCATAAAATTCAGAGAGTCTCAATGATTCTTCAACCATACATACGTCTTCATCCATAACAATAACAGCAGCGGAACCAAGCATTGAGCCTGCCTTTGCAAGCGAATCAAAATCCATATTCACACCAATCTCGTCCGGTAGAAGCACTGGTGTTGAGGAACCACCAGGTATGACACCCTTTAATTTCTTGTTGTCTTTTATGCCGCCAGCATAATTATAGATCAGGTCCTTTAATGTAGTACCCATTGGTAATTCATAAACGCCTGGTTTATTTATATGACCGCTTATCGCATAAAGCTTTGAACCGGTATTCCTCGGTGGAACACCGATAGACGCATACCACTGTCCGCTATTCTTTATAATGGACGGAACAGAGGCAAGCGTTTCAACGTTGTTGACGACTGTCGGTTTGTTGAATACGCCGACAACAGCAGGGAACGGCGGTCTTACTCTTGGATTACCCCGCTCTCCTTCAATGGATTCTATAAGTGCCGTTTCTTCACCGCATATATACGCGCCTGCGCCGCGGTGAACTACGATATCAATCTTTTTATCTGTACCAAAGATTCTTTCACCAAGAAAACCCTGTTTACGTGCCTGAGCAATGGCTGCTTCAAGGGTGTTCGCGGCCTTCACAAACTCACCACGTATGTAGATAAAAGAAAGCTCTGCGCCTATTGCGTAGCTTGCTATGATCATACCTTCTATGAGCAGGTGCGGATTTTTCTCAAGTAGCTCCCTATCTTTGAATGTGCCTGGCTCGCCTTCATCCGCATTGCAGCAAAGGTATCTTGGACCTTTGAAATCCTTGGGAACGAAGTCCCATTTCATGCCCGCAGGGAACCCTGCACCACCTCTGCCACGCAAACCGGACTTTTTAACCTCATCTATGACCTGCGCTATGGTCATGGAAGTAATGGCCTTCTTTGCAGCCTCATAGCCTCCAACGGCAAGGTAATTATCAATATTGGTAAGCTTTGCACCTTCTACATTTTTTAAAAGTATCTGTTCCATTACTTCTTCCTGAGATCCTCTATAATTTCTTTCACCTTTTGTTCTGTGCACTGTTCGTAATAGTCATCATTTATCTGAACAACAGGACCAAAACCACATGCCCCTAAACATTCTACCGTAGATAATGTAAACATATTATCCTTTGTTGTTTCTCCCTCTTGTATGCCTAAAACAGACTTTACAGTTTCAAGTACATTCGAAGAACCTGCCAGATGACACGATATGTTTGTGCATACCTGAATGTGATATTTACCCACGGGCTTTTTATTGTACATAGTGTAAAACGTAGCAACACCATATACCCTTGCAGGTGATACTCCTACCACTCCGGCTACGTACTCCATTACTTCAGGAGAGATATATCCGAATTCTTTCTGGGCAATATGCAACACAGGAAGCAGACATGCGTCCTTTGTAGGATAGGTCCTTTTCAATTCTTCAACCTTGTCTTTTGCTGATTGTGAAAATTGAATCATCTGTCGAGTTCTCCTGCTACAATGTTAAGACTGCCCAGTATTGCTACTGCATCCGATATCAAATGACCTTTGATCATTTCAGGGAATGCCTGGAATATGGCAAAGCATGGAGGTCTTACTTTAAGCCTGTAAGGATACTGTTGACCATCGCTGACAATATAAAATCCAAGTTCACCGTTTGCAACCTCTGTACCGAAATAAACATAACCGGGCTTTGCCTTTATCCCATACATGATGAGCATAAAATGATGGATCAGCCCTTCCATGGTATTATAAACATCTGCCTTTGGAGGAAGCGTGATATGTGGGTCTTCAACGCTCACTGGTCCGCCAGGAAGATTATCAATCGCCTGTTGTATAATTCTCAGACTCTGCCTCATTTCTTCCATTCTTACAAGATACCTGTCGTATGTATCGCCGTTTTCACCTATTGGTACATCAAACCGAAAATCTTCATAGCTTGAATAGGGCTGCTTCTTTCTAAGATCCCATGCGAGCCCTGTTGCACGTAGCACAGGACCCGTAAATCCATACTCAAGTGCCCTTTCTTGCGTAATTGTACCAACATCTATGGTCCTGTCCATGAATATACGGTTCTTCGTTAAAAGTTTATCAACATCATTTATTGATTTGGGTATTTCCTTTAACAGAAATCTTACATGGGATTCGAAATCATCGGGTACGTCTCTTGCAATACCTCCAACCCTTGTAAAGGATGTGGTCAACCGTGCACCCACCACCTTCTCAATAAGGTCGTAGATCCTTTCCCTTTCTTTGAAGAAGTAAAAATAGTTTGTAAGCGCCCCGATATCAACTACATTTGTTCCGACTGCTACGAGGTGATCCGCTATTCTTGTGAACTCATTCATGATAACCCTAAGATATTGCCCCCGTTTCGGCACCTCTACACCTAACAATTTTTCGACCGCGAGTGCATACGAAATATTGTTCATTATGGGAGATACGTAGTTCATCCTGTCTGTAAGAGGGATAAAGCCATTGTACGTCCGCTGTTCTGCCATTTTTTCTATACCCCTGTGCAGATACCCTATCTCAAGATTCGCATCGACAATTCTTTCACCATCGAGTTCGAGTACAATACGTAATGTACCATGGGTAGCATTATGGGATGGCCCCATATTCAAGATCATAGTATCTTTTCTTTTCTTCTCAAAGGTAAACATCAGTATTCTCTCGTCCTTCTTTTATCCCAGGGAGCATACCGCTGTTCTGGAGGCGTTGTTCCTCTGACCGGAAAATCTTTTCTCAGCGGGTAACCCTCAAAGTCTTCTGACATTAGGATTCTCTTTAAATTAGGATGTCCTTTTACCTTTATACCGAACATATCGTACAGTTCTCTCTCAAACCAATCAGCCCCACACCATACACCAGTAAGGCTTGGCACTGCTTCAAACTCATCGACATCCGTTTCAACAATCAATCTCTTGTTTGTTATGGTAGAGAGCAATATGTACGCAACAAGAAATCTCGGTTTTTGGTTGAGAAAATCCACACCTGCAATATCGAGTATCTGATTGAACTGAAACGGCTCTTCGTTTTTTAGCGCCGTAATTACCTCAAGCAGATCCTTAACAGCGACCCTTATAGACCGGGGTCTGAAATCTTCCTGTACCGAAATGATCTTTTCGCCAAACCTATTCTTTATGCTTTCAATCAATTCCGACATGTTATTTTATAGACATTGCCTTTCTCGGTTTTCTTACGGATTCCTGTTTAATCATTTCCTGCAACTGCATCATGGCATCTATCAATGCTTCTGGTCTCGGCGGACAACCAGTCACATAAACATCAACCGGTATAATCGTGTCAATCCCCTGCAATGTGGGGTACGAATCGAATATGCCACCGGATGTTGCACATGAACCCATGGATATCACCCATTTCGGTTCTGCCATTTGGTCATATATCTTTTTCAAAATAGGGCCCATCTTGTTCGAGATTGTTCCTGCAACGATAAGAAGATCGGACTGTCTCGGAGAAAATCTCATCGCCTCTGCACCAAACCTCGCAAGGTCAAATCGTGTACCAACAGCCGCCATAAATTCTATCGCACAGCAAGCGGTTCCAAAAGGCATAGGCCAAAGAGAGTTTTTTCTCGACCAGTTGACAAGCTGATCAAGTTTGGAAGTAAATACACTGTCTCCAAGTTTTTCTTCTATTCCCATTCGAACGCACCTTTCTTCCACGCATAAACAAACCCGATAAGGACTATAAATATAAATACTGCCATCTCGTACATGCCGAAAGCACCGAGAGCCCTCGCAATAATCGCCCATGGATACATGAATACCACCTCAACATCGAAAATCAGAAACATAAGAGCAATTACATAATATTTTACGGGGAAGCTGAATCGCGCATTGCCTACAGGCTCAACACCGCATTCGTATGGCGAGAGCTTTTCCTCTGACTTTACCTTAGGACCGACAACCGCGGAGAGTAATATGGTAAAGACTGCAAAGCCTATTACAATTACCGCATATATTGCTATGTTTATATGACTTGATATTTTTGACCGCTGAGATATAAAATGAGATAATATTTATGGATACTATAGAAAAACTAAAGCTCCTTTCCGAGGATGCACGGTATGATCTTGCCTGTGCCTGTGGTACAACCAGGGACGAGCACAGAAAAAGACAGGGTGAAGGAAAATGGCTCTACCCGGTAACTCTACCTAACGGCGGATACTCCATTCTTTTAAAGACGCTGCTCTCTAATGCCTGTTCCAATGATTGTAAATATTGTCCTTTAAGATCTGACACCAATATCAGACGCTGCACCCTCAGCCCGGAAGAAACCGCAAACATTTTCATGGAATATGTTAGGCAAAGACAGGTATTCGGTTTATTCCTGAGTTCCGGCGTTATCAATAATCCGGACTATACCATGGATAGGATCAATGCCGTGGCCCGTATCCTCAGGTACAAATATCACTATAAAGGATACATTCATCTCAAGATTATTCCAGGTGCATCCGATAACGCAGTTGAGGACTCCATCTCTCTTGCAAGTGCGGTATCGTTGAACATCGAGACTACAGGCAGTAAACACCTTAAAGTGCTTTCCGGAAAAAAACATTATATGAATGATATCATCCGTCCGATAAAGTTAATGAGCAAGCTAACCTCTAAAGAAAGCCGGTTCTCAAGGGTAAAGTGCACAACGCAGTTTGTAGTCGGTGCATCCGATGAAAAGGACTTAGAAATCATAGATTACATGTTCGGCTTATACGACAGGCTCAACTTCCACAGAGTTTACTTCTCTGCCTACCAGAAAGGCCTGGGTTCAAGGGATATACCCGGAGAACAGAAATTCCTGCTCAATCCGGATGAAATGCTCATACGTGAGCACCGTTTGTATCAGGTAGATTTTCTTATCCGTAAGTATGGCTTTAAGAATGACGATATTTTTCTGGATAGTTACGGTAATTTAAAACTGGACCGGGATCCAAAAGAAGAATGGGCTGAAAGGCATCCTGAATTCTATCCTGTCCCTATCAATAAGGCGGATAAAGAAGCGTTGCTTAGGGTCCCTGGGTTAGGGCCAACAACCGTCAAAACAATCCTAAAAACACGCAAAACAGGAAGGATAAAAAGCCTCGAGACACTTGGAGTGAAAGGTAAACTCCTTGAAAAGGCACAAAGGTACGTGATTTTCGAGTGAAGCGAGCATTTCCGACCAACACCATCCACACCATGTAGTCGGAAGAGAATTACGTAAGTGACTGAGTAAGTCCTTGAACCCGAAAAATGCGTTTGTAAAATAAGGGGGTTTATGCAATGGGCGAAGTGGTATCCATCCCCCCGCATGGGTGCACCGAGCAAATAAGTAAATCCCCTTATCCCAAAAAATGCAATAAGGGAATTTTTTCATTCCCTTATTTTGCAAATGCATTGTACTTGACAAACCCGGTATATATTTTTAATGTCATACTATTGTACGATCATGCTATTCCATGATCAGTACCATACTCAAAACTTTATAGAGAAATGCCCATGAAAAAAGAAAAAATGTCAAAACTCTTGAAATGTATAAGTACCGCGATCACAACGGTATTGTTAGGCAGCTGTGTTATGGTAGCACGGCCTATTGGTGAGCCTGGGGCTATTCCCGAATCACAGCAATACGTATATGGGCAGCCCCAGCCTGAGTACCAGCCAGAATCAGAAATACCTGAACCGCCACCCATTACATTCACTATGCAGCCGAGTGTGATAGTGCTACCGGATACCAACGATGTGTACGTTGTTCCGGATGAACAAACAGACATATTTTTCTGGAATGGATGGTGGTGGCGCTCATGGGAAGGCTATTGGTACCGCTCCTTATATTACGACAGAGGATGGTCTTATTATAACCAAGTGCCGTCGTTCTATTATGATGTAGACCCTCAATGGAGGTTATATTACAGAGATCATGATTGGCAGGGACACCCTTGGTACTACCAACGGATTCCAGATAGTGAGCTTCGGAATAACTGGAGAACGTGGTACAATGATCAGTATTGGCAAAGACAAAAAACTTGGGACGTCAGGGGTTATCAAGCCCCTTCGCAGCAACGGATGCAGGAAATAAGGAATCAAAGAGAAATATCGTATAAACAGCACCAGCAAGCAGAACAACAGCACTGGCAGCAGACACATGGCCAGCAGGGACCGCAGCAGTCGCACGGTTACCAGGGACAACAACCCGGGCAGCAAAGGCAACAGCAAGCCCCACAGCAACAGCAGCAGACACATGGCCAGCAGGGACCGCAGCAGCCACACGGTTACCAGAATAAGACACACGGACAAAAGAACCAGCAACATGAGAAGAAACACAAAGAAGACAACTCCGGACAACAACAATAACCGAAAACAAAGTCAGAAAATCAACCAACTTTTCTGTCTACTTACCTATCTTGAAGCACATGCAAACACTGCTACTATCAGAATCGCGAGCAGACCTGTAATCGTACCTGTTTTATACTTCATAACCGTACCTCAGAGCCAAGTATTCGCGCGATCCTTTTTTTGTAAAAATATTTGACATCTATCCGAATAGATATAAGCTTAAAATAGCGATGGAGTTCGCTTAATATAATATCCGCAAAGAACAAAAGGATTAATAACTCCTACCAGTAGCAATGGTAGGAGTTATTTTTTTTTGGAGGCAAAATGGACAGAGTTATAACCTTATTGGACACGATAGCTAACATAGCCGGGAACATACAGAATGAACAGATAAAGCGTATTGCGATATCGAATATCGATAAACTTGCAAAACAGCACCTAAATCTCGTGGTACTCGGACAATTCAAAAGGGGAAAAACTACCGCAATAAATGCGATGCTCGGCGAGAATGTATTGCCGTCAGCGGTTATACCACTTACTTCAATCATTACAAGGCTTGCTTATAGCGCTACCAGAACTGCAAACGTAAGATTTTCCAATGGAAGTCTAAAAAATATATCTTTTAATGAAATCAGCGATTATGTTACGGAAAAGGGTAATCCTAACAATAAAAAAGGGGTTGACCATGTGGAAATCGGATATCCCTCGGAATACCTTAGACAAGGGATTATTTTAGTGGACACGCCGGGAATCGGGTCTACCTTTTCACATAACACGGCAGTCGCTTATGATTATCTGCCAAGCATGGATGCGGGTATATTCGTAGTATCCGGGGATCCTCCTTTAAGTGAAGCAGAATATACCTATCTTGACTCGATAAAGGAATACATCAAAAAGATTTTTTTCCTCTTCAACAAGATCGATATCATGAGCGAACATGAATACAGAGAATCTTTAGAGTTTACAAAGGACCTGATACAAAAAAAGCTTGGCGTCAGCGACATTAAGATATTTCCCGTTTCTGCACGACAGGCATTGCAGGCCAAGCTGGACGGGAACAGCGAACTCTATATGAAGAGTAATTTCCGCCAATTCGATGAATCTCTCGAATATTTTATCAAAAAGGACAAGTCCAACGTTCTTATTGCTTCAACAATGAACCGTACAATTAATCTCGCAAAAGATCTTACTATGCACATAGAGCTTACGATCAATGCAGTCAATTCCCCTATCGATGAATTGAAAAACAAGATAGGATTACTTCAGAGCAAGGTTCATGAAATAGATAAAAAGATCGGTAACATGGAACTGCTTCTCGACGGAGAAATAAAATCGTTAAAAGCAAGTATCGAAAACAACATAGAACAATTCAAAATAAAGGCATCTACTCGCCTGAAAACAGGTATATCCGATTTGTCTTTTTCGAATAAACAAAAGGCAGACATCCTCCATACATTCACGGAATACCTTAAAAACGGTATAGATAATGAGTTCTCTCAATGGTTTAAAGCCGAGGAACAGAGGGTGTCTAAAGAAATATCACGTATACTCATGAATTATGCAAAATCTATCGATGATGAAATCAACAACGTAAAACAGATAGCCGCAGATCTGTTTCATATTCACGCCGAAAAGACTGAAGATATAACCGATCTGGATCCATACAGCAGGCTCTGGTATAAGGTGGATGATATTATTGCATGGGGCATTGATAATATACCCATGATACTGCCGAAGTTTTTCTTCAAGAATTACATAGTAAGACAGACGGAAAAGAGGATAGATGAAGAGATCGACAGAAATTCCGGAAGGGCACGGTATGATCTATTCAGAAGGATCGACAATACGAGGTACAGATTCATAGATGAACTTGAAAACAGGAAATCCGCTATAATCGGGGGCATTTTATCGGCAGTGGAAAAAGCTGAACAGCTCAAAACAATCAACGAACCTGAGGCAAGGGAAAAGCTGAGATTACTTAAGGACTATATAGATCAAATCAAAGCAGCCGGTCTCTAAGTTTTTTGCCTTCTCTTGATAAACATGCGCGACAGAAGTATACCTATCTCGTAAAGCAGGATCAGCGGAACCGCTACCAATGTCTGATTAAAAATATCAGGGCTTGGACTCAATATGGCTCCAAGTATAAACGCCCCAACAATCGCATACCTTCTTTTCTCCGCAAGCCCTTTCGGTGTTACAATACCGATCGATACAAGTATGAGTATAACGAAGGGAAGTTCAAATACGAATCCGAATGACAACATGAACTGAAGACAGAAATCTACATACTCCCCCACACTGAGCATGGGTACAAGATTTCCACCGCCAACACTTAGCAAAAAATGTATCGCGAACGGCAATATTATAAAGAAGCTGAACGCCCCGCCTATCAGAAAAAAAATGCCTCCGGAGATAACGAACAGCCTCACATGCATCCTTTCTTCCGGATACAGTCCCGGCTTTATGAAAAGCCATAATTCATAAAGTACAAGTGGAAGTGTTATTACAAGGCCTGCTATCAAACCGAGCTTAAGATATGTCCAAATAGCCTCTATTGGAGTAATAAAAACAAGCTTCATAGGCTTACTGACAGTTATAAGATAAACATAGGGGGCATGGATAGATAAATGCAATCTCGACCGCAAAGGGAATTCAATAAAATAAAGCAAATCCTCGGCAAAGTAAAACCCTGCTGTTGCCCCCACAGCCACGAATATAATGGACATGATAAGCCGTTTTCTTAATTCTTCTATGTGAGCCCAGAAGTTAGTCTTGTTTTCGTTTTCCATGAAGTATTATTTTTTGTCCTCTTCAAGATTATACTTTTTGATTTTGTTGTAAAGCGTTGTCCTGTCTATACCGAGTATCTGCGCTGATGTACTGATATTCCAGTTATTATTCTTCAATACCGAAGCTATATGATTTTTTTCCATACTCTCAAGGGACATATCTTCGAGGTTCGTTGTCTCTTTAATCCTCCGTTCAACACATGGACCTACTTCATTAACCGTTATTATATCGTCCTTTGCCAGCACAACACTCCTCTCTATAACATTTTTTAATTCACGAATGTTACCCGGCCACTTGTATTGCATGAGTATTGCCATGGCATCTTCACTTACCCTTTTAATGGATTTACCGGTTTCTATATTAATCTTTTCGATAAGTTGTTCCACAAGCAATGGTATATCTTCTAATTTCTCGCGTAGTGGCGGAATATCAATTGTTATTACATTTAACCTATAGTAGAGATCTTCTCTGAAAGTACCGTTGCTGATCGCTTTATTCAGGTCCTTGTTTGTCGCTGCAATTATCCTGACATCGACTGGTATCGGAAGTGTACTACCGATCCTCACAATCTCTTTTGTTTCAAGGACCCGTAAAAGGTCCATCTGTAATTTAGGGCTTATGTCTCCTATCTCATCGAGAAAAATGGTTCCCTTATCCGCCATCTCAAACATGCCTCTCACCATGCTTGAGGCACCTGTAAATGCCCCCTTTTCGTGCCCAAACAGCTCGCTCTCGAGCAAAGTCTCTGTTAGAGAGGCACAAGACACAGGTATAAAAGGCCTGTCCTTTCTCAGACTTTCTGCATGTATAGCCCTTGCTATAAGCTCTTTCCCCGTTCCTGTTTCGCCATGGATCAAAACCGTTACATCTGTTTTAGCAACAGTTTTTATAAGTTCGAAAATCTCCTGCATATTTTTGTTTTTGCTGTATAACTGATGGAACTGAAATTGTTTTGCGAGTTCTTTTCTCAAATAGATGTTCTCCTGCTCAAGCATTTGTTGTTTTACAATCTTTTTAATCGTTATGGATATTTCTTCCGGATCAAATGGCTTCATAAGGTAATCGAATGCACCATCTTTAATAGCCTTTACAGCAGTATCAACGGTCGCGTAGGCTGTCATTATTATAATGGGCAGATCCGGTAAAAACTTTTTTACCTCCTTCATCAACTCCAATCCGTCCATTTCCGGCATTTTGAGGTCAACGAGCATTAAATCATAATGCTTTTTTTTGAGCTCCTCGAGTGCCAGCTTCCCGCTCTCAACCGGCATTACCTCATACCCATCCTCAAGCAGCCAGCTCGATAGAGATGCTCTTACAATCTCTTCATCATCAACAATCATTATACTTGGTTTACTTCCCATACTGTACCTCCAATTCCTTTAATTTTTTCATAAGCTGTTCCCTGTGATCCTCACAGAAGTTGGCTGTTTTTTTATCAATGCTTGCCACATTATTTGAAAGATGCATTACGCAGTGAGGCAGCTCGCAGTGTGTCAATCCGAATGTGTGTCCCAACTCATGCATCACCTCTTTAAACAATCTTTCAATGTACAGTTTTTTATCCGGTTTCAATCCATAGTATTCCTCCCGTAACCTTGTTCCGGAAACGATTGCGGCCTTTCCATCCAATTGTGCCTCTCCAAAAACATAGGTGAGTATCGGTATGAATAAATCTACACCTATGACACCTATTGTCCTGAGCGCAGCATTATTGTGATTAGTGACAATATAGCTCAATATTTTCGTAGAGTAATATTGCCTTCTTACCGGGTCAAATGCATAAACGGGCTCTTCTATAGACGACAACAATTTTACAGGTATATTTATCGTATCCATAAGCCTTTTTGCTATTTCGTTTATTATGTCATTATCACAACCATTGAATGGCTGTATGTAAATGTATGTCATCCGTCAATTATGTTGCAGTACTCTTATTTTCATTAAGGGGGATAGCAAGTTTTATGGTAGTTCCTTCTCCCTTTTTGCTTGAAATATCTATTCTGCCATGATGTTTTGTAATGATACCATAAACAACTGCCAATCCAAGCCCTGTACCTTTTTCTTTTGTTGTATAGAAAGGTTCGAACACCTTATTAATGTCCTCTTCGGGTATGCCTGTCCCTGTATCCTTAATATTTATTTTAATGCTTTTTTCGAGATTATCAAAGCTGGTTTCTAATGTAAGTCTTCTTTCACCTTCTTTCATCGCCTCACAGGCATTGATAATAATATTCATAAAAGCCTGCTTCAGTTGGTCTGCATCTGCCATTGTTTGAGGTATTTCAGAAAAAGATTTGACCACATTTATGCCTTGCAAATTTATTTGATTGCGAACGAGCATAAGGGTTTCTTCTATTATTGTGTTGATATTGACAAGTTTGTAGTGTGGCTCTCTCTGCCGTGAAAAATCAAGAAGGTTTTTTACTATACCGGATGTACGCTCTGTCTCCCTCTCCATAATGGACAAGTACTCTATGTACCTTTTTATATCTTCTTCGTTTGTATCATTACGCTTCAATTTTCTGAGCATGAGTTTTATATAGGTAAGAACACCTGTTATAGGGTTATTTATCTCATGTGCAACTGTTGCAGACAATTTGCCTATGGATGCAAGTTTTTCAGACCTGATCAAATTATCCTGTGCAACCATTAATGCATGCGTCCTTTCCTCAACCTTATTCCCGAGTGATTCTACAAGATTAAGAAGCTCATTTTTTGCCTCTCCCAATTTACGCATCATCTCGTTAAATGCGCTTGCAAGATCTCCCATCTCATCGTGGGTATTAATAACAATCTGTTCATCAAGATTGCCGGCGGCTATGCGGTTTGTCCCTTCGAGCAACTTCTTTATAGGCTTACCAATTATGTTTTTTATAACAATAATCATAAGGATTGAAAGAAAACATATTGTTATAATACCTATTATTATAGAACGGATTTCCATCCATTTTATCTCGTGTTCTATAGTATTCAGTGACATGCTTATATCGAGCACCCCTAAAACCTTTTGATTTGCAGGGTGTGCATGGCAGGATGCAGAAGAACACTCCGGTTCATTGTATATGGGGGTAATCATGCCAAGTACTTTATTGCCGTTGGCAAGTTTGAAGATACGGGTTCTTTTGGGCGTAGAAAGCTTTTCAAGAGGTTTACCTGCAGCATGGCACGCATAGCATTGTTCTTCGGTTTTGTTTACAAACTTTCCGATCTCCGCTGGGTCCGTCGATACCATGATATATCCTTCCTTGTTGAAGATCCTTACCTTGCTGATACCTGGCTGCATACCTATATAATTTATGATCCTGTAAACATTGCTTCTTTGGTTCCTGAGCATGTCAAATTTTGTGCTCTTGATAACCGTATCACTGAACTGTGTCGCACCTCTTATCACCTCATTCAGAAGCTGCTTTTTTTGGTTTTCTACGTTAAAATAAAGTACTATCCCGAGAATGGTGACAATTAAAACAACCATATATAATATTAATTTGAATGTTATACTTCTATACAGCATATATACTATTATAACAGATAGAACGTATTTTATGTTTTGTCATTATAATTTAACCACGAAACCGCATTCCAAAAACATGAAGTTTGTGAAATGAGTAAGAGGATAACCATCTGGCACCCAAGAGATTTCTGGTCGTGCGTCAAATTTTTTTGTGGATCAAAGAACAAGAAAATTCAACAGCCGCAGTTTCGTGGCAAGCTCTTTTACATGCAGCTGACCGTCTGCCTTGGGTTTGCCGATATAACCGTAGGTGATAAGAGAGCCGAATAATGGATTAATGATCCTTGATAATCTTCCTCTGCAACCTAACGAAATTGTGACGATATTCTCCCTTTTATGATCCATGGTAAAACGCAATAACCTTGAGACATCATTCATAGTATTGGCCTTGAAAGCCAATTTTGTTATATCTGCCGATACCTTTTTAGCCTCTGTCAACATCTTTAAAAAGATGTCATCTTTGGGCGTTTTCTTAAGATCATGGTGCGATGCGATAACAGGCTTTTTTAAGCTATGCGAAAATTTAACCACATCACAGAACAGGCTTGAGAGAATTTCTATGTCAACAATATCGGTAAGTGGTATGAGGGCTTTAAACAACGTATGTCTCATGTCTTCGTCTATGGCTCTTCTACCGCCTTCAGATTTAAGCCTTATTGTGCAAAGTAATGGCTTTGTAAACCTTTTTCTTGCCTGATAAAAAACACTTTTTACATAGTCTTCTGAGAGGTTTCTGAACATGTCAACGCGCAGTTCTATGAGATCTACGGCATTTAAATCGCCGGGCCTTAAAAGCCTTATGTTATCATCAGATAACGCCGCAGCTATAACAGGTCTTGAACCAAGTTTTAGTTTGCCAAGCTTTATGCTCATACATTCTATATTATCTTAAATAGATATAACTTGTAAAGCATATCCTTAAAGCGCTCCTTTATTTTTTATATTATGAATACTATAATATGTTTTGTAAAAAAACCAAAATTTATTATGAGAGGGTACAATGGATAAAAAGGTAATTGTGGTAACCGGTGCGAGCAGCGGCATAGGCGCTGCACTGTGTAAAAAAATGGGAACTGAGGGATGGTGTATAGTACTTGCAGCACGGCGTGTATCTGAACTTGAAAAAATAGCAGCTTTATCAGGTAACTGTACACTGGTTGTACGTACGGATGTTACAAAAAAATCAGACACTGACAGCCTGAAAGAAAAGACACTCAGTAAGTTCGGCAGGATAGACGTCTGGGTAAACAACGCGGGAAGGGGTATAGGTAAACGCGTTATAGATCTGACCGAACAGGACATCGATGAGATCATGAATGTTAATTTTAAATCCGTTTTCTTCGGTATACAGGCTGTGGTTCCGTACTTTATGGAAAGAGGCAGCGGACATTTAATAAATATTTCTTCATTCCTTGGAAGGGTACCGTTTGCCACGTTTAGATCAGTTTATAATGCAGCAAAAAGCGCAGTAAATACACTCACAGCGAATCTTCGTGTTGATTTAAGACGTACGCATCCAAATATACATGTATCGTTGGTTATGCCGGGAGTAGTAAGCTCGGAATTTCAGAAGAATGCACTTTATGGTACACCTCAAATGCCACAATTTTTAGGCGTTAACCTCGTTTCTATAAGAAAACTTAACGATATCAGATGGATCGTAGGATTGAGCGAATGAAAAAATTCCCTTATTGCATTTTTTGGGTTAAGCCGCACTAACAAGGAACAGCGCTCTATTTTCTTAAAAAATAGGGCGCTGCATCAAATCGTGATTATTGTCTTAAAGTTGCTCCTACCACAGTTATGCTTTGACCTGTAAGATCGTTAAATGCCCTCTGCAGCAGAAGCACATCAAATGCAGTGTTGTGAATACCATAGCTACCTTCACTGTTGATGAGATACCAGTTATAGACTGCATCCCGCTCCTGCGTCGATGCCGTAGGCCAGACTGCAAACGTTGTTCCTGTTAATGAAACATACGATGTTGTTGTCATTCTTGTTGCAGGTATGGTGATGGTCCATGATACCGGGTTGCCGTTAACATCCGTTGTATTGACCGTACAGTCCTGATTTGCACTTGTTGTTATGGCACAGCCAAGCACACTCAGAAGACCATGCACCTGATCCTGGACCCCTTCTATAACATCCGCAGGATGCCCATCCCAGTTTGCATTTGGATACAACGGGTCAACCGTGTCGAAGCCTGAAACAGCATTAGAACCTGTGTGGCATGAATTGCATACCGCAACATGGTCATTACCTGCAGCATCCGACATCATAAATGTATGCTCCCCTGTTGTATTGTAGCCTGGTTGTCCTGGTGGAGGTGTTTGGGCCATGTGGCAGGTAACACAGAGATCCGGGAAATCCCCTGCCCCTGCATGATAGGAGCTTTCGGTTATCGAGGCTGCGTACGCACCTGCGCCTGCTCCAGTAAAGCCCTGCCCCTGTGCAAATACCTCTGCCGTCGTCTCATGTAGCTCGCTACCGCTGTTGGCCGCGGTATCTGCATCCGGAGTCTGATCCGTATGGCATTTCATACAGATGGCTCCAAGTCCTACATCGGTCATGGTGAAAGCCCCACCCGCGACAGGTACGCTGTTGTAGAAGCGCAATGAGTACGGATTTGTTCCGTTGTGCGGGTCATGACAAGCAGTGCAATTTATAGGCTGTTCATCAGAAGTTACAAAAGGAACGAATCCCCTGCCCTCCATATTTGTGTAAACGATATTAAGAGACCAATGACATGCTCTACAGGTTGTAAATCCTGAACCTGCCAGATTTAGACCTGCTGGAGAGACTGACTGTTCATGCGGTGAATTTAGCCACTGCGTATATTCAGGATTGAACGGTGCATTATCATGACATTGTGCACAAACGCTGGTATTAAATGAATATGCGCCGGTATGTGTACTGCCCGGACCATGGCATGATTCACAGCCAACATTGGCCATTGCCTGCAATGTGATAGGTAAACCTTGATATGTGAGCGGCATGGTAATAATCCAGCCAAGGTCGTGTGCTATATCATCAAAACCTCCATTCGCTGCTGTAGGCGTTTTATCAAACCCAGTTGTATGACACTGTAAACAGCTCTCATCTACGCTGGAAGCAGAACTCAATGCATTGAATGCATTTGCATGAGCTGTTGACTGATAACCAGTCGTAATATCCGGCATCAAACTCCCATTATGGCAAAATTCACAATCCTTCGCTCCTACATAATCGTTAGCGGTGACTGTGAAGGTTTCGTTTATTATCCCATTCGAGGTAGTTGCCGTAAGGTTGACAACATAATCCCCAACCATATCAGGTACAAAAGAAGGCGTTTGAGATAAGGGACTGTCGAGTACAGCAACTGATGAAGCCGGTAGAGTTACAAACGACCATACATATGAGATTATTGGATTATTGCTTTTTGCAGGGGCATTATTACCTCCGTTCAGATAAACTACTGATCCTACAGGTACATTTGCCCTTTCCTCGGTTTCGTTTGAGAACAGGTACCCTACCTCGTTTGTTATAACGGGCTTTGGTTGTGCGGAATCTATTGTAACAATCGAGCTGTCTGAAAAACCATTTGCAAAGGCATAAAGCCTGAATACGTATGTTCCTGTCTCCGTAGGTGTTATACCGAGCAAGCCGAAGTTATCCGGTATGTTCACAAATTGTGTGATTGGCAAGGTCGTAAATGAAGGCGTTGACGTCGCAGAAGACGCAACGCTTACTGCAGGCCCTGAAATCTGGACCCACTGATATGTTATCGGTGTGTTGTTATATGATGAGCTCGCCTGTGCCGATAGTGTTACAGGAGAATTATACCCAGCGCTGTACTGGTTACTTCCTGCATTTGCTATTATCATAGATGTTGCCGGATATTGACTGAGATAAAGGCGTAAACCGCTTATGCCCGAAGGGGTAACTGGTATAAAATCCGTCGTTTGAGAGATATATCCTGTTGCCTGAGTTGTCAGTTCATAGCTGCCGAAAGGAAGTGATGTCAGAACGAAGCCTCCATTAGCCGAGGTTGTTGCGGTTATGCCAAGGGGATATGTCGTTATAATTGCCGATGATATGGGTGTGTTTGTACCAAGCTCAAGAACATAACCTGTTACAGAGGCAGAAGATGGGCCTTGATTACCTTTACCACAACCTGAGACAATTATTAGAATAACTGAAACAGTAAGCAAAAAAAAAATTTTCATAGTTTATTCCTTAAAAAATAAGATTAACCACTAATCATAGACAATACTAATCTCTCTGTTTTGTCAATAGCGATCATGTCTTTTTCTCTCTGTCTTGAAGTACATCTATACAACGATATTCAACAGCTTGTTCTTTACAAGGATCAACCTTTTTACCCGCTTACCGCGTATGTATAAGCTTATCTTATCATCAGCTGATGCAATGTCAAATATCTCATGCTCATCGCTGTTTTCCAAGACTCTTATTTGTCCCCTAAGTCTGCCGTTTACCTGTATTACGACCGTCACAATATTATCATGTATAAGCCCTTGATTGTATGAAGGCCACTGTACTGTAACTATGGGAGAATTTCCCAGTTCTTTGTTCAATTGCTCTGTTATATGAGGTGCAAATGGGTTGAGCAGTATAAGTAATATGTCCACTGCCTCTTTAAAAGCCGCTATCTGTTCATCTTTAACGCCTTTTTCATCTATTTCATAGAGGCTGTTCAACATCTCCATTAAGGCACTGACGCACGTGTTGAAATGGAACCTGTCCTTTATATCATCCGTAACACGTTTTATTGTTTTATGTGTAAGCCTTCTTATACGCATAGATTCTTCATCTCCTTGTATGTGAGGGTTCTCAAATGATTTAAATCTATTAATATATTTATAAACGATTCTCCAAAGTCTATCGAGAAACCTCCTTGCGCCTTCAACTCCTTTGTCCGACCATTCAAGGTCTTTCTCTGGTGGAGCTGCAAAAAGGATAAACAACCTTGCCGTATCTGCACCGTATTGTTTTATAATGTTTTCCGGATCCACAATATTACCCAGTGACTTACTCATTTTAGCCCCGTCTTTTATAACCATGCCCTGTGTAAGGAGGTTTAAAAACGGCTCGTCATACTTTACATACCCGAGATCTCTCAATGCCTTTGTTATAAAACGTGCATACAAAAGGTGCAGTATTGCGTGCTCTATACCACCGATGTATTGATCAACAGGCATCCAGTAAGCAAGTGCGCGTTCATCAAAAGGCTGATCCTTTTGAGTCGGCGATGTGTATTTTTCAAAGTACCATGATGATTCCATAAATGTATCCATAGTATCTGTTTCTCTTTTTGCATGACCATGGCACACTGGGCAGGTTATATTTAGAAATTTCTCATGTCTTGCGAGTGGCGATTCACCTTCCCCGGTAATGGTTATATCCATAGGCAATTCGATTGGAAGCTGATCGTATGGAACAGGCTGTATACCGCATTTATCGCAGTAAACCATGGGTATGGGCGCTCCCCAGTACCTTTGTCTTGATATACCCCAATCCCTTAGTTTATAATTTACCTTTGAGATACCAAGGTGCTCCTTTACAACCTTCTCGATTACAAGTCTTTTCCCCTGTTCGTTATCAATCCCAGTAAATTGATTCGAATTAATCATTTTACCGCTACCCTCATACGCCTGCTCCATTGTTTTCGGATCGAGCACCTCCCCATCTGGCTGAATAACAACCTTGATATCGAGCCCATACTTCTTTGCAAACTCGAAATCACGCTGATCATGTCCCGGCACAGCCATAATTGCTCCTGTTCCGTATTCCATCAAAACAAAATTAGCCACATATATAGGTATTTTTTCTCCGGTAAAAGGGCTTATGGCATACCTGCCCGTAAATACGCCTTCCTTTTCTCCAATATCCACTTCCCGTGTCTTGGTACCTCCCTTTCTTATTTCATCAACAAAGGTACAAACCGCTGTACGGTACTGATCGGTTACAATCTTTTCAAGAAGAGGATGTTCCGGTGCAATACTCATGAAGGTTATACCGTATACCGTGTCAGGTCTGGTTGTAAATATGCGGAGATTCTCATCAATGCCGTGGATCTTGAACAGGATCTCGCAGCCTTCACTTTTTCCGATCCAATTTTTTTGCATGGTAATAACCCTTTCAGGCCAGCCACTCAGCGTATCGCAACCCTTAAGTAGTTCTTCTGCGTATGCCGTGATCTTCAAAAACCATTGCTCTTTTTCCTGGATGATAACCTCGGTTGAACATCTCCAGCATTTTCCATCAATCACCTGCTCGTTTGCGAGGACTGTAGCGCAGTGAGGACACCAGTTAACAGCAGATTTAGCTCTATAGGCAAGCCCCTTTTTATACATCTCTATAAAGAACTTTTGCTCCCACCGGTAATATTCCGGTAGGGATGTGTTAACCTCCCTGTCCCAATCATACGACAATCCAAGTCTTTTCAACTGGGATTTCATGTTTGCTATATTGTTATCAACCCAATCTTTTGGGTGCGTTTTATGCGATATCGCGGCGTTCTCAGCAGGCATTCCGAATGCATCCCACCCCATAGGATGCAGCACATTCTTTCCAGTCATTCTAAGGTAGCGTGCAATAACATCACCTATGGTATAGTTCCGTACATGCCCCATATGTATCCTGCCGGATGGGTATGGAAACATCTCGAGCAGGTAAAACTTATTCTTTTTACTATCCTCTTTTACAGAAAAGGTTTTTTCTTTATTCCAAATCTCCTGCCAGTAAAGTTCTATTTGTTCTGGGTTATATTTTTCTTCCATTGATTCCTTCCTCACGTTAAGTTTTACATTTCTTAGCATAAAACAAGATCTTTTAAAAAGATTTGTTTCACTTTTTCATTAAGTTGATCTCATTCTGTTCCTTTGATAGGTTTGTATCGGAGGTTATATGGCACATATTATAGTTCCAGAAGCTGAAGCTATTATAGATAAGGAGTTTCCCGTTCTTGACCACGGGTTTGTACGGCTGGTCGATTATCTTGGCGGGGATGCAAGGATTGTGGCTGCTGCAAGGGTATCCCATGGTATGGGTACAAAAAGCCCTAAAGAGGACAACGCATTGATACGCTACCTAATGCGGAACATGCATACCTCTCCCTTTGAACAGGTAATTCTGACATTCCATGCCAAGCTGCCAATATTCGTTGCACGACAATGGGTAAGACACCGAACTGCCAGGATAAATGAATTTTCCGGACGCTACAGTGTTATGCCCGATGAATTTTATGTACCAAAGGCTGAAGATATCCATAAACAGAGCAAGAACAACAAGCAGGGGCGGACTGACGAGGCTGTTTCACATGAACTACAGAAAAAGGTCCTTGAAATTTTGAAACGCGGCCAGGCAGCAGCCTATTCAAGCTACGAAGAACTGCTACACGAAGATATAGCACGCGAGCTTGCAAGGATAAACCTTACTTTAAGCACATACACACAGTGGTATTGGCAGATCGATCTCAATAATCTATTTCATTTTCTTAAACTCCGCATGGATAAGCATGCGCAGTACGAGATACGTCAATACGCTGAAGTCATGGCCAAGATGGCTAAGGCAGTTGCTCCTGTTGCATATGAGGCATTTGAAGAATATGTTCTGTATGCCGATACCCTGCCACGTTCTGTCAAGGAACGTTTGGTCAAGCTGCTCGGCCCCATGGCGTCAAGCTCCCCGGAGGCAGCAGATATCCTCAAGTCCATAGAGGACGAAAAATAGCTCCCAGAAAGTGAATCTTGATAATCATATAAAGTGCATCTCCTGAGCATGCCAGCAGCATAGGTTTTCTGGTATGCTTTTAGTAAGAGCCACCGATTCCGCCAAGAGAGGTGCCTTACCAAACACTACCAAAGCACTGGAGGTGCTCAAGTATAC
>JABEBX010016250.1_pt1 | contig 34451 bp, 35 predicted proteins | sample 7245971 | NCBI WGS metagenome assembly JABEBX01 (sample SAMN14506365, study PRJNA622280) | hot springs metagenome | biome: hot spring [ENVO:00000051]|acidic hot spring [ENVO:00002120]; feature: spring [ENVO:00000027]|sediment [ENVO:00002007]; material: sediment environment [ENVO:01001048]... | reverse complement strand
GCAAGACATGCTTTGCAGGGTCTGTAAAATGGCTTCCGAACGCAAGGCAAGTACCGAGAAATGACCGTCCTTGGCGTAGAATTGACTCTGACAACCGGGAAGTTCTAGAAGCCACCGACGCACACTTTGGGGAAGAACGATGCGATCCTGCTCTCCGTGCCAAAGAAAGAGGGGAACCGAAATTGCCTTCTGGTCAAAGCCCCAAGGCTGCGCCAGTCGCAAGAGTTCCCTACGATTGGCGGCGTTGCTCTGGCGGGTGCTTTCCTGCAGACTTTGCGCAAAGATCTGCATAATCTCGGGGTTTTTGAGTAGATTGTGATCTTCTCCCCCCAACCAAGGCTCTAAAAATCGTAACCGTTTGGTAAATCGGTCCGGAGTGAACTCGACATCGGGACGGATTTGCTGGAGACGCTTTTCCAGAAAGTTGGGAAATCGGGCGGCCATCCACCAGAACCAGCGTCGAAGGATGGGACCGCTGCGTCGAATGATCGGCGGCGGTGGTAAGGGACTGACCAGAGAGCAGGCAATAATTCGTTGGGGATCGTGATCGGCGCAGGCAAGGGCGTAGGCTGCTCCTGCTGACATGCCCTGGACCAGGAAGCGATGGATGCCCAATTGATCTGCGGCTGCAAAGACATCCATTGGCCAGTTACTGAGGCAATCACCGGGGCATGGATCGGAGCCACCAATACCGGGTCGATCAAAAGCCCATACGGAGATCCCCGCCGCGCGGGCTGCTTTGTCCAAAACCAATGCTTCCATTCGGGAGGAGCCGTGGCCGTGGAAGTGAAATAGCGGTAATCCTCTGGTAGAACCCGCTGCAAGGTAGGCGAGTTTGCGTCCATCGGGCAGGACAACTTGCCCTTCTTGGACCTTGGCGGTGCGGGAGGGGTGAGCCTGCGCTTGTCCGGCATCATCTTCCATGCCATTTTTGTACTGCATAACCGTAGAAAAGGAAAGTCGGTGACGAAGATTCGGAGGACCCGCCTGGGTCTAGAAATTATTCTCTGGCTTATTTTCTTCGTAGCCCTCTATGCATTTGTGCAATGGCGGGGCAGCGGGACGGCAGCCTTCCCTGACCGTCTTCCTCCGATTGTCTTCCAACGCCTGGATGGACAACCCATTGTAATGGCACCACGGCCGGGACAAATCCTCTGGGTTAATTTTTGGTCGCCCAACTGTCCACCTTGTCTGGCCGAGCTGCCGGTTCTCGAACAGGTCCAGCGACTTTTGGGTGGGAACTCCTTTTCGGTGCTCGCCATTGCTGTTCCAGGGAGTTCTGTACAGGAAGTAACCCAGCTCCGGCATCGCCTGGGACTGACTTTCCCCATCTATCTGGCTTCCAGAGAGGGAAATTTGCGCAAATGGGGAGGAATACAGCTCACACCCACCAGCCTCCTGGTAGATGCAAAGGGTCGTGTCGTAGGGCGATTTGTGGGTCCCATTGCCTTGCCCGTGTTATTTTGGAAATTGCTGTGGATTTGGATCCGAGGGGGTTGGGGTTGAAGCGTCGGGCTAGTCTTTTTCGACAAACGGCGGGAACCCTGGCCATGGGGATCGTCGCCATGCAAGTCTTTTCCTTGCTTTCCCTGCTACTGACGGTTTTTTATCCCTTGGCGCAGCGTTCGGCAGAAGATCTGGCGGGTTTGATTGTGATGAGTGCCCAGACCTATGCGGACTTACCTATTTCACAAAGATCCGTCTTCCTACAACGACTCGCCCACGACAATGGCCTAAGCATTGGTAATCCTCCTGAAAATTTACGGGCACATACTACCCCTAGCGAACTGTACGGTAAGATTTTGGCGGACGAATTGCGTCATCGCATGGGGCGCAGTGTCCCGGTCTTAACTACCCATGCGCCCCAGGGGACTTTTTGGGTAGCCGTTCCCGTTGGCGAGCGGACGATCTGGGTGCACTTTGCCCGCCGCCGTCTGACGGGGACCTTGCCCCTGGGTATGGTCTTTATCCTTGCGGTTTCCACTTTGGCCTTGCTGGTGATGACGATCATCTTGGTGCGAAGGGTACTGCGCCCCTTGGGGGTGCTGGCCGATGCCCTTCGACAGCAATGGAATGCCCCTTTACCCATTTTGCCGGCCAATGGTGCCCGGGAATTTTATGATCTCCTGACCGCTTTTGCGCGGATGCGCCGACGTCTCCAGGCAATGATCGATCATCAATCCTTGCTCCTGGTCGGTATCTCCCATGACTTGCGCTCCCCGTTGACGCGACTGCAAATGGCTGTAGAGCTTCTGTTGCCGGAGGATACGCTGAGCGAACTGCGGGAGGGGATGCTGCAGGATATCCAAAGAATGTCGGAGCTGTTGGCCCAATCCTTGGCCATTGGTCGTGGAAGTTCGGCGCGGATGGTGGATCTGGATTTGGTGAGCCTGCTCCAAAGGATGGGAGAGGATTTTGTGCGACGTGGTGGTCAATGGACGGCCAGACTGCCGCGCCGCTACCCCTTCCGAGGAGATGCCGAGGCCTTGCGCAGACTCTTTGATAATCTGCTGGACAATGTCCGACGATATGCAGGTAACCGTGTGGAAGTTTCCCTAGGCAAAGTGGAGGGGAGAGGAACCTTGTCGTTCTGTGATTGGGGGCCAGGAATCACTGAAGAGCAACGGGAATCTTTATTGGAACCCTTCAGTCGTGGGGACAGCGCGCGGGGCCACGGCGATGGCAGTGGACTGGGGCTGGCCATCGCACGACAGATTGCCGAGGCCCAGGGAATGGATTTGCGCTTGGTGAATCGCAACGATACCACGGGTCTTTGCGTCGAACTCTCCTGGCCTTTGCGTAGCAGGACGCGAAAATCCTAACGAGGGTTCATGCCCAGAGTTGGTGTCCCGCCGATAGGACCCGCAAGGTCCGGGGATCCTTCAGACGAAAATACACCCGGCTCGCCACTTTCCGCATGAGCACCAAGCCCTGGTCCTGGAGCAAGGCAAGATGTTGGGAGGCGTTGCTGTGGCTGGTATGGCTGGCCTTGGCCAAATGTTGCAGATTCATTTCACCCCGGGCCAGCAGACAAAGCATCCGGTAGCGAAGCGGATGGGCCATAGCCCGCAGGGTTTGGGAAAGACGTTGGATTTCGCGCTCGTCGAGGATTTGGCTGGTCATGCATTCATCTCCTTTTCGCAGAAAGATTGTCCATGAAGAAGCGAAAATCGTGCCAGCTTCTTGCGGTGGCGCTGATGCCTTGATTTGACAGCATTGTTCCCCATAAGGAAAAATTGGAGGGGAAAACCTCCTGTAGATCTTTGGCTACGCTTTATGGATCCAATCCAGGAGATTTTCCCGGAAGACGGGAATTTCCGCTGTTGGCTGCCAACGACAATCAGAGCTGGTTACGCCAGGATTGGTCCTCTTTGTCAAAGATGCGGGTACTTTCGTCAGGTCCCCAGGATCCAGATGGATAGGTGATGATGTAGTCACTTTCCTGACTCCAGGCCTTGAGGATGGGATCCACCACCCGCCAGGCCCATTCCACTTCGTCAAAACGAATGAAGAGCGCCTTGTCCCCCTCCAGGACATCCAGAAGCAAAGCCTCATAGGCATCCAGCTCCCGCTCCCCGTCTTTGCGATAACTGGCATTGAGTTGGGTGGTGCGGGTACGGATTTCCAGACCGGGTTCTTTGATCTGGAGCTCTACTTTGAGGCTTTCCGGTTCTAAAGAAAGCAGGATCCAGTTGGGTTCGATCCGTTCGATAGGGGTGGCCCGGAACAGGGCCTGGGGCGTATGCCGAAAGCGAATGGAGACGCTGGAAAGCTTGTGGGGCATCCGCTTGCCGGTGCGGAGATAAAAAGGCACCCCGCGCCAGCGCCAGTTGTCGATGAAGAACTTTACCGCAGCAAAGGTCTCGGTGACGGAGCTGGGTGCGACCCCTGGTTCCTCGGCATAGCCTGGGACATGGTCGTTCCCGATCATGCCCGGCCCATATTGGGCGCGGATGGCGTGGGCATGGATGGCGTTGCGGGAAATGGGACGGATGGAGCGCAGGACTTTGACCTTCTCATCGCGAAGGGCATCGGCTTCCAGAGAGGGAGGGGGTTCCATGGCCACCAGCGTCAAAATTTGCATGAGGTGATTCTGGACCATGTCGCGCAGGGCCCCCGCTTCATCATAATAGGCGGCGCGCGATTCGACTCCCAATTCTTCGGCGACGGTGATTTGCACATGATCAATATGGTTGCGATTCCACACTGACTCAATGGGTAGATTGGCAAAGCGGAAAACCAGCAGGTTTTGCACAATTTCCTTGCCCAGGTAGTGATCAATCCGATAGATCTGTTCCTCCCGAAAATGGCGATGAATCTGCTCGTTGAGTTGGATGGCGCTTTCCAGGTCGGTACCAAAGGGCTTTTCGATGACGATTCGATAGTCTCCGTCCCGATCGAAGCCCGCGGCCGAGAGGCGGGAAACGACCGTGAGGAAATCTACGGGACGAATGGCAAGATAAATGATGGCACGATCGGGTCTGCCAGCACCCTCTTTGGTCAAGCGCCGGGACAGTTCGGCATAGGCCTCGGGGTCGTGCAGTTCCCCTTGCAGGTAGTGAAAGCGTTGGGCAAAGGCGTTGAAATGCTCTTCGTTCATGGGCCCGGCAAAGTTGTCCAATTGCTCCTTGAGAAACTCGCGCCAACCGGCGTCGTCCCAAGGACGCCTGGCAAAGGCCGTAATTTGCAATGGCTCAGGTAGTTGCCCGGCGCATTGGAGATGATATAGGGCAGGTAAGAGCTTGCGGGAGGCAAGGTCGCCAGTGGCCCCAAAAATCACAAACTGACAGATGCAATCATCACTCATGCGGGCTCCTTTTGGACCGCATGGCCGCCAAATTGGTTGCGCATCATCGCCAGCAGTTTGGCAGCATAGTCGTCCTTACCCTGACTGGCCCAACGCATTTGTAGTGCCAATGTGATCACGGGCGCTGGTACCTTTTGCGCCAAAGCCGCCTGGGCCGTCCACAATCCTTCGCCAGAATCCGCCACCACCGGGGCAATGTCCGTGAGTTTTTGGTCTTTCTGGAGAGTATCGGCAGTCAAATCCAAAAGCCAGGAGCGGACGACGCTCCCATAGCGCCACATCTCTGCTACTTGGGCTAGATCCAGGGCAAATTCCTCCTTGGCCTGCAGGATGGCAAAGCCTTCGGCCAAGGCCTGCATCATGCCGTATTCGATACCGTTGTGGACCATCTTGACAAAGTGGCCGCTACCAACCGGTCCACAATGGAGCCAACCGCGATCAGAGGCTGGCGCTAGAATCTGCAAAAAAGGAACGATCTTGCCAACCGCTTCGGGACTCCCACCCACCATGAGGGCGTATCCTTCGGTAAGGCCCCAGACCCCACCCGAGACCCCGGCATCCACATAGGCAATACCGAGTTCCTGGACCCGTTGGGCCTGGGCCATGGAATCCTGGTAAAAAGCATTGGCACCATTGACCAGAATATCTCCGGCAGACAAGCAGGGGAGAAGGGTGCTGAGCGCCTCTTCCGTAGGGTTGCCGGCCGGTAGCATCAGCCAGATAACGCGGGGTTTGGGGAGTTTGGCTACCAAGTCGGCGAGATCCTCTGCAACCAGGATTCCCGGTTCCTCCCGGGCTAGTTCCTGGGACTTTTCCAAGTGTCGATTGTAGGCAATCACCTGCGCCCCACCTCGCTGCAGACGCCGGGCCATATTCCCGCCCATCCTTCCCAATCCAACCATGCCGATGCTGCCAGTATTCATCTTGGCTCCTTGTTTTTCGCGGAATTCTTGCTTCATACTACTGATAGTATAGACGGAGAAAGTATATGACGATGATGTTGGGGACTCCTCTTTCGGCTGCCGCCAGCCGACTCTTGTTGCTGGGCGCTGGGGAATTGGGCAAGGAACTGCTCATTAGCGCCCAACGGCTAGGGATGGAGACCATTGCCGTCGATCGCTATGCCGATGCCCCTGCCATGCAGGTGGCCCATCGCTCCCATGTCCTCGATATGACCGATGCCCAGGCCCTGCTTGCCCTGATCCAGCGCGAGGCACCCCACTGGGTGGTGCCAGAGATCGAGGCCATTGCTACCGAGGCCCTGGTACAGGTGGAAAAGGAGGGTTGGGCCACCGTGGTGCCTTCGGCACGGGCCGTGCAACTGACTATGAATCGGGAAGGAATCCGCAGGCTGGCTGCCGAAGAGCTGGGTCTGGAATGTTCTCGCTATTTCTTTGCCAAGAGTCAGGAGGAGCTGGCCGACGCCGCTGCCCAACTGGGTTTTCCGTGTGTGGTCAAACCCATCATGTCTTCCAGCGGCAAAGGGCAATCGGTGCTACGGGGTCCCGAAGAGGTTTCCCGCGCCTGGCAAGAGGCAGAGGAGGCCGGCCGGGTACGCGGAAGCAAGGTCATTGTCGAGGCTTTCATCGATTTTGATTTCGAAATTACCCTGTTAACGGTGGTGAGCCAGCAGGGGACGGTGTTTTGCCCAGCCATTGGCCATCGGCAAGAGGCGGGTGACTATGTGGAATCTTGGCAGCCGCAGCCTCTGTCGGCCAAGGCTAGGGCCCAAGCCGAGACCATGGCGCGGGCCATCACCGCGGCCCTGGGTGGCCAGGGGATCTTTGGGGTGGAATTTTTTGTGCGCGGCGATCAAGTCTGGTTCAGTGAGATCTCGCCTCGTCCTCACGATACGGGTCTGGTGACCCTCATCAGCCAGCGGCAAAGCGAGTTTGACTTGCATTTGCGCGCCCTCTTGGGCTTGCCCGTGGATCCAGGTTTTCGCCAGCCAGCGGCCTCGGCGGTGATTCGGGGCGGGGCGCTGGGCTGGGGACCGCGCTATGGAAAGATTGACCAGGCATTGGCCGTTCCCGAAACGGATCTGCGCCTCTTTGGCAAGCCCCAGGCCCACAAACTGCGCCGTCTGGGGGTCGCCCTTGCCTTGGGCCAAGACTGCGAAGAGGCCCGGGCCAGGGCACGGCAAGTAGCGTCGACGGTAAGCCTGCTGCCGGCTCAGGAGCGAAGATAGGCTTCGATTCGGTCGAGGGCTTTTTCCAAGGCTTGGTCGCTGGTGGCAAAGGACAAACGCAGGTGTCCGGGGCTGCCAAAGGCGGAACCGGGCACCAGAGCCACCCCCGCCTCCAATAGGGCCTCGGCCAGTTCCAGATCCGAGGACATTCCTTTGCGGGCAAGGACCTCTTGGAATCCCGGAAAGCTGTAAAAGGTGCCGTCGGAGGGTAGCACCGATACCCCTGGCATTTTTTCGAGTCTGGTGAAGACCAAGTGATGACGACGGGAAAAGGCCTGCATCATCTCGCCAAGGAGGGTATCGCCACTATCCAGGGCGGCGCGGGCAGCAGCCTGGGCTATGGAGCAAGGATTGGAGGTGCTCTGGGACTGGATGGTTTCCATGGCCGCAATGAGGGGGGCGGGGGCTGCGCAATAACCGATGCGCCAGCCGGTCATGGCGTAGGCCTTGGAGACACCATTGAGAACGATACTGCGGTCCAAGAGGTCGGGACAAACGTTGACAATATTGACGAATTTCCTCTGGCCAAAAAGGATTTTTTCGTACATATCATCGGTAGCGACCCAGACTTGGGGGTGCTGGCGCAAAACTTCGCCCAAGGCCGCCAGTTCCGCGGCCTCGTAAGCAATCCCGGACGGATTGGAGGGGCTATTGAGGACCAGTAAACGGGTTCTGGGGGTGATGGCGGCAGCCAATTGCTCTGGGTTGATTTTGAAGTGCGTGTGCGAATCGGTCGGCAGGATCACGGCCTTGGCTTCGGCCAAGAGAACCATATCGGGATAGGAAACCCAGTAGGGGGCCGGAATGAGCACCTCGTCGCCGGGATCCAGCAAGGCCTGGCAAAGATTGTAAAAACTCTGCTTACCGCCCACCGATACGAGAATTTCCTTGGGGCTGAACTGAAAACCATTGTCGCGGGCAAATTTGGCGATAATGGCTGCCTTGAGTTCTGGTGTACCACCGACTGCGGTGTACTTGGTCTGGCCTAGTGCCAAGGCCTCAATGGCTGCCGCCTTGATAGGCTCGGGGGTATCAAAGTCTGGTTCCCCCGCTCCCAGACTCACGATATCTTTGCCTTGACGCTGCAATTCTGCAGCACGGGCGGTCACGGCCAGAGTGGGAGAAGGGCGAACGGCAACCACGCGATGGGAAAGACGAATATTCAAGGGTTTTCCTCATTGGCGTCGGAGTTGACGCAATAAAGTGGCAAATTCTAAAACTTCATTACTGAAAAGCAAGTGTTATGCAGTTGGTCCGACTGCTTTGTTGCTCGTGGCACTCTTGCAACTATTTGCGCTGGCGATGAAAAAAGGCGGAAATTCGTCGCAGCCGCTCCAGGGGATCCAGTAATAGCAGGAGTTCTTGTTTTTCTTTGCTGCGTAAGGGCAGGGCCTGCGCCAACATCATGCTGGCGGTGCTGGCATCCAGATCGCTGGGTGGGCTGCCGTCGAACAGCTCCAGGAGGACCGTTTGCACCCAGGCATGTTCAAAGGCCAGGGGGAGTTTGGGTTCCTCTGGCCACAGGTGAACGCGGGCCACCACCACATCATGGCCCCATTCCCAATCCTGAACGGTAAATCGTTGCATGCCTTCCACTTCAATGAGCAACAGCCCATTCTCACTTTGCCAGTCGACTATCTGGGCCAGGGTCCCCACCTGATCAGGGCCTTGGTCCTCGGTCGCAAGACAAATCCCAAAGGGCTTGCCATGACGCAGACTACGGCTCACCATGTCTAGGTACCGCGGCTCGAAAATGCGTAAGCCCATGTGGGCCCTGGGAAACAATACCGAACTGAGCAAAAACAGATCAAAAGTATTTTGCTCATCCTGTTCCTTGACCATTGGCAAAGCACCTCCGTCCATGTCTGCCCATACTAGTGTAGTCCCCCTTTCGCTCTATGTGCATCTACCTTGGTGCAAGGCCAAGTGTCCCTATTGTGATTTCAATTCCCACGTGGCACAGGAAATCCCTTACGAGCGCTATGTCGATGCCTTATTGATGGATTTGGAGCGGGAGCTTCCCCGCGTCTGGGGGCGGATGGTCCATAGTATCTTCCTGGGCGGAGGGACCCCCAGTCTTTTTCCGCCCGAAGCCATCGAACGGCTCTTGTCGGGGATTCGGGCCCGGCTACGCTTGTTTCCAGGTTGTGAAATCAGCCTGGAAGCCAATCCGGGAGCGGTGGATGCTGCGGCCTTTGCCGGTTACTTTGCGGCTGGTGTGAACCGACTCTCATTGGGGGTACAGTCCTTTCAGGATGAGTTTCTGCGGGTTTTGGGACGCATCCATGACGGGCGGGCTGCCCTAGAGGCCATCGATAGTCTGCAGCAGGCCGGTTTTCGCAACTGGAATCTGGATCTGATCTTTGCCTTGCCAGGCCAAGGCCTGTCTCAAGCCCTGGCCGATCTCCAGCAAGCGCTGGCATTGGATCCGCCCCATTTGTCATTGTATCAATTGACCTTGGAGCCCGGCACCCCATTTGCCCGCCAGGCACCTCGGAATATTCCCGATCTTGATGCGAGTGCCGAAATGGAAGAGGTCCTTCGCGAGCATTTGGCTCTCCGGGGATTGGCCCGTTATGAAATTTCGGCGCACGCCCGCCAGGGGTCCGCATGTTGGCACAATCGTAACTACTGGTTGTACGGGGATTATCTGGGAATTGGGGCAGGGGCCCACGGGAAACTCACCATACCGGGGGAAGGCATCCTACGGACACGAAAGCCCCCCCGCCCGGAAAGTTATCTGACAGATGTCTTAGGCCCCCGGGAGCAACTGGGGGAGCTGCAGTGGGTGCAGCCTACGGAACGACCCTTTGAATTCTTTCTCAATGCGTTGCGACTCGTGGAGGGCTTTCATCGCGAGCTCTTCGAGGCGCGAACGGGGATTTCCTTTGTTCTGGTGGAAGGGAAACTCCGGCGGCTAGAGCAAGAGGGATTTTTGGAAAGAGTGGGTGAGGTCTGGCGACCTACCCCTCGTGGTTTGGATTGGCATAATCATCTCTGCCGCCTCTTTTTGCCAGAGGCTGCAGAGGCTTAGTCGTGTCCCATGGCTTCGGACTCATGACCGGTAATGGAACCCTCGGTGAAGAGATATTCCCGTAACTCCTTATCCAGGCGGGGCATTTTCCGCCGTAGCCATTCCAGGACCATGCTGGCGTGTTCGATTTCCTCGTCTCGATTATGGACGAGAATGGCCTTGAGGGCTTTGTCCTGACAGGCTTCGGCGCGCTGCTGGTACCAGTCTACGGCCTCCATTTCCTCAATGAGCGAGGAAATGGCACGATGGATATCCATGGTATCGGGACTAAGCTTATCGAGGGCTTCGTGCAGTACTTCCTGGGCCATGAGGGTACTCCTTATTTAGGCAAGACCATTGAAGACTAGAACACTTTCCGTCTCCCCGCCAGTTGCCCGCTACGGCTTGGCCCGTATTCTCTCCAAGCGCGGATATTGTTCCCGCACCCAGGCTGAGATCTTGGTTCGTGCCGGACGGGTGCGGGTGGGCTCCCAGGTGATCACCGATCCAGAGCAGGGTTTCCCTCTGGAGGTAGAGGAGATCTGGGTAGATGGACAACTTCTGGCACGCCCACCACGGCGGGTACTCCTTCTCCACAAGCCTCGGGGATTACTGGTCACCCGCCAGGATGAACGGGGTCGCCCCACCATCTTTGCGCTACTGCCCCAGGACGGTTGGCTTGCCCCAGTGGGGCGATTGGATCAGGCTTCCAGTGGATTGTTGCTTTTTAGCAATGATCCTGCCTGGGCCCAGCAAGTTTTGGATCCCGCCCAGCACCTGGAGAAAACCTACCACGTCCAGGTGCGACCACCCCTGTCGTCGGTAGATCGGCGCAGTCTTGCGGCGGGTCCCACGGTCGAGGGCGTATCCTATCTACCTATGAAGATTCGCGAATTGCGTTCGGGCGGCAGGACCCAATGGCTGGAATTTCAGTTGCGGGAGGGAAAAAACCGGCAAATTCGTCGCTTGTTGGCAAGTCGGGATCGGCAAGTCTTGCGCTTGGTACGGGTGGCCATTGGCCCAGTGGTCCTGGGTGATCTACCCGTTGGTGCCTGGCGCTGGTTGGAGGATGCCGAGATCCAGGCGCTGGAAGGGGCTTTGGCCCAACGATCCTGATCCCTTGACAGTAGGCGGGGGTTTTTGGCAGCATACGTCGACCAGATTAGGGGCCATAGCTCAGCTGGGAGAGCGCTTGAATGGCATTCAAGAGGTCAGCGGTTCGATCCCGCTTGGCTCCACCATAATCCACATATCGCCCGGATTCTCCGGGTTTTTTTCTTGGTACTCCCGGCAAGAGAAGCGGTTAGGAAAACCCTAAGAACCAAGGCACTGCCGGCAGCGATGGCTTCGGCGATGCCCAATGAATGCCAGTTTGCGCAATGATGGCGGTGAGAATCGTCCTGGTGAGCGCCTGGAATTTTTGGAAAACCGGAATGCGAGAGGCAAGGGCGTTTCCCGCGACCGGTAATCAACCCTGGCATTGGTAGAACAACAAGCGTTCCCAAAGCATGCTGCAAGACCCACACAAAGTTCGCTTTGCTGCTATAATCCCCACCATGAAAAATTCGGGTATCCATCATGGCTAAGGCGGAACGTGTCGACGGACGTTTGATGAAAGCCGGCAAATCCGCCCGGGGGGCATTGTATGGTGCCATTTCCCTTGGCGTTTTTGCTGGGCTGTTGATTATTGTCCAGGCTTGGCTCCTGGCGCGGATTGTGAACGCTGTTGCCTTTCACGGACAGTTGCTGGCCACGCAATGGGGGTTGCTTGCAGTCTTGCTCGGCTTATTCGTCCTCCGGGCAGGACTCTCCTGGGCGAGCGAAATCGTTGCGTTCCGGGCCAGCGCCAGTATCAAGACGGATCTGCGTCGGGAACTTTTGCAACATCTCTTTGCCCGGGGCCCCGTGCCCTTGGCCGGAGAGCGTTCTGGCGATCTGGCTACCACGCTGATCGATGGGGTGGAGGCTCTCGAACCGTATTTCTCTCGCTATTTGCCACAAATGGCCTTGGTCAGCCTGATTCCCCTGGCCATCTTGGTGGTAGTCTTTCCAGTGGACTGGATCAGCGGATTGATCCTGCTGATCTGCGGCCCCTTGATTCCGTTTTTTATGGTTTTGGTGGGGTATGCCGCCGAGGCTATCAATCAGCGGCAGTGGCGGCAACTGCTGCTGATGAGCTCTCATTTCCTTGATGTATTACAAGGCCTTACTACCCTAAAAATCTTTGGTAGAGCCAAGGACGAAATTGCCATTGTCGCCCATCTTTCGGACGAATACCGCAAGACCACCATGGCGGGTTTGCGGGTGGCTTTTCTGACATCGGCGGTGCTGGAGTTTTTTGCCAGCCTGGGTATTGCCTTGGTTGCCGTTTCCCTCGGGGTACGCTTACTGCAAGTCCACGCCGCCATCGATTTTTATGCTGCCTTTTTTGTCCTCTTGCTGGCCCCGGAATATTTCAGTCCCCTGCGGGGATTGGCAACCCACTACCATGCGCGCATGAGCGCCATTGCTGCAGCCAAACGCATCTTCGAGATCCTCGATGCGCCCTTGCCGCCCGTGCCACAAGCGCCTCTGGAAGTTCTACCTGCTGTCAGGGAGGGGGTTTCCCTGCGTCTGGACGATCTGCATTATCGCTATGATCCCGAAGGGCCAGAGGCCTTGGCTGGTTTTTCCGCTGCGTTCCCGGCGGGCAGCTATACGGCCCTGGTAGGAAGTAGTGGTGCCGGAAAAAGTACCGTTGCCAATGCCATCCTCGGCTTTGTCCAGCCAGAGAAGGGCAAAATCTGGGTCGATGGAGTGGATCTTCACGGCATCGATCCTCGCTCTTGGTACGAACAGATCGCCTGGATCCCCCAAAATCCTCGCCTCTTTGCCGGAAGCATTGCCGATAATCTGCGTCTTGCCAGACCCCAAGCAAGCCCGGAGGAACTTCGGGAAGCTGCACAGGCTGCCAATGCGTTGTCTTTCATCGAGGCATTACCCCATGCCTGGGACACCCAGCTGGGTGATTTGGGATCGGGCATTTCTGGTGGGCAGGTGCAGCGGCTGGCCTTGGCACGGGCTTTTTTGCGGGATCCCCGCTTGCTGATTCTGGACGAGGCAACGGCCAATCTGGACATGGAAAGTGAGGCATTGTTCCTGGACTCTCTGGAGCGATTGCGTCAGGGGCGGACGGTGATCGTCATCGCCCATCGTTTGGCAACGGCCAATCGCGCGGAGCAGGTCATTGTGGTTGACGCCGGTCGGGTCATCGAGCAGGGAATGCCTGCGCAACTCCTGTCTCAGGGAGGGGCCTACGCCCGTCTGGTCCATACCTATCGAGGTCAGTACCATGCCTGAAGAACTTCGGCGACTACTGCAGCTTTTTCGACCCTTTCGTTGGTGGATGTTGGCTGGGGCTTTTCTGAGCTTGCTGACCATCCTTGCCAATTTTGGTCTGATGACCCTGTCTGGATGGTTTTTGGCTAGCGCTGCCTTTGCCGGACTCGGAGGTTGGGCGACCCTCAATCAATATAATTTCTTTCTACCTGCTGTGGGGGTTCGGGCGTTTGCCTTGACCCGGGTCCTGGCGCGCTGGTCAGAGCGGGTGGTGACCCATGAGGCTACCTTCCGGCTTCTGGCCCAACTGCGCACCTGGTTTTATACCCGCATCGAGCCCCTCGCTCCTGCTGGCCTGCAGGAATATCGCTCCAGTGAACTCCTTTCGCGGCTGGTCAGCGACATTGATACCCTAAATAATTTCTATCTTCGGGTCTTTACTCCCTTTCTGGTGGCCGGGGTGGCAACCCTGATCATGGCCGGGTTTTTTGCCCTCTACGCCTGGTCCCTGGGCTTGGCCTTATTGGTCTTATTGGCGCTGACTGGCCTGCTGCTACCCCTGTGGAGCCAGCACCTGGGCGCTTCCAGCAGTGCCGAGCTCACCCGTATCCAGGCCCGGATGCGCAATCAACTCATCGATGCCCTGCAAGGGATGGGCGAGATTATCACCGCCAATGCAGCGGAGCGAACCCAGGCCCAGCTGTTGGCAGAAAATGCTGCACTCTTGACCCAGCAGCGCCGTTTGGCCGGAATTGCCGGCATGGGATCTGCCGGGATGGGATTCATGGCCAATTTCACCCTTTGGGTGATCCTGCTACTAGCGATCCCGTTGGTGGGTAGACGAACCATTACTCCTGCGGAACTGCCCATGTTTGCGCTGGGGACCATGGCCGCCTTTGAGGCGGTACTTGCCCTGCCCCTGGCTTTTCAGTTTTTGGGGCAGACCCGAGAGGCGGCACGGCGGATTTTTGCCGTTGCCGACAATCCCATTCCATTTCCCGAAGCCGGAGAAGCCATAACAGCGCCTAGCCATTTCGATATTACCCTCGAAAATGTGCATCTGCGCTATCCCCATGCTAGTCAAGATGCTTTACAGGGCCTTTCCCTGCACATTGGCCAAGGCGAGCGGGTAGCCATTCTTGGGGCTACGGGAGCGGGAAAAAGCAGTATAGCCAATCTCCTTTTGCGTTTTTACGATTACCAGCAAGGCTCCGTTCGCCTGGGCGGACAGGAATTGAAAGCCTATCCAGGTGACCAGCTCCGTCAATATGTTGCCCTACTGTCGCAGCGCAGTTATTTGTTCCATAGCAGTATTCGAGACAACCTGTTGCTGGCCAAAGGGGATGCAGAGGAAGAAGAACTATGGGCCGCCTTACGCCAAGCCCAGTTGGAGGAGTTTGTTCGCTCCTTACCACAGGGATTGGACAATGTGGTGGGTGAGGGCGGCGTTCGGCTTTCGGGTGGGCAAGCAAGGCGGGTTGCCATTGCCCGTGCCATTCTCAAAAACAGTCCGGTGTTGATTCTCGATGAGCCTAGTGAGGGCCTGGATGCCTTGACCGAGGCCAAGTTCCTGGAAGATCTTCGCGTCCTCATGGAGAAGCGCACGGTGATCTACATCACCCACCGATTGCTTGGACTCGAACAAATGGATCGGATTTATGTCCTGGCCCAGGGACGGGTCCAGGAGTCAGGAACCTACGCCGATTTGGTACAAAGGCCCGATAGTCTGCTCCATCGCTTTGCTGAGCTCGGTGGGACTCTTCTAGACAGTTGAGGTGCTGTCCCTACCTGGGAGAGTGGCCGTTGCCCCCCAGGATCTGGCCTAGTAAGTCTTGGGCAGTTTGTGCATTTTTTGCACAGTGGGGGTTGTTGGGCTGATGCAGACACTGGAGCGTATTCCCCAATAAGGCCATGGTTTTTTTCTGTACTTCGGCATTTTGTTGGGCCTTTTCGGGGCTTGTGAATAGCGCCGACACCCCATAGCCGACGGCGCTGGAGAGTGCAGAGGCAAGCAGAAATACCAAGAGCTTGCGACTGAAACCCGGGGGCATTCCCCGATCATCCAGATAATTGTGGCAAAGCCTGGCAAAGGGAAAATAACTGACAACGCCGGCAATGAGCCCCCACATGCTCCATCATCCTCCTTTGGGGTGTTCCAGAGGTAGGGGGTAGGGCAATACGCCAAGGCGTACGAGGGGCCCGTTGTCACTGTGTACATGGAGTTCCTCCTGGGCATTGCTGGCCCGGATCACTGCCAATGCAGTAAAAGCATGATTCTCGGGCGCGGCGTTGACAATCAAGCCCACGGCTTGTTCCCCCATGCTGGAGCAAAAGAGCTGGTCACCGGGAGTCAGCGATTGCTGGCAATAAATGCGATAACACTGGCGCTTGAGTTGGCCCAGATAGTGGGAGCGGGCAACAATTTCCTGACCGGGATAACATCCTTTTTGAAAATTGATACCGCCGAGAACTTCCAAATTGAGCTCCTGGGGGATGATTTGTTCGCTGCTGGCCTTGGTAATAAAGGCAGTACCAGCATCAATGGCACTCAACCACCAATGTTCGGGCTCCCATTGCTGGCCTTTTCGGGCCTGGAGCGCGGGCCGTGGATCTTCTGTCGCAAAAAGTAAGGACACGTTTTCTGGCCAGGGGAGGCGTAGCTGCTGTCCCAGGGGTGTTTCGCGACTGTGCAGAGGCTGGAGTTCGGCTTCGTCTCCCCAGAGTGCCCAAAGTCCGGCACCGGGTTCTTGGGCTTGGATTTCTGCCTTGGCCATCAAGCGATATTTGTTCAGGCGGACAACGATCTCTTCCACCATATCCGCCGCCAGGATCATGCGAAATGCATCCTTATCGCGCCAGATCAAGAAATTGGCAATCATGCGGCCTTTGGCCGTACTGTAACTACTCCATTGGGCTTGCCCCATTGGCAATTTGCGCAGGTCATTGGAAAATTGCCCCTGGAGAAATTTCACCGCATCGGGTCCATGGACATGGATGCTGGCCATGATGTTGGTCAAGGGAGCAAAGCAAAGGGGAGATGACATGGAGTGGACCTCGAAGACAAAAAATACAATACCGGTTCATCATAGCGCGGAAGGCAATGAGGTCCCAAGTTTGCCTGCCTTATTGTTGGGGGATCTCGCACTGCAGCGGGTATTGTATGGTTTGGTTTGTGGCAGTTTTTTGCTCGTTAGCCTGATCAGCCTGTATGTGGATTGGCGCTGGGCCATGATTTTGCTTGCTTTCCTCTTGGTTGGGGGCTTGCTGGGTCGTTGCCCCGGTTTTTCGAAGAGAGTGCCCAGGTTGTTGATTCATCAAGGAGATCACCGCCTAGAGGTGTATTGGAGCGATGGCCAAATGAGCCTGGCCAAGGTCCGTTCGGGTGGGGTTTTTGCCTGGCGCTTCCTGGTGCTGCCCCTGGAGGGAGTGACCGGCAAGAGATTTACGGTCCTGGCCTACTTTCCTCCGGGTCATCGGCGGTGGCGTCGCTGGCGCTTGGTTGGCCGACGTTTCTGGCTTGCGGAGCAGACCAATTCCGACACTGCAAGAGATGGCGGGGCTCTTTTTGCCCAGGGAAATCCAGGTCATGGTGAGCACCTCTCGATTCCTGCCGTTCCAAGGCGCCGCAACTGAGCAGCTCGGCAACCTGCAAAAGACTCTGCCACTCCCAATCGGCCCGACTGGCGGGTAGCGCTTCTGCGGGCCAGGGGGATTGTTCTTGCCAAGCCTGGATTTGTCGACGGGCAACTTGCATCTCTGCTTGCCGGCGCAGGATCCCCATTTTATCCCATAGCAGTTCCTGCAGCTCTTGCCGCAGTCGATCTACTTCTTGGGGAACCTGGAACGTTTTGCGTGCGCGCACCTGGTGGTCGAGACGGGGGCGTTTGGGCAGGGATGCCAAGCCGTGAAGGTGCAGAGCTGCGCTGTGGGCGCCCACGATGCATTCCAGGAGAGAGTTGCTGGCCAAGCGGTTGGCACCATGCAAACCGGTCCAGGCCACTTCGCCAATGGCATAGAGCCCGGGAATGGTGCTTTGACCATGGCTATCCACCCAGATGCCTCCACAGCTATAGTGGGCAGCCGGCACCACCGGTACGGTCTGTCGACTAAGATCATAGCCCCGTGCGCGGCAGTGGGCGGAAATGGTTGGAAAATGGCTGGCCAGAAGTTCGGTAGAGCTATGGCGCATGTCCAGTTCCACAAAGGGTAAATTACGTTCTTTCAATTCCTGGATGATGGCTTGGCTAACGATATCGCGCGGGGCGAGTTCTGCCCGCGCATCGTAGCGTTCCAGAAACCGTTCACCATTGGGCAAGCGAAGCTTGCCTCCTTCACCGCGTAGGGCCTCACTCAGGAGAAAAGCAGGTTCGCCGGGAGAGTAGAGGGTGGTGGGATGAAACTGAACAAATTCCACATCCACCAACGGTGCGCCGGCCCGCCATGCCAAAGCAAGACCATCGCCAGTGGCAACGGCAGGGTTACTGGTGTGACGAAAGAGTTGCCCCAATCCACCGGTAGCCAGGATCACGGCCCGCGCTCCCAAGGCTTGCCACTGGCCATCTGTTCCCTGCATCCAGGCGCCGACACAACGGCCCTGTTGGAGAATCAACTCCCCCACAAAAGTATGGGCTAGGAGCCGGATTCGCTCCTGCCCCTGGGCCTGCTGCAAGAGCGCCCGGGTAATCTGCCAGCCCGTTCTATCGGCGTAATGCAAGACGCGGCGGATTCCATGACCACCTTCGCGGGTTAGCTGCCAATGACCCTGCTCGCGATCAAAATTCACTCCCCAGGCCAGCAGCCGCTGGATGGCCTCAGGTCCTGCGGCGAGGATCTGACGGACACGGTCTTCCTCGCAAAGCCCGGCCCCAGCCCGTAGGGTATCGGCAAGATGCTGGTCAACAGAATCGTGCTCCGGATCAACGACGGCAGCGATCCCCCCCTGGGCCCAGTCGCTTGCCGATAGCTCCAGGTGATCTTTGGCAAGGACTGTCACTTGCCCCAATGGTGCGAGCTCCAACGCACAGGCCAAGCCGGCGCTACCAGCACCAATGACCAGGAAGTCGGTGGTTTGGATCATAGCCTAGCAATCCGAGTCGCTTCTTGCGTGAAGAATGGTCGCTCATGATACGATGTCGCATTGGATAACGGAAAGGCCAAAAGGGTTTTAGCCAGATGGAGTTATCGCCCGGGAATAAAGGAAAGGTCATATGGGGAAACCGTCAGCGCGCATTGGTAGCACCGTTCCCGATGGCGGTGCGCAGACGGATTTACTCCTGGTTCGGCGGGTGCAAAAGGGCGAGCGCAAGGCCTTTGATCTGCTGGTGCAGAAATATCAGCACAAGGTCGTGGCGCTGGTAGCACGCTTCGTTCGGCAACCCGAAGAGGCAGAGGACATTGCCCAAGAAGCCTTTGTGAAGGCTTATCGTGCGTTACCCAATTTTCGCGGGGACAGCGCCTTTTACACCTGGCTCTACCGAATTGCCGTCAACACCGCCAAGAATCATTTGGTCGCCCAAGGACGTCAAGTAAGTTTGGCAGATGTGGAAACCGAAGAAGCGGAACAATTTGACAGTGCCGATGGACTAAGAGAATACGATACCCCAGAGGGATTATTGCTCTCCAAGGAGATCGCGCAACACATCGATAAAGCGCTTACAGCGCTTCCTTCGGATTTGCGCGAGGCAGTTACCCTCCGGGAGTTGGAAGGATTGAGTTATGACGAGATTGCGCAAGTGATGGATTGTCCGGTGGGTACGGTGCGTTCTCGCATCTTTCGGGCACGAGAAGCAATAGCGAAAGTTTTGGCACCTTTGTTGGAGCAAAACAGTCATGAATAATGAAACCAAATCAGCCTTGATGGCATTTATGGATGGTGAGCTGGGGATCCTCTCGGCCCGTCGGAGAGGTGGTAGCCATGTCCCAAACCCCGACCGCTACCCAGCCAGTTGCGTCAAACCAACATTTTTTTCTGCGGCCCGTACGATTTCTGAGCGCCCCTACCCATTCGGCACAGGCCGATCTGGTGATTCAGCGAGAGATCCGTAATATCTGGAGACCCGTTCGCCCTGGCGTTGATTCTGGCGAGGTTCAGCCTGGTGTGGGTTTATTGCCGGTTCGATATCAGCAACAAGCTGGCATTTTCCCCGAAGCAACTGTCTACTGGTATCATTAAAGTTGGCTCTGGACAAGCGTCATTGCCCTCGTTACCCTCATTCCTCAGGCACGATGGGGGTACTTCTACACTTGTTGCCGCTGCATCGTTGTTTAGCGCCAAGTTGAGCATCTAATGGGAGGTTATGTGGTAGGCAAATCGTTGAGTCTGCGGAGATCACTCCGTACTATGGTTTTGGCGCTGTCGGTAGGAGGTCTGGCTTGCATTCCCATGACCGTAGTCGCAGCCCCTGCTAATTTGGTATCGCTGCCGGATTTTACCCCCATTGTCAAACAGTATGGACCGGCAGTGGTCAATATCAGTACCACCGAAACCAAGGTCGCCCAACAGCAGTCACCCTTTCCCCCGGATTCACCACTCAATCAATTTTTTGCTCCCTTCATGGGACCACAGGGTGGCGGTCCGCAACAGAAATACCAAGTGCAATCCCTGGGTTCCGGTTTTATTGTCAGCCCCGATGGCTACATTGTCACGGCAGCCCATGTGGTGCAGGGTGCCCAGAAGATCATTGTGAGTCTCACCAACCATCAGCAATATCGAGCAAAACTCATTGGCTATTCCAAACGCATAGACGTCGCCCTGCTGAAAATTGATGCCAGCAATTTACCTACCGTGCAAATTGGTAATTCCTCTCAGCTCGAGGTGGGTCAGTGGGTGTTGGCGGTGGGTGCGCCATTTGGATTTGAAAATAGTGTGACCCAGGGGGTGGTGAGTGCAACTTCCCGTCCTTTGCCCGATGATCCCTATATCCCCTTCATTCAGACCGATGTGCCCATTAACCCGGGTAATTCTGGGGGTCCACTTTTTAACATGAAAGGGCAAGTGATTGGCATCAATGATCAGATCTACACCAATAGTGGCGGCTACATGGGGCTTTCTTTTTCCATTCCCATCAATGTTGCCATGGATGCGGTCAAGCAACTGAAACTGCATCAAAAGGTACATTTTGGCTGGCTTGGAGTGATGGTCCAGGACGTGAGTATGGATTTGGCAAAATCCTTCCATATGAAAGAGCCCATGGGCGCCTTGGTTTCTCAGGTAGAACCCAATGGACCTGCGGCCAAGGCGGGACTCAAACCTGGAGATGTCATTGTCTCCTTTGATGGTCAGCCGATTTATAATTCTGCCCAATTGCCTCCCCTGGTTGGTGCCTTGCCGGCCGGTTTCAAGGCGAAGGTGGGAATCATTCGGGAAGGACGTGCCATGACCTTGCCGATAACCGTAGAAAGCCTTCCTGCCAATCTGGCCGAGGCAGATAATGGAAGCGAAGAAAACCGTGCTGCGCCGGAACAAAAGGGTAACATCAGTCGGCTTAAGATCCAGGTGGGTCCGCTGACGGCTGCCGCCCGTCAGCAGCTGGATGTCAGTTCCGGGGTGCTGGTGTTGGGGGTGGGCAATGGCCCGGCAGCAGAAGCAGGAATCCGCCCTGGCGATGTGATTTTGCAGGTGGCCCAACAACCCATCAACAATGTGGCTGATTTGCAAAAGTTGGTTGCTGGCTTGCCTGGTGGGCAGCCCATACCGGTCCTTCTGCACCGCCGAGAAGGTAATTTTTACGTGGTTCTTTCTTTGCCGCGCTAGGCCTGGTGCGGTCCTGGAGGGGTAGGTGAGCAGACCTGCCCCCTTTTTTCTTTGAGCTTCCGGTATATGACCACAGCCCAGCAGAATATACGCAATTTTTCCATTATTGCACACGTAGATCACGGTAAGTCGACCCTCGCCGATCAATTCATTCGTCTCTGTGGGGCTCTTTCGGAACGAGAGATGTCTAGTCAGGTGCTCGATACCATGGATATCGAGCGGGAGCGGGGTATTACCATCAAGGCGCAAAGTGTACGCTTGCTCTACCGCGCCAATGATGGTCAAGATTATCAATTTAATTTGATTGATACACCCGGTCATGTGGACTTTTCCTACGAGGTCAGTCGTTCCTTGGCTGCCTGTGAGGGAGCCTTGCTCGTGGTGGATTCTTCACAGGGGGTCGAGGCCCAGAGTGTTGCCAATTGCTATACCGCCATGGAACATGATCTGGAAATCATTCCGGTCCTCAACAAGATCGATCTGCCAGCGGCCGACCCCGAGCGAGTCCGTCGAGAAATTGAAGAAATCGTGGGATTACCTGCCGCCGATGCCATCCTCGCCAGTGCCAAGGAGGGGATAGGGATCCGCGAAATCCTCGAGCAGGTGGTGCGGGATGTGCCGCCACCCCAGGGAGATCCACGGGCCCCCTTGCAAGCCTTGATCATCGATTCCTGGTTTGACAATTATGTGGGTACGGTGGTGTTGGTCCGAGTGGTCAATGGCAGCTTACGTCCTGGCCAACGAATCCGTACCATGGCCGGTGGTCGCGAGTATGGGATTGAAAAGGTCGGCGTCTTCAGTCCGAAGGCCCTCATGGTGGAGGCGCTGGAAACTGGTGCGGTAGGGTTCGTCATTGCCGGGATTCGCAGCATTGATGGTGCAAAGGTTGGGGATACCCTCACCGACGCACAACATCCGGCGGCGATGCCTTTGCCTGGATTTCGGGAGGTCCAGGCCCAGGTTTTTACGGGCCTATATCCCACCGATTCGGCCGATTACGAACGTTTTCGGGAGGCCTTACAAAAGCTGCGGCTAAATGACGCCGCTTTACAGTTTGAGCCGGAGACCTCGCAGGCTTTGGGATTTGGTTTTCGTTGCGGTTTTCTGGGTCTTCTGCATATGGAGATCATCCAGGAGCGTTTGGAACGGGAATACCAGTTGGAACTCATTAGCACGGCGCCAACGGTAGTCTACGAGGTGGAAACAACCGATGCGCAGGTGATGCATGTATCCAATCCCGCTGATTTGCCGCCAGTGAACAAAATCCGCGAGATTCGGGAGCCGATCATTCGGGCCAATATCCTGACGCCGGAAACGTATCTAGGGCAGGTCATCACCCTCTGCGAGGAACGTCGCGGTCGTCAGTTGAATTTGCAGTTCACGGGTGGGCAGGTCATGGTCACCTATGAATTGCCCCTCAACGAAGTGGTGCTGGATTTTTTTGATCGCCTGAAGTCCGTGAGTCGTGGCTATGCCTCCATGGATTACGATTTCGCACGTTTTCAGGCCGGCAACCTGGTAAAAATGGATATTCTGATCAATAGCGAAAAACTCGATGCCTTGTCCTGGATCGTGCATCGAGATTTTGCCGAGCGGCGCGGCCGAGAGTTGGCAAGCCGCCTCAAAGAGTTGATCCCCAGGCAGATGTTCGAGGTTGCCATTCAGGCTGCCATCGGTGCCAAAATCATTGCCCGGGAAACGGTAAAAGCCATGCGTAAGGATGTGCTGGCGAAATGTTATGGTGGCGACATTACTCGTAAGCGCAAATTGTTGGAAAAACAAAAGGAAGGCAAGAAGCGAATGAAGCAGGTGGGTAGGGTGGAGATCCCCCAGGAGGCATTTCTGGCAATTTTGCAAAGTGACAAGCGTGGATGACTTCGTAGCCTAAGCGACAAGAGGGATTGGTGCATGGATTTTACCTTGGGATTATTTTTGGTGGTGCTTGCCAGCGGCGTGATCTGGCTGGTGGATATTCTTTTTCTTCGCCGCCGTCGGGCCGCCGGCGAAGCACCCTCCCTGTTGGTCGATTATGCACGGAGTTTTTTTCCTGTCTTATTGGTGGTTTTTTTGATTCGCGCTTTTCTCTTTGAGCCTTTTCAGGTGCCTTCCGGTTCCATGTTGCCGACGATTCGGGTGGGAGACTTCTTGCTGGTGAACAAATTCACCTGGGGCTTACGCTTACCCTTGATCCACACGGAGTTGACCCAGGGAAATCCGGTGCAGGCAGGCGACATTATGGTGTTTCGCTTTCCTAAGAACCCGAAGATTGATTATATCAAGCGGGTTATTGGTCTACCGGGAGATACCATTGAGGTAAAGGGCAATGACTTATATATCAATGGCAAGCTCATTCCCCAGAAATATTTGGGTACCTTTGATTATCGACCAGAGGGGCAAGGGGAGAAGGGCATGGTCATTCCTACCAAGGAATATGAGCAGACCATTGGTGGTCACAGTTTTCATATTATCGAATTTGATACCCCGGAAGCACATATGAACTTTGGTCCATATAAGGTGCCGCCCAACTGTTATTTTATGATGGGTGATGATCGCGATAATAGCGACGACAGTCGTTTCTGGGGCTGTACCCCGCGCAAGAATATTGTTGGCAAAGCCATGTTCATCTGGTTTTCATGGGATGCTGAGAATTGGTCCATTCGCTGGAATCAAATTGGTCGTGCCCTGGACGGACCCCACAACTGAGCCTGTCCTTGTATGTTTTGGGTTGTTCGGCTAATTGACCAGGCAGATTAGGTAAGGATTTGGCACATGCAGATACATTCCCAAAGCCGGCAACACGGAGCAGGGCTCATTTCCGTGATATTCTGGATCGTCCTCCTGGCCTTTGTGGTGGGAATGGTCGTCAAGGTGGGGCCCGTCTATTACGACAATCTTTCCTTGGAGAATATTTTGAAGGATCAGGCGCGCCATGCGAGCCCTGGGGATTCGAAGGAGCAAATCCTCTATAATCTCCAGGATCGTCTCAACGTTGCCATGATCAAGATCAATCCCCAAGACATTCAAGTCATCAAAAACGGATCAGCGCCTGTCAAGATCGTTGCCAATTACCAACGCACGGTTCCCTTGATGGGCAACATCAGCCTCTTGATCCATTTCCGCACCGAAAGTTGAGCGTAACAATTGTTGATACTCTCCCGCTTTTCGGAGATTTCCGTTATGATGCAGTCATGTCTGAACTAGATCGATTACAAGACCGGATTGCCTATCGCTTTGGCGATCTTGGGCTTCTTCGCCAAGCGCTGACCCATAGAAGCTCGGGTTCGGTACATAACGAACGATTGGAATTTTTGGGTGACGCTGCCCTGAACTTTATCGTTGCTGCCCGTTTATACACTCGCTTTGCCCGGGTCAGCGAGGGGGACCTGTCACGCATGCGAGCTCGTTTGGTGCGAGAAGAAACCTTGGCTCAGGTGGCAGCCTCTATTCAGTTGGCGGATTCACTGATTCTTGGTCCGGGCGAAATGCGCAGTGGTGGTTCCCGCCGGGATTCCATCCGCGCCGATGCCCTGGAGGCGATCATTGGCGCTGCCTATTTGGACGGTGGCTTTGCGGCGGCGGAATGTATCGTCGATCATTTATTGTTACCGCTCATTACCGAAGATTTGGGCGCCGAAGAATTGCGCGATCCCAAAACCAGACTGCAGGAATTTTTGCAGAGTAAGGGACGGGGTCTCCCCCTCTATGAACTGGTGGAGGAGAAGGGACAGGCCCACGAACGCCGCTTTGTGGCCCGTTGTTCGGTCGCTGGCATGGAGCCCACCGAGGCAGAAGACAGTAGCCGCCGCAAAGCGGAGCAGCAGGCGGCCCAGCTTATGTTATGCAAACTACAAAATCTGTCGCCACCAGCACAACGCCATGCAGGTTGAAGAAGGCCATCGCTGCGGAACCATTGTCTTGCTGGGACGCCCCAATGTTGGTAAATCTACGCTACTCAATCATCTGATTGGGCAGAAAATCAGCATTACGGCACCGCGACCCCAGACTACTAGAGATCAGATTCTGGGAATTCTTACCCTTCCCGGTGGGCAACTCCTTTTTTTGGACACTCCTGGCGTTCATCAAGGCCATCGTCGCCTCAATCGACACATTCTACGGGCTACACGAGGCGCCTTGGATGGTGCAGATGTGGGTGTCTTGGTGGTGGAGGCACCCTTGTGGTTGCCAGGAGACGCGGAAGCCTTGCGCTGGCTTCTGCAGCGAGAAATGCCGCTGGTGTTGGTCGTAAACAAAGTGGATCGAGTCCGGGATAAGAAGCGATTACTGCCGTATTTGCAGGAGCTTGGGCAACGGGCATCCTTTGCTTCGGTGCTCCCGCTGAGTGCCCGGCGACCCCAGGATGTTGCGCAGCTGGCCCAGGTCCTGTTGCCGCTTCTTCCCGAAGGTCCAGCGCGTTTTCCGCCCGATGAAGTAACGGATCGGCAAATGCGTTTTGTAGCTGCGGAAGCGGTGCGAGAGCAGATTTTTCGCCAACTCAGTGCCGAACTTCCCTATGATACGGCGGTTGCCATTGAACGCTATCGAGTGGAAGAGAGCGGCCGTCACGAGATTGAGGCGATTATCTATTGTCGTCGTCCAGGGCAGAAGGCCATTCTCCTGGGCGATGGCGGTCTTCGTCTCAAGCGGATAGGGATGCGGGCGCGAGAGAGCATCGAACAGCAAACAGGTAGCCGAGTCTGGTTGGGATTGTGGGTAAAAGAACGAGAGGATTGGGATCGGCATCCTGGATTGCTGCATGAATTGGGATATGGAGAATAAATCCGGGACATTGGCTTGGATCCTGCATCGCTATCCTTTTGGGGATGCGAGTCTCATTCTGGAAGTCTGGACGGAAGCCTTTGGTCGATTGGGATTGTTGGCGCGCGGCGCAAGAAGGAAAGGGGGCTGGCAACCAGGTCAGCCCTACTGGATGCGTTGGGGCGGACGTGGAGAGTTACCCATCCTGCACAGCCTGGAGGAACTCCCACTGGAACCGGGAAAGCCAGTACCGCCCCTTCTGCTTTTTTATATCAATGAGTTGCTTTTGCGCTTGTGTGAGCGGGATGATCCTCACCCGGCGTTGTATCAGGAATACGTGCGAGCCTTGGCTGCTCTTGGGAGCGAGCCCCTGGCCTACTGGCATCTGCGGCGCTTTGAGCGAAGGTTGCTGGAGCATTTGGGTTGGGCCGCCGATTTGCAGCATTGTAGTCAGTGTGCTTGTTCGCTGAGCCCGGAACAGGAGATCTTTAGTCAAACGGGCGGGGGACTCTTTTGTACACGTCATCGGCCTGCAGCTGCCAAGTCGCTGCGTAAAGAGGTCTGGCAATGGCTTTGTGGTCCGATGGACCAGGCGCCAGCGCCCGAGCTCATGGCGGAGTTACGGCGATACTTGGCTGCTGAACTGCAGTTGCCCTTGGGCGGGCGATCACTGGAGAGTCGACGCCTTCTTGCGGCATACTTGCAAGCTAGGGCGGGGCATCCGAGGGAGTTGGGTAAATGATCGCACTGGGAGTCAATATTGACCATGTGGCTACTCTGCGCCAGGCCCGGGGGACGCGCTATCCAGACCCACTGGAAGCGGCCTTTGTGGCGGAACGGGCGGGTGCCGATGCGATCACGGCACATTTACGGGAAGATCGACGGCATATGCAGGAGCGCGATATTATCCTGCTGCAGGAGACCCTGCGTACCCGTCTGAATTTGGAAATGGCCGTGAATGAAGAGGTATTGCAGATTGCCCAACGGCTACGGCCCAGCGACTGCTGTCTGGTGCCCGAGCGGCGGGCCGAGCTGACTACGGAAGGTGGTCTGGATGTGGCAGGCCAGTTTGACCGGATTCGGGCAGCGAGTCAGCGCCTAGGTGCAGTGGGTATCCGTGTTTCCTTGTTCATTGATCCGGACCCCTTTCAGATCGAAGCTGCGGCTGCCACGGGGGCACCAGTGGTCGAGCTGCATACTGGCGCTTATGCCAATGCCTCCAGCCGGCAGGAACGTCAGGAGCAATTGGACCTGCTGCGGGAGGCGGCACGCCTGGCCAGTCAGGCTGGCTTACAGGTTAATGCGGGCCATGGGTTGGATTATGTCAACGTGCAGCCGGTGGCAGCGATTGCGCAAATCGAGGAACTGAATATTGGCCATTCCATCGTGGCCCACGCCCTCTTTGTAGGCCTGGGACCGGCGGTGGCGCAGATGCGGGAACTGCTGCGGCAGGCGCGGCCGTGATCGTTGGACTGGGGACGGATCTAGTATCGGTGGAACGCATGGCTGCATTGCTCACCCGTTTTGGGGAACGACTTCCGGCCCGCTTGTTGAGTGCGGTGGAGCGCAGCCAGTGTCCAGAAGCTCGAAAAGCCCACTGTCTGGCCCGACGCTTTGCCGCCAAGGAAGCTACCCTCAAGGCACTCGGTACGGGTCTTCGAGACGGGATGCGGTGGAGTGATATTGAGATAGGTCACGATGCCTTGGGAAGGCCGGAGTTGCAATTGTCTGGTGCGGTGCGCCGCCGCCTCCATGGCCTGTGTCGAACTCCCCATCTACTCTTGAGTCTGAGCGACGAAGAGCACTACGCCATGGCTACGGTGATTATCGAAGATCAGGAAAGGGCGTCAGGATGCGGGTAACGGTGGTCGGGACGGGTTATGTCGGTTTGGTTACGGGCGCTTGTTTGGCCCAAGTCGGCAATCAAGTGCTCTGCATTGATATTGATGCCCAGAAGATTGCCAAACTGCAAGCCGGGGAAATTCCCATCTATGAACCCGATCTGCCCGAGATTGTGCGCAGCGGGATGGACGGTGGCCGCCTTTCTTTCGGTACCGATATTGCTGCGGGATTGGCCCATGGTGAATTTATCTTCATTGCCGTGGGCACTCCTCCCGATGAGGATGGTTCGGCAGATTTGCGCTATGTCTTGGGAGTGGCTGCAGATATTGGTCGTTATTTGCAGGAATCCCGTATTATTGTCAACAAATCTACGGTTCCAGTGGGTACTGCGGCCAAGGTCCATAACACCATTCAGGAGGAGCTTACGCGTCGGGGCATGGCAATTCCTTTTACCGTGGTATCCAATCCCGAGTTCCTCAAGGAAGGGGCGGCGGTTGCTGACTTCATGAAGCCGGATCGGATCATTGTCGGTACCGACGACGAAGGGACTGCCCAACGAATGCGGGATCTCTATGCTCCCTTCAACCGGAACCATGATCGGCTCTTGGTAATGGATCCGGCCTCGGCTGAGTTGACCAAGTATGCGGCCAATTGTCTGTTGGCCACCAAGATCTCCTTTATGAACGAGTTAGCGGGCTTGGCCGAGCTGCTGGGTGCCGATATCGAAAAGGTCCGGGTTGGCATTGGCTCCGATCCGCGCATTGGCTTTGAATTCATTTATCCAGGTTGTGGCTACGGTGGCTCCTGTTTTCCCAAGGATGTCCGTGCCCTGGAATCCACTGCCCGGGAGTTGGGCTATGCAGCGCCTTTGATCCAGGCGGTGGAGACCGTCAACAATGCCCAAAAACGCTTGCTAGAAAAAAAAGTAGTGGCCGAGCTGGGAGAAGATCTGCACCAGCGGCGTATCGCCCTTTGGGGGCTTGCCTTCAAACCCAACACCGATGATCTGCGGGAAGCTCCCAGTCGTACCCTGATTGATGGACTCCTACGACGAGGTGCAACGATTCGGGCTTTTGATCCTGTGGCGGGTAATGAGGCCCGTCGGATCTACGGCAATCAAGAACTTTTCAGTATCTGTCATGACCCCTATGAAGCCTGTGAGGAGGCGGATGCCTTGGTCATTTGTACCGAATGGCAGATCTTTCGCAGCCCTGATTTTGTATCCCTCAAGAACCGCATGCGGCAACCCTTGCTCATTGACGGCCGGAATCTTTATGATCCCCGGCTACCCCGCCAAGTTGGATTTCGCTATCTTGCCATCGGTCGACCCTAAGCGACTTGCTACCCTAGCTCGTGCCCGTGTTGCCATCGTTGGTGATGTCATGCTGGATCGCTATTGGTTTGGGCGAGTGGAGCGAATCTCTCCGGAAGCACCGGTACCTGTTGTGCAGGTGCAACGGGAGGAAGAGCGCCCCGGGGGTGCTGCCAATGTTGCCTTGAATGTGGCAGCCTTGGGAGCAAGGGCCGTGCTGCGCGCGCCCGTGGGTATGGATCCTGCGGCGGAGCGATTGCATGATTTGTTGGCCAGGGCCGGGATCGAAGCGCAGCTGCTGGGATTGCCAGACTTGCCAACGACCTTGAAATTACGGGTCATTGGGCAGCAGCAGCAATTGCTGCGCATGGATTTCGAAGGAGCTCCCGAGGCGATTCCTGCGGATGCGCTGTGGTCTGAAAATTGTTGCCAGAGTGCCGGGGCCCTCTTGCTTTCCGATTATGGCAAAGGTGCCTTGACCCATTCCCAGCCTTGGATCCAATGGGGACGTCGGATGGGAGTGGCAGTGTTGGTGGATCCCAAAGGTCATGATTATGAGCGCTATCGTGGGGCGACCCTGATCACCCCCAACAAAAATGAGTTTCGTGCCGCAGCAGGCCCGTGGCGCACGGAAGAGGAATTTCGCCAACTAGCAGCGCGCAAGCGGGTGGAATGGGGTTTGGAGGCCTTGTTGGTGACCAGGGGCGAGGAGGGTATGAGCCTCTTTCTGGCCGATGGGGTTCATCATCATGCCGCCCAGGCTCGAGAAGTATATGATGTTACTGGTGCTGGCGATACGGTCATTGCCGTAATTGCTACGGCCCTTGCGGCTGGTTGGAACCTCGATGAAGCCGTAGAACTGAGTAACTACGGAGCCAGCATCGTGGTGGGCAAATTGGGAGCAGCTACGGTCAGTGTGGCGGAGCTGACGCAGGCGTTGATAGCCCATGGCGTTTGAAGAATCATTGCCAGCAGAGCTAGCAGATTATCGCTTACCCGTCCCACGTCTTCTGGCTCGGCGGATGGGTAAGGGAATCAATGATTTTGCCATGATCCGTCCTGGTGACCGGATCTTGATGGCCCTTTCGGGGGGCAAAGACTCCCTCACCTTACTGGCCCTGTTATTGGACCTGCAACGCCATAGCCCCATTCCTTTCGAACTGGGTGTTGCGACCGTCGACCCCCAGAGTCCGGATTTCGATCCCACTCCCTTGGGCCCCCATGTCCAAGGCCTAGGATTACCATGGTTTTGGGAGCGACAGGATATCTTTGGGCGCGCCCAAAAACATTTGGGCCGCCCCTCCTATTGCAGCTTTTGCGCCCGAATGCGCCGAGGGGTGCTCTACGCCTGTGCCCGTCGCGAAGGCTACAACGTCCTGGCCCTGGGGCAGCATTTGGATGATTTTGCCGAGAGCTTTTTTCTTTCTCTATTTTATAATGGAGAACTGCGGACCATGAAGGCCCATTACCGGGTGCGGGAAGGCGATCTGCGCGTCATTCGCCCCTTGGTATACTGTCGCGAACGACAAACGCGCACCTACGCCCAAGCCATGGATCTGCCCATCATCATCGAAAATTGTCCTGCTTGTTTTCGCCATCCCACCGAACGGGCCCGCATAAAGGAACTGCTGGCCGCTCAGGAGGAGAGAGACCCTCGTCTTTTCAAGCAGTTATTGCGAGCCATGCTACCCCTCATGGCGCGGGAGATGCCTCAATGAACGAGCAAACAACAACGGATTACCTACAATCTTTTTATTGGGAGCGCCTCCCTCTTCGGGGAGCCCGTTGCCGCGTCGATGGGATCTTTCGACGGGTGCTGCGGGACTTGACGCTTCCTCCCGAATTGGCCAAGTTGCTGGGGGAGATTTTGGTGGGTCTTGCCTTGTTGTCCACCACCCAGAAGCATTATGTTCGGCTGATTCTGCAAGCCCAAAGCGAGGGTTTTTTGCGGCTGCTGACGGCAGAATTGCAGCAGGGGGGAGGAATGCGTGCCTATCTGCGTTGGCAGGAGGAGGAGACGGAAATCCTTGCATTGGATCGACTCCGACAAGGGATTTTGGCCCTGACCGTGGATTTGGGCTTGGATCGAGATCGCTATCAGGGCCTCATTGAATTGCGCGAAACCCTAACGGCTTCTTTGATTGCCTATTTCACAGAATCCGTGCAGTCTCCCGCCTATTTTCGATTTGTGATCGATCTCCATCGGGGTATTGCGGGAGGTTACTTTTTACAGCGTCTGCCGGGAATCTTGGCAACGGAAGATTGGCAAACGGCCCTACAATTTTTTGCCGTGGGATCGGATCAGTCGCTATTGATGGCCAATCCAGAGCAATTTCTGCCAGAAATTTTTCCGGAGGAGGGGGTGCGCTTGCGCTTTCCAGAACCATTGCACTTCGAGTGCAGCTGTTCGCTGGAAAGAGTAGAGCGAATGCTGCTGGCCTTGGGGGAAACGGAGGTTCGGCAGACCCTGGATCAAGAAGGAGAGATCAAGGTGACCTGTGAATTTTGCCAGGCAGTGTATCGCCTGGATGAGGCTGCCGTGGCAAGCCTTTTTGCTCCTGCCGGTCCCTTCCACTAGTGCTGATGTGGTCCAAGCTGTGTTTTATACCCAAGGCGAAGCCCACGGATTTGCCGGATGATCCCAGGACCTGTGGCGACAAGGTCGCGCTGGCGTTCCTAGGGTTGGCGAGATCCCTGATTTGTTTCCATGGGTGGCCGGGAAAGAATATGCTAGGGTGCTCGATGACCAACCTTGGAAGGTGAAGCCCCATGTCCCAAGAACTTCCTGTCTTGCCCGCCAAACGCAAACTGGAGCCGCTCTGTCAGAAAATTGGACTGGCGACGATTCGGGCGGTGGTCGACGACTTCTATGATCGGATTCAGACCCATCCTACTCTTGCCGAGCCTTTTTCCATTGTGGGCGACTGGGATTTGCATAAAGAGCGACTGACCCATTATTGGTGGACAGTGATGGGGGGGTTGCCTTACAAAGACTTCCGATATGCCTTGGGTGACAAGCATGCGCCCATTGGTATTAGCGATGCCCTGGTGGATGATTGGCTCGATCTGTTTCGGCAAACCCTACTGGATCACCTGGAGCCTGATCTGGCCAATCGCTGGCATGGGATGGCCAATGGCATTGGCGAATCCTTACGCTTGATGTTCGCCCGCCACTCTTCGTAGAGGATGGCTTGCCATGCTTTGCGTAGTTTCCTTGCCCAGAAAGAAACTATAGGCTGGGTTTTGGGTTTCTTCGGCATAGGGTAGATCTACCTGTTCCAGCATCGCCGCAAAATCATGCTCTTCGTTGGGTGGGACTTCAAAGCCTGCCAGCACCCGATCAAAGTCCACCCCATTGTTGCGATAATGAAAAAGGCTGATATTCCAGCGGTTCCCCAGCTTTTCCAGAAACTCCAGCAGAGCACCGGGTCGTTCGGGGAATTCGAAGCGAAAAATCCGCTCGTTTTCCGCGCAGTGGGCATGGCCACCCACCATATGCCGGATATGCAGCTTGGCCATTTCATTGTCGCTGAGGTCCAGGGCCTGGTGACCCTCGTCCAGCAGTTTAGTCAACAGTGCCTCGGCATCGCCTCGGTTGGCTACGGCCACTCCCACAAAGATTTGGGCCTCGCTACGTTGATGTAGGCGATAGTTGAATTCGGTAATGACCCGTTGGCTCCCCAGGGAGTTGCAAAAGCCCTTGAAGGCCCCGGGTCGTTCGGGGATGGTGACGGCAAAGAGGGCTTCGCGGGCTTCGCCAATTTCGGCCCGCTCGGCAATGAAGCGCAGGCGGTCAAAGTTCATGTTAGCGCCCGAAAGAATGGCCACCCAGTTCCCAGTATGCGTTTTCCGCTCCTCATGGGCCAGCCGCTTGGCCCCAGCCACGGCAAGGGCCCCGGCGGGCTCCATAATGCTGCGGGTTTCGTCGAAGATATCCTTGATGGCGGCACAGATCTCGTCGTTATTCACCCGCACGATTTGATCCACATATTGCTGACAAAGGGCAAAGGTGTGCTCGCCGACCTGCCGGACGGCAACCCCATCGGCGAAAATCCCCACTTGGGGAAGGGTAACCCGCTGCCCTGCTTGCAGGGATTGATACATGGCATCGGCTTCAAAGGGTTCGACCCCGATGATCCGGACCGTGGGGAGAATGCTCTTGAGATAGGCGGCAACGCCGGCAATGAGTCCGCCGCCCCCTACCGCTACAAAAACTGTGTCCAGCTCTGCCCCTCCCTGCCGCAAGAGCTCGGCACCAACGGTCCCTTGACCAGCAATGACCAGGGGGTCATCGAAGGGATGGATGAACACCATACCCGTTTCGGCAATGAGCTGTTGGCAATGGGCCTGGGCATCGGAGTAGCTGTCGCCATGGAGGATGACCTCGGCTCCCAGATCTCGAACAGCCTGGATTTTGATTTCGGGGGTGGTGCGGGGCATGACGATGACTGCAGGGATGCCCAGGAACTGGGCACTGCGGGCCACCCCTTGGGCATGATTGCCGGCGCTGGCGGCAATGACTCCCCGTTGCTGTTCCTCAGGACGCAAGCGAGAAATGCGATTGTACGCTCCCCGGATCTTGAAGCTGAAGATCGGCTGCAGGTCTTCCCGTTTGAGAAGTAGGGGACGCCCTAGTCTGGCGCTGAGCTTTGGCGCCGGTTCCAGGGGGGTTTCCCGGGCCACATCGTAGACCCGACTACAGAGAATTTCCCGGAGCAGCTCGTTCACTCGGAGCTACCACTATGGGGAGGGAGAGGGCCATCGGGGCGCAGCCAAGTACGAAATTGCTCCATGTCGGGGGCAAGGGCTGCCGTCGCCTTGGCCTCCATGGCCTCGTAATGGGCGAGGACCTGCTTGCCAAGGGTGGTCAAATATGCGCCACCGCCGCGGCTGCCGCCAGTGGCGGTGGCAACCAGGGGCTGGACAAACGAGCGATTCATGGTATCCACCAGCAGCCAGGCCCGTCGATAGCTCATGTTCATGGCCCGAGCTGCTGCAGAGATGGAACCGTTCTTGTCGATCTGTGCCAGTAGTTCTGCCTTGCCAGGCCCAATGGCGATGGCTTCTGCCAGGAGAACCCTAAGCCGCGGGGTGAGGACGTGGGAATGTTTCTGCATTGGGTTCTTCTCCCTGAAATAAAATCTCCCCTTATCAATCCGTAGGTTAGCTTTATTTTCAAGAGCTTGTCTCTATGGCTATCCCTGATAAGTACTTGAATCTCACTCGCTGGTGTATCAGGTACAGTAGCCTTGGTACACCATTCGCCCTGCCTACAACTTAACTCGGCCCGTCTCCCGATTAGTCCTTATTATTACAGGAATTAAGGACGCAGTACTATGGAAAAGTTACTGGACACAGACGCTTTAGCAGAGCTGCTGGGCATTGCCGTTGCTACCGTGCGCAATCGTCTATCAGATAGTCCCCACACACTGCCCCCGCGCGTTATCCTTCCCGCCGCACCTA
>JABEBX010000565.1_pt1 | contig 34572 bp, 29 predicted proteins | sample 7245971 | NCBI WGS metagenome assembly JABEBX01 (sample SAMN14506365, study PRJNA622280) | hot springs metagenome | biome: hot spring [ENVO:00000051]|acidic hot spring [ENVO:00002120]; feature: spring [ENVO:00000027]|sediment [ENVO:00002007]; material: sediment environment [ENVO:01001048]... | reverse complement strand
TAACGCAGTATGGAAAATAATATCCCCAGTAGCTGGCGGTGTTTGCGGTGGGAATAACTTCTGCAACTCTGTCAAAGATTCTCTGGTATAACCACCATCTAAGCATTGTAAAGTATACGCAAATTTGGCTGGGTTTTCCCTGTATTCATCAGTATCCACAATCATTTTTTTTGTTAGTTTTAAGATTTCCAGCTCACTTTCACATATTCTTGTATATAAAGTATGATACCTATTTTCTGTTAGCATTTTATTAACAAAGTTTTTATCATCGGATATTTCCAGTAGACTATGGAGTGAATGAATGCCCAGCTGTCTTCCTATCTCCACCATGAAAAAAACACTCGTCCCCCACCCATTTAATTCTAGATATTCTGTAGTACTGTTGCTTTTATTCTCCATCTGAGTACGAGATAACAAGTTTGAATTGTCAACAACATAGTAATGTTTTAAGAAATTCTTGATGCTCATACCGAAAGTCGTTTTTGTTCCTTCCGAGTGTCTTTTTGTTTTGGAAGATTCGCTTTTCTGTTCTTTCTTAACTTCGATCTTGATCTCCTTATCCCTGGTAAACCCAAGATGGTACAATAATTTATGACACTCCATTGCCCGCTCAACCATTACTTCATCAGTAGATTCTTTACCAATGACAGCCAGAAGTCTTTTTGGTGTCCTTTCATTTAAATCGAAAACATTAAGGAATAGATTTATATTGAATTTATGTATAAAATTCTTATTTTCTTCAAAGTTTAACGTATTAAATATTCTTTGAGAAAAACGGTTAACATCAGTAACATCTGGAAAAGCGTTATCAAAAATCGATCTGAAAGAAGCATCCAAGAAAATATATTTAGTATCGCCTGAAGTAAAAACACTGTTCAATCTATCTCCTGCTTGGTGATAGGCTTTTTCATGATCGTTATTAAAATCTTTAAGCATGGTTACTCCCCCCTATGCGTATTTTGGGTAGACAGAATATTATCTAATTAGGTATTATCTATATCCAGTTTGCTAGAATCTCTATAATACATTGTCAAGCCTAACCATAAAGCAAACAATACGGATAAGTATACATTTTTTTGGATTTCTAAACAAGATTCACATCACAGAGGATCAAACTAGTCGATGGCCTCAAACGAACAGTAACCTTTGCTGGCACATCCACCTTATCGCCGGTCTTTGGATTCCTGCACACACGTGGGTTTCTCTTTACATGTTTCAGAGTGCCAATGCTACCCAAGGAAACATCATCACCGTGAAGCAATGCATTTTCGATCTCGACAAGCATCAAGCGTACTGCGTTACCTGCCAAAGCTTTGGTTATACCTAAAGTGTCAGCAACAGTGTTAACCATCTTTACTACAGTCAATTTACTCATTTAAAAAACTCCTCATGCAAAAAAATAAAACTACCTATATTTAGCCAGCAGGTATCTGCTCACTATTCTGTCGTACATACGACAAAACTGTTCGTGCGTATGCCCATGCATGTTTCGGCGCATGGCCAGCAGCCGTTATCGTTGGACCAGCATTATACGCTACCAAGGCCAACCGCGTGTTTCCATGAAACGTTGAGATTAACTTATGTAAAAGTCTTGCTCCACCGTTAATATTTTGAACTGGATTCCAAGGATTCACATTCAAAGTATCCCATGCCGTAGCAGGCATGAGTTGCATTGGACCAATGGCACCACTGCTACTTACCAGATGTGCGCTGTTGTGGTAAGAACCACTCTCTACGTGAAGAACAGCAGCCACTAATACTGGCGAGACATGTGCATTCTTTGCAGCATTCTCTACCGTATCGGCGTACATTCCTGCCAGTTTTTTAACAGCAACTTTTATCTCGTTTGCTTTATACTGACCCAGTATGGTGCGCCGTCCTGCCATGGCACCATGTTTTGCTACGCACACGTTGGTATTAAAAACGTTATCGACGGTTTTCGGCGCAGAAAAGAGTCCACAGATTACTGCGAGTAATACTAATTTTGAAGTCAAAAAATCCACCTTTTATTGAGTTATAGGTAATATCTATCATATCACAAATCAAACATGTGGTCAAGTACCTATTTTATTTCCATAGCGTTCCCAATTTATTCTGGTTTTCCTTGTCCGGCCACCACGTTTTATTACAAGAAAAACATTTGTAATATAGCTTGCCAGTAGCAGTTTTTCTGCCATTCGTTGGTTTTTTACATTTTGAGCATGCGGGGCCATCTCCTTCACCATGTTCCTGTTTTGGCTTGGAAAAATCCACAATTTCTCCAGGCTCGCCGTTATTATCGCTCAAAATTCCATGTTTGCTCTCCCCAGCATCGTCCTTTGCTGAACAAACCCAAAAATAAAATCCTTTTGATTTCTTGCTCTCCAGTCTTCGTACTTCCCCGTCGCATCCGTCTACCGGACACGGAGTCGTCGGCGCAGCACCCTTTAGGGTCTTCAGTGTTGCCTGCAACGAGTCAAAAACCATGTGCAACAAGTCATGCGGCCTTGCTTGCCCCTGAGCAATATGATCCAGAGTAGATTCGATGTCACGAGTGTAGTCTACCCCAGCAAAATCAAAATCAACCAAAGCGTCAGTCACACGCATACCGAGGTCGGTCGGGACCATATCCTGCTTCTTCATCTGTACAAAAGTTCTTCTTATCAGCGTTTGAATGATACTGGCATACGTGGATGGACGTCCAACACCATGCTTTTCTAACTCTGCCACTAGCGTGGCTTGCGTGTATCTTTTGGGTGGTCTGGTTTTCCTATCAAGCTTGGACCCCTTAAAAGAGGAAACAGTATCGCCAATAGACTGAGATAGATCAGGAACAGGATTTGATGCCCCGCCCAAAGATTCAGCAGCTTCCTTTTTTTCATCCTCATCTACATCGTCTGCGCCTTCTTCATACAAAACTTTCCACCCTTTTTCCTTTAAAACTCTTCCAGACGCCTTGAATATCAGCTTGTGCTCCTGCAATTCACCAGCGTCCAGGGTTACTTTATGCTCTCTATAGATAGCATCCGCCAATTGACTGGCAACCGCACGACGATATATTAAGTCGTATAGTTTTTGTTCTTCATCAGTCAACCCACTAACACCACTGTGTTCGAATGTTGGTCTGATGGCTTCATGTGCTTCCTGTGCATCTCCTTTCGCATTCCATCTGCGCGGGGATGGAGATAACGGCCATCCTTTTTCTTCTGCGTGTTTCCGCAACAACACCTCACCATCTTCAGAAAGATTCGGAGAGTCCGTTCTATGGTATGTGATATACCCTTTTTCAAACAAGGACTGCGCCACTTGCATTACCTTATCCAAAGGCCATCGCAGAGTCCTGGAAGCATCCATTTGCATACTAGACGTGGTGAACGGCGGTGGTGGAGACATTTTTGCAGGACCAGCGCTCGCTGACTTGATCACCATCTTCTGGTCAGATAAATTTTGGACTAATTTTTTAGCAAAGTCCTCATCCTGAAAATACTCCCCATCAGGCAACCCAGTCTGCCACAAAGCAGTCCATTCTCCTGAGTTTCCTTTAAAATGAGCGCGGATTTCAAAATAATTGGTCGATTTAAATCCAAGAATTTTCCTTTCACGTTCCACAATGAGCCGTAGCGCAGGAGTTTGTACACGACCAGCACTAGCCTTGGTGCCAATCGTGCGTGACAAAGGCCCGCTTACTTCCCAACCAACCATACGGTCCAGCGCCCTTCTGGCCTCTTGTGCGGCGACCAGTTTCATATCCAGTTTGCCAGCATCGGCAATGGCTTTTTTAATTGCCGACTCCGTTACTTCATTGTATTTAACCCGTGGGGTTGTTTTTACATCCAGTTGTAACGCTTTACATAAGTGCCAGCCAATAGCTTCTCCCTCACGATCAGGGTCAGTCGCGATATAAACGCCGTCAGTCGCACCATGTACAGCCTTTTTCAGATCGTTTACGATTTCCTGATGCTTCGCGTCTGTAACCTCGTACACCATCTTAAAATCAGGTGGCCGAATAAACGCTGCCTCACCTTTTACCGGCAAATCTCTAATGTGCCCTAGACTTGCCTTTACAACCCAACCATGCCCCAACATTTCGGCAATATGTTTTGCTTTGGAAGGAGACTCCACTATCAATAGCTTACCCAAAATATACTCCTTGGTTTTGTTAGATTTTTAAGACTATACCACAGTTGTCATGCTTACGCAAGTGTGTTAGCCGCACCGATAATGGAACAGTCTGTGTCAAGGTCTGCGTTTTCTCTATTTTCTGGTATTTTTCGTAATTCCTGCTGTATGACAGGAAAAACATTCTGCTTAAAATAGTTCAGCATATCCTGACGCTCTTCGCCCTCCGGGTTAGGATTCGCTCTATAAAAACAGTCCGTATATTTTCCCGGCGCGGCGTACCCGGTGAGAAAGTCATCCCTGATTCCTTTCTCGTCGGCTAAGTCATACATCATGGCATGCATAGACCTCGCAAACAGTTCGGTATCCACCGACCAATATTTTCTGACCTTCCCGTCCAATTGTAAGGCGTTATCATAAAAATCGGTATTGCCACCACGCAGTCCGTACAAATCAGCCAATTTATTATCGTTGATTACAGCATGGAATAATTTTGCAATAGGTGATCTTGTGAAATTCCTGGTTTTCTTATTTTCTGATACCCATCTCCGCCATATCCTTGAAAACATGGATAGTAGTTCCTCTTGTTTTTCTGGATACTCCGAGCAGAAACCGACTTCCCTAAGCGAGTCCATCATAAACTTGGTTGTCTTTTTCCTATCGAAAAACCATGTTCTTTTATTCTTCACGCAAAAGAACTCTTGAATAATATCTATTCCCACATGGTAACCCCTGGAAGCAGCCTCTCCAGGGTCAAAGTCGGTCATAGCAATTTTTTTCATCCATAAGTCTATACATTTCTCCATCCCGCATAGGCACTCTTTTTTTAATATAGGTAAAATTTCAGTATATTCCTCGCTATCCAATAAACTATCTAAAGTATCTCCGATAGAATCCTCATCAATAAAAATAGAACTCAAATAATTTTTTACCTTTTCTATATTACTTTCTGATGGGTAAACCCCATCAATCAGTTTTTGATAAATAATGGTTGGGTCTTCCGTTTTTCTTTCTTTGCAGAAACTAACCCAATTAGCGAACAACGATGCGTGATGTTCACTAAATAATTGGCTGGCATAAATCTGGCCGGTATCTTTTTCATGGTGTTTCATCATCCAGCAATCCAAGGCATGCGACCACTCATGCCCTAAAATAATATTACCGTTAGTTTTTGTTAGGTTGATAACATGTAAGTCAGGTTCATAGTGCGCCGCAGCTTTTCCCCTTCCTCTTGCGCCCAAAGCCAATCCAAGGCCGTATTTACCATCATTCTGTGTGGTGCCATTTTTTGCTGTTTCCAGTGGGAGTCCAATGGAATGTTTGGGGATACCCATAATTGCCGATAGGTCCGAAAAAGCGTCGTAAGCAAGATTAACCATTTCTTGACGTTGAACTTGATTCATCCAATTTCCGTACTGGATACCCCTAAAACCAAAGGTTTTCATTAACTCTTGCTCACTTATATCACGTCCACCCCTATCGGATGGATCTTCTCCAAAAACCACTCTCTTTGGATTCTCCATGAACGGCAAGGGCATCCCACGTTTCTTCAAGACTTTCTTTTGCTCAACGTTGTCAGAAGAATCCTCTTCTTTGGCATCCTCACCGACTTTTTCCGCCGTCAATTTGCGGATAACCATGTCCCTTAACTCAGGGCTATTGGCTATCGGCAGCACTAACCGGTCAAACAGGTTTTTCTTTTCTTCTTCCAGAAGATTAACCTCTTTCAAGCTCAATACACTGGTATCGTCCCAACGCGGCATACTACTATCAAAAATACTGGCCAACCTTTTCCAATCATTCTCAACAAAGAAACTCGTGTCACTTAACGTTCTCGCAATTTCGTTAGTCACCCACTCAGCGATGTTCTTCACCGAATCTGCCGCATTTTCATCATATTTTGACTTATTTTTTCTTAGCGAGTGATTCCCAAGGGCTATCCTATGTATGGTGTCAGTAAAATCTGACTTGTTAGCCAAGAATGCCTCTTGGTATTTTTGGCTAACCGTATCCACATCAAGTATTTTATTGTCTAATAGTGTAGTTACAGTATACAGCGAGTCGACATGCCGGTCTGTTTTTTTACTTATGGAGTTAAGCAGATAGTCAAAACTATTGTTAGCACCAACCCACATATACATGGATAAATTTCGAGAAGTTACTGAAAAACTACGGCGCTCAGTGTCAACATTGGGACTATTAAATAATTCTCCAATGGCGTCCCAGTCATCAGCTGCGATATTCGTTCCAAAAGCGTTATTGACGACATCCATAAAAAAAGATCTGTTATCATGGTGAATGGTTTTCAAGAACGCAACAACACTCTCTTTTTCTCCAACTCTATCTTTATTACTATAAAAAACCGGGGATAAAACATGCCAAAGATCTTCTAAAGATGGCTGTAGCGGCAGGTTTTCCATGCGATCCTTCATTGCCAAAGCAGCACCAATGGCTGTCAATATCTTCCCGTTAATTTCCAGTACGTCATTGTCTGCAAAATAATTCTTTCTTCTATTTTTGCCAACTGAGGCAAAAGAAGCCGCCACGTTATCGTATATAGAATGCCACAGCAAAAAGTGAAACAGGCTCGCGTCGTTATCGATCAAAGATTGATACCGATCTTCTGGTTTTCCTAATATTGTCTCGAACTTAATCTTTGCAAACGGCTTTTTTATTCTGCTCAATAAATCCTTTCTCGATAAACTGGTATCTTTTGTGATATATTGTATATCAGCAATAGACGTTTGGATGCTTTTCAACCCAATCTCTTTTCGTGCAAACGGAATGAACATCCCCGCGTCGGTTCTTTTCTCCATATTCGGCTTTTCCGTATCAGCGCCTGCGTCATTCGTTATTAGTTCTATGTCGCTACTTTTCTCATTGGGAATGCTGGTGTCGGGTCTTCTCTCTAGTTCCCTGTTTAACCAGAAGTCATCTAACTGTCCTTGAGTGCAAATAATATCATTTTCCATCTCCATAGCAGCCAAAGCAGTATCTTCCATTCTTGGTAAAGATTTCACGGAAAAAGAGCCATCGGGAATGTTTTTCTCAGCAATAAATTGACGGGCAATGTCAGTTCTGCCAATAATAACAGTATTCTTTTTATCATTATCGATCCATGTTACTTGTGATAGCCATGGAGAAACGAATGGATACGAAGTAAAATGCTTGTCTATTTTATACATAGATTCATCTGACAGGATTTTGTTGTCGCTACCAAGAGGACCATCTTCGGCGTCAAGTATCGGCTGGTATACGGATAGAGTCGACTCAGATTCTTTTTGAAAAATAACTTCGTCAACGGCAACCATCCAGTCTTGAGGATCTGGCAGCGGCCCTCTACAAACCCAGAATTGCCTGCCGCTATCCCCTACCCAAAACTGAAAACCTTTTCCTATCGCTGTTTGATGGAAAAATTTTTCGGCGCTATCAGATAGTGAGTTTCCTTTTTCCAGAGTGGAAATCAGGTAAATACCACCTCTCATATTTTTATCTATCCGGTATAATGACAGGCCGAGACTGGATAGGTCAGGCCAAACCGACTCATCAGTGGTTGCTTCCTTAGCTTTGTTTATGAAAAACATGTCCATCTCCTTTACCACCGTCAGGTACTGAATACCATCCACAGCGATGTTACCCTATTTTTTTATGTGGAACTCGCTGGAACCACCCCACTATTAGCGTCAAACCATCTGGCCACTGTTCCATCCGAAAAAAATCGTATATGAATACCGTCTTTTTCCAATATATTAGACGACAGTTCCGGATTAGGGCCATCCACTCCCATAATGAACGGCCCGTCATTAATACCCATTGGGTCGAATTGAACAGTATATTTGTCTTTCCATACCCAACACAAAGGGATACCCAAATCACCGCCAGCAAAGGAAATTAGAGCCTTTTTATGTGCTGCGGGGATACCAAATTGAATGAGACGTGCCCACAGTTGCTCTGGAAACCATTCTGGTTTTTCGCTTAATTCTTCCACAGTAGGGTGTTGTACCATAGGAATACCGTTAATCATTAGCTTTGATGTCTCCGTAAAAAAAAGTTCTTTTTTCTAAGATGGATTACGAATTAAAAATCGTCTGCGGATTCTTCATCGGGGTTACTTTGTACCCCCGCTGATGAAAGTGCAGCAAGTCTTTTCATGTTAGCCTCATCCTGCTCTTTCTTTGCAGTAAACCTTTCTATTTGCGCTTTTACGTCCTGCTGTGCTTTTGTTTCCCGCAACGGGTCTTGCATCCAAAAAGAAAGAGCCTGTTTTACACTATCGACATGCATTCCAGGAGAAAGAGAAAAAATATCCGCAGACATGGCTAACGCTCCTGATAAGGATTTAATTATCTCAGTCTTTATTAATTCTTTTTTGTTCCCGCCATCTTTGCACTCACCCAATAGTCTTGGCAGGGAGTTTTCAATAACACTGTTGATGATCTCTCCCCACAACTTTGTTGCTTGAGCATGCTCAGTTCGGTAGTTACCCACCAAACTTCCCATATCCAGCGCCAGATTCTGGCTCATTCTGTCCAGTTCCCAGATAAAATTAAGCCGGTCATCTTTTTCCGTAACGCCATAGGTATCTGGGTCGGCGTACATCTTTCCCATTCCTTTGACAATACTGGATCTGCGAGCCAAGCCTGCACATGCTGCATAAGAAGATGTTCCGTCCCAAGAGTTATAGGGGTTAATTAGCGCATCTAACACATCGGACCGCTTGACCCTGCCATCTTCAGATAGTTTTTTCTTGTTATTCCAAAAATCACTGTACTTTTCTCTATCAGCATCAATCTGTAAAGCAGCCTTACCAATTTCCAAACTGTCCTTACTATTACACACACTTCTTGCTTCGCGGTATAAAGCCCTGCCGCTCTCCATATTCATCTCATGCCATGGCTCCATGCCAACACGCATGGCGGATAGCATAACAGACGTAGCGCCAACACTATTCTTAAAAGCAACCTGTGCCCATTCCGGGGCACGTTCAATGAAATTCGCACTACCTATCGCGGCGCGAACACATAAATCTACAAAGTCTTCCTTTGGACCAAAAGCCACCGCCGCCAAATCTTCAGATACTTTTGCTACTGTTTCATACGTTGTCATCGCGATGGCAATTTGAGTAGCCAAGCCCAGTCTAAAATTACGACGGTTCTTTTGATTGTCAAGGAAAGCAATCTCAGGCCATAAAAAAGATGTTCCATCCGCCGTTTCCTGCGGGTTGACCCACAGGTCAGCCGTACCCAAAGCAGCCCCGACCACCTTTGGCTCGAACGTCGCCAGTCTGGAGACGAATATGGATATCCCCTCATCACTCAATTCTTCCGCATTTAATGACCCAATACCGCGCAAGCCGTTCCACAGGTTTTTATAGTGATCTCCAAACTGTTTAGGCGTCTCGACCATTTCCAAGTAAGTACTATAGGGATGGTATTCAGCATCCCCGATAGCATCCAGAAATGTTACGAGTGACTTGGTTATTTTTTCGGGGTCAGGGATATCGTTCTTTCCTTCCTTTTGGCTTTTTTCCCAATACTTGCCAACTAGCTGCCCACACAACGCAAAAGATATATCGTACCCTATTCCTGACTCGGTTTTGAATAGTAGCGCAGCCTCTTGTGCCGCAACGGTAATTTTTGTGGCAAGGTTGTCGGTATCTTTATTATATAATATCGACAACACACCAGGATTGATGGCGCAAGCACCCATAATGGCGGCGACCCCTTTTACGCAAGCAGTGTTCAGTACCGGGTAATCATTGCTTGCGGCTTGTTCCTGTGCATCTTGTGGCCCCGCTTGAGCCGCCGATGTTTCCTGTTCATCTGTTCTAGGCATTGAAAGTCTCCATAACATGAAATCCGTAACGTATTGTTTTACTAGGGTAAATATTATTATTTTTTCCTCGTATTAGGTATATAATACCGCAAAAACAGCCGCCAAACAAGAACATGGCAATGGATTAATACGTAGCAATGGATCAGGGTCATATTGACTGGCTTTTTGTAAGTATTGAGGTCGGAAAATAGCGAGAAACAGCGAGTAAAAACAGCAAAAACGCAGTCACACTGACTGACTTTTTGTTCCATTATTTTATTTACTTTTCGCGTGGTATAACTGGTATAACCAGTATATGCCAAGATAACCAAAACATAATCAAGATAGTACGAAAACGCAGACAGTACAACCATAGACACAGAAAAAACTTGTTATCGAGTACTTAATGGTGTATAATGCCACAACAGTTTCCACGGCACCACATACCAAACCAGGTTACAGGGATGCACGGGTCTACTTCTTTTTATACTGCAATGGGGGGGGGGATCACATGCGCTCTTTGGGTAGTCAAATAGTTGCTGATTTTTATGGGTGTTCTGCCGATTACTTGGCGAACGTAGAATTTATTACTGACGCTATGCTCGAAGCAGCAAGGCATGCTCAATGCACCATTGTGACACAGAGCTTTCACCATTTCTCTCCGTATGGGGTTAGTGGTGCAGTGATTGTTGCTGAGTCACATCTTGCCATACATACATGGCCAGAGTACGGGTATGCTGCTGTTGATATTTTTACATGCGGGGATATCATCAAGCCAGAAGAGGCCCTGGATTACCTCAAAGAGGCGCTTATGGCAACACAGGTATCTACAGTGGAAATGAAACGTGGACAAGTAGAAATGATTGGAGTAACACCTGATCAGTTGACGGTAAAAAAAGCATGACAAACAGGAGATGACAGTGTGTTCTGTCATCTCCTAACTTGTAAGTATTACTTACAAGTTCCTTTATCAGTCATTGTATGCGTGATTGACTTCAAGAAACTGTCTGCATCGCGAGGTATCCCATGTGCTACAACGGGTTCGTTTTGTTTGTTACAATACAAAATGGTTGGTGTAGCCATTTCCCCGGTACTCCGCAGCAAGAAAGTGTTTCTTTCTACGTCACCCATCACCGTTGGGCTGGGCTTCTGAATGGGGACAATGCCGCCTTCTTCAGTCTTGACATTAAATAACGCCTCATTGGTCGCCAACGCTTGTGCAGGGTTTGCTGCAGAAAGAATCGCCTCAGCTTTCGGTAAACTGGAATTTTTCAGGAAAGCAACTACAACAAAACGAACCCTCAACTTGCCATCCTGTACCAACGGCATAACGTTGGTGTAAAATTTATGACAGAAAATACAGTTCGGATCGACGAATGCAGTGATTTCAGGCCCGCTCTTTCCTACCACAAAGGACGTGGCAGAATGAGCAATATCGCTTGTCAGCTTTTTAGCAGGAAGAGGCTTTGCCAATAAACCAGCTTTTTCAGCATACTGCTGAAGTAAGTTTTCACCCTTTTCATTAAAGATCGCGTCGGCGATGATTAAGTTTTTCCCGTTTACGGTAATCAAAGCCAGGGACTTCCTTCCTTCCAGATTTACTGAAAGCACATCGAGTCCTGCGGGGCCTGCCATGACTTTCGTTACAGTGCCTATCCCTTTTGTGATTTTTGTGACAAGCTTTTGAGCCACAGCTTTTGTTACAATTATTTGTGTTTGCTCCGAATGAACGCTATTATTAGCAGCACACCCTGCAGCCATCAATACACCAGCCGCAACGAACGCAGCAGAGAATGTTTTCTTTGAGAATCGCATTGCAAAAAATCCTTTCTTGATCAGTAAATAGAGAATTTTATAATACCACTATGCTTAACCAATAGTCAAGGTTATCTTTATGATATTTTTTCACCAAAACAGTATGCGAGCACACGGTGTTATATGGCCACCATGTGTCGTCAAACTTATTTGTTTTCACCAATTACTTTTGGCGTAATGAATACAAGTAACTCTGTCTGTGAGTCATTATACTCTTTCGCCTTAAATAGCCATCCTAGTAACGGGATATTTTGCAGCACCGGAACCCCCGAATCATCAGTAGTTGTCGTTGCTGTATAAATACCACCAATAACCACCGTTTGGCCATTATTTACCAGTAGTTTTGTTTTAATTTCCTGAGTGTTGATCGGGATACCGCCAGGCTCTGCTTCCGAGTAGTTAGGCTGGTTGTTCGTAGCCTCTACGTTCATGGTAACTTTGCCATTAGGAGCAATGTGCGGAGTAACCTTTAAACTCAATTCCGCCTTCTTGAAAGTTACCGCTGTTGCTCCGCTACTGGAAGCCTGTTGGTATGGAATTTCTGTTCCCTGCGCGATTACCGCGCTCTCATTATCTTCGGTCAATACTTTTGGGCTGGAGATAATCTTGGCCTTATTTTCTGCCTGTAAAGCCTGCAATTGAAGGTCCAGAATTCTAGACCCACTAGCGTTACCCAAAGCAAAACCAAGGGAAGCCGGGTTTAACCCGGTTAACGGGCTGCCTGCAGGAGCTGCCGCAGGAAGATTAACCAAGGCGGGAACTCCACCACTGGTGCTGGAAGTTGTGCCAGAGTTGCTATTGCTATTAGATCCAACCGGGTAATCACCGCCTTGAGTACTCGTAGTACCCGATGCACCGGTGCCAGATAGGTTGATAATACCGCCACCACCATTCGACGTATAAGAACCACCCCATTGAATGCCTAACGACTGCGCGGCATTTGTTGTTACCTGTACAATCCTCGCCTCAATCAATACTTGAGGAACTGGCTTGTCAATTTTTGCAATTAAATGTTTAATATTAATGATATCTTGCGGAGTGTCACGAACCAATAGACTGTTCGTTCTCCTAACAACGGACACCGTGCCTCTTGCACCAAGCAATGAGTTACCCACCATAGTTCCACTATGAATACCAAGTGCGCTCGCCAGTAATTTTCCTCGCAGCGCAGATGAGTGCCCCTGTGTGCGCTCATCATGGGAAAACCCTTGCAGCAAGGTGGCCACCTGGTTTGCCCTCGCATACTTCAGCTGGATTAAATCAGTAACTAACGGCTCTAACTTCCTTTTGGCTGCCTCAGCTTTCAATTCAGCCTCTTCCTGGCTACTGATTTGCCCCGCAGGGGCAACCCAAAGGATGTTCCCGAAGTGTTTTACCGCAAGACCCTGAGACTCCAATATAACCCTAAACGCCTCACGCCATGGTTCGTCTTTTAATTGCAAAGACATACTGCCGTTTACACTATTTGATACAACGATATTCTGATGCGTAAATTTGGCAATAACATCGATTGCATCTCTAACGTCAATGTTCTGGAAGTTTATACTCAACCGCTTATCTCCCAGCGCATTGCCGTTTTTCGCTGATGAATTCATATGCCTTACGGAAACCATGATACGATGCCCTATCTGATAGGTGGCATAAGAGTAGTCTCCGTTTATATGAAAGACAACCTGCGCCTTTTTACCAATAGGATAAATATCAACCGAATTCACCACTGTACCGAACTGCCCGGTACCGAATCGGTGCACAAAACTTTCTGCCACGCGGGTATTATTCAACGTAAGAATCAATCTATTCATGCGTTTCTGTGCAGACAACTCAGGCTGTTGCCCTGTTACTGATAAGGATAGCATCCCCGCGCCATTTTTTTCACGATGGAAATGCAAACCAGAGATACTGGTTACTTCAAAGGACGCAGCATGTAAGCCCGTATGGGGCGAAACCTTGGCACTCACCACAGCCGCCGTGTTACCTGGATTTTTTCCCGCGCCATCCTTTTTCCCAACTTGCGAATCAGGTGTTTTTGTTATGTTGGCAAAACTTATAGCATAACCGGTAACAGATGGTTCTACGGATATTTTTTGCGGAGAAGATAAAAGAACATCCAGTTCAGCCGTGTTGCCCTTATTGACAGCCAACACATTACTAACGCGTCGCCCTTTTCCAGTTCCGCTGAAAAGTAGCGCATTGCCAGTGAAATGGCTATTCTTAAAGATAACTTTGTCGCGGTACCCACCATCTAGCCGGTCCACCGAGTAACCGGGGTGGCCGTTACCTTCTATAGATACCGTTAATTTTGACCCTCTTGGTTGATGAATGCCAGTAATCATTGATTCAGGTCCGGCCAGCGCAACCGCCGACCATCCGTAAAGAATAGCTAAGCAAGCTACCTTTACCGTGGATGCAACAAGAGAATTGCCATTAACATGACGCCCAACGCGATTCCCCAACTTCAGTTTCGTTTTTACCATAAAAAATTCCCCAAATAAAGCAAAATTCAATCAATGAGTAGCAGGCATGGCCTTGTCTTCAAAAGATCCAGAAAAGTGGATAGTAACCAATTGTTTTTTATACCCACCAAACGCATTAACAATATATTGTTTTACTACTACATTCCCAGTGCTACTATCAATAGATACAATGCTTCCCTTATTATTGCCGATAGGAGAACCCACATGAGCACGGTATACATTACCGTTTGGGGCGATAAATACCGCCCAATTATTCGTCTTTCCCCACATAAACCCGCCCAACGTTAAACTACTTAAAGAGTATTCTTCCAAAGGATCAATAGGCCCTTTTTGTTTCTGCGGCAGGGGCTGGCTATTTGCGTTGGCCATCCTTTTCCGTAAACTTTGTTCCGAAAAACTGGTAAACGGATCGATGGATTTTACATTATTGAACGGGATAGATTGATATTTTTTAATACTCGGTATCTTCTCTACTTGTGGACGAGTTGATGGCCCATGTTGTACAAAAAGTCGCAGGCCACTCAACGTGTCATCAGAGCTGCACGGAAGAAATTGATACTTTTTGATACCGTTTGTTTTCTCTGTGTGTAGGTTATTTATATCACCTTGTTGCACAAAAGTATGCAAGTTATTCAATGTTGCCGTCATGCTGAATGAAGTAGACTGACCATTTTCGGTACCACGCATACCCACTACTTGTGGCTGATTTGCAAGGCCGTGACGCACAAAAAGCTGCATATAACTCAACGGGTCTGCCATTGAGCTACAGGGAGCCGCCAGCGCCACTAAAACACCTATGGAAACACAGATTTTTTTTCTCATTTTTTCACCACCGCCTTGGGTTGTTTTTCTTTCGCAGAGCCAGCAGTATACCGGTATGTTGTTGCTATACAAGACATCTGTAACTGCTGCTTCGCTAAAGCCTTGTCTTTTAAAGACGCCCCAGTGATTGGCAATGGGGACAACGAAATGTGGCTTAGAGTAACAATACGCGGCATTGCTGCAACCGCCGCAGTAAATCTGCCAAGCTCGTCATAAGTACCAACAACCCTTATCTTGACCGGAATTTTAACGTAAAACGCCCCTTTTACAGTGTTCATCGGCTGGAACAGTAAGAATTTAAGATTTCTTGTTTTACCAGCCAACGTTACATCATCCAGAAGAGACGGTATCTGTGCACGATTGGGAAGTTGGCGCAAGAAATTCTTAAACTGATCGTTAATTTCGGTAATCTGTTTCTGGTATACAGGAAGCTCTTCAGCAATAACCTGCTTTTGGCGGATTTTCCCTTTTAACACCGAGATCTGCTGATGTAAAACGTTATACTTGCTGTTTTGCGGTGATATAAACCACAACCAAGCGATTATCCCAATAACTATAAAGATGAAAACACTACCGAGCGCCTTCCACTTTATAGGCATGCGTATTAGGTCGTCTAACCTAACGTTATTAATATCATCGAAAGTCATTATTTTTTCCCGTTAACCGTGTCATGCAAATTCACCAGCTTTACTTGCAACGTGAAACTTTTAACATTAAACCCACCAACGTGAGCGTCGCTAATAATAATCAAAGTTGGTTTTGCAAAAATCTTGTCGCTTTTAATGTTTCTCATGAAAGCCGCTATTACACTGTTGCTTTCTGCATAACCAGATAGTACTATTACGCTGCCATTCTGTGTTAGTTTATTCAAATACATCTCGGCGGGAGTGACAGATGTAAAAGCGTTAAATATTTGAACTGCCAAGCTGCGTTTATCCTGTAATCCGGTAATCACAGCCTCACGGCTAATCAACTCATTTTTCTTTTTAAAAAGTTGCGCTACAGCAGCTGTTTTGTTATCCAGCTGTTTTACAACACCTTGTAAGTAGTTTACTTTTAACTGCTCGTGAGCTGTTTTGTGAACAAAAACTCCATAAACCATATACCAGCACAGCGCCGAAAAAAGCACAACTCCAAAAATAGACGCCAGAAAAATTTGTTTCCTCTGTTCTTGTTGTTTGTCGCGATAGGGAATAAGGTTAACCAAAATCATGATAAGTATCTCCGCAATGCCAAACCACATGCAACTGCCATTGACGAACTCTCATTTTTCAGGAATCTCTGGTTCACTTTTTGACCGACCGTCATACCATCAAAAGGTCGAGGAATGTCTACAGTATACCCTGGAATAAACTCTGATAATTTTGGTAAATCTGCACCAACACCGAATAACACAACACGATCAATGGAAAAATTTTGAATGTTTGATTGGAAGAACTCGATATCACGAACAATTTCCTTACCAGCCTCAGCGACAAAGGGTTCCAAGACGCTTTTTTCATACGAGGAAGGCAGTCCACCATACCGGTACATCCGCAAGGCATCTTGTTGACTCAAACTAAAAGTTTTCGCTATGGTATCGATCAACTTTGTAAGCCCAAATTTGTGCTCTTTATCATAAATCTGGATACCATTTTCAAAAGCGTGTAACGTGGTTGATGTCATTCCAAATTCCACGATGATAATATTTCTTTTTTTGATTTCTTGAGCACCAGTAATCCAGCTATATAGATTAAATAAACTAAATTGTCTTGGCTCGATGATCTTTAGCTTGAGACCAGAATTTTCAATCAATGCAGCTACGTCATCGACGTGTTCTTTGCGGTTTGCAATCAAGAACACTTTCAGCATTTCTTTTTGTGATTCACTTGGGCCGATAATAAAAAAGTCGAAATTAACCTGATCCATTGGATACGGGATATACTGCGCACCACCATATCTAATATGATCATTAATTGCTTCGGTATCCATGTGGTCAGGGACAAGGATAACCTTGGAGATGTAATTACCGCTCATATTGGAAGCAACGTTTTTCACATTAATGGAAGATCTTCGTAACATGGTTTTGATTGCTTGTGCCACAACATTTATGGTATCCCCTGTATCAGGCGGAAGTGGCTCGCTATCTACGTGAGTAACTTTTATAGCGCCAGCATTGCCAGATAATTCGACTACCCTAACACTATCGTGATCAATATCAATGCCGATTAATGATGGGTAAAATATTTTCTTCACAAAAACTCCAAGTTAAACGATAGTATTACTGAGGATTTATTGTATCATCTTTTACTCAATAAAAAAAGAGGTTTTTCAAGAAATTATTTTTCTACAAAAACAGATAGTACGTCTGTAGATATTTTTTTCTTTGCGATAATGAGTTCTCTTATTTTTTCATCCAACGTTCCCAATATTGTTGGGGTGTATATCTCAACAGCATTTTCCTGCCCGATTCTATACGCACGGTCTTCAGCCTGTTCCATCTGCGATGCAGTCCACGGCCTGGACGCAAAGAATACATAAGAAGCAGCCGTTAAATTGTGACCAACCCCAGCAGCATCTATATTGCAAATACACCACCTACAACTGGGATCATTCTGAAATCTATCTTTTGACTGTTCGCGCTTGACTTGAGTATCCGCTCCAGTAATACGAACGGCACTATCGGCTAACTCTTCCATAAACCAATCAACGGTTTTCGTGTACCTGCAGAACACGAGCGCCTTTGCGTCAGGCTGTAACCCATATAACATATCCAAAATAGGACCACGCTTGTTCCTTTCCAGCCATTGCATGATAAAATTAATTCTTTGCAACGCGTTCAACGTGTCATCTCCCAACCAACTGTTATATAATTGCGTTTCGCTGTTATCTACAGAGATAATCGGTTCAAAATGAAATTTTCCACGTAACGTAAGCACATCTTTTTTACTTCTTCTGATAACCCACTCTTTTATTCTGTCTCCCAGCGCCTTTCTTCCGCGCTGTGAGTTGGAAAACATGGTAATAAATTCTTTCATGTGGATATCCCCAACAGGATGCCCAGATAACCTCAATAGTGTCCACGTTTCTTCCGCCCTGTTCAAAATAGGAGTAGCGGTAAGCAACCATTTTCTTTCTGCTTTTTCAGCAAGGTCAAATGCATTTTTTGTCCGCTGAGAGTTAACTTCTTTTAAGTAATGCGCTTCATCGAAAGCAATCACTGGAAAAGTAAACCGTTCTCCCGTATTGTTTTCTTGTTCCATTATTTTATCAAGAATATTGGATACTTTGTTGTAACTAACAATCCACCACAATGGTTTTTCTGCCACCGCACTGGTATCATCTGAAAATAAATCCATATTTTCATGTAATGCAATCTCATCAAGTATCACCGGCTTTACGCTGGTATCAACGACAGGAAGTTCATCGTCATATATGAATGGAGTAGCTTCAGGGTATACCATTTTAATCTCTGATTCCCAGTTAGCTTTCAATGACGCCGGACAAACAATAATAACCGGCCTACGTGGGCCATTCGTTTTTACGCTGTTTTCCAACAAATAGCCAGCAGCGGCGATTGTTTGTCTAGTCTTGCCTAGCCCCATATCATCAGCGTTCAATGCAGAAGTTCTGGCTAAAAAATGTCTTACACCATCTTTTTGGTGCTCCATTAGCTTTGCAAAAGCACCAATAGAGTCAACCACACCTGACTCCACAGACAACAGCCGCATGGGAGAATGTAGGGCAACCTCTATTTGTCTTTCACGCTCCTTTTTGTCGCTTTCCATTTGCTGTTTTTTCTTTGCCGACTCAATATCAATATTCGATAGTAATGGCAATGTATTCCCGCCAACCTCTAGTTTGACGACTACATCCTCGGTCGTATCCACAGCCAAGCTCACCGAGTACGGAGTCCACACACCAGAAGCTTTGAAACTCTCCACCGGAAAAGGAAAATCGTTTCTTTCCTGTAAAAACCGACGGGGAATACGTGACTGACTTAAAATCCTATCAATATCCTGCCTGTCTACCTCTATTGGAAATAGCCACGCCTTTCTTTCTTTATCCCATTTTGCCTTGCCACTTTTCCTCACCATATTGGTGGTCTGCACGTCATACGGGAATATAAAAACGAAACCATCGGGCTGCCGCACCAAAACAGGTAGTACCGCCATACTCCAGAATGGCTCCTTGCGTTTGCGAGCTACCTGTAACAGCGCATTGCCGTGTGACTTTGGGTAATGATCTGGCCATTGCTCGTGCAACTTTTTAATGAGTTCCTCAGCCATTCCTGCAGGCCCGACCCATATTTTCTTTTCTGCGAGAAAAGAAAACTTATGTTGTTTCAATACATCCTTACTAGCACCACTTACTATGGAATCATAGCCAAGCCAGATACCAACACGCAATCCGTCATGGTATATTCCCTTCCATAAACCAGAACTACCGCTTGGAATTTCGTCTAATACAATATTGGCACTCTGATCTGGTTTTTGCGCTGATTTCTTATTGTCCCAACGGTTTTTTTTACCCTGCGGATAACTAGGTCGCCAGCTGGTTATCGCCATAATCTAGTCACTATTTTTCAATTCGAACGGAAGTTTCAAATGCCCGCTCTTTACTGCTTCGAGCATGCTGATTGCCGTGTCAGAAATACCATCGTTTTGTGCTAATTCAGGGATTAAAGCGATCACATCTTTTTCCATCAACAAGTCGCTTTTCACCATTTTTTCTGCAGCAACACGCCGAAGGTCTTTATCAAAACCAAGACTCACATACCACTTTGGATTTTTCTCTCCCCTAGCCAGTGCCTTTTCTACAAAAATACTGTATAGTTTCTTGTAGTCTGCACGGTCTCGCTCGGTTACAACCGACTTACCCAACGATTCCCATGCGAGTCTCATCTGCTCAGTATAGAAAAAGGTATCGTCCTCACTCTGAGTCTTCAGCATTAAACCAAACGCAATCTCCGGTTCAGGGTGATTGTTTTTGGTGGCTTCTTTTCTAACATACTCCATTAACACCGGGATCTGCAGACTCCCACGCTCCATAAAGCACCGCTCTCCCATCAGTAAAATTTGGTCAGGGTCAATACCCACAGCAAGCATGGATTTAATTCCTGCCTCAAATACCGAGATATTGGTATCAGGATGAAGAGCCTGAAAAATCGGGATAAATTTCTTGGCGATTTTCTGGTAAAAATAATCCGTCGAGTGATTATAAGCCGACATTTGTTCTATTCTCCATCCTCAGATTTCCCGGCTACGGTGTGCGCCAGAAGTTTTCCACGTTTAAAAGTGGAAATTGTCTCAACATCATCATTATACACAATGTTTTCAAAAGAAAAAATCTCTCCAGTCTTTTTATAGACAACGTCCTTCACAATATTCTCAAACCTCGTAAGCTGTTCTTGATGGTCCTCAACTCTTTTCTCCTGTTCCTTGATAAAACGCTCATTGCGGAAACAACTCTTCGGAATATCATCGAAAATGTTTGTTAGAGGCTCGTTATGAGCCAATCTCCAACCTGTTTCCGCAACAAGCCATTCTTCGGGAGTCATGTCCACATTATCACTGGCAGCCAAAGCCTGCTCCCACGCCTGCCCAGCATCTTTTTCTCGTGCGACCTTGTCGGTACTCTTACTTCCTGTTATCCAGCTTGTACGCAACGCCTCTGCGTTACTTAGCAGAATCGTAAGATCGTGCCCACGTGCAATGTAAAACCTGTTATCAATGCCAACATACCAAGCAGCAACATATTTTGATTCCTCATAACCTAGTCGGTCTACGAGACTTGATATCAACGAGTTGGACTTCGCGTTTCGCACTGGCGGCACCCCGTACCTTTTTTCATACGCGTCACTATACCATTCCCAAACGTCTCGAGCCGCCTGCTTTTTCTGTTTGGATTCAGCGTCCTCAGGCTTCTTTGCCCTAGGTTTTCTACTACGTGTTTTAGCAATGGATGCCGCTGGTTGCGCCTGCGATGCGGTTAGATCTGCCAGGGTTTTTTCGACAACAGTTACCCCATCATCCCCACAGTAATTACTCTCAGCGTGTACAGGGAAAACATTAGCTTCTTGCAATGGGGCAAAGACATGCTTTCCATGACTCTGGTTTTCTTGCGTATTAACAGCTGGAGTTAGCCCCAATATGTTAGGAAGCGCACTGATAACACCTTGTGAACACGCGGCGGCGATAGACTTCATCATCTTTTCGTTATCAGCTAAACTTGATGCCACAGTTTTCAACACGAACGCCTCAATGCCTGCCGCGCCATACAATACTTGGGTATCAGTATCACCACTATACTCAACAGATAAACCAGCATAAATATCGCTGAGATGTTCTGCTAACTCCACAGCAAAAGAATGGTCCTCGAAACTACGGGAATTCCCTAGAAAGTCTCTGCAACCTTTGTTTATTTCATCATAAAGACCCTTTCTGTTCTTTATGACGGGTAGCCTTTCGACAATTGTTTCCCACGCTTCTTTCGGTATTTCCACCGGCCCAATTTGCAGTAATCTATTGAGAAATGCATCGCCAGATAGTTCATCATACGCTTTTTCAAAATAGCTGGAAAAATATGTTCCGCTAAATATTAATACGTGCGATACCTTTTTCAAAATCCCTGCTTCCTGTAATCGGCCCGCCGCTCTTTGTAAATTATCGTAGCCGAGACCAGTCAACTCTGCCGCAGCCTTAGATGCAATGGAGTATACAGGGAAGAATGGAAATTCTCCATCTGTGGCAATCAGTAATAGCAGCCTAGACTCTGCAGTGAGAGAACCAGTGTTACTAAAGTTATTTTTATTGAAGTAGTTTGAAACCGACATGAATGCCCCTTGTATTAAGCTATCTCTTTATATGTAACAAACTCTACATTTGGCGCGCTCTGCAGGATTTGAACCTGCAACCTACGGCTTAGAAGGCCGTTGCTCTATCCGGTTGAGCTAAGAGCGCATGGTTATTTCGTAAATAATAATGCCACATCTGGTTATCATTGTCAAGTCTCATGGTTATCTATCACTTTCCATGGTAGCAGCGATACTATCATCTCGTATGTACGCCGCGTATCCTTAGTTATATTCCAACGTCCCATGCTCCGCATGCTCGGATGGCAATACCATGATAGCATGTTACTCATCAGTATGAGTGCTCGTCAAGGAAAACTTGCACTATGCAAGGAAAATATGTAGAATGCTATCTTCATCGCCACCCAAATGGGTAGTTGCCATTGTGGATGGAGTATGGATAGATTAAGAGGCAATAAAAACCATTAGGTGGAAGTCACCCAAAAACTTTCTTACTCGTAAACCATTTTTCTAGCATAAATAACACCAGAATCTTTTTCAACGCTCGTTCCCAATAAAGAAGCTGTGCTATGTCTTGGATCAAGAAATTTACACATCTCGCGTTCATAACCTGCAGCCGATCTTTCTGTATCTTCTAATAGAAAATCGTCAATTTGGCCATCGTCTTCGCTGATTTTTAGTCTATCCTCTGCTACATTCATGGCATAGATAAAAGCAATGCGCCTCGCTTCTTCTTCGTCTTTGGCTGCTACAAAAACAGATAATACGGCGTCAATAAGAATCTCGGATAAGCCATTAAAATCTTCAATATCAATGCGATACAGATTCAGTGGAACATCTTGCACACAACGATCCTCAATGGTTTTATTGGGCAAACAGGCATCGTTATATAGATAAACAGCTTCCCACCCAAACGCAAAATATAAAGATTTTGTTTTTCCACGGAAATAATCGTGGAAATTCCTCAATGCTACCTCGTTGGTTTTTGACATGCAATACACCCTATATTAAAAATTTAACTAACTCTTGCCCCGATAGAATAATGACATTTTCTTTTCTGTGCCGCGCACCAGATGGAGTTCTCCCTGTGTGCACAAAGTATCCTTTGGGTAGTTTATTCTTGGCAAGAACTCGCGAAAAGTCATCAATATGTGCAGCTTTTATCCCTTCTTTATACCTTTTACACTGAACGCCAGCCCATTGATCATTCTTATATATCTTTCCATCTAATCCACCGTCTCCAGAATAACGTGTTCCACGTTCCACTATCCATCCGTGTCGCTGAAACGCATCCAGTACCCATTCTTCAAATATCAGCGGGTCAACGGTGCGGAGATAGGCCAACCGTCTGGCAAAAGTTTCACCGTCATCATTGCCCACAATCTCACGCAGTGTTAACAATCTTTTTTTAGAGGCATTCTGTCGCCATTTATGAGACCTTTTACTTCGCGATTGAACTCTCGAAAACCACGCTTTACCACGAGCAATGATATTATTCAGCATCTTCCCCCACCAGTATACCCATAATTAAACAGCTAATTTTCAGTATACCACATGGCATAACAAAAAAGAATACATGCCGACTCAAAACCTAACCACGGTATCAAACGCACTCCAAAATACCAAAAGTGAACTTCATGCGAGAAAGTTCTTCGGCAGAGAGTACCATTCCTTCAGGCAACCTCTCCATGAGCTGGAAAACCAGTGCGCTGTCGCCCACTTCCATTTTAATCTGTCTCCGCACACATTCCACAGGGATGCCCAGCAATGCTTGTATGACCTCGGCAGTAGCAACGTGACCTACGGCAGAAATCACAGGTTCACCGGAAAAAAACTCCATCGCCTCTCCTAGTGAGAGAGGACCACGGTACAGCCAGTACCCAAAGTTCGTGATAATAGGGCTATTAAGTATATATTTCATGTGCTTACGTTCTCCTTGATTGAGTTTCCATGCACCTTTTTGTGCCACTTCCGTCCTTTTGTTCTTTGCTTACTTGACCTTATTTTTAAAGCATAATCCTGTTGCCATGCCTTTGTCAAGGAAAAACTGTACGTTGTTATACTGCATACGTGGTGGATGCAGTAAACTCCGTACTTGTCTGGAATAGTTTTTTATATTATCATCATTACTGAAAAAAATTCAACATGGAAAAAAGTATTGTATGGCAACAATTAGCAAAGCAAAGCGTGATCGCATATTGAAAAGCTGGGGAAGTTCTTGTATATATTGCGGGTGCAAATTAGATCAGGAAAATTTTACTGTTGACCACGTTATTCCACTATCATCTGGCGGTAGCAATAATATATCCAACCTGGTACCTGCATGTATAGAATGCAACAGAAAAAAGGCAAACAAAACAATTCGCCAGTTTATGGGGAAAGACAAAGAAAAACTGAAACAAATAGAGGATCTTATCAGGGATAAGATGGACTCCGAATTTTTAAGAATCACAGAAGCTATCCATAGAGATACAGATCAGATTAATATTTTATTACAGCAAATAAAAACAATGTCGCCAAAAAAAGTATCTATTGAGGCCGATATAGATAAATGCGCTCAAGCTATTGCTAGGTCAGGTCAAGAAATATCAAAACAAATAAACGGCATTCTTCATTTAGAAAAGGAATGGGAAAATAGCGATATGTACTTGGAAATAATGAAGAAAATAACCAGCGACACTAGCGTCGTGGCAAAATCCATTAGAACGGTTACAGATCTTGCCCCACGCAAAAAGAAAATGGTTAGCGAGTTAAAAACGTTAATTCAAAAAGCATCCTATACTACTGACAGAATTAATTCCAACTTGAAATTTTTGCAGTCATACGCAAAAGTTTTATCAAACATTTAGACTAAAAAGCCATAATTTCTCTTTTATAGTCTGACCGAACTTCACCAATAATCTTCTCAATTTTATTGACAATAGCGTCATTATTGATGATTTTTACAGCCACTCCCGCAGGTTTCCCTTCTTGGTTTTTTGCGGGCATGACCCAAACCACTTGCGTCAGCACTGGAATGCTTTTTTGCTCACCAGGAAGCCTTACCATTAACAGGATTTGCGCTCCCATTGGCGGCGTATCTGCTTTTTCTAAAAAAAGCCCACCACCTTTTACGTTTGGGAGATAATAATCACTTAAAAGCTCACCATCAGGGAAATTAATAGATATAGCAATATCTGCACGACGACTTTCCATATATTTTTATCACTCTCTACTCTATCAATGTTTTTACGATGTGAAACATGTTGAATTACTCCAACTACCATTATGAACAATGGTACCACTTCTATTTATCATGGGCAAGCACAGCATAACATATTAAGGAAAAATTTGAAAAGTCACTCCACGTAAATGGTATAACGGCACCAAAAGATACAATTAACCACTCATACTAGCACTGGCACCAGATGTGCTGGCAGCCTTTGATTTATTTCTGTACGCATCCACTTGTTCCTGTGACGGTATATACTCTTTTCCATGCTTAAACCATCGTTCTTTCGTTACTTCTCCGTCTTGATTGTACCTAATAAGAGCAGGTCCATCATCACGATGCAGTTTATCCATTATACAATAAATTTCACTTTCAACATATCCATCCTCATTATAACGGATTCCAGCAGGACCATCTTCCCTATGCACCTTTCCATCAATGTAATAAGCTTCATCTTTTAATGATCCATCCCTATAATAAGATGTAAAAGCAGGACCATCTTCACGATGCAGATTATCGTTAGCGTTGAAATATTCTTTTGGATTACTCATTTTTCTGTCTCCTTACGTAATATAAAAAATTCTTGCTTGATACTCATGTTATAATGTCATCAAACTAATAAATCAATTTCCCATTCCGCCGTCAATATTGTTGGCGGAGTTTAATTTATTCCTATATAAAGTCACCTGTTCCGGCGTCTGCATAGTGCTCGGTGACTGCAGGACCATCTTCGCGATGCAATTGATTCTTTTCGTTTCGATACTCTTTTGTCTTACTCATTGTCTCTGTCTCCTTTGTGCAATGTTGTGTTATCTTGATACACACCATAACTTAACGATAAAATTCAACCCCCCATACTGGTATCAATGGTGCTTGCCGAGTTTAGTCTATTGCTGTAGGAATCCAATTGTTCTTGAGATGGCGTATATTCTTCATCATGGTCAACCCATTTTTCACTTTTAACCGATCCATCTGGCTGGTAATAGATAATAGCAGGGCCATCATCACGGTGAGCTTTTCCTTCTGTATAATAGGTCTCAGTCATCACTGTTCCGTCAGGATAATAAGTAGACATAGGACCATCATCACGGTGCTTCTTGCCTTTAATATAATAAGTTTCGCTTAGTACAGATCCATCCTCATAATAACTAATAGCAGCAGGACCATCTTCACGATGTAACTTTCCGCCGACATAATAAAACTCAAGCGCCTTTAATCCATTTTCATAATAGCTAACTGCGGCAGGAACAGTTTTGTGCAACTCATTTTTTTCTTTACGGTACTCTATTTTCTTGCTCATTGTTCTATCTCCTTTGATTGTCTATCTTGACTAGAATATTCAGAACAACATGATACCATATTTGTTTATTCTTATCAAGAAAAACTGGCCATCTTTATGGAGAAATTAATCGCTTGACTTTTGATGGTGTTTTGTGTAATAATTGTTTTTTTGCACTTTCTAAGAAAAGAAACTGGAATTAAAATGGAAATCATCGAACTTGGCGGTCTACCTATTCACCTATGGGCAACATCTGAACAAGGTCGAGCCGCAGGCTATGCAGCAGCTGGGCAACATATCACGGTTGCCGGTGGTGACAGATCACATTGCGGTAATGCCTGATGTACATCTCGGCAAAGGCGCTACTGTTGGGTCTGTAATTCCTACTGAATCGGCTATTATTCCTGCTTCTGTTGGTGTCGATATTGGGTGTGGAATGGTTGCTGTTCAGTTAACGCTGACAGCAAAAGATTTGCCTGACTCTCTTGCTGCGATCCGTGCACAAATTGAACGCGATGTCCCCGTTGGGGTCGGCATGCATAAAGAAAAGAGGTTCCATGACTCTCATGCAAAGATGTTGGAACCAGGCTTGTTGTCGATACTTACAGATGCTCCAGGTCTGCTGGGACGCCGCAAAGAAAAAAATGCTTGGGCGCTCCAGATAGGAACGCTGGGCACGGGGAATCATTTTATCGAAATTTGTCTGGATGAGTTAGACAATGTGTGGGTCATGCTACATTCGGGGTCTCGTGGTATAGGCCACGCGATTGGTAGTTACTACATTGAAAAAGCCAAAGAATACGCAAGGAATTCTGGTATTCATTTGACAGATAGCGAGTTAGCTTGGCTGCCAAGTACAGATCCAGCATTTCATCATTATTGGAATGCGCTATCATGGGCGCAGGAATACGCAATGATCAACCGTAAGGTAATGGTTGACGAGGTTTTAAATGGATTACGTCGCCATTTGCGACCATTTCAGGTAGTTGACGCTGGGGTAAATTGCCACCATAATTATGTGGCAAAAGAAACCCATAATAATCGTGAACTGTATATCACTCGTAAGGGTGCCATTCGTGCAGGGCGCGGCGATATGGGCATTATTCCAAGCAGCATGGGCACCGTATCTTATATTGTTGAGGGCCTTGGGAATGCCGACAGCTTTTGTTCTTGTTCCCATGGTGCGGGAAGAATCATGAGCCGTAGTGAGGCAAAGCTTCGTTTTACACAAGAAGATGTATTGGAGCAAACAAAGGGTGTAGAGTGTCGCAAGGATGCCGGTGTTATTGATGAAATTCCTGGCGCGTACAAAGAAATTGAATGGGTAATGAGCCAACAGAAAGATCTGGTACGCATCGTGGCAAAATTGCGGCAGGTATTGTGTGTTAAAGGGTAAACTCTAGACGGATGTCTAACTGTGCGGTACGTTTGTTGTGAAAAAACTTGACAATAACTGTCTGGACTCTATAGTATAAAAACCGTAACGGGGGTATGGCGAAATTGGTAGACGCAATGGACTTAAAATCCATCGGTGAACACCGTGCCGGTTCGAATCCGGCTATCCCTACCAAATTAAAGGATACCTAATCAATGAAGATCGCATACGCTTCAGACTTGCACTTAGAATTCGGCAGAAAAGTGAATACCGACGGTCTGGAAGAAGCAGACTGTTTGGTTCTTGCTGGTGACGTAGAAACAGACCCAAAGGAATGGGCAGACTTTCTAAACTTCCTTTCAGATCGTTTTAGCCACCGTCCGATATTTATCGTGATGGGGAACCACGAGTACTATCACGGGGTATTTCCTGACGCTATTGACAAGTATCGTGCAGAGTTAGCCAAGATAGCTAGTCCTAACGTTCGACTTTTGGAAAAAGAGAGTTTCGTTGTTGATGGAGTCCGCTTTTTAGGTGCAACGATGTGGTCTGACTTCGCTAACGGCTACCAGGCACAGAGCTGCAACGCCGGAATGGCTGACTTTTCGGTAATCACGGACGCCGATACTGGGAACTGTTTATCTACAGATCGAATCCTTCGCGTACATAAGGGTACTGTGGAATGGCTTGATGATATGCTTATACAGCCATTTGCTGGCCAAACGGTTGTCATTACCCACCACGCGCCTTCTTTTCGAAGTAGTCACCCGCGTTTCGCTGGCAGCAAGCTTACCGGTGGGTTCTGTTCTAACATGGACGATGCTGTTGAGCAATGGGCACCAGACTTATGGATTCATGGTCACGTTCATGATCCGCTGGATTACAAGATTGGTAAAACCAGGGTTGTTTGCAATCCGTGGGGATACCCAAACGAAGGAAACGATAGTAAGTTTCTTATTGTTAATGTTGAAAGTTAACAATAAGTGTCGGTATACCAACGCAAGCCATTACATTCGGCTTGCGTTTTTTCTTTATGGAACCGGCAGAATCCATAATGTACTAAAATAATGCCTATTTACCGTTGGAGTCAAAAAGGTGATCTGCCGCAATGAATGGGTCGCCGTCTTGCTCTGCGGTAATAGCTTCCATTCTTTCGGTAAGGCACGTTAATGCAGCCTGCAGTATTTTTGCATCTTTTTGCGTAGAAGCCATCTTTTCAGCAAAAAGTAATCTTTCAAAAATGTCACGATATTTTAGATAATCTTTTCCCTCAACAACAATAGACAATCTTCTACTCGGAATCTCATAGTCATGAGCTGGCACAGAATCCAATTTATCCTGCACACCCTGTACTGGTGTGCAATGTTTTGCAGGTGTTTCATCTTCACAGGGAACAACATCTATCCCGTCGTCGTCAATAATGGTATTCGATAAAGCACTCATTAAAAAATACTCCTATATAAGAAATATGAAAAAAATTAAATACACTTAAAAATTATACAATGAGCTTATTTTTGAAACAAGCGTCTTTTCAGTTTTTTTTGTTACTTTATGCCATATTGTTGCACAATTTTTATGAGATGATAAAACATGTTTTTCGTGCTTGGCATATTCTGTAGGCACTGGTAGTGTGTTGTTACCAAGTTATGTTTCGTGATATAATAAAAGGGTACATTTTATCTACTGACAGTGCCATATTTTATAGAAACAGCAGATGCTACCCAAATAACCGCATTTTTACAGGAAAAATAGCAATGACAACAGGAAAAAATAGCCATATAGAAGAAAACCAGCTTCCTTACCAGAATTTATCGGAGTTGACGATTCAGCGGTACTCATGGATTCTTTCTGACTTTGAGAATTGGTGCAATGAAAACAAGATTAACTATGCAAACCCAAAGTCAAGGAATATTGTAGATTATCTAAAAGGTAAGGAAGGTTGGGGAACTTCGAGAAAAACAGTTGCAATCGCTGCGTTGAAAAGATGGTTTGATTATTGCGAACTAAAAGATAACCCTGCCAGATCGGAGAACCTAAGAAAAACAGGCAGAGCAGGGAAAGCGTTTGCATCAAAAAGATTGCCAGTAGCTCTTACTGACTCGGAGTCTGCAGCTTTTCTACAGAAAACAAGTCCAGACCAAAAAGATAGTTTTCCTGTAGCAAGAAAGAAAATGATCCAGAGACTACTATTTTGGACCGGACTACGAGTTTCTGAAGCAATCTCCATAAAAATAGGGGATATACATATAGACGAAGAGCACCCATTTTTGCAAGTAATCGGGAAAGGTGATAAAGAAAGACAACTTCCCATAGTTGACCAGCTCCTTTGGGAACTGGAAGTATACTTGGAAAAAAGAGAGTCTTACTTAATTCGTTTTGGTTGTAAAAAAGATATATTGCACTCAGGACCATTATTTTGTGACAGATTTGGAAATCAACCAACAGCAGGCGGAGTATGGTCTATGGTAAAATCCACCATAGAGTCTATCGGTCTGCACAAAAGGCACATGGGTCCACATGTGTTGCGCATAGCGACTTGCGAGTACTTTTTTCTGTCTACGAGCACGTAATGAGTAGCCCAAAAGGAGTTAAACCAACATAAACAAGAGTCGCAGCAGATTCTGCGCTACCTGCTTTTCAAGGACGCACACATGGTAATTATGCAACGGCCTGTTGCACGATTATCTTTTAATTCTAAACCGCCTATCCGGCGGATAACGGATAACCTGAAAAACGCGACAGATTATACAAAAACAAATTTCTAAGCCGCCTATCCGGCGGATAACTGTATCGGATTTTTACTGATCAAATTTGAATATTTCTAAGCCGCCTACACGGCGGATAACACAAGTATAACGTGCGCACGGTGCGTCTCTTCTTTCTAAGCCGCCTACACGGCGGATAACGCCCATCGTTGCGTGATGGGCTTCTTTAAGCGTTTCTAAGCCGCCTATCCGGCGGATAACTCCTGTATAGTTCACTGGTTAGCCTACTGTCCTTTCTAAGCCACCTATCCGGCGGATAACAAGTGAAGGGAATCGCAAAAAGTATTAGCAAATTTCTAAGCCGCCTATCCGGCGGATAACTGATGCCTTTCGTTACCTTACTTTCTGGAGCTTTCTAAGCCGCCTATCCGGCGGATAACATTGGCAACGTTGCGCGGTAAGATCGAGGCGATTTCTAAGCCGCCTATCCGGCGGATAACACCCATTGCTCCCGCTGCGGATGCCGAATACCTTTCTAAGCCGCCTATCCGGCGGATAACTTGTCGGTTGTTCGCAAAGCTCTTGCGTATCTTTTCTAAGCCGCCTATCCGGCGGATAACCCCCAAACACGTCCCACGGCGCAGGTGAGCAGTTTCTAAGCCGCCTATCCGGCGGATAACGAACTGGCACATCATAATTTCCGTCGCCCATATTTCTAAGCCGCCTATCCGGCGGATAACGCTGCGATGAAAGCGGCGAGATGCCTTGTTGTTTTCTAAGCCGCCTATCCGGCGGATAACGCGTTCCTGCTGCGTAAGTCGACTCAAACAGCTTTCTAAGCCGCCTATCCGGCGGATAACGTCCACATAATCGGGTACGCGATCTCCCATACTTTCTAAGCCGCCTATCCGGCGGATAACGAAGCAGCAATTCACGCTCATTACCAATTACCTTTCTAAGCCGCCTATCCGGCGGATAACATAGTCCATGAAGAATTTGTAGGTAAGAGTAATTTCTAAGCCGCCTATCCGGCGGATAACTAGAGAATTTTCTCTATAATACCTTGATTTTCAAAGAACAAACAGCTAAAAACAGCATGAACCCCTTTTACAATCACCGTTTTTTATCCCCTATGTAATCAATGAGTTACAATGTACGAATAAAAAATGGTAGAAAAAAGGGTATAGAAATCGTACCCATGCTTGTTGCTAATCTATGGTTTTATTATTCTCTCAGAACACCCTTGCGAGATTCCATATTCAACACCAATCAAAACCGTCCTTTTTCTGGAGATTACGCAAAACACCTAAATCTTTCGGATGAGGTTCGCCAAGCTCCAAGTATCACTCTTATGAGCAGAAGCTTTCTCATACCAGTATTTTGCTTTCTCAAGTTTTCCAGTATCTTGCCAGTACAACCCGTAATACTTTTCTGCTACAGGATTGCCACTCCGCGCATATATTTTCAATAAATATAATTCTTGTCTCTCTCCAGACCGCGCCGCTAAAAATACCCTTTTTAGATTTTCATTCTGTAGATGATCAACAGGATCAGAACTAGATTTTACCGAGCTGCTGGTTAAAACGCAACCCGCAAGAAATAGCGCCGACAACACCAAACCAAGCAATTTAATCTTTTTCACCCAAGCTCTCCTTTTCAAAATCTCTCATGCGCTATTATATAGAACGATTGCACAGATAGTCAATAGCACCCAACATGGGAATCACACGTCATCACTGATGCCATTCACACCGATAATCTTCTGTGATTGCGAATCATTAACCAGTGCCCACACCAGAGAAATAACCCAACCAACAAAAGTCCACCCCAACAATAAATTTAGCGCGATAATTGCGACCTTATTCTTCCTGTTTGCCAATACTGCAATGATTGACGGGATGAAATAAAGCAACAAAAAACCAACACAAGCTAAGAAGAAAAATCAACAACGTAATCAGTATCGCTTTCTTTGCTAATTTTTATTCCTGCCAAGCATAACTTCTCATGGTGTATTTCTCTAAACGAGTTAGGCATTTCTTTTCTCCAATATAGTTGACTATCCCGGTCTGTAGCATTAGATGTCTCTAATTTAATATTATACAACTTTTTCCATGATATGTCAAGTTTTATTGACAAAAACCTATAAACATCGTTTTATAATACTTTTTTTCCATGTGGCGGCGGTCATGATCGTATTTTGTCATTGTACAGGATGCAAGCTCTCGCTATCTGGATTAGGTGAATATTCGGGTTTATTCATTCAATCTCTTTTTTGCTCAGATAATTAATAATCTGCACACTCTCCACACTTACACGAACAATTCTCTTGATAAGATTGACAATGTAAGTTGGATCATTGTGTTCTTCACACCATAAATTAGGATCGTTGACAATCTCACTATCTTTGTCTACACGAACAGAGTACCGTTCCATAATCCACTCAATAGCTGATTTACCGTTGACCACATACTCATACGCCTTTTCAGGAATACCCGCCAAGGTAAGCGCAGAGTTGTATGCAATAGCATCCTTGGGCTGCACCGTTTTTCCATTATCGTCCTTGGTTTTCCTGGCCGCAAAGCGAATCTTGTCCACATGATAGTCGCCCTGCTTGCCATTGGACCAGATTTCTTCCAAAGGCCACGGTTCTACAGTCTCATAATTCAGGTGCAGATTGCCTAATCCTCGCCCAGCGTTGGAAAATACCCAAAAATCAGGCGCTAACGGAATTCTAGGCAACATCTTCTTCAGGTCAGAAGAAAACCGCTCACGATACTCTGCTGAATGCAGCAACCCATAGACATACCAGAAAATATCCTCTTTGGTAATTTCGGTATCGGTATACCGCTCCCTGAAGGTCTGGAGTGCCCAATCGGTAACAGCATCATGCCGAATATACCCGTACTCGTCAGCTTGACTTTTAAGTTCTTCCTCAGTAAAAAGTCCAGCTTGTCCGGTGTCTGAAGATTTCTTTTTACTGGCTTCTTCTACAGACTCGTACCAATAGAGAGGAAAGCATTGCCCATTAAAAAGCAACTGAATGTCAATCACGGTAGAACTTACCAAGGTAGAAAAATCTTTTGATGATCCAATACCTGTCGCGGAAATCACCAAATTTTGGTGCTTTGGCGTTGGGAATAACTTGGGTATTTGACAGACCATTTCATTGAACTGCCGATTGAAGTACAGCCATTGCTTTGCAAAAGGCCGGTACATGCTGACAGTGACAGACTCTGGTTCGTACGCAAATCGTTTTGCTTTTCCTGCATGAGCTTTTAGGGAGCGCGTCCAACTAATTCTCTTTGGGTCGGTCACAATCACCGACTCCAATTCTGGCCAATTGTCTTGCGGTAACCCAGCACAAGCAGCCTCGTACCGTCTGCTTTCCTGATTGAATGTATCAATCATGCTCTGCATGTTACATTCAAGCGCACTCTTACTCAGGTTGTAAGCCCACGCGTCGCGAGCCGTAACAACGCCTATGGAATAGGCACTGAATATGGTCTTTTTTTGATAACTCTCTTTCTCTCCAAGAGGAATAAAATTATCAAAATCTTTGTTACGCTGGTCTAACCAGTCTGCCTCAGAATTGGGAATAAGCTTTTGCCAAGAAATATTCTCGATAGACCCAAGTTCTCTTATTTTAGCAAGCTTTTCATCGCGTGTAAGGTAATCGCCAATGTCATGATAGCATAACTCGCATGGCCCAACATGACTTGGGTCTTTGACCAGCACCATAATTGCCACGCCAGTCATGATCTCAAAAATGTTTTGCCCTTCTCGCTTTGCCGATTCCCCCTGTTTACCACGGATAAACCCACGTAGATTAAAAACGTACACATGGCTAAAATCTTGAGTTAAACATTTCCGCAACCCATCCGCAGCGTTTCCATCCATAAACGAGCCATTGGTAATGAAGCTGACGATTCCGCTTTCACCGATTCGATCAGAAGCCAAACGAATGGCCCTAACATAAGAATCATATAATTTTTTCAAAAGTTTTGATGAAGATTGAGCAGCATACGTACTCCGAATTCTCTCATCTAGTTTTGGGTAACTAACGTTCTGATTGTTGTCATTGGCACTTTTCTGCCCCGCAGAATACGGCGGATTTCCAATAACTACATTAATCCTTGCCTGTTTCTGACGCTCTGCACGTTCGGAATTCTCTTGTAGATACTCCCCA
>JABEBX010024297.1_pt1 | contig 34827 bp, 34 predicted proteins | sample 7245971 | NCBI WGS metagenome assembly JABEBX01 (sample SAMN14506365, study PRJNA622280) | hot springs metagenome | biome: hot spring [ENVO:00000051]|acidic hot spring [ENVO:00002120]; feature: spring [ENVO:00000027]|sediment [ENVO:00002007]; material: sediment environment [ENVO:01001048]... | reverse complement strand
TTTGTATATGCAGCAGTTAAAATAAACTTAATAAGCGAATAAAAATATGGAGGTAATGTCAAATAAACTGGCTAATGAAAAGAGTCCGTATCTTCTTGAATATGCAGATGATCCGGTTGACTGGTATCCGTGGGGCGAAGAGGCATTCGAAACCGCGAAGAAAGAGGATAAACCAATATTTCTCAATATAGGATACTCCACGTGCCACTGGTGTCATGTTATGCACAGGGAATCGTTTCTGGATCCTGAGGTTGCCGATGCACTGAACAGGACGTTCGTCTGCATAAAGGTTGACAGGGAGCAGAGGCCGGACATTGACAGCGTATACATGAAGGCTGCACAGGCAATAAGCGGTACTGGCGGGTGGCCGCTGAACATAATAATGACGCCGGACAAAAAACCGGTGTTCGCATTCACATACATGCCAAGAAAAAGCGAAAACGGACAGTTAGGCTTGATAAATCTGGCTCACGACGTGAATGAAATATGGAAAAATGGAAGGGAACAGTTTGAAAAGCAGGCAAGGGCCGTTATTGATGCAATTGAAGAGACCGAGATACATGGCAAAACGGATATGAAGGCCGATGATCTTATCGAAAGGGCCTATGATAAGATATCGAATCTGTTTGACATGGAGAACGGAGGTATTTCCGGATCGCAGAAGTTCCCGAACTCCGGCGTCCTTAACCTTGCAATTCAGCATTATATGAAATATCATGATGATCTTTCTCTTTCGTTCCTGGAGAGGACACTTTCATTCATGGCCACCAGGGGGCTGAACGATCACGTTAATGGCGGATTCTTCAGGTATGCAACGGATTCCATGTGGATCATACCCCACTTTGAAAAAATGCTCTACACACAGGCCGAACTTATGCAGGCATATTCCGAAGCTTATATGATAACCGGAAAATCGACATACAGGAAAATCATAGCAGATACGTTTGCCTTTCTCGAAAATAACCTTGCTTCACCCGAAGGATCGTACTATACCGCAATGGATGCCGATGTTGATGGCGAGGAGGGAAAGTATTATAAATGGAAAGCACAGGAATTAAAGAATATTCTCGGTTCCGGATACGAAAGATTCGCAGACATTTTCAATATAAAGGACAGCGGAAATTTCGCCGACTGGAGGGGGAACATAACGGGAAAAAATCTTCTATATATGAATGAGGATATAGAAAAATACGCATCTGAAAAGAAACTGGATCCGGCGGCGCTTGAAAAGGAAATTGAAGGCGATCTCGGGAAGATGAGAATGGCAAGGGAAAAAGACAAAAAACCTGAAGTTGACAGAAAGATTCTAACCGATCTCAACGGGATGGCAGTTTCAGCGCTGGTCATGGCTTACAGGGCAACCGGCGAAGTTAGGTACCTGAACAGGGCGGTTTCAATATTAACTTTTATTGAAAAATACATGCTTGGAGATGAACTGAAGCACTCCTATTTCGAGGGAGATGCCTCAATCGGTGGTTTTTTATCAGACTATGCCTGCACGATAGGCGCGGCAACGGATCTGTATGAAGTTACCATGAAGAATGAATATCTTGATCTGGCAAAGAGGCTGATCGCAGATTCGTTAAAATTCATTGATGAAAAAAAATCATTTATATTCAGCCTTGAAAATACCCTGATAAGGGAAAGGAATGAAATGGATTCTGAAATACCATCAGCATACGCAGTTCAGGCCATTAATTTCAGCAGGCTTTCCATGATCTTAGAAAAACCTGAATATCGTGGCATATCAGCTGCCGCTTTATCCTTCATATCGGACAGTATGCTGAATTTTCCGGTGGCATTTCCATCGTCAATCGTTGCTGAGATATATCTTGCGAATGGATTCCTGATGACGCTGTACAATCCTGATAATGTCAAAAAAATTTTCAGAAAAGCCTTTTACGGAAATGTCGTGTGGCTCTACCATGAAGATGATAAGCTGAATAAAAAATATGCGGCCACAGTGTGCACCTATGATTCCTGCCTTCCGCCCTTCGGGGAACTGGATGATGCAATCAGATCAGTAAATGGATCGGAAAATCTACTGCGTTAAAGAAAATACCGGAAATTATTCTTCACTGTGCCCCGTTTTAATGGGCATTTCTGCTTATTTTTATACTTTTAATGCCATTTACTATGCTGCTCAAATCGCGGAATATGTCGTTGCTCTGCTCAGCGATGCTTCCCGTCACTATTATGTCAGCTCCTGCCATTGCGATCTTTGTTGCACTGTCGCTGTTCCTTATTCCACCTCCGACAATAAGGGGTATTTTTACTTTCGATTTCACGTATGAGATGGTGCTTTCGCTAACATACGTTGAAGAACCGCTGCCAGATTCAAAGTAGACGAGAGGAAAGCCAAAAAGCTTTGCAGCAGCTGCATATGACAGGGCTCTTTCACCATCTTCCCTATCGATCAGATCTGCGTTTCCAACCTTTCCAGCGGTCATTCCCGGAGAAAAAATGATATAGGCCATCGGTATGGTTTCCATGCCTGTTTCAAGCAGAAATTTTGCGGCACTGACCTGGTGCCCAACAATGTATTCAGGATTCCTTGAATTGAGAAGCGTCATATAGAATATTGCGTCCGCGGATCTGGATATCATCTTCGCTGATCCGGGAAATATTATGATCTTCCTGCTCGTCCTTTCCCTTATCCTCTTTACTGTTCGATCCATCATGCCTGAATCTATGCCGGTTGATCCACCGACCATTATATAGTCCGTACCTGCCCTTTCAGCTTCATACGCAATCTCCGCGCATCTATCAGGATGCCTGGAATCCGGATCGATGAGGGTCATATGCAGCTTTTCGTTCTGCAATTTTTCAGTTATTTCTTCAAGTATCTTCATTTAAATGCACCAGCAAGAAAAGAGACCATCCCGATTATCATGGCATACTTCGAAACCTGCTGCCCTTTTCGAGCATTTCTTACGGAGAGTATGCCGGATAATATAAAAACTATGTCAGCTACTATCACCAGTATGAAATAGTACAGCGAAAGGATTCCGAGGAAATACGGGATGAATGAGCATATGACAAGAATAGCTATGAAAGCATCTGACAGCCTGAGGGAATTCTTGATCCCGTGAACCTTTGGAAACGTCATGCGATCCTTATCGCCCTCAACATCCTGGACATCCTTTATGATCTCACGGGACATGTTTGAGAAGAATGCCAGTATGAAAAGGAAGATCATCCTGAAGTATGAATTTACGGCCACCCCTCCAAAGATAAATATTTCGCCGATGAGAAGGCTTATGACGAAATTCCCGGAAAGCCCCTTCCTTTTCAGTGAAATTTCGTATGCTACAAGAAGGAAAATTGCGACCATCACAACAGATATAGCTATGTATGATATCATAAAGGATACCGCAGCGGCTATTGCAAAAAGCAATACTGCATATACCTTTGCAGTCCCGGCCGCTATTTTCCCCGTTACAAGAGGCCGGTTTGGATGGTTCAGCTTGTCAACATCTATGTCAACTATGTCGTTGACAATGTTTCCCCCCGATGTTACAAGAAATACCGATATGGCAGCAAGAGTAACTGCAAGAAGATGGAGGCGCATTGCGTAGCCTATGGCTATGAAAGCGGATATATAGGTCGATAGGAAGCCCATGACGCCGTTTATGGGCCTTATGATTGAAAAGCCAGACATCTGGCAAATGAACCTTAATCATTATATTATTTTTTTCATTAAAACCAGATCAATACGATGAACTCGAAGAGAATTACAGGAATCATGGCAGAATGGCCATGAACAATTTCCGTATCTGGACGATTGACCTTTCCCGCATTTCTGTTCATTCCTTGCACTGTCTTTTGGAGAATTTGCTTCACATCTTTACGGAAGGGCCCATATAATCCCGTACCTTCATACTGTTCACGTTTCGTAACGGCCCTCAGGGAAGATTCTTAAGGCCTTATGCATTTTTTCATTTTATTTTCCGATCCTCGATCAAAATCCCGAAGATACGGATCAACGTGCCCGCCGTTATTCTAAGAATGGATCGAACATGTCATGAAGGTGTGATCGGTTTCTTTTCTTCGGGCTGATTTCCATCTCTCCCGTAGCCGGAAACAAGTGAGAGGAAATCCCTGTAGGGGATATCAGTTTTTATTCCCGTCCATGAAAAATTTGTCCTTCCAGCCGTGAAGCCCAGGCCCTTTATCCTTTCGATTATGTAATTTATGGGCGGAATGCTCATGGAAAGCGATGAGGAGACATACGTCAGATCATAAAAGAGCAGGCGGTTGTCGTTCAGCATTCTGCTGAACATATCGGCATATTTTTCTGACCGGGCCAGATCATTCACTATCCCCGGATCGTTGAGCTGTCCCACCCATACCGGGCCCTCCTCCATCGTTCCGTATGATTCGTCGATTATATCGCTTTTTCGCACCATCGATACGTTTTCAAGATTGCTGTCCGCCCTTCCGGTGCCGCTGCTTATCCTGAAGAATATCCTGTAATAATGCCCGTGCCATATCGACAGAACCGGGAAAGCGGCACGATCAAGGGCCGCCGCCCTCCTGGCAACATAGGCGCATAGAAGCCTTACACCCATCTCGTGCCTGTATACATCGTTCCTTATATTCGCTTCATACCTGCGCCTTGTCTTTTCAGACGTTGATCCCGTCAGGGACGAAAGATCGGTTGCAGTTATGCCTATATATCCATTCCTCCTGACCTTCAGAAGCGCCGGATCCAGAAAAGGGACGACCGAGCCATAGGGATCGATATCTATAAAGTCGTAGAGTCCTGACGAAGCGGCGCAGAAAAAATCCGTGTTCAGTATCCTTATGTCCGTGCCGTTCATTTTCGAATTTGCGACTATCGATTCGTAGGAACGCCTGTCATTTTCGGATATAGTAACTTCAGAAGATGTTTCCAGGGCAATTCTTATGCCGCGTATGCCTGATCCTCCAAAACCATCCAGGAATCTCCTTATGCCCGCATAACGGACGAACATCACCGTTATATCCCTGTTCAGAACCTGGTCGCTGTTGTAAAAAACCGCCCGTTTCTTTCCGGGGCCATGAAAAACTTCCGGGACCTCTATGGTTGCAGATCCTTCCTCGATCCTCATTCCTCACCCTTGAGAACACGCATGACCTTGAAAGGGAGTATATTCTTGTTTATCGGGGTTATGTCGAATACCCTGACACCTTCAAGGCTCTTTATCTCCTGAAGCACGGGATTCCTTGATCTCTTGTGAAGCGTTACGATGAGGGGCTTTCCGCATTTAAGCGCCTCCTCTATCCCGGAATGGACGCTCTTTGTTGTATTCTCAAGCTTTCCCACTTCATCTATGATTATGACATCTGAGCTTTCCACGGCTTTCTGCAGGCTGGAGATCAAAATTTCCTCCAGAAGCCGTGTGTCAACGCCAAGCTTATCTATTTTCACCCTTGAAACAAAGGATTCGTCACAGAATTGCGCCTTTTTCCTGGTGCTTATGTCTTCTATCACGTATCCGGTTATCTTTCCATTTTTTGAAACCTTTGATATCAGTACGCCCTGAACATTCATACCGTCTTTCTGGAGCATATCGATGATCTTCTGCAGCGCTTCGGACTTTATAGATCCAACCGGGCCCGTTATCCCTATTTTTATGGCCAAGTCTATCACTCATCAAGGTACATGAGGGGGTAGTCCATTTCTTCGACATATTTCAGGTGTGCTGAAACTTCCGAATCCTCATATTTCACCTTTATGGACACATCGAGCATTTCTCCGGACAGTGTGAGGTACTTGTAAACACCTGGCCTTTTATTGTTGGCATAAATGTTTATCCTTACGCTTGCATCCGTAACGAATGGCTGTACCATTATGCTTTCCTTTATGGCATTTTCCAGTGAAGCAACACTTGTCTGGTTTAACGGAATTCCCACATACTGGTGATAAACTGTACCTAGCTTTATGCCTGCTTCGAAAATCGCACGTTCCCTTGATGTACACTTAAAATATTGGACTGCTGGATCTTTCATTTTACATGTAATCGCACATTTATAAATAAATAATTCCAATCACTGACTGCATATTTAAAGTTAAGCGATGCGCTTTTCAAGGAGGCTTTTCACCCTTATGAAGAGCGGATCTATTGATATTTCCTTCTTTTCCCCGCATTTTAGAAGGTCAGCGACGAATGCATCCGGATTCTTCCTGTATTCAAGTATCTTATTTATGCTCTCTTCAACAAATTTTATCTCATTCTTGCTTATTTCCACAACCTTGAACTGCGGGTTGCCCATGTTTATGTTACCTGAAAGGTTCACATAAGCCAGCGCTGTTTTTACCCTTTTCTGATCGATTCCATTCTGCATAGAGTACAGGAATTTGTAGAAATAGAGCTGTTTGTAATGCCTTGGCATTCCGTTTTCCTTCCTGTCAGTCTTTAAATCCACTATTATTTCAGAATCCCCGTTTGTAAATATCTCATCTGCCCTGCCGTACAGATACAGTGGGATATCCATATTTAACGCCTTCCTGAACGGAATTCTCATTTCGTACTCGGTGAAATGCGGCATTGCAGAATATTTCTCAAGCATATACCTTTCGATATTCAGGACATTGTCAAAAATCGGCCTGTCTTCATCCGGTATTGAAGCAGTTTCAAGCCGTCCGGTGAAATGCAATTCTGCAAACCTGTGTATTCTGCTTCCCCTGGAAAGGGCAAAAGTTCTCGGGTTGATGCCGAGGACATTTTTTTTCAGGAACTCGAAGGGATTTTCAATGCTATCCATCAGGGTAAATGATACGGCGCTTATTGATCTGATCTTCCTGGCTATTGCATCGTAAAGCCATTCATCATCCTCGAATATCTTTTCTGCATCCTTAAGCCTGTGATTTACAAAAGCGATGTATGATTCGAAATATCTGTTGTATTCATCCGGAATGCCTGTCCCAATGATTCTTGCATGCGATTCTGACATAGAATTCTCGTACTTTTCAGGTTTGTCTGTTACTATGTAAAGGTAATTCCTTGGCCTTGTCATCGCAACAAAATCCACCCTGACGCTTTCATCCCTGAGCTCGTCCCTGACATCTATCCCCTTTACTGCGCTTATTATTGAATAGGAAACCGCATCAATGAAACCCATTTTCTGCCCGTTTCTGGGAAAATAAATCACGGCGTCAAACTCGAGGCCCTTTGCCTTATGGACAGTCGTTAACGTGATCTTTGATCCCCTGTCCACCTCATCCATTGTTTCTTCACATATGCGGAGATAGCTGAAGAAGTCCTCCCTGGAGAAGACTTTATAATAATCGAAGTATTCGGTTATGTTCTTTAATACTGCATTGGCTGCCATGAAATAATCCTTCCCGAGCATCACGGAAACTGGCAGTATCTTTTCCCTGAACACCTTTTCCAGGCTTGTTATGCTCACCATGTCATTGATATCCTGCCTGAATTTTTTCAGGAGATCAAATGATCCGAGCGATGAGTTGCTTGTCTCCATGCTTTCGGATATTTCAAAAGCTTCCCTCAGTGAATAGCCGGAAAATGGGGTGTAAAGTGCTGCCCTTATCGTATCAGGGTCATCGTAAAAATACATTCTGAGAAATGCCAGCACCTCATCTTTAGCGCGGTTGTTTCCGCTTGATATTGCAGTTGAATTATATTTTACACCATTTTTATTGAGGATTTCTGAAATTTTTATAAGCTGGTCGTTTGTCCTCGTGATTATACCTACAGAACCTGCATCTTCCGGAACATTTTTGAGTATCGGGAGGATATCACCCGTTTCGCCTTCATATATCCCTACAGGAACACCCTCCTCCTTTTCGCTTTTAAGATCCCGGATCTCATTTTCGTATTCCTGGGGGTTTGAAATACTGGATTTGAAGAAAATTTTTGCATATTCAACTATGTGGCGTGTGCTTCTTCTGTCCACGCCCAGGTACCGTTTCTCTACATTCCATGATCCGGTAAGCCTTTCAAAATTGTCAAACCCGCCACCCTGAAACCCGAAAATAGCCTGCTTCCTATCGCCGACCGCAAAGATGTTATCGGACGCATTCAACGCAATCCTTGCCTCCAGATCGCTGACATCCTGCAATTCGTCTATGAGCATGTACTGAAATTTTTTTCCGTCATAAAGGGAAAAGAAACTGGACAGCATATCGTTGTAATCGATGGTTTTCGTTTTTTCCTTCTCGCTTTCATATGACTTGAAAATATCTATAAAATACCAGTAAAATTTTATAATCTCCTCTTCGCTTATGTTCTTTATATCAGATTCCCTGTAAATACGCCTTAGTTCGTCGATTATTCCGGGGTTGTAAAGATCTGATACCCTGATTCCATAACTTTTGAGGTACCTTATCGCATTTTCAATCTTCGGCACCATTTCATCTGCAATGTAAGAAAATTCATAATTGAAGACCTTTTTTATCATGATCTCGTCGAGGATGACCTTTCTCAGGAAGTTGTTGGATGTCAATCCGTAATTTGCAGTTTTCTTAAGGATCGAATAGGCATAGCTGTGGAATGTCCTGACGTTTATCCTGTTCTGGTCTATCCTGATATTACCCTGATCCGCATTCTTTATTATGCTTTCCCTCAGGTGATCGACAGCCTTGTTGGTATAGGTTATGCACATAATACTGTCCTGGCTTATGCCATCGCTTACAAGTTTTATGTAAAATTTTGAAAGTTCCGTAGTCTTGCCCGTTCCAGGCCCTGCCACTATCAATGTTGCTCCTGACATTTAAACCATTTACCGTACCTGTATAGTATGCAAATAACCTTAAAACATCTTTCATTCTTAACCGGATGTTAGCGAAAGAAATGAAGCACAACAGATCGATTTCCTTAATCCTGGAAACATGTTAGAAAAATATTAATTACATGTTCATCCATAGGAATGTATGATCGAGAATGATTTTCAGCTTCTGAAGTGGCTTGATACGTACAGGAAAACCTGCAGGTATAACCTTTCGAACAGCGGCATGCCGGAACCTGACCTCAAGGATTCTGGCATAGATGTTTCATATGACCATTTTCTCTCGTATAATGGTGATATCGAGTACGATCTTAAGCGCACGCTTGCAAAAATGTATGGTTGTGAACCGGAAAACATCCTCCTCACAATTGGAGGATCAGAAGCAATATTCATAGCCAGTGCCTTCCTGTCGAGGAAATCGCGAAAAGTGATCGTTCCTCTCCCGGAGTATGAGCCAATGTTCCTTTCTCCTGAATTTCTAGGCCTGGAAACGCATAAAGGAGAATATTCCTCGCTGAAGGGAATGATCGATGCCGATTCGTCTGTGGCCTTTACGTCCCCGAATAATCCTACAGGAATGATATCTGACGGTGAAGAAATTGTCTCTTCTTCAAAGGCCGCCCGTTACATTTATGTGGATGAAACATTCAGAAACTTCTCTTTTTCTGGCCATATTGAAACACGGTTTGATGGGACTGACAGGCTGATAGTTTCAAACACTATGACAAAATTCTATGGTTTAAGCCTTCTGCGGACGGGATGGATAATTGCTTCTGAAAAGAATATCGAAACCATGAAAGGAATTAAGAACCTGACAAGCATAGTGAATCCCAGGTATTCACTGTGGATTTCCGACCAGGTCCTGAGGAAGCACGACGTTTTTACGGAAAGGGCCAGGAAAATCGTTTCCATGAATAGAAAAATAGCCCTCGAATACCTTGAAGGCATTATGAACGCTTCATGGAATGACCCGCAGGCCGCGCCCTTCGGGATCCTTGAATACAGGAAGAACATGGATTCCGTGTCATTTTCAAGGATAGCTGCTGAAAGGTATGGCATCCTTGTTGGCCCGGGATCGTTCTTCGGAAAGGATAAATCTTTCAGGGTATGCCTGACCTCCGGGAATGATTCCCTTGTAGATGCGCTGGAAAAACTGTCTGAATTTTTGAGGGACGAACTTTGATGATTGCAGGTAAATCATCTCCTATTTTTGTTAATATACGTCTTTACAGAATAACGTTTCCATGGAAAGTAATAAAATTACTTCACGTTACTATACCGTATGTTTAAATCGATGAAGTCCGCCTTTTCATTCTTTACGATCATTCCACTGGGGCGATCCGATTTTACCGGGGGAATGATAGCGTATATTCCCCTTGTTGGCATCGCTGGAGGCGGGATATCCGCATTGATCTATTTCTTTGTATTTCCCCTTTCAAGGTATGTTGCATCGATTCTGGCGATATTATCAATTCCCCTTTTCAACGGCCTGAACCATGTAGATGGAGTCATTGATACCGGCGACGCCCTCATGGTCAGGGACCCTGAGAGAAGGAAGGAGGTTATCAAGGATCATAATACCGGATCCGGCGGGTTATTTGCCTTCTTCCTTTTTTATTCGGTTCCGGTAATAACTCTATTCTCATTTTCAAGATTCACCGGGGCAGCCGTAATCTTTATAGCTGAGATCACGGCAAAATCGGCCATGATGATCTCACTGTACAATTCAAGACCTTTTTCGGATGGCCTCGGGAAAATTTTCATAGAATTTTTTAAGAGGAGGAAGATAGCCTACACGATGGAAGCTGTTTTAATACCGTTTCTCCTGTCCTGGATATTTTCTGTCTTCATGTTCCTGCCGCTGTTTTTTGCTTTCACCGCTGATATCATAGCTAAGAGAAAGTTATCCGGCATATTCAATGGCATAAATGGTGATGTGATCGGCTTCATAGGGGAATTTTCAAGGATGGCCTTCATACTTGCGGCATTCTTTGTGTTCTATTATATAAGAGTATCAACATATGACATTTTTTCGAATATATCATCATTGTTTGTATCGATCGGTATCGTCCTGTTTTCCCTTATGAAATAGGGAAATTCTCTTTCAAAATCCTTTATGTCCTCTGAATTGCCCGCGACCACTGCGCAGTGATCCGTTTCCGGACTTATGCCTGTTCTTGATATCGCAACTGATATCTGGTCTGTGAAGCCGAGATAAAGCAGAAGGAGTATTCCCGGTTCCCTGACCCTGCTGCTGGATCTCTTGCGATCTGCCCTCAACATGGCAGATTCTATTTCTATTTCTGAATATACATTCTTTGTATCTATAACCTGAAAAAAATTTTGCGTTGAATTTATAAAATTTATTATGCCCTTAATGTCAGGAGGATTTAAGATCTTAAAATATTCGATCTTATACCGCATTTTTTCCTGCCCTTGCATTGGAACTTCTCTGTGAGGGGGCGATGACTTTTGCGCTGTTTAACATGTTCGTGATCTTTGAGAAGAGCTTCTCCTTTTCCGGAGAGCTGACCAGTGCAGAATTCAGGACATCTTCAATCGTCCTTGCCGATATTATCTGGATCTTATTTATGTGCTCTGCGTCCAGTATTATGTCGTTCATGTTGAGCTCCGGGACTATGACCTTTGACATTCCAGCTTCTATGGCCGCTTCCACCTTGGCAGTTACACCACCGACAGGCAGGACATCTCCCCTGACGCTGAGTGATCCGGTCATTGCCACCGACTGATCAACAGGTACATTTTCTATTGCTGAGATAACGGCTGTGGCTATGGAAACGCTTGCAGAGTCTCCCTCAACCCCGTCATACGTCCCTACAAACTGTATATGTATGTCTATATTTGCTATATCCTTTCCAGTTATCTTCTTAAAGACTGCTGAAACGTTAAGGACAGCTTCCTTTGCTATATCGCCTAATTTTCCTGTGGCAATCACATTGCCCTCACCGTTGTGTTCAGCGGGAGTTATTTCGGCCACTATGGGAAGGACTATTCCCGTGTATTCGGCCATTCCGGTATCGGCTCCAACCACAGCAAGTCCGTTTACCATTCCGACCTGGCTTCCTTCTGTCCTGAATGTTTTGTATATTTTCTTTATTTCTATGGATTTATCCGCTATCTGTTGTTCAAGAGGCTTGCTCAGTGATTTTGCTGCCGATACCTCGCTTGCCGAAACCACATTTTTTTTCTCAGAAACCGCAATATCCCCTGCAACCCTTACAAGGCCGCCGAGCTCCCTCAGCCTGAGAGTGAGCTTGTTGCGCCTTCCTGCCCTCTTTTGGGCCTCCTTTATAATTTCTATAACTGCTGACTTGTCGAAATGAGGTATCTTTTTGTCCTTGTCGACCTCCTGCGCAATAAACTGAACGAGCTTTTTCCTGTTTTCGTCATTGTCGTTCATGTAGTTGTTCACTATCACTTCATATCCGTATCCCCGTATCCTTGATCTAAGTGCAGGATGCATGTTTCTTATCGCATCGTAGTTTCCAGCCGCTACAAGGACAAAATCGCATGGAACGGGCTCGGTCTGAACCATAGCACCCGCACTCCTTTCGCTCTGTCCCGAAATGGAGAACTTCTTTTCCTGCAGGGCTGTCAGGAGAGCCTGCTGATCCTCAAGGCGAAGAAGGTTTATTTCATCGATGAAGAGCACACCTTTGTTCGCCTTATGGATATTCCCTGCCTCAACACGTTCATGAGCTGGAGTCTCCAGCCCGCCTGACTGGAAAGGATCATGTCTGACATCACCCAGAAGCGCACCGGAATGCGTTCCCGTAGAATCCACAAACGGAGGCTTGTCGTTTGGATTATGCGTTACGAGAAGCTTCGGCACCATTGCTTTTTCGTTCCTCATGACCGGATTGAACGCCATAGCCATGTAGAGGAACGCCGCGGCCATTATAGCGAAAAATATTAACGTAATTGACTTGAGAACAATTGCTGCTATTATGCCGAGCAACACGACCGAGAATATTATGAACATTATGCTTCTTGAACGATCTTTCTTTTCCCTTTCAGCCTTCAGCTGGTACTGCCTGACGATCTCCTTACCCTTTCCTGCAGGTACGGTTTTTATTTTAGGCTTATTCGAATCTTCTGGATTTGGAAAAACAAGAATATCTTCTAATTCATTCTTTGGAAGGAAGTCCACCATTGATTGTGCGAGCATTGATTTACCGGTTCCCGGATCACCTATCAGTATGACGTGCCTTCTCTGAAGCGCGGCTTTTTTTACTATATCCCCTGCTTCATCCTGACCAACAACCTGATCAAAAAGCAATTTGGGAACGTGAATATCCTTCGTTGTTTCGATATCCAACTTGTTTACCCATTCCTCAACGCTTTCGTTATTTTCTTCCACGACATCATAATTAAAATTTAATAAATAAGCCTTTCCTAATTTTTAATCACTAAAATGACGGATATTTTTTAAAATAAGAATAAAAAATTTATGATTATATATGAATAAATATTTTATGTATGTACTGCGAATAACCCCTATTTCTCGATTGATAATAAAAATAACAATAATATTATATTTCAATTTTTAATAAAAACTGTAATTCAAAATAGGAAATAAAGTAGTCAAATTCAACCAATTTCAACGGTAAAAACTTTTTTATCGCTGAACATGGCTTTTATGTTTCTTGCTTCTTCCAATATCTCAGGATTGACCTTGAAATACTTGAATCCATTTTTGGATTGCTCCACTATTATTAGACCGAGGCCTATAAGAGATTCTTCTCCTGTGTACCTTACACCTAAGCCCTCAAGACACCCCTTGACGTTGGATGGATCTGATTTCACCGCCCTGGAGATTTCTGAAAGGTATGATCTGTAAGGGTATATTGAAAGGAGGTAGAAAAGAACCTTTCTTCTCAATTCGCTTCTGTTCAATGATCTGAGTATGTTTCCATCAATCATCGGTTCCATGATGAAGTATGATATGATCAGTATTTAAATTTTTTTGGTATGTGCTTCCATACATCCTGCAAACTTTATTGAAACATACCGCCCGTCCTTTAGGATGGGTTTTTCCTGCTTAATTGGCCGATATGTGATTGCCCTCTTTCCAGAACAGTACCGAAGTAGCGATCTCCAGAGGCATGGATTCTGGAGTGTAAAATAAGGGAATATCCTGAATGCTAAAAGAAATATTCATAATGGTACTGTAATATGATCAATGCAAAACCCTAGATATCAATTCCGCCATATACGATTATGGAAAAGAAGGGAACTTCCTTATTGCCCCTGCATTACGGCCACCCTCCGGAATATCTATATAAGCGGATGGTAACGCTCGGGGGATTGATATCAGATTTGATCATCGAAAATTACGGTCTGAATGAACTTATAAAGAGATTCAGCGATCCGTTCTGGTTCCATTCCCTTTCCCTGGCGATAGGTTTTGACTGGAACTCCAGTGGAACAACGGTTTCCACACTCTCCGCAATCAAGGATTACTACACGATGAAGAACGGCGAGATCCGCGTGGCCGGGGGAAAGGGTAAAAAGATGGGCAGTTTCAGGACTGATATGGATGCTGCCATAGCTGATGGTTTTATCAATGAAAATAAGGCAGGAGAAATAAGAAATAACGCAAAAAAGATTGGAAAAATTGACAATAACCTTCTTCTTGACGGCTTCGATCTGTATCTTCAGTTCGTGGTATTTGATTCAAATGGAAATTACGCCCTTGTCCAGCAGGGAATGAATACCGTGGCAAAAATGGCAAGGCGTTATCACTGGGCCTCTGGTTTTTCGGATCCTCTTAATGACCTTAACAGGGATGTTTCCTCCAATTACATAAACGATCATGTGCGTGACGTATCGGCAAGAGAAAGTTCCGGCCACAGGAATGCCATGATTGATGCCCTGGACGAAAATCCGGAAAAGTACAGGTACATCAGCAACCAGAGGACACTTGACAACTATAATTTGCCGGAACTCAGGCTTGATTTTAGGCCAAACTGGAAGGCACTCAGGGCCCTGTATGAGAATGACGTGAAAAAATTTGATGATATCTACATGTCGAAAGGCATAGGAAAAAGCGCAATAACGGCCCTGTCATACATAGCAGAAATCATTTATGGGAAAAAGCCTTCATTTGTTGATCCTGTAAAATATTCCTTCACCGTTGGTGGAAAAGATGGCATACCGTATCCCGTAAACGTAAGTGACTATGACAGTGTTATTGACTTCTATAAATATATACTGCATTCACTGCCTGTCAGGCCCAATGAGGAGGAGAGGCTGATGGTATGGTTAAGGAGATATGAGGATGCAAGAAATAAATTAAAGTAAGTACTATTTACGAAATATTTAAATTTAGAAAAAAAATACACCGGTATGGCAGAATACAATTGCAATATATGCAGGAAAACCATCAGAACCGGAGAGAAGTTCACGTTCACAAGGAATGGCGCTGTTCACCTTGACTGTTTTGTTGCAGAGAAAAGAACGAAAGTACCGGAAGAGAAAGCTGAAGAGCTCAGGATACTCTCGCTCATCCTTGATTCTCACCTTCAGAGCCTTGTTAACGTGCTCTCTATTGAGGCAAAAGATGAAAAAATAAAGGACATAAAGAATGAAAATGTAAAAAACATCGAAAAGATAGCTGGTGAATTGACAAAAAAGATCAACGATCTGTGATGATTTCTACTTTTTTCCCTTTTTAAATTCTGTATATCCGCATTTTCCGCATGTGTATCTGTCAGCGTGTTCAGCCAGGAATACACCCGGCCCGCATCTGGGGCAAAATCTTCTCTTTCTAACAACTTTGTTCTCTGTCAATTCATAAAGTTCTCTTTTTTCCATAGTAATTCATCACCTTATTTCGTTTCCTTCTGCTTGAGGCCGTTTCTTATCAGTTCATAATCAGGTTCATAAAGCATCGCACTTGGCTTGTCGTAGTATATCTTTGAATATCCTATGATTTCGTGCTTTCCTGTTTCCTGATAATTCCTGTCTATTATGACAAGTTCCTTGTTTGCGCCCTCATGCTTTGATATAATTTCTTTAATCCGTTCCCTTGATGGAGTTTTCTCGTTCTCAAATTTAAGCGTATACTTTATCTCTCTTCTTTTCAAAATCGGATTGTCTCTCTTTTCGTCTATTATCAGATCAGTCATATATTCACCTACTCATTCACTACAGGCATATTTTCGAGCATTTTTTCTGCATTTTTTTTAAGATCGTTATCCACGATTAGCATAGCAATTCCGACATTTGGAATGCCATAGACTATGACCGTATTGCATATCGAATAATAAATTATCGGAACTACAGCAAGATCCTCCTCGCCATCAACTTCAATCCTTGTTCGTGCACCCTTTGAAATCGCATTTTTTACTGCAATCATCAAATCCACGGATATAGTCCCGGGTTCGTTCCTGATCTCAATGGACCCTTCCTCATGGGAATATATCTTTTCACCACGTTTCGTCTTTAGATCGACAACCTCAAGAAAGGGGACGATGCCTGCATTTCTAAGATTTGATGTTGTTACGTCTCCGACGCTTATTATCCTGTGGTCCCGGGATAATTTCCCAATTTCTTCTATGCTGGTCAGTCTGCCATTATTATTCTGTATTTCCTTTTTGATTGCATCGGTAACTATTAATCTACTGCCTGACTTTAATTGCATAGTTACCTGCTTCTGAAATCCCTGCCCTTTTAGCAATTATTGAAAATTCAGGCTCAGAGATTATAAGGAAACCAAACCATTCGGTTGTTGTTTTCTCGTTCCCATGCACCGGGCATGTTTTTTCGGTTGTTATTCTCTTGCATTTTTTGCAGGCTCTGTATACCATCTTCATATTATCACTTCTCTATTGCCTTGACAAGCCATTCAAGCTTGCCAAGCCCCATTTGCTTCATTGTGAAACCGATCTTTATGTCCTCAATTGAAGAGGAAGCCAGATTCATAGCTACTATCTTTACTCTGACCTTGTCGCCCACTTTTAGTTCTCTCTTTGTTTCCTTACCTACAAGTTTTTTGTTTTCTAGGTCAATGTCGATACGGTCATCCATTATCTGGCTTATATGCAGGAGCCCTTCAAACGAACTAAATCTCACAAAGGCACCGAATTTCTGGATAGAAACAACCTCCCCGTCAACAATTTCCTGCATTTCTGGATAATACGCAAGAGCGCTGTATGAAACTTCCTGATAAACACCGCCGTCTCCGTGGACTATCGTTCCGTCCCCGATTATTCTGGTATCAATTATTGAAACTATCAGGTATTTGCCTTCATTAATGCCGGTTCTTTCATTTACGTCATCCACCAGCTTTCCTTCGAGGGATTTCCTTGTTACCCTTCTTACCACTTCACTATAATCCTCTGCCAGCATATCAGGCGGTATTCTGGCTATATATTTATCTTCAACCATCATATACACATTAATCCCTCACATAAACCAACCAGCACATATAATCCATAACATTTTTATAAACTGGCATCAATACACCAAAGCATAAAGGTAATTACAATGAATTTAATTAATTTTGCCATAGTGGGTATTGTCAGTTTTTAATTAATTTTTAGAATGAAGATCTTTTGATATACAGAGATAAGAACTCGGAATTTACTCTTTTTATCCAGAGTTTTCGCGATTTGCTAAAAATTATGACACTGGCGACATATCCTGCATATAGATGGAAATTTTACACGCCGCTTTAAAGATAAAAGAATATAGATCAGCAGATTGGTTTCCATTGAGAAAAAAGAAATAGCGTTTGACTTTTAAAGGGCAACAAAAAAATAGATTCAGATTTCAGTAAAAGGGATCCGAAAATCTCTCAACGGATACATTATTATTTACAAAAATATGTTTTTGGGAAAAAAGAATCGAAAAAAGTTAAAGTAAACTTTGAATGGAAATGATCGGTTCTTTAGATTCCGATTCTGTTTAAATTCTCATATCATCCTGAATTTATCTTATCTCATTTTTAGAAATGCATGATCGTGGGATTCCTTATGCCTCACTTTTCTGCCTTAGCGTTATATTTCTATAACATTTTCAGGATGCTCCCTGTTGAGAATCAGTGAAACCATGAATGTTTTGTCTCTTCCACTCCAAAAAGCTCTTTCACAAGTTCTTTCTGCTTGCTGCTCAGATGCTTTGGAACTTCTACCACTATCCTTACCAGAAGATCGCCCGATCCCCTGGAATTCAGGTGTGACATACCTGCGCCCTTTATTCTGAGAACTTCTCCCGGCTGTGTCCCCTCAGGAACCTTCAGTGTAAATTTCTCACGAAAGAGATCCAACTCCATATCGGTGCCAAGCGCAGCTTCTCCAAAATTGATTGTCCTGGAAATTATAAGGTCATCCCCATGTCTTTCAATGCCTGATTCCGGCTTTATTCTCACAACTATAAAAAGATCCCCTGTTCTTCCGGAATATGACTGCCCCTTTCCGGAAACCCTAAGCCTGAGATTATCCACGGCGCCCCTGGGAACTGATATTGAGATATCCTCATTTTTAACAACTGTTCCTGTGCCATTACACGTAGGGCATTTCTCTACCGGTATTTTTCCCTTTCCACCGCATGTTCTGCATGTCGTAACGGTAACCATCCTGAAGAAGCCCTGGCCCCTTACAACTCTTTCCTGGCCTGTGCCATTACACGTAGGGCATACCTTCATCTTTCCATTTTTTGCTCCGGTTCCCCTGCAGTCAGGGCATTCTACGTTTCGCCGAAATTTTATTCTTTTTTCAGCCCCGTAGTATGCTTCTTCGATCGTGATGTCGATCGCAGTATACATGTCCAGATCTACTTCTCTCTGTCCGGCATTGCCACCAAATCCTGAGAAAAAGCCAGATCCAAAATTGCCTCCGAATATGTCATTGAATATGTCGTTGATATCACTGTAATGGGTGAAATTATCCCATGAAAAGTTCGATCCACCCTGGCCAAAGTCTACGCTTCCGCCCTGGTCATACACCTTTCTTTTCTGCGGATCTGAAAGAACTTCGTACGCTTCACTGATCTCTTTAAACTTATCTTCCGCTTCCTGCTTGTTGTCCGGATGAAGATCCGGATGCCATTTCTTCGCAAGATCCCTGAAAGCCTTCTTTATATCGTCCTGCGTGGCATTCCGATCCACGCCTAGAATCTCATAGTAGTCTTTTGCCATTTATCTAACTTTTTTCCTTGTAATCTGCGTCTACCGTTTTATCCTGCCCTTCGCCAGCATTCTTTGAGTCTTCGGCCTGATGATCCTGCGCGGCACCGCTCTCAGGCCCCGGCTGCTGCCCCTGTGTTTCGGCGGAGGATGAGGCGTTTTGATACATTTTAGTGCTCACATCCTGTATCTCTTTGGTAAGTTTTTCTGTCATATCCTTAACCTTGGCCACATCCTTGTCGGTGATCGCAGTTCTGAGGTCTTTGATCTCTTTCTGAAGGTTTTCCCTGGTAGGTTTATCTATTTTGTCGCCAGCGTCGTTCAGTGTTTTTTCAATGCTGTATGCCAGTGATTCTGCATTGTTTAATGTTTCTATTTTTTCTTTTTCTGCTTTATCTGCCTCAGCGTATTCCTGAGCCTCTTTCCTCATTTTTTCTATCTCTTCTTTTGACAGTTTTGTTGAAGCGGATATCGTTATCCCCTGCTTCTTTCCCGTGGCTTTATCCGTTGCGGTTACGTTAAGGATTCCATTGGAATCTATATCAAAGGCAACCTCAATCTGCGGGATACCACGTGGAGCTGGAGCTATGCCGGTAAGGTTAAACATGCCAAGTGAAACGTTATCTTTTGCAAATGGGCGCTCCCCCTGTACAATGTGAATCGTAACGGTGGTCTGCATGTCTTCGGCAGTCGTGAATATCTGTGATTTTTTTACCGGTATTGTGGTATTGGCAGAGATCAGCGGTGTTGCTATTCCTCCGAGAGTTTCAACTCCGAGCGTTAGTGGAGTGACATCAAGGAGGACAATATCTTTCATCTCTCCATGCATCACAGCCCCCTGAATTGCAGCACCTACACATACAGCCTCCATTGGATCCACTCCGCCTTCCGCCTTAATGCCCAGATAATCTTCCACATATTTCTTTACATAAGGAATCCTTGTTGGCCCCCCCACAAATAGAAGCTTTGTAACATCAGATTTTTTAAGTTTTGCACCCTGAACCGCATTGTCGATCGGAGCCTTCACACGTTCAATTATAGGTGAAATAAGCTCCTCAAGCTTGGATCTGTTCATGGTCATTTTTATATGTTTTGTGCCTGTATTCGTTACGGTGATGTACGGCAGATCTATGTCTGTAGAAAGCGTTGTGGACAGCTCAATTTTAGCCTTTTCAGCTGCATCTCTGAGACGCACATAGGCTGATTTGTCTTTTCTCAGGTCTATGCCTTCTTTCTTCAGAAAATCATCTGCAAGATAGTTTACAATTACCTCATCCATATCTGTCCCACCAAGCTGGGTATCTCCAGACGTTGACAGAACCTGAAAAACTCCGTCTCCAAAATCCATTATAGTGACATCAAGGGTACCACCGCCGAGATCGAAGACCAGTATTTTTTCTGCTTTTCCGGCTTTATCTACACCATATGCAAGAGCAGCTGCCGTAGGCTCGTTGATAATCCTCTTTACGTCAAATCCAGCAATCGTTCCGGCATCTTTTGTTGCCTGCCTTTGATTATCATTGAAATAAGCAGGAACTGTTATAACGGCTTCTTTGACGGGTTCACCGAGAAAGGCCTCGGCATCCTTTTTTATTTTTTGAAGAATGAATGCCGATATCTGCTGCGGGGTGAATTCCTTTCCATAGGCCTTGAATTTAAAGTCCGTGCCCATTTTTCTCTTTGCCGCATAAATCGTCCCCTCCGGATTTAAGAGAGCTTGCCTTCTGGCCGGCTCGCCAACCAGCATCTGCCCATCTTTAGTGAATGCCACATAACTTGGAAACGCTTTTCCTCCAAGTGAAATCCCTTCAGAACTCGGAATAACCGTCGCTTTTCCAGAAATAACAACAGCCGCTGCTGAATTGCTTGTACCCAGATCTATTCCTATTATCTTAGACATTTTTTATCACCTCTTAACAACTATAACTTTAGATGTTCTCAGGACCTCATCATTAAAAAGGTAGCCTTTCTGTACCTCTTCGTAAATTGTTCCGTCTTCTCCCTCAGATACGACTCCGACTGCCTCATGCAGATATGGATCAAACTTCTTGCCTTTTGCTTCTATCGGTTTAAGTCCGTATTTGAAAAGAGTACCTAGCATCTGATCCCTGATTCTTATCATATTGTTATCTTTTTCTACACTGACAGCCGCATCTATTGCGTCAAGTATGGGAAGGAGATCCTTGATGAGATGGCCACCTGCATTTTTCTTTATCTGCTCGCTTTCCCTATCCTTTATTTTTACGTAGTTTTCCATCTCGGCACGGCCCCTCATATATAGCTCATGGTATTCATCGGCATTTTTTTTTGCATCTTCATATTTTTTGTTCATTTCAGTTAATGCTGCGTCAACAATTTTTACACGTCTCGCAGCTGAACCCTTAATTTCCGTTTTTATCGGATCAGATAATACCTCTGTTAATGATTGTGAATTCATCTTTCAGGTATATTTGTTCTTCTATATAAGTATAGCGAGACTTGAAATTTCATGCCACTTAAAAACACTGCAACCGTAAAAAAATTTAAAAAGCAGGCAAAAAAATTAAATCTGCCTGGAGTTGCTGGATAACGCTTTATCTATAAGTTTGGCCTTCTGATCATCCGGCTTGAGCATGGGAGATCTATATCCACCATCCATATTATGCTTCTTGTAAAATGCGTAATAATATCCAGCCGGAAAATTCGGTGCATTGACAGGATACATAAGTTCATTCACTACATCTATCTGTGTATCTCTCGCCCTGCTTATATTCCCATCTTTATATGCATTATATAGCTGCACTATGGATGGTGAGAAGTTTGATGTGCCACATACACCGCCATCCGCACCGAGAGCCAGTGAAACAAGAAGGAGATCATCCTGGCCCTGGAATATTGAAAAATCGCTGGAATGGAATTTAAACATTTTTGAGAATGAACGCATATCTCCGGAACTGTCTTTTATTCCTTTCACCTGGGAAAATTCATCCTTCAGTTTCGAAACTATATCCGCACTGATGTTGGAACCTGATAACTGGGGTATATTGTATATGAAAATGTCACTGTCAGAACTTGATATCACATCCGAAAAATGCTTTATCATCCATTCATCATCCGGCTTAATGTAATATGTCGGCATCAATACTCTGACTTTTATTCCCAGGTCAGAGGAATATTTTGACAGTTCAATTGCTTCCTGGGTGCTTGATGAACCAATACCTGCGAAAGTTACCATTTTCATGGAATGATCATTTACATATTTCAGGAACTCTTTGCGTTCTTCCATTTTAAAAAATGAAAAAAGGCCTGTAGATCCCATTGGAAATAGACCTGATACCCCGTACTTTTTAAGATCCTCTATAAGCACTTCTGTGGCATTGTAATCAATTTCCCCTTTCCTGTTGAAAGGAGTTATCATTGGAGTAACTATTCCACTGTACATAAATAGCAATCGCTAAAACATTATTAAACATATTGAAAATTTAAGTTTTTACATTGTTTTCTAAGCTTTTTTGAGCTTCTGAGCGATTTGTATAGCCCATCTTTGTTGCTTTTTTAACATTTATGTGGTAACCAACGTATCCAAGTATAACCACCACAAAAACAACTATAAAGAATGGAAGCCCCAGAGCATCAAGATTGTGAATCTTTATTCCGGTTATAATGTTATAATTCCATATGACCGGAAAAGCAAGCGCAGAAACTCCGGCAATAACGAAAGCCAGGCCGCCGTATGAAAGCACATAGGAGCTTATCCCCCTTGCAACATATGCTATTCCCTTGACTGTCAGATTTTTTTTCTTTGAAAGCCACATTCCAAACATTGTTCCTGCAAGAACCTGCATTGTCATTGTTCCGAGACCGAACATAAGACCGGGAAGAAAACCTAAATATACAGGCATTTCCGGAGCAATTACAAAGTATATTATAAGTGCAAATGCCCCGAATCCAAAGCCGGCAATAAGACCATGCACAAATGCGAGCCTGTTAGGAACTGGCTTATACTGGCCATCCTCTGATACCATGACCGGATTGACCATGTGTTCCATTTCCATCTTTTCCTTTTCTTCGTGCCCTTTATGTATTCCAAACAATCTGTAAAGCTTCTCCTCGAAATAATGTATATGCGGATACCTGAGTTTATTGGCTATGTAGAAACCTGACAGAGCCATAACTGAACCGACAATTATATAGATTATACCATTAAAATAAGAAACAAGCATAAACCCTGCAAGCGCGAAGGCCGCTATTTCAGACATTAACGCGCGCTGCAAAGTGAATCCTGAGGAAAATATGAGACCTGCCTTGGCCCCGCCCTTTGTCGAATAATTGCCAACAGCATAGGAAAACGTTATCGGCCATGTATGCTCGTCAGGAGTTATGCCGTGAACTATTCCAAGAAGGTAGGAAATCAAGATTGATACGTATATTCCTTCATAGGTAGGATTCCACAGGTTGATGTCCATCTTGGATTAGTATTAAACTAATATATTTAACTTTTGCTAAATGAATTTCAGTCTTAAAAATAAAACAAACGCTAGTGATCAATGCCGGGTATTTTTAAAATCCTTCCCTAAATTATTTCTATGCCCATTATTTGCTGAATTTTAAAATTTGCAGCACACGGTAATTAAATTAAAAAAAGATTAAATAAATAACAGATAATATCATACCATGAGATTCTCAGAAGTGAGCCTTGCACTGGATGAGATGTCAAAAATTACAAAGAGACTGCAATTAACTGATATTCTTGTATCACTCTTTAAATCAGCCGACAGCGATCTGAAGGAACTTGTATACCTGGTAGAAGGCAAACTCGCACCTGATTATGAGGGACTTGAAACGGGAATGTCAGATAAGCTCATAATTAAGTCGCTTTCCACTGTATCGAACATAGACGAGAATAAGCTGATGGAAGACTACTCAAAAATGGGCGATATTGGTATATTTGCCGGAAATATAGCATCCAGGAAAAAGCTGAATTCACTCTCATCGGAAGAACTGACGGTCAGTTACGTTTACAGATCACTCATCTCAATGGCCAGGGCTTCAGGATCCGGAAGTACCAGAACAAGGCTTAACATATACCTTGATCTGCTTCTCAACGGTAGCGAAAAAGATATTCTGTATATAACAAGGATAATAACCGGAAAGCTGCGTATAGGCGTTTCTGATGCAACGATCCTTGATGCCCTTGTACTGGCGTTTTCTGATAAAAAGTATTCAAAGGAAATAGAAAATGCATTCAATTTTCATCCTGATCTTGGTTATATAGCAGAAAAGCTAAGAAACGGGGAGGAAAATACATTGATCAATGAGGGGGCAGTTCCAATGGTTCCCTTCAAGGTAATGCTTGCCGAAAGGCTGAGGTCGATTCCTGAGATAACTGATAAGATGGGGGGGAACTGCGCATTTGAATACAAGTATGATGGGATGCGCACTGAAATACACAAGAAGGGGGACGAAGTGAAGCTGTTTTCGAGAGGCAATGAGGAAACAACAGCCCAGTTTCCAGACATAATAAAGGAGAGCTTGAAAACCTTTATGGGCCATTCATTGATTCTTGATGGCGAGACTGTTCCGTACAATCCTGAAACAGGTGAACTTTATCCGTTCCAGGTAATATCGCAAAGAAGGGGCAGAAAATACAATCTTGATAAGAAAAGCTCCGAAATTCCGGTGACTGTTTTTATTTTTGATATTGTCTACCTTGACGGGAAGGATCTTTCAAAAACACCATACAGGGAGAGGCGGAGTATTCTTGAAAATCTTTTCTCTGAAAATGATGCGTTTAAACTTGCGAGAAGAATAGTTTCCACGGACAGGAATGAGATCGTAAAATTCTTCGACCAGGCGATAGAGGATGGATGCGAAGGGCTTGTTGCGAAGAATATGTCCGATGAATCTGTGTATCAGGCCGGTGCCAGGGGTTGGCTATGGATCAAAATAAAACGTGACTATGAGGCGCAGCTCTGGGATTCTCTTGACCTTACCGTTGTAGGGGCATTCAATGGCCATGGAAGGAGAAAGGGAACCTACGGAGCCCTTCTTCTTGCGACATACAATGATGCAAACGATACCTTTGAAACGGTATGCAAACTGGGATCAGGCTTTACGGATGACGTGCTTTTCTCCCTGCCCAAAAAATTTGAAAAGATCATTGCAGACCACAGTCCCGCCCGCGTAAACTCAAAAATTACGCCTGATTACTGGATAGACCCGGAAGTAGTGATGCAGATAGTAGGCGCCGAAATAACCGTGAGCCCAATACATACATGTGCCTTTGGAGCAGTCGAAAATGATGCGGGCCTTTCAGTGCGGTTTCCAAGATTTTCAGGCGTATGGAGAGAGGATAAAAAACCTGAAGATTCTACGACCACAAAAGAGATATTAGAAATGTACAGGGAACAGAAAAAAACACTGGAAAGTGACAAAAATTAATTTTACTTCCTATGGCAAAATTGTTATGCCTAAAAATTTTGGCTGAATGCCTTATCCTTCGTTCTGTCCAGTGGTAAGGGAGAAAAAAATGGGATAGGCGGTATGTATTCTATTGCAGTAATTGACATAACATAGTACGCAATGAATAACCCGATAAATACTGTTTTTGAAGGGCATATTTTGAAGACAAAATAAAGCCAAACATCACAGATCAACATTATTCCAGCAGCTAAATCGTTGAAAAGGATGACCTCGAAATGAAACTGATGCTATTATTAAAATGCAAAAAAAATAAAAACCCCTTAAATGGGGAAAGAAAAAATTTAATCTTCATTATCGTTGTTCTGATTCCTGTTATTCCCGTGGTATCCTCCACTGCTTCGACCGTGGTATCCTCCACTGCCTCCGCTTCCTCCTCTTCTATTGTTATTGTCGTTTCTGTAAAAATTCTCGTATTCCTTCTCACTGGCATCAAAATTTTCATTGACGTCTTCGATCTCTTCGTCAGATACAGTTAATGAACCATATTTTCCAACATTGAGTCTCATGTGACCTCTTACAAGAGAAACATATCCATTTCCAATTGTCAGAGTTTCCCCGGACTTTGCCTGTTCAGCCTGATCTCCCCAGAGCGATAGAATAACTTTTCCTGTATCATCGCCTATCGTAACTTCTGTTACGGATCTCTGATCTCCAAACTTAGTCTGGATTGCTTTCGCTTCTCCAACGGACAAAACTTTTCCTAAAACATTCACCCTTCTTGATGAGGGTGTTAAATCCTTTATTTTGGTTATATCTTCCATACTACTACTACCCTGTCCTTAGAAAGACTAAACTGACATTCTTATTTAATATTTAACCTTATCCCTGATATGGCCTGAGAATTCCGTTATATTTTTCTCTTTGGAACTCGGCAGGAAGCTCTTCCACAGTTTTAATAGGAACGTGCTTGTTTATATAGTTCCACAGGGAGATATCCGATTCAATTCCCAATCCGATAAGTTCCTGATAAAGGCGATCCTTAAGAAAAGTACCCCTGTAATCAAAATCTGTCAGTATTATGACTCTACTGTATGCAGGCGATATTGAATCCACAAAAGCGGTTATACTTTTTCCCCTGTTGAAAACGATTATATTTCCGGCAAAATCAAGCTTTCTCAGGCAGTTGAGATCGTTCCTCCCCTCAACGATGATCGGTATTTCCCTGTTTTTTCGCCTGTACATCCTGACCATTGAAACAAATCTGTTTTCGGAAGACGTATTTTATCATTGGCATATACCTTATAAATTTTTTGATGTGTGTGCTAGCCATTAACATTTATATACACATATTCGTTATTATAGTGAGGGGCGATCGGTATAGTAATGATTTCTATTAAAAAAGAAAATTATAGTGTGCTGTCTCAACAGGTTCCGTGGAGCCGCGCAGGTAATGGTCGCTTCGCGATTTCAGGATAAGGGGTGTGTTTGCAATGGTAGCAGAAAGGTACGATTATTATCTTAAATTGATACTGAATAGTCCTATCACTGAATACCCGTACATATCTGAAAGATATCAGAACGACAGCCAGATAGCACCGGTGGAAGCTGAATCGCTTGACAGGATAATATTGAAATATCTCGGTATTTATAAAAAATCTGATGTACGTATAATCAATACAATAACTGGCCAGGAGGAAATGGCTCCGCTCTCAATGATAGATGATTTTGGGGGGAATGCTCTCTTTACCGGGGAAGAAACTGCGTATGGAGTTATATGGAAGACCTATGTGCCTTCGCCTGGATTCGAAAGGTCTGCCGTAAAAAAATGGTATTACAATGAGAAAATAGCAGCCATTCTAAATGATTCTCTCTCAGAAGCTGTTCCTGGCAAGATAAAAAATTATTATGACACCCCACCGTGGGTTCTTGGAACGAAATACGCTCCTAATTCCAGGTATCTTCCCCTGTATGACGTTATATCTGAGGCGATAATGAGAAACAGCATACCAGGGTGGTATTACCTGATAAAGCTCGGCATTCCGCAGGAATTCATTGATGCTATCAGGACGAAATCTGTTCCGTTTTAAAAATTGATTTATTGAATTTTTATTTAGATATTAAAAACCTTTTTTAATTTAGGTGCCATTGCGGTGCATGGAACTTAAAAGAATGTTTTATCCAGAATCGGTTGCTGTAATTGGCGGATCGAATGATAAATCTAAGATAGGTTACCAGATAATGCGTGGCCTTAAAGAGGGAGGGTATAAGGGGAAGATATATCCCATAAACACGAATGCAAGTGAAGTGCTGGGAATAAAAGCCTATAAATCTGTGCTTGATGTCCCGGACACAATAGATCTTGCAATAATTTCGATACCGGCAAAGTATTCACCGCAGGCGGCTGAGGAATGCGGGAAGAAGGGTGTTTTTGGTGTTGTGGTCGTGGCATCCGGTTTTTCTGAGGTTGGAAGGAAGGATCTAGAAGATCAGCTGGCGGAAACATGCAAAAAATACGGCGTCAGGCTTCTTGGCCCGAATGTTGTTGGGCTCATGAACAATGTTACGAAACTCAACGCCTCATTTGCGCCTTATCTGCCCTATCCCGGAAAAATAGCAATGATATCCCAGAGCGGGGCCCTTGTCGTCGCACTGGATGCGATGACGTGGAATAACAAAACCGGAACAAGCTTCCTTATAAGTATAGGAAATATGGCTGATCTGGAATTTTCTGATATCATAGGTTATCTTTCCAATGATGATAATGTTTCATGCCTGTCCCTTTATACCGAGGGCCTGAAAAATGGGAGAGAGTTTGTGGAAATTTCAAAGAAAGTTAAAAAGCCAATAATCATGCTTAAATCCGGCGTTTCAAAGCACGGATCGGTAGCCGCAGCTTCGCACACAGGGTCCCTTGCAGGATCACACCGTGTTTATGACGGCGCACTGCAACAGGCTGGAGTGATAAGGGCATACTCCATAGACGAACTCTTCGATCTTTCCCTTACTCTTTCACTTCAGAAGCCAATGCAGGGCGACAACATTGTCGTAATTACAAATGGAGGCGGGATAGGTGTTCTTGCCACAGATCAGGCAGAAGCCTCAGGCCTGCCGCTTCAAACTCCTTCTGATGAATTACAGGCCAAGATAAGGAATATAATCCCACCATTCGGCAGCGTAAAAAACCCCATAGATATGAGCGCAATGGCAACGCCGGAAATGTATGCAGAAACAATTAAAACCGCCATGGAAGACCCATCAGTGGATGGTGTTGTAGTTCTTTACTGCGAAGTTGCGAATCTTGATCCATCTGATGCTGCCAAAGGAATAATAAACGGTATCATGGAATCGAACCGCCAGATACCTATCGTTTCTGGCTTCATTGGGGGAGAAAATTCTGTCAACGGGAGCCTGTATCTGATTAAGAACGGCGTGCCAACATTTGGTTCTCCTGATAAAGCTGTAAAGGCTGCCGGGGCCCTCAGAAAGCATAAGAAGCTCAATGATCTGATATGCATAAATCCAGAACGCCCGAAAGATATCCCAAACGATGGACTGAAAGAAAAAATATCATCGTACCAGAAGACTGGAATGAAATCGCTCAGCGAACTCGAATCAAAAGAGATATTCTCAGGTTATGGAATTAAGGTGAACAGGACGGAACTGGCCAAGGACAGGAACGAACTGGTATCCAAATGCAAGAACTACAAGTATCCCGTTGTTTTAAAAATACAGAGTCCGGACATAATCCACAAAACCGATGTCGGAGGAGTTGCTCTTAACATAGAATCTCAGGACGAACTTCTTAAGGCTTACGATAAAATAATGGAAAACGTGAAGAAAAATGCTCCTCATGCAAAGATAGATGGTGTTGTGATAGAGGAGATGCTCTCTGGGGACCTTGAGACTATAGTTGGAACCATAAACGATCCAACATTTGGCCCTACGGTTATGTTTGGCCTTGGTGGCACAACTGTAGAAGTTATGGAAGATATTTCATTCAGGGTTGCGCCTATCTCAAAGAATGAAGCCATTGATATGATATCAGAAACTGTTGCAGGAAAATTGATGGAAAAATTCAGAGGCAGGGGGAAGCTTGATATCGACGCCGTTGCCGACCAGATTGTCAGGTTTTCATGGCTTGCGTATGAACATCCTGAGATAAAGAGCATAGATGCGAATCCTCTTCTGGTATCACAGGATAGTGCGGTTGTCGTTGATGCAAGGATTATTCTATAAATATATATTTATTTTATTATATCATTTTTAATATTTTTGTACTTTATCGTTGAGCATATTATCTGGTGCTGCCTGTAATTTTACCGTAAATATAGGGCAATGATTTATAGTACCTCTCAGAGTTTCCAAAATGCCCTCCGTTGAATTCGTCGTAAAAATGTTCTATTTTCATTTCTTCAAGTTTCTTGTGAAGCGATCTGGTACCTATATAAAGCCTGTATTCATCCTTTAATCCTACGTCAAGGTAAATGGCATCCATCTCCCTGAGTTCCTTTTGATGGTTTACCACATTTTTCACCGGGTCTTTTCTCTGCCAGGTTTCCCATACATTATCCAGGATTTCTCCCGTATCCGTATCGAATGGAAGATCAAAACCCATTTCTGATTCGGATGAGGGGGAATAGAACGCAGAACTTCCAAACACATTTAATATTTTCATATCATCGTTGTCAATGGTCTTTTTTGATAGTTCATCCATTATCTCTGTTTTAGATTTTCCGCGCATCCTTGCCACAGTGCATGCAAAATCTTCAACATAGAGATAATAAAAACAGCTGTCTCCAAAATGATCGGCAAACGCATTAATAACGTTAGGGTTGTTTACTGCGATGGAATAGGCACCAAAGCCGCCGGAAGACTTTCCAAAAAGGACAGTTTTTTCAGTCCTGTATTTTTCTTTAAGGAACGGTATAAGATCTTTTATGATGAAATCCTCATAATTTCCGACGGCTGAAGAATTGAGATATTGATTAACGCCGTATTTTGTCATGAAGTTCGGATTTGCAATTATTGCATTTATATGGCTATTCTCTATCAGATCTTCAACGATCTTCCCGAATTTATTATGCGTGCGTGGAGTCCAGTTTGTGCCGGCAAGTTCTATAAAAAGAGGCGATCCCTCGTCTATCCTGTCAGGCGCGTATATTATAATATCCCTAACAGAAGGATCGCCGGGATAATTATCCCTGAGCGCATCGCTTTCCAGTTTCAGAATTTCGGTTTTCATATTCACTACTTTCTTTTCACATAATGGCTTATAGTTATTTTACATTATTCCAGAACACCCCTTGATTCAGTATCCATCACAATTCAACATGAAAAGCGCTGATCCCAAAAAAATTGTTGATCAGGTACGGATACAGGGTGTGCGATCAGCAACAATAATTTCATTTGATACTCATCCTGCGATAATGAAGCATCCTTTTGCAGATCCTGTGCATTCCAGAATGCCGTCTGTATCGACCGAAAAATACAACGCCTATTCTAGTAAACGTTAAATCTTTTTTTAATATACCGTAGGTATTATGGTAAGCAGAATTAAAGTGGTGAATGAGCCGGGGGAATTAGTATCCATCTTTCACGCAGCGGATACTGATGTCAAACGAAAATTACTTTTAGATTTATCCACTAACTGGATTACACTTCCAGTCATCGAGGAGAGGTATGGAAAGGAGGGCAAAAAATCCCTGCTGTATCTGGACAAAATAAAAATGATAGAGACACAGTGGATAACCGGCGATAAGGGGCCGGAAAAGGCCTACCATACGTATTATACAAGTGTTCAGATAAATATGATAGGATCCCTTAACGAACTTGCGGATGTTATATATGCCGCAACACTTTCCGATGAAGATCTCCAGAAATATGAAGAAAAAATTAGGGCCATGATGAAGGGCAACGAAGGCGTGTTTATAGGGGACATATCAGAATCATTAAATATATCGCAGACTCTCATAAAGGGAATAGTAAAGAGATCGAGCATTCTTGAGATTAAAGGATACAAGATAGAACTTGCAAATGGTGTCCAATGATAACGGTTCTAAGGATAAACCACCGGCCTTTCAGGGATAAAAGGATAACGACACACGTTGCTCTTACTGCAAGGGCCTTCGGTGCAGATTTGATAATCGTGGATGAAAAAGACGATACACTTGCCGGCACTGTAAGCAAAGTGGTGGATAACTTCGGAGGAAATTTTGAAATCAGGACCGGTGTAGAATGGCGCAGGGAATTCAAGAATTTTCCTGGCACAAAAGTAAACCTGACCATGTATGGTGTTCCGCTGGAAAAAAAAATAAATGAGATACGTGAATCCAGCAAAGAAATCATGGTGCTTGTCGGATCGGAAAAAGTACCGTTCGAAGCCTATCAGATGGCTGATTACAATATTTCGGTTACAAATCAGCCCATAAGTGAGGTTTCGGCGCTGGCAATTTTCCTGGATCGCTTTTTTGAAGGAAAGGAGATGGAGCATCCCTTCTCAGGCAAGATAAATGTCTATCCGAACGAAAGGGGGAAAACCGTAAAGGTGATTCCCGATGATGATGGATGCCTGATGCTACTGAAAAAGTACGGTGCAGACGAGAGGCTCATAAGGCATGTGATGGCTGTGCACGATCTTGCCATCAAGATTGCCGAAAGATGCAGCGCCGATAAAATGCTTGTATCTGCGGGATCCCTTCTCCATGACATAGGAAGGACGAAAACAAATGGGATCATGCATGCATACGAAGGCTATGTTATACTGCAGAGTGAAAACATAGATGATAGAATCGCCCGGATAGTTGTCAAGCATATTGGGGCAGGCATAAGCAAATCTGACGCAGAAAAGATCGGTCTCCCGCCAATGGACTATATGCCGAAAACGCCCGAAGAAAAGATAGTGGCACAGGCGGACAACCTAATTTCCGGAAGTACAAAAATCAAATTAAGCATGGTGATCGAGGCATACAGAAAAAAGGGGCTGGAAGAGACAGCTGAAAATATTGTTAAGCTGCATTCAGAACTTTCTGCCATTGCCGGCATAGACCTGGATGAACTTTAAATGGTTTTTTATTTTTTTAAATTTGGGTATATAGGATCCGATTTCACCGGATTTCAGAGGGGAAACGGAAACAACAGCATAGAGGATTGCATAGATGCGATACTGGTAAAAAATGGCGTGAATTCAAGAATACAGAGCGCGGCAAGAACCGATCGCGGTGTATCCGCACTCGGGAATGTTTTCATGATTGAAACAACGAAAAAGCCGGCTGATATTGCAGGTATAATAAACTCATCAAACCATAGCGTTTTCATAAGGGAATACGCATATGCTGGTGAGAATAATCCGAACCCGAGGCACTGTACCATGAAAGTTTACCGGTATTTCATATTTGACAGGAAAGCCCATTGCGATGCGATCATGGATCTGGCCAAACTTTTTACGGGAACGCATGACTTTACATTTTTTTCAAGAAGAGACGAAAGGAATCCCATCCGGACGATAGAGAAGATAGAATGTGACATGTATGAAAACTCGCTTTATCTGGACTTCTATGGGAAGAGCTTTGTGTGGAACCAGATAAGATCAGTTGTAGGGTATATACTGAAAAATGCAGGAAATGCAGGTGTGAGCGATCCCTTTTCATTGAAGGAAAGGTATCCATATGTGTCAGATCCCCATAACCTTGTGCTTATGGACATATTCTATGATGGTATCATATTCACACCCTTTGAAAGGAAAAATAAAAAGCTGAAAAAAATTCTTGAACAGAACCTCATCAGGTCATACATACTTTCAAATGTAACTGAGTGAAACGATAGGTTCATAACAGGTTAAAGATATCCCCCGTAATAGGTTGAAACGATCGACTGTATATGAATAAAGCAAGGGAAACATGTTATTGCAGCGAAATGGATATACTTTGATTCAGGCTGTGATATTGGCCCGGGGATGACATGAATGGTGTTCGGTTCAGATGATTACAGGATCAAGACATCTTCGATAATACTGGCAAGGGCCCTTTATGCCATGAACTGGTTTGATATAGCCCCGGCATTGAAATACATCTCATCCGATCTGAACATAAATTTTGTGTTTCTGGGCCTTGTGACAACATCATTTTATATAGGGCTTGCAGCTTTTCAGCTTGTCGGCGGTACACTGGCCCATAGAATAGGCAGTGTAAGGACATCCGTGATCGGATTATTGATACTGGGCACTTTTGGCATCGTTTCGGGCCTGGCAGGAAACTTTATTGAGCTTGCAATAGCAAGATTTATGGCTGGAGCCGGTTCTGCACTCTTCTTCTCTCCGGCACTTGGTGTTATATCCGAAATATCTCCGGAGGATCGGTATGGATTCCACGTGAGCCTCTATAACGGGGCGTTCAGCTTCGGCGCTGGTGTGGGTATATTTGCATTCGGATATACGGATGTCATCATTGGATGGAGATTCTCGCTTATAATAGGCGGACTGATTCTGCTTGCAGCTACGTTTTTCATGTACCTGATGCTCAGAAATGTGAAAGTCAGGGCAAAGGTATCGTTCAAAAGAATGTTTTCCTTATTCAGGAATAAACTTATATGGATTCTTCCGATCGTAACTGTTGGAAGCGCCATCTCCGAAACGATAATGGGCCAGTTTTTTGTCTATTATCTTGAGGAATATCTCAGGTATCCTTCCGTTCTTGCAAGTGCCGTGAGTTCCATATATCTGTTCTTCGGCCTGCCCGCAGGTTTTATTTCCGGCTATATGATGAAGAAAACCGGGAGCAGGTCGTACGTCTTCGCATATCTGCTGATAATGGGTGTAATATTCTTTGCAGTTCCGTTTGAAAAGGAAATATTGCTGATTGCCCTGACAATATCAATCTTCAGTATTCTATCAATATACGGATTCTCCTATCTTTATACGATGGCTTCAAAGATAAACAGGGAAACTGTATCGTTTTCGTTGTCTATAGTAAATTTTGTCCAGATGATAATAAGTTCCGCAGTTCCATACGTCTATGCTTTCGTACAGGGTATCCATGGCTTTGAAGGATCGTGGATTGTGATGGGGATCATCTCGACCACTGCTGCTTTCGGTGTCATAGCCTTAAAATTCGATGGAAATGTTGATAATAAGAAAAAGGCGGTAGAAAACAAAATTTGATCATCTGTCGTTTTCTATGTAATTTTTTAATGTCCCGATTCCGTCCACGGTTATTTCAACTGTATCGCCGTGATCGAGATACCTGTTTCCAGAGAAAGCCGCAACTCCTGCCGGTGTTCCTGTGGATAACAGATCGCCTGGTTCAAGTGTTATATCGATTGAAAGTGATGAAATAAGTTCGTCAATGCCAAATATCATATCGTCTGTCGTTCCGTTTTGCCTGATATCCCCATTCACGTTTGTCTTGATGTTCATAGGCAGGTTGATGGAATCCTTTGTAACAACATAAGGCCCGGCTGGAAGGGCAGTATCTGCCCCTTTTCCGTGAACCCAGTCATATCCGTATGGTGGCATCTCTGGAAACTGGTAGTCACGTATGCTCACGTCG
>JABEBX010000542.1_pt1 | contig 34859 bp, 31 predicted proteins | sample 7245971 | NCBI WGS metagenome assembly JABEBX01 (sample SAMN14506365, study PRJNA622280) | hot springs metagenome | biome: hot spring [ENVO:00000051]|acidic hot spring [ENVO:00002120]; feature: spring [ENVO:00000027]|sediment [ENVO:00002007]; material: sediment environment [ENVO:01001048]... | reverse complement strand
TTAAATGCCGGTTTCTTGCCCAGGTAGCTCAGTCGGTAGAGCAGAGGACTGAAAATCCTCGTGTCGGTGGTTCGATTCCGCCCCTGGGCACCATATAAAACAATATGTTGCTCAATATATTTGGGCAAGAAAACCACCAATTGGCACAGAGTTGGCACAGTAACTGCTCGCCCGACAGGCGGATAAAAAATCCTCTGCTCCTGCCGAAAGCCCAATAGATACAGTCTTCACAGCCTATTGATTTTGGCACGCTAGCCGAATACCTTGTCTGACATAAACGGGACAGGGCGGGAGGCGAGTGAGCATGGCAAGCATCAATCGTCGCGGCAAGTATTGGCGGGTGCAGATCCGCAGGCAGGGTTATCCTTACCTCTCGGCTACCTTCGACACCAAAGCCGAGGCCACGGCCTGGGCGTTCAAAAAGGAAGCGGAACTCGACCGGCAGACCCCCGCAGAGGTTTGTCAGCGCCTGGAGGCTCGGCAATACCGCCTTGCCGACGCGCTGTTGCGCTATGAGATGGACGTTCTCCCGGACAAGAAACCCACCACCCAGAAACGGGAATTGGGCATCATGGCCGATCTCAAGGGCACGTTCGGGGATCTGGCTTTGGCGGAGATCAGCGGCCAGCGGCTGGCCCTGATGGTGAAGCACTGGGAGCGGCCCAGCGAAGCGCACCCCAAGGGATTGGGTCCGCACTCCATCCGGCTATACCTGGCTCTGATCTCGCATCTCTACACCATTGCCCGGTCGGAATGGGGTATGGCCGATCTCATCAATCCGGTGCCCCTGGTGCGCAAGCCCAAACTCCCCCGGGGACGGGACCGAAGGCTTGTCGGCGATGAAGAAGAGCGGTTGTTGGCGGTGTGTGAAGGAACGAATCCTGAACTCGCGGATATCGTGCGCTTTGCCATCGAGACTGCCATGCGCCAGTCCGAAATCATGGGCCTGACCTGGGATCGGTTGGATTTCCGCAATCACACAGTTTTTCTGCAAGATACGAAGAACGGGGAGACCCGTCTGGTACCGCTGTCCATCGCTGCGGAAGAGTGTCTCAAGCGGCAGCGGGAGCGGCGCGGTACGGATCCCAAGGGCAGGGTCTGGAGCTATACCACCGACGGCATGCGGGCCAGCTACTTCAAGGTGCTCAAGAAAGCTGGCGTCGAGGGTCTGACCTTTCACGACCTGCGCCATGAGGCCACCAGCCGCCTCTGCGAGCGCGGCTTGCCGATCATGACGGTACAGGCTATAACCGGTCATAAGTCCACGCAGATGCTGAAGCGGTACACGCATATCTCGCCAAGGGCTCTGGTAGCGGCGGTGCGGGGCGTGTAGCTACGCTTGGCCGGACAATTAATGGCGCGGTTCCATCAGCACCTTGTATTGTTCTACGGCGGCACTCTTACCGCTCGCCGACCTGGAAGCTATTCTAGGTTATTGTACGAGCTTCTCGCTATTAGAAGCCATACTTTTGGCGGCGCATCTCAAAAGCGGCTTTACCGCCCTCAAGAATTTCCTCGACCATTTCGCGCACGGGCTCCATATCAATCGAGCCCATATGCTGTTTGTTGATGCGCCCTTGAACAGTCTCATTCTGAACGCCCGTCGAAAGGCCGATAATCAGCTCAGCGTCACCAAGGACTGGGATATTGGCATTGTGTGTCGAGAAGACAAACTGTCGTTTACGCTTTTCACCCTTCATCGTCGGCACGACGCCTTCCGTGATGAAGCGATTGTCGAGATCGTCCTCAGGCTGATCTACGACGAGAGGGGCTTTCGACTCCAGCAGCAGCAGCAAGAGAACCGCCGTTGCCTTTTGGCCGGTCGAGAGGGCTTCGATCGTTTGCCACGCTTCTTGCTCGTCTTCTGCCGATGTATTCAGTTCGATCTTGGTGGTCGCGGGCAACTCCAACTCTTCCAGCCTCATGAAGATATCAGGCCCAGCCTGGGCCAGCCGCTCGGCGGCTGCGGGCGGGAGACTGTAATTACTGACGAGCGAATCTTTACCCTCACGGCAGCGTTGAGCGAAGTCCAGCAGCGACAGGGTGTCGCGGCTTTTCAAACGCTCCAGCAGCGCCGCAAGGTTGCCGCCAATTTCATCACGCAAGAGCTTTTCCAATGGCTCACGATTGCCCCCCATCGTGACCATGGCCCGCACCCGACCAGCCAGTTTTTTGGAGACGCGCTTGGCTGCCTTCTCTAAGGCACGGTACTCGGCGGATTGAAGATTGAACCACTCATCAAGCAAGTTGCGCCGATTCTGCAGGTATGCAGCCAAGTCACGAGTGAGGATTTCTTTTTTCTCCCGAAGTGGCCTCAATTCCTCGATCTGTCGGCGCAGGCGGATGAACTCCTCGCCGTCAATCTTGGATTTCTGAAGTTCGCGCAAGAGGGCCTGATAGGTGGTTTCTACTGCTTGCCTGCGTTCGTCCCAACGGCCGCGCAAGGCCGACAGGCCAGCATCGGACACGGAAAGTGTCTGCTCAATCTGGCCGGCGATTGCTTGAAGTTGCGCAGTTACTTGATCGAGAATGGCTGCACCCTCGATCAGCATCGCGCTGTTCGGGAGACCTTCCAACGCCTTGGCGGATAGGAAAGCAGTATCGATCGGCAGGAGCCCGGCCAGCTCCTGGCGCAACGTCGAAACTGGAGCCAGCCTTTCCTTGATGGTCGCCAAAATTTGTTCTTCCCGCACCAGGAGGCTCTTCTCTTTCAGGCGTTCCTCCAGACCTGCATCCTGAAATCGCTTCTGCGTTTCTTCCAGGCTCGGCAAAAGGCTAAGGCGCTCCTCGATCAGCTTGATTTCTCGTTGCACATCAGCGATCCGGCCGCGCGAGCGCTCCAACTCAAGGCGCAATTTTGCCTTCTGGGCACCGGCATTCGGATCACGTTCGACGAACCGCTCCAGCAGGAGCGTCAACTTCTCGCGACTCTTGGTTAGTTCAGAGATTTCGTGTTGGCCAAATATCTCGACGCCCGGCGCTACGTCAAGGGGCGCCAGAGTTAGAACGTTACCGAGCTCGTCCTTGACAACAGGCGGGTTGGGTATCGTCCGCTCGATCGTGTAATCATGCTTGGCGGGATGGTGTGACCGCACGAGCAGCGAAATCTTGGTGCCACTCTTTAGGACGCATTTCAGAACGCCCTGGTGGGCCTTGTTTGCCTCTTCTCCAATGGGATCGATCGCAAGGGAGTAGCGAAGGCTCTCGATGATGGTCGATTTCCCGGTCCCCCGGCCCCCCACCAGCACATTCAGGTTGCCGTTGAAGTGCAATCGCGTTCCGTCAAGGAAGCCGCCTTCCCAGGCCATGGCGATGAACTCGGCATGGGGCTCTGGATGCGGATCGCTATGCAGGCGTATCCGAGACTCTGGATCGAGAAACGCTTGGCGTAGGCCTTCTACCGACAGTGCCGACATTTTGATGCAGCAGCTTGACCGTGGCTCAGCTAAATCCTCTGGACTGTTCACATCGGACGCATTGATGACGGCAACACGCCGTTCCCGCTTATGCGCAGCGTCTTTATTCTCCAGGATTGCGCGCACATTTTGTGGAGCGTCGCCAATCGGCCCCGGCAGTGCGCAAGCGTACAGATCACTGGACCTCCACGCATTCATGCGCGGCTGCCCCTCAAGTGTCGTCAATAAGCCGTTATCGGCGGCAACGTGAGCAGCGATCGGGATGCCGCCCTGGTCGTGAACACATTTCAGCAGCTCAAGACAATTCTTGTCGCCGAGTGGGGAGAGCGCTGCGTGATCGCGCACCCCAAATTCGCCGATGAAACGTTCCAGGCTGTTGTCTTTGTCAGGATCATAGAGGCACAGGAAATGGACACCGTCACTGGACGCCGCCTCGAAGCCACCGAAGACGAAAATATCCGCAGCACGAGCAGCCTTTATCAAACCCCATGAGTCACTGACCCGATAGTGATCGGTAACCGCGATGGCCTCGATGCTGTTGGCATGACAAGCCGCGATGATCGCGGCGTTGTAATCCGCCTCGTTTTGAAAAGCGGACTGCTTTGCATGGCGGCCGTGATAAGCGAACGGATTAACCTGAAGAGCGCACCGGTAGAACCGCGCGCCATTCGGCTGTTTCAACGCCTCGTTGAGCGCCTGGGATCGTGTCATGTTGTTTTGCGTCATCCCTGTCTCCTGTCCGTCATTCATCTATTTTCACTCCGGGGTCGCGTTAACCAACATTCACCGGCACGAGCGTCATCGTGTCGTTGCCGAAGATATCTATCACCTTGACCGCCACGGTGTAGCGGCCTGGCCGGTCGTAGGTGTGCACGGCAGTCGCCAGCTCCAGGTCACGATTCTGGCGGGTGCGGAAGCTCTGCCATTCGTTCTCGAAGATGTAGCCGCCGGTCCAGCGCTCCTCGAACTGCGGCAAGGCCATTTCACCCTGTGGCGCCTCAAGGCCCGGCAGTGAAGCGACCCCGCTCAAGCCGGTGCCGACAGGCACCTTGATGATCTCGCGGCGCGACATGTAGTCGAAATCCACGGCCCAGTAGTCCACCCAGTCCGTCCAGTGCCTAGTCAGGCGATCCTTCGTGACGATCCCGTCCTTGTTTTTGATCACCTTGTAGAGTTGCCCCTGTTCGCACATGACTTCGCTCTTGCCCTCCTTCATGGCGGCAATCGCAGCCTCGGCGGCCCCCTGGGTGTAATAGACAGAGAAGTCCGTCAACTCGATCGTAACCGCGAGCTTGTTCTTCTTGTCGTAGCGGGGCGTCGCTTCGACGAAGCTGATGTCGTGGAACACGACCTGCCCCTTGTCCACCGCCCGCTTGTCGAACACCTCGGCGGGGATGTATTTCGGGGCAAGGTCGATGCCCTTGCTGCGTGCTTCTTCCAGCACGGCCGGGAACAGCCCCATCTCGAATTCAAAGGCCAGCACATCCACACGGGACGCGCCGCGCTTGCGGCACTCCGTGATGACCTCCTCGACGAATAGTCGGCCCACGGGCAGGTTGATCGGGCCAATGACCACAAGCCGCCCGTTGCGCGCCCCGTGAAAGAAACCGTCCTGCGGCTGTGCGCCTTCGTTGCCGCCAAGACCGGTGGCCTTGTAAGCGCGCAAAATCAGGTCGCGGAACTCGTTTTCCCTCTGGGCCAGCGCCTGTTCCTTCTGCTTGCCGGTCAGGCGTCCGCCGACGTTTAGATAAGCTTGGCGCTCGTAACGGCCCAGGTTCAGCACCTCGAAGGCGCGGAAGTCTTTCTCTGCAGCCTTCAGCTCGCGCTGCACGCCGATCAGTCGCTTGCGGGTGGTGTGGATGCCGAACTTGCCCAGGTCGGAGGCGATCCACTTGCGGCCGAGCTTTTCCGCGACCGCCGCTGTGGTGCCGGAACCGCAGAAGAAGTCGGCGACCAGATCACCGGGGTTGCTGCTGGCGTTGATGATGCGCTCAAGTAGAGACTCAGGCTTTTGAGTAGGGAAAAATAGGTTCTGGGTCTTGTCTGCGGGTTGAAGCATCGAGAGCCGCCAAACATTGTCAACGACCCGCTCAGTACGATCTGTGTAGAGCACATTCCCATCGCTGTCTCGCGCGTTGATCATACGGCCACCAACCTTGACACGTTGTAGCTGCTTGACTGCCTTTTCTCTGGGTTCCTCAAGCGGGTGAAAGCAATATCCTTTGTTTCTATCCTTTACGTACCAGAGAATGGTGTCAGTCGAGCGGGGAAAAACACCTTTTCGCGTGTCTGGCATCTTGTTGTAGTAATACCAATAAAGCTCGTTGCGGAAATTTTCTCTGCCGAATGTCTCATCTAAGGCCAATCGCAAATATGGAGAAACACGCCAGTCACAATGGAGAAAAAAGCTCCCATCATCTGCGAGTAAGTCACGCATCAGGAATAGCCGCTCGTACATCATCGCAATGAAGCTGTCCGCCCCCCGCCCCCAGGTGTCGCGGTAGGCAATCTGCTCCAACAGGTTCGCTTCCTTGTGGAAGGTCTCGCCACCGATCTCGACATCCATGCTGAAATCGGCACCCACATCGAAGGGCGGGTCGATGTAGATCAGCTTGAGGCCGCCGGCGTCCTCGATTTGCTGACGCAGGGCACCGGCTTTGAGTGACGACAGGATCAGCTTGTTGTCACCCCAGATCAGCTTATTGGTCCACCCCCGGACCTGCCGCCCACGCGGATCAAACAGCTCCCCCTGGGTCTTGGTCTCGGCGCGCGGTTCGTCCACGTGCTCCAGAGTCTGGAAAGGAAGCACCGTGGTGCACACGTCCCGCGTCTTGCCGTTCCAGATCAGCTCGACCTCGCGCTTGTCCTCGAACAGGATGAAGCGGTATTTCTCCGGTAAGGCCTTGCCTTGCTGGATCAAGGTGACCAGGTCACGTTGTTCCGCCTCGCTTAACTCGTAGGATTTTTTCTCTTGGCGTGCCATGATCAGCCCTCTTGGTATTCGCGGAATGCACTGACAAGGCCCGCGAACGACGATGGCTTGTGCTGCTCGAATCCCTCCTGATCGACATAGACGAAGTGGTAACTCGGCCCCCCATCGTCCTTGGTTGCCTCGGTGGCGTCCTCGCACCATTGGCGCAGCCGGGCCATTTTCTGCGGCAAGTCGATCTCCTCGCGGCCCTTGGTCTCGACAATCCAGACCTTGCCGTCCGTGGTGCGCACGATGAAATCCGGCGTGTAGGTGGACAGATCGCCGTTGGCTTTGACGTATTCGATCTTGAAGCCCACGGCCATGTAGTTCTTGCCGAAAGCCTGCACGTCGGGCGCGGCCTCCAGGAAGGCAGCAAAAGCCAGTTCCAGGCTGTCGGCATTGGCCTCGCCGACGATGCGGTTGAACACCGATTTTTTCGCTTGGACAAAGCCGCGTGGCTCGGTTCGGAATGGCCGGGTGTCGCGCAGCCTGATGTGCCCATCGATCCGCGAGCTGCCGCCTTCGTAGATCGTCAGCGCGTTGATCGCGGCACGGAAGTGGTCAAACACCACCTTGCCGACTTCCGGCTCGGACAGGTTGCGCAGGATTACCGGGTCTTCCAGATCGACGGGGCTGGTGAAGAGATGGTCGCGGAGAAAGGTCTTGACCTTTGGGTAGAGCTGGTCGTAGCCACCGACGAGCCGCAAATCCTTGAGCAACTGACGCGCAAAAAACGCCACCACGGAGCGGTAATCGCCCAGCCCCACACCATCAAGTTGCATGGTGTGATCGACCTCTCCTTCGAGCATGGTCTTGAAGACAATCTCGCGGGTCTCTTCCGGGGAAAAGGCCTTGATCGGCAGCTTCTTGTTGCCGAAGTGTTCGGGCTCCAGCTCGGTCAGGTCTTTGAATTCCCGGTTGTAGCGCCGGGTCAGACGCGGCACCGCGATGTCGAGTTCGTCGATGTTTTTGTCTGGGGATTCGGTTTCGACTTCGACGACCAGAGAATCCTGGCGCTCGCGCCCACCGATGCCGCCCATCGGTACACGGTCGAACGTGACGCCTTCGTTCTGGATGGATTCCACGAAATCCATGAAGGCTGGCGTGCCCATGACCGAGACGGTTTCGCGCTGGTCACTGCCAAAATACATGCGGCGCAGGCCGCGCCCGAGGGTTTGCTCCGGCAGGATGTTGCTCTTGGCGGCATAGGCGCGCAGGCCGACGATGGTGGTGACGTTGCGCACGTCCCAGCCCTCCTTGAGCATCAGTACCGAGACAATCGCCTTGTAGGGCGATTTCCAGGTGTCGATTTCATTCGACTGCTTGCGCAACAGCTCCAGTTCCTCCTTGCTCTTGCCGGAGGCTGCCTCGGAAATCTCGCCGTTGTTCTTGGTGTGGATCACCAGCACCGCCCCTTGCAGTTCGGGGCAAATCCTTGCCAGGTGGCTGCCCACCTCGTCGCAGTTTTTGGTGTCGTCCACCATGACGAACAACACCGCCTTCTTGCCCAGCTTCTCGTGTTCGGCGTAGCTCTTGCGCCATTCCTCGACGCCCAGATTGAGGTAATCGGCGTATTTCTCGGAGATGATCGGGCTTTGGTGCTCGGCAAGCTTGGCGCGGCTGGCGGCATCCGGTAATACCGGATGTTTGACCACGTTCTGGGCGATGGCCTCGACCAGCGGATAGTCGCTGACGGTCTGCACGAAGATCGCACCGTTGTCGTGACGGGGCGTGGCCGTCACGTCCACCTGAATGGATAGCTGCAGGTCCTTTTGCAACAGCTTGTGGTGGATGTCCTGGATGCACTGGAACCACGCCAGGCGGCTGTCGTGGATGTGGTGCGCCTCGTCATTGAACACGGCGAGTTCATCGATCTCGCGCACCATCTCGCCCAGGTCGGTGTTGCTGTCAGTGGTCTTGCCCACCGGCTTGGCCCCGAACGGTGCGAGGAAATAGTCGCGCAGATCATCATCCTCCAGCGAAGGCTCGGTCACCTCGGCGAGATAGACGCGATGAATGTTTGTCAGAAACAGGTTGCCGGTCGGGCGGACGATGCGCACGTCGTCCTGGATGTGCAGCGCCATCTGGAAATCGTCGCGCCAGTTGTGGCCAGCATGGCCATTGTCGGGTAGCACAGGATCATTGAAGAAGATGCGCAGCCCGTCGAAGTCGGCGCGCAGACGATCAAGCACGATGATGTTGGGCGCAATCAGCAGGAAGTTGCGCGCCAGGGTGGAGCCCGGCTCGTATAGCTTGTGAAAGTAGCTCCAGGCGATAAGGAGCGAGAGCACCTTGGTCTTGCCCGCGCCAGTGGCCATCTTGACCACGAAACGTGGCCAGGCCTCATCGAACATATTGGCCGACACGGCGCCGGATGCGTCGAAGCGCAATAGATCGAACTTGTCTCGCGCACCGCGCACGTCATAGAGCCAGATGACCGTTTCAACCGCTTCACGCTGTGCGAAGTAGTAGCGGAACTCGCTTTGTGCTCCTTCCGCCGTCTCCACCAGGTGTTCTGTTTCGAACCACCATGTCAGCAAGTCGCGTGACGTAGCCGACGCGCCTGCGTAGCCAGCATCACGCCATGTCTTGACTTCCTCGCGCACCTTGGCCACGAGGGGCGGCAGTAGTTTTTCGTAGGCGGTGCTGCGCAGTTCTTCCGCAGCCGGAAACCAGCGCAGTTCGGGGGGCAATACCTCATAGGGTGAGCGTGGAAAATTCGGGTGTAATGCCATGCGGTTGGAGTTCCTCCCTTTGAAACTATATTTCCGGCTTTCCGACAGGGCTCTACCGCTTCTACTTGCGTTTCGTGCTACGCGCACGGACACCTCGCAATAGCCGGTAGCCTGACCGACCCCACTTGTCCGTCTTGTGTAGCGTAACCTGCACCGAGTTTATTTGTCGATGTTGTACGAAGGAACCATCTAGAGATCAATAAACTCGATTAGGGCCGTAGTCGGCCGAAAGGGAGTAACCCTGGATTTCTGATGAGTCAAGTGTTCTCCGCCTCAATCCCTGTCACTCCCAGCAGTCTGCCCCAGGCCCAGGCAGTATTTCGCTGAACGGTGGGTATGCCCGTCCCCTGGGCCCACCACTCGTTGTTGGTGAGCAGGATCACCTGCGGGTGCTGGATGAGGGCCTCCATCCAGACCCAGGGCAAGAGCTGATCATAACAGATGCTGGCCCAGGCCCGGATCCCGTCGATTTTCCGGGCGGGTTCCCACCAGGACGCTTCGTAGCCCACGTTCTGGCTGTCCACATAGCCTGTGCCCCGGGACCAGGGATGCCACATGGAGACTGGCACCGGAAAGGCCGAATTGAACAAGATCTTCTGCGGCTTGTTATGCTGTAACGCAATAATGGAGTCCGTCAGCAGTCCAGGTCGCCTCGGCACCGACATCCCCACGAGCCAGGTCTGCCCACGGGGCACCACCTGCTGGATGGCCCAGGCATTGCCTGCCCAGTCGGTCTCCAGGGTTTCCGGTAGCAGCAGGACCTTAGCATTCCGGGACCGGGCCATGGTCTCCCGCAGGATCGCGGCATGACGCTCCTGGTTGGCCAGGATGTTGGTGGTGGCAGGACCAACGTGGAGATCCACGCCGCGCCATCCGGCTGGAGGCTGGGCGGGGTACAGCATGGGCCACGCATTGGCAATCATGACGGCGCCGAAGAGTAGCGCCGCGGTCCAGGCCTGATCCCGATCTTCCAGAGGCCACAACAGGTACCAGACACCTATCGCCCAGACAAGTGTGAGTATCAGTCCCACCCATCCGAAGCCGGGGAATAACACGCCGGCGGACGCCAGGGGCGAGAGCCAGTCAAAAAAGGACAGGGGCGGCACCAGGGCATCGAAGAGCAGGACGGCGATAGCCCTCCAGGGACGATCCGCAAGACTCCATCCCGCCGCGAGCAAGGCGGACGATTCCAGCCAGAGGAAAGCTCCTTCCCAGAACGGCGCGTGCGGGCCGAAGAAGACGGCCACCCCGCGCAACAATCCCACGCTGCCCGCGCCGTAGTAGGCCAAGGCTACGAGATAGCGACGCAGGGCCTTTTTCTGGGCCAGTACGAGGCCCACGAAGGCCAGGGAGAGCAGCGGGCCTACCCAGGGCATGGGCAGCATCCACGAGGCCCCGCAGAAGGCCGAGAGGGGAATGGCAAAGCCGGGACGGCGGAACATGACGATCCTGAATAGCAACGGGTTTGTTCTGGTATAGCGTCGCTCGTTACCGATAAGCCCCGCTTTTCGTCATCGGGTGTCCACCACCGGCCAGTTCCTGCCGTCAGTAAGGCCTGCCGTCTGCAGGACCTGCCGATCCGCCGCCACGCTGGCTATACCGGCATAGCCAGATTTCTTTTGCAAAAGGATCCCTGTATGGCCGTGCGTGTCCACCAGCCCGATCAAAACATTCTCGACTACCGGAAGCAGCGGCAGATCCGCAACGCCCCGGCGCTGGGCATGATCGCCACCATCATGACCGGCATTGCATCGGCCTATCTGGGCGCGTCTTTGGGCGTCCATTACGTCATCGGTGCGTACGCGCCCAATTTCTTCCCCGGCTACGTTGCCAAACCCTTCTTGGGGCTGCCCATATATTCTCCCCTGGAGTTGAGCAAAATGGCGGTCCAGTTCTGGCAATACCCCAGGATGCAAAAGACGGTCGAGGTGGCGGGGGGCATAGCTGCCGTGCCCACTTTGGCGATGGCGGCCTGGCAGTTCATCCGCGCCGGACGTCTGCAAAAACAGCTCTATGAGACCGGCCTGCACGGTTCGGCCCACTGGGCGAGCCGCAAGGAAGTGGAGCAGATGGCCTTGCTGCCCGTGGCCAAGCCCAGCCTGTCCCTCAGGCTCAAACAGGCCGTCCGCCGCGCCCTTTGGGGTGCTCCTGGCCCCGACAGTGAGGGTCGGCCCCGCGTCTGTTACGTGGGGGGCTTCGTGGACGAAAAAGGGCAGACCGTCTATCTCCAGCATGCGGGCGCGGAGCACATCATCTGCTTTGCGCCCACCCGCTCCGGCAAGGGGGTGGGTTTGGTCCTGCCGACCCTTCTGGGCGGTTGGCAGGAAAGTGTGGTGGTCCACGACATCAAGGGCGAAAACTACCTGCTGACCGCTGGCTGGCGAAAATCCATCGGGCATCGGATCTTGAAATTCAATCCTGGTTTCGGTCTGGACGCAGACCCGGAAAATGGCGTGGAGGCCAACAACGGCGACCGGGGCACCGAAACCCAGTGCTGCCATTTCAACCCCCTGGAAGAGGTCCGCATCGGTACGCCCTTTGAGGTCAAGGATGTCATGAACATCGCCACCATGATCGTGGATCCCGATGGCAAGGGTCTGAACGATCACTGGCAGAAAACGGGCTTTGCCCTGCTGACCTCCGTCATCCTGCACGTGCTCTACGCCGGGCAGGATAAGACCATGCGGGGTGTTGCTGCCTTCCTGAACGATCCGAAGCTGGCCTCCGTGGACGATGCCTTCGACGAGATGATGCGGACAAAGCACCGCCCGGAGAGCTCTCGGCTGGCAGGGGTATGGGTCAGCCAGTACGGGGACGCGGAAGTCCACCCCGTCATCGCCCAGTCGGCCAAGGAAATGAAGAACAAGGCTCCCAACGAGAAGTCGGGCGTGATCTCCACCATGATGAGCTTCCTCTCCCTCTATCGGGATCCCATCGTCGCCCAGTGGACGGCATACTCGGACTTCCACATCACCGATCTCCAGGACGCCGACCAGCCGGTGTCCCTTTATCTGGTGACCAGCCCCGAAGACAAAAACCGCCTGAAGCCCCTCATCCGTCTGGTCCTGAACCTCATCGCCTCGAAATTCACCGGCGAGGACCGGCTGATCCCTAAAGCAGGGCGTATGGTCTGCAAGGGCAAGCACCCCTTGCTGCTGCTTCTGGACGAGTTCCCGAGCCTCGGGAAGATGGACATCTTCCAGGACGCCATCGCCTTCTTCGCCGGTTACAACGTCAAGCTCTTCCTGATCACCCAGAGCAAGTCGCAGCTGGAGGACGAAGGCCACGGCTATGGCAAGGCGGGCGGCTCGGTCATCGTCGAGAACTGCCACGTGCGCATCTTCTACGCGCCCAACGACGTGACGACGGCGGAATGGCTCTCCAAGACCCTGGGCAAGAAGACCATCGCCATGGAGAACACTACCCAAAGCCTGGAGGGGTCCTTTTTGCCGTCCCCCAAAGGACAGAGCCGGTCCATCACCTACCAGGCCCGGGATCTCCTGACCCCGGACGAGGTCCTGCGCCTGCGTGGCCCGGTCAAGAAGGGATCGGACATCGTGCAGGCCGGCGACATGATCGTCATGGTGGCCGGATTCGCGCCGGTGTACGGCAGGCAAATCCTGTACTTCAAAAACGCGACCTTCCTGGAAAGGGCGCAGATGAACCCGCCGGACCATCGGGACGAGATCAGCAAGCGTCCGGACAACTACTACGAGACGCTTTTGGGGCATGGCAAGGCGGAGCGGGTGGCCGCCCCGCCGGAGGCCTCCGCTCTGGTGGACGAGGATTTTGCCGATCCCGTCAAGCAGGAGGGAGACGCCGTCCCCGCTCAGGATCCCGAATCTCCCTCCGGCCTGAAATCCGTAGAAGCCCGGGCAGACGCCTCTGGCGCGGCCCAGGAGCCGGATGGGGACGACCCGCAGGACGGCCTGCTCGACGGCGACCCGGATATCCGCGACGCGCAGGACCAGATCACGAAGATCGCCTGGCTCGCCCGAACAGCGGGCGACACACTCCCGCCGGAGCTGGTTCAGGCCAGCGGTGGAGTAGCTGCGTGGCGACCGGATCGAAAGCGTCTGGACCGCTATGCGGAGAACGTCTCGTTCAAGGGGCTGCAGGGGAAGGTGTCCGCGTGATGGGCCCCCAGGTCAGCACATAGGCCAGTCGTGATGGCTCTGGCCTCGCATGGGCACGTCCCGGATTCCATCGCACCGTTTCCACCCGGTACGCCCGGCCATGACTTGGGCTAGAGAGGGGACACACACCCCCTGCGCCCAAGGGAAATGGATGGCTGGAGGCGGCCAGGATACGCCTGGCATAGACGCCATCGCCCCACAATCGCCCGGAGTTGTAGGCCTCGAAGGCGTGATACAACGCGCTTTGCCCGGGACCGAAGGTGGCCACCGCCTGGCGATAAGCCGCCGTGAGGATCTGCGCACCCGCCCGGAGATTGGAGCAGGCATCGAAGGCTGTGGCCGGTGTCAATCCGAAGGCCGCGAAGTTCTCCGTGTCCACCTGGGCGAGGCCCACATCCACCCGCTGCCCGCTGGCCATGGCCTGCCGCAGATAGGCAATGGCCTGCTGCCGGTTGCCTGGAATCACCTGGCTTCGGGTGGTGTTGTTCCACATAGCGAGTGGGTTACCCCCGGACTCGACGCGGACGATGGCCGTCATGGTGGCCGGGGCGATTTGCGGGGCGCATTGCTGGACCAGGGCGGGCAGGATCATGGTTTCTCCTTCTGGATCTTGTCGGTGTACCAATACTGGCTTCCCGGGATCACCAGGGCCGGTTGCAGGCTGCCCAGGATGTTTTTCGCCGGCACGGGACCGTAGTAGGCGCTGGTGTAGGCAAAGTTGCCGGGGGCGTAGTCCCAGAAATACCCCTTGGGGATGGTGAGCTTCGTGCCGATGGGCAGATGGATGACCGGGATACCGTCCACCCGGGACACGATCCGGCTGTTGGGAAGCAGACGGCCATTGGCGATGACGCCTTGGCGGGTGATCTCCACGGTCTGATCTGCCGTTGCGGCGACGATCTTGGCGAAGGGCATGAGCTGACCGGCGCAGGCCCATTGGCCATGGGGCGCGTGCTCCAGCCAGAGTCCGGTGATGGCCTCGTACAGGGCCGGGTTGTCCCCTTTGGGGGCGGCATCCACCAGGGCGGATGGGCCGGTAAAGGAGATCGGCAGATGCTCATGGACGGGCGGGCAGAAATACACCCGGTCGCCGTCTTTCAGGCGCAAGGGCTTTGGGCCGCGCTGGTAGAAACCGAGCGGCATGCAGGTCGTGATGTTGAGCGACCAGTGTTCTGCAAGCCCAATGGCGAAAAGGGTGGCCAAGGGCAAGGTGACCATGGCCGTCGCGCCGATGAATAGGGTGGAAAGGGCGGGCTTGTGCATGCCAGAGCAAATCCTTTTGCAAGTTCCTGCTCGGGTATAGCCAGCCCAAAAGGGGATGGGCGGTGCGGCCTGCCTGGGGCCATCCGCCTTCTTCTGTCAGACAGCGTCTTTCGCTCCCACGAATGCAAGCAAGGGATCAGGCATGTTTTCGACCTGTTGCGCGGCGATATCAGTCTGCTTAGAATGACTGCATTGATAGCACAAATGCACAGGTGGTCAACATGGCGACAGTCACCGTTAGAAATCTGCCGGACGAGGTGCATCGCGCGCTTCGTGTACGTGCGGCAACGCACGGCCGCAGCACCGAGGCAGAAATCCGTGACATCCTCGAATCGACCGTGCGCCCATCGGAGCGGCTTCGCCTGGGCACGGCCTTGGCCGAACTGGGCCGCCGTGTCGGGCTGACCGATGACGAAGCGGAGCATCTCAACCAGCTCCGCGACAAGACCCCGGCCGAGCCGATGAGCTTTGAATGATCGTCCTGGATACCAACGTCATTTCCGAGGCGATGAAAGCGGAACCGAATTCCGCCGTGCGGGCGTGGCTGGATGAGCAGGTTGCCGAAACGCTTTACCTGTCCAGCGTCACGCTTGCCGAGCTGCTGTTCGGCATCGGTGCCCTGCCGTCTGGCCGGCGCAAGGATACGCTGTCGCAAACGCTGGATGGCCTGCTGGAACTATTCGGGGATCGCGTGCTTGCCTTCGACACCGACGCAGCCCGGCACTACGCCGATCTGGCCGTTACCGCCCGTGCTGCCGGCAAGGGCTTCCCTACGCCAGACGGCTACATCGCCGCCATTGCGAAAGCGCGCGGCTTCACGGTCGCCACGCGCGACGTTGCGCCGTTCCAGGCGGCCGGCCTCAACGTCATCAACCCGTGGGAGGCCATGCGGTGACGGCGCAGGAGTGTTCCCCCGCGGTGCTGCCAGCGTCGTGACAACGTGGCGACACCGGCCATTTGGCCAGGTCGCCGAGCTATGGGCAATACAGGCCATCCTGTATATCAACGGATTACCACTCTGAGAAATTTGCCCATCGGATGATTGGCGGACTGTCGATGGAAAGCGGCGGGCCGTCGATGAACCCGGTTCGACGATTCATTGGGAAACGGCCATGTTGCGTACCCAGGGAGGACTCAGAGTCCCAGACCCAACTCCAGGCCCAGGTGCATGCCCAGCTCCTGTACCACCTTCTCCGGCGGTACATAGCCCAGGTGCATGGCGTGCTCCAGGACCCGGCGCTCGTGGGACTCGACCAGCTGCCTCTGCACCGACCCCACGGGCAGGGTATGGCTGTCCGGGTGCCGGTGCAGTTCCGCCAGGAGCTTTTTCAGACGCTCCCGCCGGGGCTCGTCCTTGACCCTGCCGAGATCGGCCAGGGCCCATTGTTCCAGCGCCTGTCCGTGCTTCATCGCTCGACTCCCTGGACCAGTTCCTGCCCTTTTTCGCGGTGCTTCGCCAGCACGTCCACGCCCAGTTTGTCGTGGACCAGTTGCACCGTGCGGTCCTTGTCCCCTGCCTGTATCATGGCCTCGTTGGGCTTCAGGCCGCCGCCTTGGCCCTCGATCTGCCGGAAGGTGCCCGCCGGGTCCCGTTCCCCGAAAGAAGTGGACAGGAATTTCTCCCCCGTGCTGCGGTTCTCATGGGGCAGGACGTTGACGTAGAGCTTGCTTCCATCCTCCCGCGCCACGGATGCGGCCAGCATGGGGATACCCGATTTCGAGGTGCGCTCCTGAAACTCGACGCTGTGGCGCTCCTTCAAGCCCTGCTCTTTGTTCTCGACTACCAGGACGCCGCGGGGCTTGCCCTGTTGGTCCGCGTAGAGCCCTACGCTGCGCCAGGTCCCCTGTTCGTCCTTCTGGTGGCCTTCCAGGCGAGGGAGCCTCTGCGTCTGGGTGACGCCCTGCTCCTTGAGACGGCCGGCCAGATCCGTAACTACGCTCGCAAAATACTGCTCCCGCGCGGCCCGAGCGACCTGGTTCAGGATCTCCCGGTTTTCTCCCATGCCGGATTGCCGCAGAGGCTCCTGCGCCTTGTCGATGGCTTCCTTCGCCCGCTCGAAGTGCCCGGGAGCGGCCTGGATTTCCTGCTTCTGGGCGTCTTTCAGGGTGGCCACGTGATTGGTGAAGGATCGCCCGTTTTTCTCCACCGGTTCCGCGAAACCGCCGATGGTCACCATCTGGCCTGCGTGCTCCTGGGTCGCGCGATCCAGCTTGGCGATGAGGCGCTGGGCGTACTCGCTTCCCAGGTCGGCCGACAGGATGGTCTTGTCCTCGCCGTTTTCCAGGGTAACGCGCAGTTTCTGGAACTTCGCGCCGTTGGCCTGGGTTTCAGCCAGGGAAACCCCTGTGAGCTGCCCGCTCAGTTCCGTTTCGTAGCGGGCCCCCTGCGCTTTCAGGGCGGCCCGGATAACCTGCTCGGTCTCCGGGCTATGCCCCTGTTTCCAGGCGGCGTCGCCGATTTCGGCCTTGGCCTGGGCCAGGGCCTTTTCCGTGACCTCGTCGTTGACCTCGATGAAGCCGTTGACCAGGTTGTTGCGCTGCATCATTCGTACTGGCATGACTGCTCTCCTTTTTTACCGTTCCAATCCACGATCCTGCTGCAGGTTTTTTTGCGGCTCCGGTGCCTTTCTGGCCGGACCCAGCGCGTTTCCCTGCTCCCGGGCGGCCTGCTCCTGAGCCTCCCGATACACCTCTTCGGCCAGCTTGCTGCCGGGTTCCAAAGAGATCCCCAGCTTCACGGCCATTGCTGCGGTCTCTCGCAAAAACTGGGGATTGCCCTCGAAGTGAACGGGTTCCCCGAACCGCTGTACGGCGGCCTGCAGGGCGGTGCTGACGGCCTGCTCGCGCCTTTGTCTCGCCGATGTGCCGATACCCATCATGGCCCGTCGGGTGACCGTAATATGGTCCCCGTAGTCCAAAACCAAAGGCCGGTTCTTGTGCGCCAGAAGGGGCTCCGGAGCGTGGCGCTCGAAGACCTGGCGCGCTTTGGCCGGCGGGGTACGCTGCGTGTTGGGCCAGTTCTGGACCATCTCCGCGTTGTCCGGTTCCGGGCTTTTGGGTCCAGGCTTGGTCGGGCCGGATTCCTGGCTTTGTTCAGGAATCTTGGCGCGTGCCTTCCCGTCGTCCAGGGCGTCACGGAAGGCGGATTTCAGGAGCTTGCCCTGGTTTTCCGGAGTCGCTCTGCTGTATCCAGGGATCAGATCGTTCATGTCCAGCTTCTGCGCGGCGAGTTCCCGTGCCTTCTGGATCGCTTTTTCCGCCGCCTGGGGATCCTGGCGGGTGTCGAAGCGCATCCGATCCAACGTGACGGAAAACTGGGGGTCCAATCCTTCCAGATCATTCCCCCTCCGGAGCACCTCGTAGGCAATGGGTTGCTCGCCGGGCTTCAGTTCGGAGCGTGCGAGGACCGAGCCCTCATCGAGGACCAGAGGGACCATCTCCACCCGATAATTCATGGCCTCCCGCACCGCCTGGGGAAGGTCCACCTCCCCCGAGATGGGCAGGGTCAGCTTTTTCTTGATGATCTTCGGGACCGCGCGGGATTTTTCCGTTGGCCCCATGCGGCCTGCCGAGTCCGCTGGCTCCAACACCTCTTGGGATTCCTCAATCGCTGCCTGCGTTGCCATGATGTCTTTCTCCTGTGCGTTTTCCTCGTGGGCGGGCGTTCTGCCGTTGGGTCATCCGGCATACTCCCCCGCATTACCGTCGGGATTCGCCACCGCCGCCCGATAGAGGGGCACATCCACACCAAAAATCGCAGCCACCTCGTCGTCGGGCATCTGCTCGACGACGGCAATCTCGCCGCCGATATAGGACAGGTACTCCAGGGCCTTCCGGACCATGCTCAGGTCCTCTGGATCGCCGGACCGGAGATATATCCGCTTCGGGGCCGTCTCGCGGATCAGCTTATCGAGGGCAAGCTGGTAGCCGCCCAAGCCCTCCGGGTCGTCTACGGGCTGCAGATGCTCTGGATCGGCTCCGATCCAGAGATTGCCGCCGGTCGCATGTGCCCGGTTGGTGCCGAATATCCCGCTGAACCATCCCATGCCCGTCTCCTATTCGAAGTCCAACTCGTTGACCTTGCTGCGCTGGGCGGCGTGTATGGCGTTGCCCACATTCCTATCCACGGCGGCGGCCTGCTTGAGCGCGGCCGCCAGCTTTTCATCGGTGATGGTCCGGGAGAACCGCGTTCCGTGTTCCGGGTTGTACCAGCGCACGGCGCTCCCCAGGTCCTCGGTGGCGGTCATGCCCCGGCCAAGGCCCGCTTCCAGATAGTCCCGGGCCGCCACCGTCTTTTGCGTGCCGTCCTTTTGGGTGACGGGCAAGGTATGCCCGTTCAGGGCGTCCAGGGCGCGGGAGAGTTCATGGAGAGCGGAAGCCGGGTCGCGGGACGGTTCGGGCTTTCCCGGGATGCTTTTTGTCCCGCCATCCACCACCGCCGTCACTCCCAGGTGCTCGAACGCTTTGGCGATCTGCGCCTTGGTCTGGGCGTCGATGCGTTCGGCCACCGCTTCCGGGGCAGGCGCTGTGCGGCCCACAGTAATGGCCGTGGGATCCGTCACGAAGTACGGGTTATCCCCGAACTCCACCCGGACACCGTTGGTGCGCACGTGGGCGTCGGCCTGCGTTTCAAACCCGGCCTTTCCCCGGAAATACTCTCCGCCCTTGGCGGGGTCCTTGCGCACCAGAAAGGCTTTGTTGAGCAGGTCGCCACCCTCGGGCTCTCCATGTCGCTTCTCCCATCCCAAGGATTCCAATGCCTGCACCACGGCGCGGCGCTTGGCCTCGAAGGGGTCCGTCGTTTCCCTTTCGCTGGCGGGAGCTGGTACCCCAGACGGCTCCACTGGAGGCTTTTCCACGGTAGGCAGGTGCTGAGATAGCCCCGCCCGCTCCATGGCCTTGCGCACGTCACCCTCGGGATCCATAGCCAATACCGCTTTGGCATAATGGGTGAATATCGGCTTGCGCACCCCGCTGAGATCACGGGTTTCCGGGTTCAACAGGTAGTACGCGGTTACCGCGCCCTCCTTCCGGGAGACCACGTGGTCCTGGCCTTGAGCCACCTTCTCTGCAACATAGGATTGACCATCGATGATCCGGTCATCCCCCATATGGACCCGGATCGACTGCAAGTTTACCCAGGCATGGGTTACGCCCCGAACCTTGCGCTCCTCCTCCCGTTTTTCTCTACGCTCCGCATGCGCTTGTTCCATGGCCGCCACACGATCAGGGCCCGCCCACTCCTGCAATTGCGCCACCCGTTCTTTTTGCGTCTTCCCGAGTTTCACTCCGGTCAGGCGGGAAAAGGCTTCCTCAGAGCCGGGGTTCTGACTGTTGGTGCCGATCCAGCGCATCACGTGCTCGAGGTTCCTGTCCTCGACCGCCTGCACAAACTTGTCCGCCATCTCGCTGCCCGGCCGGACCACGGCGCCGCTTTTCCATAGGCAAGCGAGGTAGATTTCCTTTGGGTCCTGCCGTGACCCAGACTCCAGCAGCGCCTTTCCGTGTTCCTTGAGGCGATTCTTGAAGTCATTTTCCAGGGCACGACGGGTTTCCCCTATCCGGTCCTGAATCGGCAAGGATTGCGCGAAGCGCGCTTTCACCTCCGGAATGTTGTAAATCGATTCCCCGGGGAGAGCCTGCATCAACTCCACCTCCGGGCGCGACGATCCGCGGTATTCCCCTTCACGGATGATGCCGAAGGTCTCATCAACGCCCGCCTGGTATTCGCGCACCATTTTTTCGTAACCGGCAAAGTCTGCCGGGGCCAAGGACATGGAGACTTCCATGGTCCGCTGGATCAAGGCTTCGGCGCGCTCCGGCAGAGCGTCGTAAAAGGCCTGGTATGCTGCCAGCGCCTGCTCCCTGGGGCCCGCCATCGCAGCGGTCGGCTGCTCCGGCTCCTGTTCCTTGGGAAGCAGATCCGGATAATGCTCCCGCTTGATCTCCAACAGTGTGGTCGGCGTGAAGTGGTAATCCAGCTCCGCCCCGGCACGGGTGATCTCCGGGATGCTGATATACCCCATTTCTGGGTACCCCATACCTAGATCCGCAAGACCAAAGGCCTGTGTTTGATCCGGGAACCCCGGTCCCTCATTCTCGGGATCGCCGCGGTCCTTCTCGATGATGAACCACTGGGCGCCGTTAGGGCCGAAGTAGCGCAGCGAGACCATGCGCTCGCCGTCTGGCAGGCCGTCGCTCTCGTAGGTCGCCGGCATCTGCCGGAGGATCTCCTGCAGCTCCCGCATCTTGTCCGAGAAAAAGGCTTTTTCCTCGCCTCCCAGGAGTTCGTCCGTGACGGCGGCCTGCCGGACGCCTAGGAAGGGACGCACATCGTCGGGGACCTGAGTCAGCATGGATTTGGTGGCCGGAATTTCCGGGGACGGATCTGCCTCTGGAGCAGGCTCCGGGGCGCGACCCGGCTCCACCTGTAACGCTGGCGTGCGCTCGATGAGGAAATCGCTGATGGCCTGGGCGTCCTTGATGGCCTGGATGAGGATCTGCTTACGCTCCTTCTCGGGCAGGGTACCCAGCCAGGAAGCAAGATACGCCGCGGAGTTGCCGGTCTCGCGGCCTTCCTCCACGGTTTGCGCGGCAGGGTCGAAACCGATACCCAAAGCGGCGGCGGTCATGGCCGCCGACATCTCGGCCCGCAGTTCCTCGATGGCGTACTTTTGATCCCCGAATGTTTTTCCGAACTCCCGGTTCAGGCGCTGGGGATGTCCGGTCGCATGGGATAGCTCATGCAGAAGCGTAGTGTCGTGACCGGTGGCGGTATGGAAATCCTCGATCCTGGGCATCTGCACGAAATCTTCACCGGGACGATAGAAGGCTTTGCTGCCGCCCCGGCGCACGGCTATTCCCATGGCTTCGGACAGGCCATCCAGCCGGGGGTCGGGCCGCCCTTCCAATCCATGGCCGCGCTCCGGGCGCGCCAGGGGCGGGATGCCGTCGATCTGAGAGGTGTGAAAGACGCTGTAGTAGCGCACACCCAGGCGTTTTTCGGTCTTTTCGATGTCCTGGATCGACTTTCCGGATTCCTGGTGGATTGCCTCGATTTCTTCCGGGGTGCGCTTATGCTCGTATTCCTTCCAGACCTCGATGGGGATACCCGAAGATCCTTCGCGTACCTGCCAGCCCTGTTCCCGGGCTTGCTTGTAGGTGCACCAGCGCGGATCCGAAGGATCCGGGGAGAGGGTCATCAGATTCTGGTAGTTCACGCCCCGATAGGGCTTGCCGGTCACCGCGTTGATCGGGGGCAGAATCTGCCCGGCTTCCCAGGGCTTTTGCCATGGTGCCGTGCCCTGCTCGATCTGCTCCAGGAGCCGGTTGGCGACCTCCATCCGCAGATCGCGGCGTTCCTTTGGTTCTTTCGCTGGTTTTGCCACAGATCACCCCCAAAGTGCTCTTTCCGTCTGGGTATAGCCAGCCGTGGCGGGTATAGCTTTTGGTCGGGTTCAGGCCAGTTCCAGATGCCCAAAAATCGATTGCTGCCGGGCGGCATTCTGCGCGTGATACTCCACCAGGCGCGGATTCAGCCAGAGGGATTCCGTGCGCTGCGCTTCCAGGGCCGGGTTCTCCTTGCCTGTCGAGTTCCGCACCGTGTTGCAGTGCCAGGCGAAATCCCGGCGCTCCCAGCCGTCGGCCTCCAGAAGAGCGGCGTAGAGGGGGTGCGCGTAACCCGAGATGGCGACATGACCCGGGCTCCGCTTCAGACGCTCCAGGAGCGCCCGGTGATCCTCGTCGCTGTACTCGTGGGCGTAGCCTCCCCCCTTCCGGGTCTCCGCCATGTAGGGCGGGTCGCAGTAGAGGACGGCATGCTCGCTGTCGTAGCGTTCGACGATCTCCAGCGCATCGGCTTGCTCGATGATGACGTTCCGCAGCCGGTCGCGGGCCAGCAATAATTCCTCGTCCACCTTGTTCCGCATCGACCGGGCGCGGTTGTCCAGGTACTTCGCCACCGCGAAGCCCGCGGGAGCCCGATCCTCTGGCCGTTGCGTCTCGGCCATGAAGGTTGCCCGGGCGAGGAAAAAAGTTCGGGCCGCGCGCTCGATGTCGTCAGAGCAGATGTAACGCGGGTCGGACCACTGGTCATAGACCGCCCGCGCATAAGGCGTGTTTTGCAGATATTCCCGTAGCTCTTCTCCACGGTGACGCAGCACGCGGAAAAAGTGGATCAGGTCTCCGTTGAGGTCGCTGATCACCTCGATACCCATGGGACGGCGGGCAAACAGCAGGCTGGCCCCACCGCAAAAGGGTTCGACGTAGGTCTGGAACCGGTTGGGCGCGGGTAACAGGGGCAGGATTTTGTCCGCCATGCGGCCCTTGCCGCCCAGATAGGGAATGGGGCTCCTCATGACACTTCATTTCTTGGCCGCCCACGAGGGCGCGGCGCGGTGGGGGTCGCCGGCAGGGCTTGCGGCAGTCCGGAAAGCCAGGCTTGCACGTCGCTTTCCCGCCAGCGGCGTCCCCGCGAACCCGGCAGAAGCACCGCCTGCGGGAGCGTCCGGGGGTCACGTCTGACGATGGTCTTGCGAGACAGTCCCAGAACCTGGGCCAGTTCGGCTGCGGTCAACAGGCGATCCACGGTTCACCTCCAGATCTGCCATTCCGGGGAGCGCCGGATCCACACCGTGGGTGGCGGATCTGGAAGGTGCAGAACCTCCCCCACGAAGGAGGTGAACTCCCACCGGCTGTCCCAGGGCGTCGGTTTGCAAGCACGGGCATTGAATACGATGGCGGGCGGCCCGCCAGGGGGTGCGTGCTCGTCCAGCAACGGCGGTACACCGGGGGGATCCACGGGGGCGTAATCGACCGGGACGTAGCGAGGCTTTGGCGGCGGTACGCGTCCTTGCCGGAGATCTTCGGTGTCGATGAGCCATCCGAGATCCCGGTCTTCCGTGGGAATGGCTGCCGCCAGATCCAGGCATGGGCCGGGTACGGCCGGGTGTTCCGGAGCGTCCGGGATCGGGAGGGCAGCCACAGTCTCCAGGAGGGCGGGCGGGTCCCGCAATTCCGGTCCGGATGGTTCTGGCTCCGGAATCTCCTGGGCCTCCAGGGGCAATAGAACCTCGTCGATCAGATCCCTGGCCCGGCGGTTCCGCTCCGGATGCAGCCTCTCACGCAGCGCCTGCAGCAGGGTGAGGGCGATCCGGCATCCGGCCTTGACGCGGGTGATCAGGCGCTTGGCGAGGTCGGTGAGGCGGGCTCCTGTGATCGTCGCCAGTTGGTCAATGATTTGGGGGGCACGGACCAGAATGTCCGTCAGGGACGGATGGGACTCCGCAATGTGGGCAATGGTAAAGTCCAGCCAACCGGAGACTGAGCGGATAGCCGATGCTTCCTCGACTGCCTGGAACTGAGCGTCCACCCCATCTCGCCTCTCTCGCCGTTCCAGGGAGAGGGCCGGATCCTCGCCAAAGGAGGATTCGTACTCGGACGCATAGAGGGGTTCCAGAAAGCTCAACTCCGGGCTGTCAAACAGGTCTACCGTCCGGTCATCATGCTCGTGGGCTACCACGGCCTCTGGCCGGTCTTCATCGTCGGGGCGACCGAACACGGCCTGGGTAAGCATATCTGCGGTGGCGTACCCGCAGCCCGTGAGCCGGCGGGAGAACGTCAGGAAATCCTTGTGCTTGTGCAGGTATGCCCGGGCAATTCCCTGGAAATATCCGAACAGCGTGGCGTTGGGGTAGTCGCGCCAGTCGAAGCGCCGGGCGCCAAAATCCAGCAACGTGGTCCCGCAGTCCGCAAGAATATCCGGGTCGGAAAACCCGACGTGCCGGGCCAGGCAGGCGACGGCATGGTGCGCCTTGTCGTAAGCCCGTGCATACTGGGCGGACAGTTCCGCCTCTTCCCGCCGGGTCCGGGTTTCTTTTCGGTATAGCTCGCAGAAGCGGATGCTGAACGCGCGTTCCTCCTGTTCCTCTTCGTGGCCGCGCCTCCAGCGGAATCGGTCGATGCGCGGGTGGACTCCCGCGTCCTGGTCTCGATCCAGGACCTGTAGGTTACTCATGGTCATGGTTCCTCCTGTGAAGAGGGAGTTGGGAAGGTTTTATGGGCCCAGTGCCCGGTGTGGTGTCGGGGGGGCCAAAGATGTCGGGGCGGAGGTCTGAGCACCGGACGGCGCCGTTGGTGGCACGTTCGATCTGAACGGAAGCTTTTAGCCCCGGACTGGACAGCCCCTTCACCCACTTGTGGACAGCGGGCTGGGATACCCCGGCCAGTTTGGCCAGGGCTCTCTGCGAACCTGCAATTTGCAGTGCCAGCAACAAGGAGGGTGTTGGTTCCATAACCGCAGTATAACTGGGGTTATGGAACTGTCAATAACCCTGGTGTGTTTTCAACTGATAACTTTGGTTATAGCGTGGTGAGCATGAAGACCTTTGCCGAAAGAGTAAGGATGGCTAGAGAGCATGCCGGGCTGACACAGGCCCAGCTTGCAGAGGCGGTTGGGATGTCTCAGCCAGGCATCCAAAAATTGGAACGGTCCGGGGGATCGTCGAAGTTCACCACACAGATTGCCTCAGCGTGTGGCGTAAGCAGCGAATGGCTGGCTACTGGCAAGGGGGAGATGGTAAGCGGGAGTACGCCGCGCAAGCCTGGCTTTGATGTCAATATCGAGCCAGTAGATGAACCCATTCGGACGGTGCCGCTGATCAGCTGCGTTGCTGCCGGCAAGATGACCAGTGTCACCGATCCATACGCTCTCGGAGCCTATGAGAAGAAAGTGCCCGTCTTGGTCGATACATCCAAGTTTGCTTTTGCACTACGGATCCATGGGGACTCCATGGTGCCGGAGTTTGTTCCAGGGGATATTGTGATCATTGACCCTGACATAACCCCGCAACCCGGGGATTATGTCATCGCCAAAAACGACGACCAGGAGGCCACCTTTAAAAAATACAGGCCTCGGGGGAGAAACGAAAAAGGGCAAGAATACTTTGAGCTGGTGCCTTTGAACCCCGACTATCCCACCCTGCGTTCCGATCTGGATCAGATCGCCATTATCGGCACAGTCGTTCAGCACAACAGGATAATGCGCCGAACCAATAAGTTGTGACGCCAGCGCGAGGTCGCACCTTTTGGTGTCAGGAAACAACCGTAGTTATTGACATATTGATAACTATGGTTATTATAACTCCACATAAGCCGCCCTCACCGGTGCGGCATCGTGGAGGCTGTCATGCAAAACGCTATTCGCAAGGGTATACCTTTCCACCAGGGACCTCGGGAAGCACAGGGGAAGTCCGGCCAGCCGCGGCCGGCTGAACCCATTCCGGTTGCGGTGTCCTATCGGGACGGTGCCGTCCTCACCTTTCTGTTCGACCGTGCTACCCCGATCCGCGATCTCTCGGCCCTGATCCGCCGGGCTGGTCAGGTGCGGAAGGTGGTGCTCTGATGATCACCGTGAATATGGCCGGCGTCGTCGTCCGGCGCGACGGCAAGCTGCTTACTGTACTGGGGACGGCCGATAGGGACGGCGAGACGGTGCTGCATATCCAAGGGGCTGCCACAGACTTTTGGGGGTCACCCCGCGAGCTACACCTGAACGGCTATCGACTGATTATCGCCAAACTGCCTATTTGGGATTTGTGGCGGAGGGCGGTGTGTGCGTCGGATCTGGGGGAGAGGTCAAGCCTAGTGCAATGAGAGAAGCCGCGCGTTATGCGGCTTCTCACGCATTGTGAGCTAAAATAAAACGCGCCCGCTCGTGACGCAGCATCTCAAAGGGGGTCATCACCTTGATATTAAGACCCACGCATACGTTAGGAATTTTAACCTTGTTTGGCGTATCGGCAAGCCGCTCGTGAGTCACCACTACATAGCCGCTAGTCAGGGCATGAGCGATCAGCCAGTAGTCTGCCGCCTGGAAAAAGGTGTTTTTTGCAGCCGGGGTGTAGCCGTTGTTGTTCACCCAGTTAGTTACCGCACCCAAAGCGGAAAAAATTCCGGCACTCGGCTTCAGAAAGAAACGCTCATCTCCAACCTTCGCCCATTCCGCCAGTTCATCGTCTCCCGCCTCGATCTCGTCTTTCACCTTGTCAATGCTGAACACCTGTCCCACCCGATTTCGAGCGATCAGCCAATCCCAAAAGGCCGGGCAGAAGTCCAGCCCGTAGTGCAGGTTGTTTGCTGATATGAAGACATTGGCATCCAATAAATAGTTCATCCATAAATTCCTAGCCGCTGAGCCTCCTTATAGAAGGTCTGCGTTTTACGCACGCCTAGCAAGTGGAAGGCATCGGTAAAAGACGTCTGTCCCTCTAAGGTGCTTGTAATCACCGCCCGCGCCAATCGCTTGCCGACATGTGCGCCAAGGGTGTTGTAGAAGTCGCCACCCGAGTCCGTTGGCGCCATTCTGGCCATCCTATCGAGTTCATCCTGCCAAGCGATGTCTAGGGTGTCTCGATCGATCCGTCCGGCATCGAAGAGGCGCCGGAGAAGGACCAAGGTGCTGACCCTAAAACGACGGGACAGTTTTTGCAGTGTTTCCGACAAAGCCCCCGGTCCAATCGGCACGTCGTGCACATCCTCTAACGCTTCTAAAGGCACCAAAATTTCCGCGGCCACCGCGTTGCACCAGCGCTCAGTTTTCACATCGGGTTGACTGCGCGCTTCATTGTTCGAGACGCCGGAAGAGCCCAACCACAGATGGGCCAGTTCGTGCGCCAAGGTGAACATCTGTGCTGCTTTGCTATCTTTGCCGTTGATAAATACCAGTGGCGCTAATTCGTCGGCTAAGGCGAAGCCACGAAATTCCGCTACATCCAGCGGGCGGTGGGTATTACTACCCACAATGCCACTGATCATCACCAAAATTCCGGACTCCTCGACCACGCGGATAAACTCACGCAGCGCTTCGCTCCAGTTTCCCATACGACTGCGGGCCCCTATATCGAAGCCGAGTCGTTCTCGGATCCTAGCAGCGACCTCGACGGGTGTATCCTTTAGTGTGGCGGTACCGACAAAAGAAACCCCGGGATCACCTTGAAGGCGAACATAGTCGCGGTACCAGCTTTGACTCTGCTGGCAGAGATAGATCGTCTCAAGCAAGTCGACGCTCGGCGATCGGACTTGCGTCTGCGGCAATGTTCGGAAATCGGGAATCGGTAGTTCGTCTTCCGGCGGTTCCGTCAGGAAAAAGTATCCTATAGGGGTATGGGTGCGGCGGGCGAACTCTTCTAACTGGTTTAACGTGGGTTGCTCCTGCCCCGTCAGCCAACCGCTCAGCTTTTTGAAATGGGCAGACAACCCCTCCGGGGTGCGGCCGGATCGGCGCATCGCCCAGTGCAGCAATCCGGGATCGACGGGTACGCGCAGGGTCACCTGATTTTCTCCAAGAACTTCTCCACATCTCTACGGGCCACCCAGGGTTACGTGCTCCATAGTTGATGGAACACGGTAGGTACGCCTGTATCGGTTGCTGGTCCGTACTCACCCGCTCATGGGTTCATGAGCAGTGCATTGTTCTCACAAGATAGCGCAACTACGCCCACACAGAGTCTGCATTATGGACCAGGAAGGGCTGCGACGCGAGGTTAGCCGCGCTCCCCTTGTCCGAAAGCCCGGCGCAGGACTCAAAGGCACGATCTATCGGTGAATGCGCCCGCGCGATTCACTGCCCGACTGGTGATGCACACGCTACTCGGGTCTCCAGCATCTCGGCTAGGGTTAGGGGTGGCTGTGTACGTAGGACAGCAGGCGCCCACGGATGGCTAGATCCCACAACAAACCGGGAACCTGTCTCACCGCATGCCTATCAAAAGGAACCGCTAATTTGCGGGCTTGCAGGATTCGTCGGTATATTCCGGCGTGGTGCCGTGATTACTGGAGAGGAATGTCTCATGCTGACAAAGAAAGAGCTTGTGCGTCTCATGGCCGAGCGCAGCGATCTGCCGCAAACCGTCGTGGAAAAATCCCTGAATGTCCTTCTCGATATTTACCGGGAGCAGCTCGCTGCTGGCGAAGCGGTGGTCTTGGGCGATCTGGGCCGATTCCAGATCAAAGAGCGGGCGGCGCGCGCCGGACGTAATCCGGCCACGGGTGCCGCCATCGAGATTCCGGCCCGCAAAACCGTGCGCTTTCAGCCCGGAAAACACCTGGTCGAGCAGTTGAATCCCGCGTAAGCACGTCCGGCCGAAGAGGAGCATGCCATGTTTGGATTCGGAGAACATCAAGAGGCCATGACGGCCACCTGCCCTAGCTGTCAGTCGCCCATGGAAGACAAAGGGGCGCACGGAATCCGCATGGGCGGATTGACGGGGCTGGCCGGAGCTGCGGCAGGAGCCGTGCTTGGCCAGCTGGCGGACGAGGGCGAAGAGGCCTTCGAGAAGAAACTTGCCGTCCAGGTCTTTGTCTGTCCCCAATGTCGGGAAGTCTCGTTCAAATACCACGGAGGGTTATGAAATGGATCTGCAGACCGTAGAGCAGCAATACAACCAGCTGCAGCAGGAAAGCTCAAGGGGTAATGCAAAGCCTGCAGGCGCTGGCCGGGAAGCTCAAGACTGCCGCCGATGGTGGCAACCAGGACGCACGGGAGTGGTTGCTGGACCTCAAGGAACTGGCCCTCAACGTCCAGCAGGAGCAGCAGCAGGTGATGATGGTCATGCAGGCCATGCACCAGGCCGCGCAGAGCGATCTGGCGGCGATGCAGGGGCAGGGCCAGCAATGGCAGCCCGGGTATCCGCAGACACCCCAAGCTATGCCCCAGGGCTATCCGCAGCAGCAGTCGGGTGGATTCCTGAGCTCGCTGGAGCACTCGGGTTTCGGTCAGGCCCTGATGATGGGGGCCGGGTTTGGGATCGGAGACGACCTCATCAATAGCATTTTCTAATCGCGTGCTGCGGCGCTGGAGCCGTGGGTTTGCTCGGCGACCATTGCCATATCTGGCGCCAGGGCAGACGCGGTAATGGATGTCGAGCACCACCGTGTGCGCCCACATTGGGAAGCACAGGATGTAAAACATGATCTGGTTGTTCGCCGGTAGTGCTGTCACCAAATTGGCACTGGCGGCGGGCGGAGCCGCACTACTCTCTGGCCCGTTGAACAGTCCGCAAACCTGGATTTCTGGTGGGAGTCCAGACGCGCCACCATTGGCCACTCGCCTGGCATCCACCGCTAATGTAAACCGCCTTTCGCGACTTCCATCGGGCGCGGTGGTCGTTGATCTTGAAAACTGGCCGCAAACACCAGTATCGCAACGCGAAAATCCCGTGGGCGCCTATCGTCGGGCGGCAGAAATCGCCGAATATCGTCACCAATGGCTTGTGGCCACTCCAGCAACAGACCTCGTCCGCAGTGTAGTCCCCTCATATCGTGGAAGAATTTACCCCGAGTTTGTTCGATTGCGCTTGGCTGCGCGTATCGCAGCTTATGTCCCTGTCTACGAAATCCAGGCCCAAGGTGCTGAAAACAAACCCACTCTGTATCGCTCCTTCGTGGCCGACATCAGCCGACAAGTCCAGCAAGCGCACCCTGGAATCACGATTTTGGCAGGATTGAGCACCAATCCAGGTGGGCACGTTGTTGCCGCCTCGGTATTGGAAAGAGACATTGCCCTGACCAAGGGGCTGGTATCCGGCTACTGGATGAACATTCCCCAGGCCGGCAAGGCATGTCCCCGCTGCGGTCAGGCTCATCCGGAAATTGCGGTACAGGTGCTTGATGCAGAACTCAGGGATTCACAGAGATGAAGCATCATTACCGCATCAGGCGCCATCCGAGCGAGCCTGGCATCTCAAAAATAGGTATAAATGGGTGTAGTATTGGTCCATGGTGCGAATCGACACTATCCAGATCACGCCGGAGATCCTGGGCCTCATCGCCCGGATCGATGAGTTCAAAGGCGCTTGGCGCGCCTTGGGCACGCTCGCCCCCGACCGGCTGTCGGCCCTGCGTCGTGTGGCCACCATCGAGAGCATCGGCTCATCGACCCGCATCGAGGGCAGCAAGCTGTCCGACCGGGAGGTGGAGCATCTGCTGTCGAATCTGGAGATCAAGTCTTTCGCGACCCGTGACGAGCAGGAAGTGGCTGGCTACGCCGAGCTGATGGACCTGGTGTTCGCGTCCTGGCAGGGCATCCCGATCACCGAGAACCACATCAAGCAGTTGCACCAGATCCTCCTGCGCTACAGCGAGAAGGACACTTGGCATCGCGGTAACTACAAGACCACGTCGAACAGTGTCGCCGCCTTTGACGAAGCTGGCGCACAGATCGGTATCGTGTTTCAGACCGCATCACCCTTCGACACACCCCGCCTGATGTCGGAACTCGTGGCGTGGGTGAACCGGGAACGTGAGACGGCCCGGCTGCATCCACTGTTGATCGTTGCACTGTGCGTCGTCGTGTTCCTGGAGATCCACCCTTTTCAGGATGGCAACGGCCGGCTCTCTCGGGTGCTGACCACGCTCCTGCTGCTGCAGGCCGGGTACGCCTATGTGCCTTACAGCTCTCTGGAGAGCGTGATTGAGCAGAGCAAGGAAGCCTACTACCTGGCCTTGCGCCAGACCCAAGGCACGATCCGCACAGAGGTGCCAAATTGGCAGCCGTGGCTGATGTTCTTCCTGAGATCCTTGGCCGAGCAGGTTCGGCGCCTGGAAAAGAAGGTCGATCGCGAAAAGATCGTGCTGGCGGCCATGCCGGAACTGCAGCTACAGATCGTTGAGTTCGCCCGAGAGCACGGCCGCGTCACCATCGGTGAGGTCATGAAACTGACCGGGGCTAGCCGCAACACGCTCAAGCAACATTTTCGGGCGCTGGTCGATCACGGCACGCTAAGCCTGCACGGCAGTGGCCGAGGGGTCTGGTACAACCTACGCTGACAGGTATGGCGAAAGACGCATGGCCGCCATGAACGGTCGGGTATTTCTCGAATAAAGCAGTCAGGCGGATTCCTGAGCGCGCGGGGGCACTCGGGCTTCGGCCAGTCCCTCATGATGGGGGCTGGCTTCGGCATTGCCGACGATTTGATTAACAGCATTTTCTGGCGGGTCTCGTGCGCGTGCCCTGGCTGGTTCGCCAGAGCAGGTACCGGGGAGGCCCCGCCGTTGCCGGCCTGCATGGGAAAGCTATACCTTTTCCATGCAGGCTTTATCTTGCGTTCCGTTCTGTTCTGTTTAACACTGTTCCGGCCTTACCTTGTTTCACGCACAGAGGGTTAAGATCCTGCCGCTGGTGTGGGTTTGGACATGGACATTGCTCGACGACAAATACCTTGACCGGTCGGACAAGATGGATGACGTCAAGCAGACAATTAAGGACCACGAGCGACCCGTGTCATGATCCACGGTTCGCCAAGCAGGATGGTTGGTCACTTAGCCTCCGCAGGCGCCGCCAGATTCTGATCGTTGCCAAGCACGTTCCTGCGGAATATCCTCCCGCTGAGGCATGGCCGCTTGAGACTGATTGCGGTCATTCAGCAGCTGAGAGCAAATGACATCATCCGACCCTAAGCAGTCCCACAGCTTTTACGCAATCAGTCATTCGCAGACACGGTAGTTTGGACAGTTTACGACCTATTTGGTTAGATCACCACCGGATTTCCAGTATGCCCTCACCGTTGCAGTTCCGCCTCTTTCGGTCATCCTCGAAGGGTATGAGGTCAAACTCAGCGAGCAATGCATCTGTCGGCAACTCGGCGTGCCGGTGCCGTTCTTCTGCGTGTATACCTAACGTGAGGTAGATCAAGGCAGCGCGAACAAGGCGAAGTAAGCGAAGTGAGCGGCGCTCGAACTCATCAACGGTGAGCGAGTATGCAAAGTCATCGAACCACATATCCGAGCCATTCTGTTCCGGAATCGCGAATAAGTGCACCTTCACGTACTTGTGTTCCAGGTTGTTCCGGAGCTTGTTGAGTCCTTGCGCATCTGGATCAGTAACGTCCGTAAACTCTGGCTCGAACATATCCTTGCTCAACCAATAAAGGCCGCGCAGGGGCCAGTTCTTGGATGCGTTGAATTCTTGTCTAACCGTGGGAGAAGACTTCTTCGACTTCCAGATACCGCGAAATGACACATTTTTTTCCGCGATGCCCAGACCAAGGTACCGGTTTAGGAAGTACGCGATCTTGTCCAGGATCGAGTATACCATGCGGAAAGATATCTTGAGTTTCTCTACGGCGAGACCATACGCGGGGTAATCCAGTGTGTTGTAGAGGTACACTCCTAAGTCCGAGTCATGGACCTCGTCGGAATTTACTGCTTCGAAATACAGCCAGCGGGCAGAGACGAACTCCTGCTTAAGTTGGTTAAAAAGACCAACCACAACCGGCGCCTTACCGAGCTCCGTGACCATGTTGGGTAAGCCTAGGTCATCGTGCGCCGCCAACTCGATCGGCCCAATGTCATTCAACGTGTTCAAATACAGTCCCCTGAACAGGCACCAACGGCGATATTCGTCTTTGACATTTAGGTTGTTTTCCGAAGTATCTAGCGAGAACGCTTCATTGATTGCCTCCAAATTATAGTCTCGCTTAATGTGGTCGACTTTGGATGTATAGTGCGCGCGCAGGCCCTCCCCCGGTGTCAGCGTAGTTGTTGGCTCTTCTTCCATGTCGTTAAGCGTCCGCTCCAATTCGCGATGGGCGAACCACATGAAGATGGAACCATGTGGACCATCATTGTGCGAACGGGCATAGTTAACCAAGGAGCTACCGCGATTACCTCTAGCCATCCAAAATTTTGGATTTTTGCCCAAGGCATCATTCCAAACTGCACTTGCTTCCACGAAGCGTCCGCAAAGGCTCAGAGCGTTCGCTAAATTCGTCAAGATTTGACACTGCAAAAACAAATCTACTTGTTCGTACTCAGGATGCCGGGTTGCACGCCTCAAAAAGTAGATTTGTTTTTGCAGTTCTTCTTGGTCCCACGCCCACGCGGAATCTTCCTCCAAGCGTCGACGAGCACCAGCAAATGCCAAAGCGTTTGACCGAAAGTAGTCGAGCATTACTGCGTGCTCACCGCTAAGGGTGCGTGCATCAAGCCGCTCACACCACAGCAATGCACGTGCATTCAGGATTGCGTCATCGTCGTCGCCCGCCTTATCTATGGCTGTGCCAATGATACGTAGGCAATCAAGATCGGGCAAAGAATCTAGTTTGAGATCATCGTAGAACGTGCCCATAGCCGTATCCAATTTTTTGGTCAGTATGCGATTTAACGGCGCTGTTCACTCCGCCGCTTCCTTGCGACAACAGCCTTGCCGTTCTCTTAGCCTTTGGCTCTGCGAAAGCCGGGATGCCGAAATTCCACCGACATAGTTACCTGCCATGCTCAGCACACACGTAAAGGTAAGGGGGGTGTGCCGCTTTTGACCACCTCGAAATCCTGCTATGTTAGGCACATAGTTCGTCCCGCAACATGTGAAGCTCTTTCAGCAAGGACTCTGCTTCTGCCATAGTAGTATCGTGAGATTCCGGCGTGACCAAAACTATCTTCTCCTTTCCAGAACGGGCGACAATTTCGATGTAAATACCACCATCAGGGTTGTTGGAAGGCGTCACATCCGTTCCATGTGCAAAAGCATTTCTATATGCCTTGAACTCTTCAATTTTTGTGAGCAGGGGTTTGAGTTTCTGCGCTGCTAGTTTATTATTAAATTGTTCTAGCATGGCTCGGACGATTTCGATTTTATCTTGAAACGTTAGACCGTCACGACGCAATAGCAGACGCTCAAAATCAACGCGTCTTGCTGGCAGGGAGAGTTGTGTTGAAATAAGATCAATCAGCACGTTCTCCATCCATATGCTATAGTGTGTCAACTCTCCGGTTACAATGGCGTCAAAGTCTTCTTTGCTAAGGTTACGGTAGTTCATGAACGGTCGATTAGGTAGGGCTCCAAAAAATTTTCTCGCTGGGATACAACCTTGTTGGACTATGCTCTATCAATCGTCACGAAGTTCCCATCGAAAACCGTACCGACGCCTCGATAGTAATCTGTCTCTTTGAGCCTTCCTTCAAAGTCCGACTGATCCAACTTAAGGCCATGCAGCATGTCATAGGCTTTATTATTTTCGCTAAACAGGTGAGGATTCACCACGAACTTAGAGGTATCCAGGACCTGCACACCAAATATATGGGAGGCGAATAAAGCACCCCGGACACAATATTCCTTCTGGTTAGGATAGAGAGCATCCCCCTTGTATGTAGGTAGCCCTTGATGCATGAGTGGCTTTTCTAACCTCTCCATGCTTCGGTAGGTAACTGCATATTTCTCTATCGGGCTTGGGATGATGTAACAAAGTAAGCGGTCGCTGAGCGGCGTTCTTTTCTAGGACCTGCCTAGTCATCATGCTGTTGCCCTTTGGTTGCATTCTGGAGGGTAGGATGAAGCAGGAAA
>JABEBX010016822.1_pt1 | contig 34891 bp, 25 predicted proteins | sample 7245971 | NCBI WGS metagenome assembly JABEBX01 (sample SAMN14506365, study PRJNA622280) | hot springs metagenome | biome: hot spring [ENVO:00000051]|acidic hot spring [ENVO:00002120]; feature: spring [ENVO:00000027]|sediment [ENVO:00002007]; material: sediment environment [ENVO:01001048]... | reverse complement strand
CGGGCGATCTTGTTCCTGGGGCGCCGGACGAAGCTGCTTCCATGACGATAGAGCAATTTTCTGCGGATGGTTTGCGGCCCCTCGCCGTCCATGGGCGTTTCCCCCCAGTGAAAACGCCACGGAACACCCTTCCGGGATACCCGGCAACAGGGAGATCGCTCCAGCCCATACCCTCTCCGGGATACCCATCAACAGGCAAATTGCTCCAGTCAGTCGCATTATCACACGTCCTTGTGCCGGCGTGCGGGGGGCCAGCCGGTGGGGGTGTGGAGGGTGTGGAGGAGTAGGGTGGGCGCCGGGAGGAACTGCGGCGTCAGGCTGTGGGGCAGGGGCGAGGCCCGGCGCCTTGAGAATCCTCTGCTGTTTGGGCGTCTTTATGATTTCTTAATGGGCGATTCTGCTACTTTTAAGGATAGTTCATCAGCTGATCAAGACAGGCCCACGCCATGGAGCCGTCACTGCGTCTCAAATATCCCACCAAATCAACCTCGGCAGTTGACTGCCAATGAAGGAGCACCATGTCGACCGAATTTCGTAGCTTTCTCGAGTTGTCCTATGAGGAGTTGGAAGAGCTCAACCTGAGGGCCAAGGAGCAGCGCAGAAACCGTGTGGCCGCGGATGTCATTCAGGAAGAGCGGTTGAAGTATCTGGCCGATACGCCGGGCATCAAGGCCGTGACGGTACTGTTCTCCGACCTTGAGGGCCGCCTTCACATGCTCGACTATGACAAGAAGTTTCTCATCAAGAGCTACGACAACCTCACCTTCGACGGCTCCTCGATTCGTGGTTTCACCGCACAGCGCGAGAGCGATCTTCGCCTATCGCTGGATTGGGCGGCGTTTTACTGGACCCCGGCCGACGTGTTCGGCTCCGGCAAGGTGCTGGTATTCGGCGAGGTCATCGACAAGAACGGCGGCCACTACTCCGGCGACATTCGGGGAGTTTTGAAGGATTATGCCGCGCAGCAGTATGCCCGGAATGGGTACACGTTGAACGCAGCCAATGAGATCGAAGGCTTTCTATTCGATGGAATCGACGCCGAGCGTAACTACCATCAGACGGGCAAGTTCGAGTATGTGAATCAGGGTGGCTACTATCATTCTTTGCCGGGCGATCCCCTCCGGGAGTTTATCGACACCACGGCCGAGGTGCAGCGGGCGATGGGCTTTGAGAACGAAAAAGACCATCCTGAAGTGGCGCCGTCGCAGTTCGAGATCAACTACTCTTACGGCGACGTCGTTGCCGCCGCGGATCAGATCCAGCTCTACAAGCTGATCTGCCGTCAGGTTGCGACGCAGATGGGCATGACGGCGAGCTTTCTTCCCAAGCCGGTGACCGGGGTGAACGGTTCGGGAATGCACACCAACGTGTCGGTCTCGAAGAACGGGAAGAACCTGTTCTGGGACCCAAAGGGCGAGGAGAAGACTTCCAGGCTTGGCTGGAGCTTTGTCGATAAGATCCTGACGCATGGAAATGACATCTGTGTGTTGCTCAATGCAAGCGTCAATGCCTATCGCCGCCTCGATCCGCACTTCGAGGCTCCCAATCAGATTAAGGCCTCGGCGGTGGATCGCGGATCGATGATTCGCATTCCGCTCGGAAACTCGAAGTCGGCCCGCGTGGAGGTTCGGTCGGTAGGTCCGGACGCCAGCCCGTACATGGTGCTCTACTCCATCTTCAAGACTGGCCTTGAGGGGCAGACGTCGAAGATCAAGAACCTGCGTCAAGCAGAGCGCTACCTGCCCGACAACATCTATACGGCGCTTGAAAACTTTCGCGGCTCCAGTTGGACCGACGAGCTCCTGGGAGCGGACGTAAAGGAACGTTATGCGGATCTGAAGCAGGGGTCCGCGGACCGCTGCCCACGGCTGCTGGGGACCATTGTGAAGGCATGCGAGGTGCAGTTCCATCACGACGTCTACAATCAACTGCTCTGGGGCCAGTTCTAGAGCAATTTCCCGGTTGATGGGAATTCCGGAGAGGGTGTGCGGTGGCGTTTTCTTTGGGGAAAACGCGCGTGAAAGCCGCGGCGCCGCGTTGTGCTTCCACGGAAGATCCTCCAGGCGGTTGAGATGCTTGCAAGGGGCGCTCCGGCAATGCCGGAGCGCCCTTTGTGCTGTACGTTTGTGCTGTACGGTCGCAGGCCTTCATATTCAGTTTGAGGGCTGATGATCTCTGTCGCTTGCCGTGCCTTTTCGCTGGTTTGGCCGTGATGGAGATGGGGCTGTGATGCCGATCACCGAACCATTGTGCTATAACCGCGCAATTTTCTGGCGTGCTGTTGCTCGTTCGGAATAAGATCTTCTTCGAATCGTAAACATCGTTGAACATCTGCGAGTTACGCCAGCGGAGTTTCGTCGTCTGAGTTACATCACCAAGGAGAGCAGGATTATGCGTAAGAAGGTCACCATCGTAGGCGCCGGTAATGTTGGCGCAACAGCAGCACATTGGATTGCCGCCAAGGAACTGGCGGATGTTGTTTTGATCGACGTCATCGAGGGCGTGCCCCAGGGCAAAGGGCTGGACCTTCTGGAGGCGATGCCGATTGAGAAGCGTGACGTGTCCATCCTCGGCACCAACGACTATGCGGACACCGCGAACTCAGATATCGTTGTGATCACGGCCGGCATCGCTCGCAAGCCTGGCATGAGCCGTGACGACCTTCTCAACACCAATTTTGGGATCATGAGCGATGTCGTTGCGAAGGCAGTTGCCGCAAGCCCGAACGCCATCTTCATCATTGTGGCCAACCCGCTGGATGCCATGGCGCAGACCGCCTTCAAGAAGGCCGGACTTCCGCGAGAGCGAGTGATTGGTATGGCGGGCGTGTTGGACTCCGCTCGTTTTCGCTCGTTCATCGCTATGGAGTTGAATGTCTCGGTTGAAAACGTGACCGCATTTGTTCTTGGCGGGCACGGGGATACGATGGTTCCGCTCTCGCGCTATTCCACCGTTGCCGGGATACCCATTACGGAGCTTATCGAGCCCGCAAAGCTCAAAGCTCTTGAAGAACGGACGGCGAACGGCGGCGCGGAGATTGTGAAGTATCTGAAGACCGGTTCAGCCTTCTATGCCCCATCCTCGGCGACAACGGAGATGGTGGAAGCGATCCTCAAGGACAAGAAAAAGATTCTTCCCTGTGCAGCCTATCTGCAGGGAGAGTATGGCATTCACGGTCTGTACGTTGGAGTACCCTGCAAGCTGGGAGCCAAGGGAATCGAGCAGATTATCGAGATCAAGCTTACGCCTGAGGAGCAGGCTGCTCTCAATAAGAGCGCTGCCGCAGTGAAGGATCTGTGCTCGGTAATTGGTATGGCGTAGATGCTACGCAGGAGTGAGTAGGCAGTAGCGAAAAGTGAAAAGCCCCGGCTGCCATGAGCCTGGGCTTTTCGCTTCTTAACCTTGCGTAGCTTCCAGATGCAAGGTTGAGAAGCGCGCACGCCCACACTCCTGGCCGGAAACCAGATCTGGCCGAGAGGGTCTCTTGCCTTGAAAGGGCGCGGCTTTAGCCGCGCCGCAGGAGCAGACAAGGCAGTCGCGGCTTCAGCCGCTGAGGGAATGGATGGAGCTGAACAGACGATCCTTGAGTGCTATATGCCAAAGAAGCTGTGGATGGGCTTTCGGCCCCCTCAATCGAGCCAGAAACTTGCTTTTGGTGAGGCAGTGTCTCTCCAGTGCCCCCCGAAATCTGTCATCCTGAGCGTAGCGCGTAGTCCCGAGGCGGGCCCTTCGGCTGCGCCTCGGGACTACGGCTCTCGCATAAAGCCGCGAGAGCCTCCGCTCAGGATGACAATTTTGTGGCGATTTGGAGGAGAACAGTCTCGCCGTTTCAAAACACGGCCTTGTTCAGAGGTTCCCTAGCTTCTATGGATCGTCACACTCTCGAGTATGACCGGGGTCTTTGGCTGGTCCATGGCGCCACGGGGGACGCGGCTGATCTTTTCGACCACGTCGTAGCCTTCGGTCACCTCACCGAAGATGGTGTGCTTACCCGTGAGCCAACTGGTATCGGTAACCGTGATGAAGAACTGACTGCCATTGGTGTTGGGGCCGGCGTTCGCCATGGCGAGCTTGCCCGGCTTCTTGAAGTCGTGGGGGCTTCCCTTGGTCTCGTCGGCGAACTTGTATCCGGGACCACCCATGCCGGAGCCTTCAGGATCACCACCCTGAATCATGAACTCCGGAATGACGCGGTGAAAGATGGTGCCATCGTACAGCTTCGGCCCCTTCTTCGACCGCGAGCTCCACTCTTTTGTTCCTTCCGCAAGGCCTATAAAGTTGGCGACAGTTTGAGGCGCATCGGCTTCGAAAAGTTTACAGACGATCGTACCTTCCGAGGTCTTGAAGGTGGCGGTAGTTGGCATTGAATCTCCTTTTTTGCGTTGATAGCGTTTTACGTTTTGTTGGATGCAATTCGATTTTGTGGCGAAACAGGACCGGATAAAAGCAGAGGACTCCGGGTGGTTTCAGGGATTTCATTTGGAGCACCTTCACTGCGAGTACAGGGGGGGAGCGCTCGACCTGTCATCGAGCGGCCACCTCAATGAGACCGCGGGATAAGTTCCGGAGTGTCGGGCGCCGACGATGGTGCGGTGGAGTTCTGTGCGTTGCTGGGCGGAAGCGGGGGCAGCGGTTGACCGGGCGGAACGATGGTCACCTTGTTTACCACCACAGGGGTCAGGGGCTTGTCCTGCGCATCACGGTCAACCAGTGCTATCCCTTCGGCCATCAGCACCGTGTGCGGATCACACTGGCCAAAGATCGTGTACTTTCCGTCCAGCGCCGGCTGCGGCGCCACGGTGATAAAAAACTGGCTTCCGTCGGTTCCAGGTCCGGAGTTAGCCATTGCAAGGCGTCCCGCTACAGCGAAATCAAGCGAGGGGCTAATCTCGTCCGGGATGAAGTATCCGGCGTCACCCTGGCCTGAGCCTAGCCTGTCGCCTCCCTGGATCATGAACCCAGGGATCACGCGATGAAAGGTTGTTCCGTCGTAGAAAGGCTTCCCTGTTATCTGTTGGAGCGTCACAGGATCCGTCCATGTCTTGGTTCCGGTTGCCAACCCGACAAAGTTGTTCACAGTCTGCGGAGCCTCTTGATCGAAGAGCCTGCAGGTGAGTCTTCCCATGGTTGTGTCGAAGACAACGGTCGGTCCGGTTGGCTCCGCGGGAGCGACTGCATGGATGATCGTGGAGGGTGCATCCGGAAGCGCTTCAGGGGACTGCGGGGCCTGCGGCGCCGCAGGGGATGCTGTCTGGGAGCTGGCAGGAGCAGTCTGATCCGCCGGTGCTGTTTGCGAGAAGGCTGCTGCAGTGGACAGAACCAACGCGCAGATCAGTACGTGCAAGGATGCAGTCAGAATCTTCATCTCCACGCTTAAGCCTACTCTATCGCAACCCGGCGGGCAAAAGCGGGGTGGAGCGGAAAGAACGCCCACTGGGTTGGGAGCGTGTAACGTTTGCCGTTGTGGATGAACAGCGGACCTGGCTTTTTCTATGTGCTCGACCGATCCCACAATCCCTGCCACTCCAGTCCGAGCACAGCGGAGTGGAAGAAACCCGGTGAACTCGATTGTATCCGTGCTGCTCGGCGCCATGGTGGCTGCTGGATGGATCGTAGCGAGCCTATCCCACAAGGTCTTTTGATGGGTCATCCGATCGGTGAAGTAGTAGAAGCGATTGGGCTCGATCACGGGTGCCTCGGACGGGCGAATGAAGGGTCCGATCACCCGCGACTGGGCCTGCCGGGCCCCGGCTGAGGTGAACCCGGCAGCGAGTCAGCAGCCGGTTGCGGCTGCGGGGAAGCTATCGTCCCAGCCATCCGCAAAGACGCGTATGGATGGCTCGTCCGGCCGACGCGCGGGAAGGATGAACGTTAAGCGTATAACGCTGAACGCGTTATGATGAAAGGGTGATACGTTCTTTCAAGGACGCTGAGGCGCAAACGATCTTCAACCGGATGCACAGCAGACGGTTTGCTTCGTTGGAGCGAGTCATCTTCCGGAAGCTCCGGTCGATTCATCGAGCCGCGGTGCTGGGCGATCTGATGAATCCACCTGGGAACAGGCTCGATGCGCTGCGCAGAAGCCGGGGCGGCCAATGCAGCATCAGAGTCAATGAGCAGTGGCGGATCTGTTTTGAATGGAGAGAGAATCATGCGTATGAAGTCGAAGTTACCGGCTACCGCGAAACGGGCCAGGCGGATGTCTCCTCTGCATCCGGGTGAGATGCTGCGGGAGGAGTTTATGGCGCCGCTGGGACTCAGCGCGAGCGCTGTGGCGCTGGCGATCCGAGTGCCGACGACCAGAATTACGGAGATCGTGAACCGGCGGCGCGGCATTACGGCGGACACGGCGTTGAGGCTCGCGAAGCTCTTTCGTATGACGCCGGAGTATTGGATGGGGCTGCAGGTGGATTACGACCTGGATGTCGCCATGGAACAGATGAAACAGGTGATCGAGCGGGATGTCCATCCGTTGCCGATCGACAAAGTGACAGGTTCGCTGAGGGGGGCGTAACGATGGCAACGAAGACAAAGGATTATTACGGTACGCTGGGCGTGAAGAAGACAGCTACGGCGGATGAGATTCGCAAGGCGTTTCGCAAGCTGGCGCGGAAGTATCACCCGGATGTAAATCCGGGCGATAAGAAAGCTGAGGAGAAGTTCAAGGAGATCTCCGAGGCCAATGACGTGCTGAGCGATGAGAAGAAGCGCAAGATTTACGACCAGGTGGGGTTCTACTCGGACAACATCGATGCCGCGACGGCGGAGGCGTATGCGCGTGGCGGCGGCGCTCCCAGCGGGTTTGGAGGTGGCGGATACGGTGCGGGGGGTGGACGCCCGCAGGGAGTTCCATTTGATTTTCAGGGGTTCGACTTCTCCGGGTTCCAGGGCGGAGGGAAGGGTTCGCCGCGCGGTGAGGGGTTTGGCGGATTCAAGGATGTGTTCTCCGGTATCTTTGGCGGCGGCGGGCGGCCGGCGCGCGGGCCGCAGCCGGGGACCGATCTCGAGTACCAGGTGGAGATTGACTTCTGGACGGCGATTCGCGGGGGCGTGACGCGGTTGGAGATCCACAGGCAGGAGCAGTGTCCGACGTGCAAGGGCAAGGGGGTGCTGGGCGGAAGCATGGAGTGCCCGGAGTGCCATGGGAGTGGGCAGGTGACGCAGATGGGCGGGCGGATGAAGTTCAACATCCAGTGCCCGCGGTGCGGCGGCACCGGCAAGGTGCAGAACGCCTGCCCGACCTGCGACGGAGCGGGCGTGCTGACGCGCAAGGAGCCTCTGCAGTTCAACATCAAGCCGGGAACGCGGGATGGGCAGAGGATCCGGCTGGCTGGGAAGGGCAATGCGGGCACGGAGGGCGCACCGAACGGCGACCTGTACCTGATCATCAAGGTGGGAGCGCACAAGCTGTTTCGGCGGGTGGGCGATGACATCCATATGACGGTGCCGGTGACGGTGATGGAGGCGGCGCTGGGCGCAAAGATCGAGGTGCCGACGGTGGATGGTGTGGGGACCGAGTCGGGGCGGGCGCAGGTGAAGATCCCGCCCGGAACCCAGACGGGGCAGAGGTTGAGGATGCGCGAGAAGGGCGCCGTCAGCGCGACGCTGGAGGGGCATCGCGGCGACCAGATCGTGGAGGTCAAGATCGTGGTGCCGCGGGTGCAGGATGAGCGGTCGAAGGAGATTCTGCGCGAGCTGCAGCGGTTGAATCCGGAGAACCCGAGGGCGGAGTTGCTGGCGGAGTTATGAAAGATGACGAGATCTACGAGTACTTTGGGCAGATATTTGAGTGGAACCGCATGAAGGCGATGAGAAACGCGATTGCGCATGCAGTGCGTTTCCCGGAGGCTGCTACGGTTTTCTGGGACAGAGATGCGCTCTCACAATTTGATGAAGAGCACTCGGACAATGAGGAGCGCTACACTATTGTTGGACGGTCGATGCACTCCCGCACGCTGTTTGTCGTGCATGTCGTCAAGTTGACTCGGATTCGAATCATCAGCGCCAGGGCATTTTCAGTGTAAGTTTAAACAGATGCCTCGACTTCCATGGGCGTTTTCCCCAATGAAAACGCCACTGCACGCCCTCTGCGGTGTACCCATCAACACTGAAAATGCTCTAGGCAAGCTACGCAGAAGGAAAGGAGAGACTATGAAGCCAGATTGGGAAGACGAGTATGAGATACCGGCCGAGATCGATTTGACCAAGGGCACCTGGATCAGGAACCCTTTCGTTCAGGAGTTCCGAGAGTTGAATCTGGTCTCTCTGGATGATGACGTGAAGGCTGTCTTCGCAGACTCTGAAGCTGTGAACTCGGCGCTGCGTACGTTGATAAAAGCAGCGGGTGCCGTGGTGCCGGACGAGATGAAGAAGGCTAGCTGATTCGTCGCAGGAGATTCTGCGCGAGCCGCGGCGGTTGAATCCGGAGGGCTCGCGGGCGGAGATGCTGGCGGGGGTATGAGTGCCGAGCCGGGCTGGAAGGGTAAATCTTGATTCCTTGCGACCCCCAGGAAGGGAAGAGGATCGAGAGCCTGGGAGCATTTTCAGTGCAGGTGTACCCGATGCCTCGACTTCCATGGGCGTTTCCTCCGATGAAAACGCCACTGCACGTCCTCTCCGGGGTGCTCATCAGCACGGAAAATGCTCTACAGGGGAGGGCGGCTTTCTTCCAATTCCAATTCCAATTCCGAGGGCTGGCTGGCGGGCGTGGCCTTCGCCACCATTCGGAAGGACATTGCCAGACCGATGCACAGCATGGAGAGATATGCGAGGTAGCGGAAGTTGTCGGCGTAGGCCAGCACGGCCGCCTGCTGCTGGAGGCTTTGGTAGATCATTCCGAGAGCTTTCAGGTGCGCTGTAACGGGATCGGAACCGGCCGCGGCGAAGTGGGCCGTAAGGCCGCGCAGGGCGGCAGTAGCAGGGGCGCCGGTCGCGGTGAGGTTCGCTCCCAGATAGTTCTGGTGGGTCTGTTCGTTGCGCACTACCGCCGCGGTGAGAGCGGCGATGCCGATGGAGCCGCCGATGTTCCGCACCAGGTTGTAGATTCCCGCCGCGTTGCCCATCTCTTCCTTGCGGAGACGACCCATGGCGAGGGTGGTCATAGGAACGAAGACGAAGCCTCCGCCAAAGCCGTTGAAGAAGTTGGGAAGGATGACCGCTGCCATGGAGATGTCCAGGTTGACGTGGCTGAAGGCGAAGGCGGAGACACCGAAGATGGCGAGACCGATGGCTAGCAGAATGCGCTCATCGAAGTAGTGGATCAGGATGCCAACGGCGACCATTCCGAGCATCGAGCCGAGGCCGCGCGGGCTGACGGCGAAGCCGCTGGCAGTCGCGGTGTAGCCCACAAGGGTCTGGAGAAAGAGGGGAAGGAAGGCGGTGACGCCGTAAAGAAGCACGCCATAGAAGCCGGTGAGGATGGTGCCGATGCCGAAGTTGCGGTTGTACAGAGCGCGCAGTTCCACGATGGGATCGCGGCAGAGGAACTCACGGGCGATGAAGCCGACAAAGGCCGCGATGGAGAGCATGGTTAGCCAGCGGATCCAGACAGCCCCGAACCAGTCGGCCTCCTGACCCTTGTCCAGCACCAGTTGCAGGGTTCCCAGCCAGACGGCCATCAGACCGAAGCCGATGGCGTCGATTGCGGCGCTCCGCGCCTGGCGTAGGTAGGGAGGGTCTTCAATGTAGAGGTTGACGAGGTAGAGCGCCAGTATTCCCACGGGGATGTTGATGTAGAAGATCCAGCGCCAGGAGTAGCTGTCGGTGATCCAGCCGCCGAGGGTTGGGCCGACGACGGGCGCGACGACGGTTCCGATACCGAAGAGGGCCATGGCCTTGCCCTGCTTGTGGAGGGGAAAACTTTCCAGAAGGATAGCCTGGGCCAGAGGGGGCATGCCGCCGCCACCGGCGCCCTGGAGAACCCGCGCAAAGATGAGCATGGGCATGTTCAGAGAGAGGCCGCAGAGCACGGAGGCGCCGGTGAAGGTCAGGATGGAGATCATCAGAAGGCGCTTGCGACCGATGCGCTTGGTGATCCAACTGGAGGCGGGGAGGACGATGCCGTTGGAGACGAGGTAGCTGGTGAGCACCCAGGTGGACTCGTCGGTGGAGGCAGAGAGGCTGCCGGCGATGTGGGGGAGCGCCACGTTGGCAATGGAGGAGTCGAGCGCGACCATGAAGGTCGCCATCATGACGCTGACGGCGACCATCCACGGGTTGACGGAGGGGTGCCATTCGGCCGGGGGTGCGCTGGCTGCGGCAGCGCTGTCCGATGGATTTGAAGCGAGGTCGTTGGCTAGACTGACCATATAGTCATTATATTGTACTTAGCAGTCATGGAACTGTTTGGGCGCGCTGGCTGCGGCATGTCTTAGGCTGATAGAGGCGAGTGTCTCCGAGTGAAGGGGATTGTCTGCTGAGAAAAGGGGGAGTGAGTGTTTCCCGATGAAGGCGAGGCATTCTTGATGAGGGCGAGTGTTTCATGATGAAGACCAAGCATCAGGTCGTCTCCGAGTTTCGCCGCGCCGCGATTCTGGACGCGGGCCGCAGTGTCTTTGCGCGCAACGGGTTCAAGGGCGCGGTCATGGACGCTATCGCGCGCGAGGCGCAGATCGCCAAGGGAACGGTGTACTGCTACTTTCGCTCCAAGAACGAGATCTACAAGGCGGTTCTCGAGGTTGACATGAAGGAGCTCCAGGCCAACTGCCTGGAGCGCATGGAGGGGGCGAGAACTCTGCCTGCGATGATCGAGGCGTTCGCGCTGGCGCGACTGGAGAATGCGGACGCGCGCCGGGAGTTCTTCCGCATCATGGACGCTGAGGGGAGCAACCTGGCCTATAACCGACGCCAATACAGGGATTGGCACCGTGAGCCCGTGCAGCGGCTGGCCAAGGCGATCGACGCGGCTGTACGCGCGGGCGAGATCCGCGCGCTGCCGGCGGAGAAGACAGCGTGGCTCATCTCGGACATGATCCGCGGGGCCGTGCAGCGCCGCATCCTGGAACAGAACAATACGCCGCCGTCGGAAGAGGCTCGCTTTCTGCGCGATTTCGTTTGGCCCGGGCTTTCAGCGGCAGGGCCTGCGGCCTCTGGACCGGGGGCGTAAAGGACCGCGCTTTGGAGAAGCGTCGATGGAGACTCCTTAGGGCTCACCAGAAACAATATCTGCCGAGGGGGATATCTTGCCCTGGAAAGGCGCGGCTGTTCTCCTCCAAATCATCACAAAATCGTCATCCTGAGCGGAGGCTCTCGCGGTTTTATGCGAGAGCCGGAGTCCCGAGGCGAAGCCGAAGGGCCCGTCCTTCGACTACGCTCAGGACTACGCGCTACGCGCTTCGCTCAGGATGACAGATTTCGGGGAGCACTGGAGAGACACTGCCTCACCACAAGCAAGTTTCTGACTCTATTAAGTAGGGCTAAAGCCCGTTGATTCTGTTGTCCTGATGTACGGGCTAAAGCCCGTACCCTTCAAGCTAAAGCGCCCTTTCAAAACAAAAGGCCCTCTAAGCGAAATCTTAAACAGGCTCTTTGAGCATTTTTAGTGCAGGTTTACTCGACGCCTCGACTTCCACGGGCGTTTTCCCCGATGAAAACGCCACTGCACGCACTCTCCGGGGTGCCCATCAACACGGAAAATGCTCTAATCGGTGGTGAGTTTAGGGGTGGGGGCTTTCGGCAGGACATGCTCGTTCGTGAGGGCGTTGGCGTACTGGAGGAGTTCGGGGCAGAGGGGGGCGAAGCGGGCGGCTAAAAAGGCCTGGGGGCTGATGGTGATCTCGGAGCGGCCGCAGGCTACGGCGTGGAAGATGCGGTTGGCGGCGTAGCGGGTGCTGACGGTGATGCCGGGGGTTTTCGCTGCGAAGTTGAACCAGCGGCGCTCGGCGTCCTGCTTGCCGAGGAAGTGGGCGTGGGCCTCGCCGCCGGTACGCATGAGGCCGGGGCAGACGGTGGTGACGCGGATGCCTTTGTGGCGGAGCTCGGCGTGGAGGCCTTCGGAGAAGCCGACTAATGCGAACTTGGCCGCCGAGTAGGGGAGCATGTGGGGGACGGCGATCTTGCCGCCGATAGAGGCGATATTGACGATGGAGGCGCGACGGCTGCCGGAGAGTGGCTGCTGCTGGCGCAGATGTGGGAGGGCGGCCCAGGTGGTGTAGAGCGCGGCGAAGAAGTTGACCTGCATGGTGCGCTCGAAGTTTTCCAGGGTCTGGGATTCGATGGGGCCGATGTCGATGATGGCGGCGTTGTTGATGAGGACGTCGATGCGGTGGAAGCGGGCGATGGCTTCGGTGATGAGGCGCTGGCACTCTTCGGGCCTGGCAAGATCGGCGGCGACGAGGTGGAAGTCTTCGGGGTGGAGGTGGGGGGATTGGGCGAGGAGGGTGGTTTGGGCTTGCTGGAGCTCGGCGAGGTTGCGGGAGGCGAGGACGAGTTTGACGGGGGTGCGGGCGAAACGGGTGGCGATGGCGAGGCCAAGGCCGCGGGAGCCACCGGTGATGAGGACGACGGGGCTGGGGCCGTTGATGGGAGCGAGTTTGCGGGCGCGGAGGGCGCGGACGGCCAAGACGGCTGCGCCGGTAGCGGCGATGGCGGAGGCCACGGAGGCAACGGCGATGCCTGCGGCGGTGATGGTGGCGGCGGCGGCGAGGGGGGCGAGGTTGAGGCGGCTCATATGTGCAGTATGATGCTTCGGTTGGTATTCGGGTGCTCAGAGAAGGGCGAAAGGAGGTATTCTTCAGGCGATGGCTACGAAACGGAAGTCCAAGGGCGCGTACATGATCTCCGCGGTGGCGGAGATGTACGGGATCCATCCGCAGACGCTGAGGCTGTATGAGCGCGAGGGGTTGTTGCGGCCGTCACGGTCGGAGGGGAATACGCGGCTGTATACGGACGAGGATCTGGAGCGGCTGGAGTTTATCTTGAGTCTGGCGCGCGATATGGGCGTGAACATGGCCGGGATCGCGATTGTGCTGCAGATGCGCGAACGCATGGAGGAGATGAACCGGCAGATGCAGGGATTCGTGGACTACGTGCGGACCGAGATGCTGACGCGGATGCAGCCGGGGCCGACGCAGTCGGGATTGGTGCCGTTTCGGAAGAAGCCGGGACGGTAGAGCACTTCACCTACAGGTACAGGAAATTTGCTCTCTCACTTCGTCCGGCGCCGCAGATCTCCCTATTTCGTTCTATTTGCATCCAACATTCAAGTTTCTGCGGCGGAAGCTTCTGGCGTAGCGTGTCTGTTTTTCGCGGCGGTGGTGAATGATCGCGATCGAGCGGATTTCAAGGTCGCTGGCCGGCCAGTGAAAGAAAAGGGAGAAAGTTATGTATATGCAGCATCGGTTTCGTACTACCCGTGGCGTGGCCATGTCCTTGGCCATGTCGTTGACCATGTTTTCCTCACTCGGCGTTGCAGCAAGTGCTCAGCAAGCTGCAACGTCCGGTTCTCAGGAAGCGTCTGCAAACCTGAGCTACCCCAGCACGTCGCCGCCGCCTGTGGCGGACCTTTCAACCAACTCTCAGCGAACGACCGTTCAGGGGTTGGTGATTGGAAGGGATGGCCCGACGATGTGGGTGCAAACGAAAGATACCCCGAGGCTCTCCGTTCTTCTATCCGACAGTACGACGGCGACCGAAAAGGGCGGATTTCTGGGTTGGTCCAGAAAAGACCTTGGCATCACCCAACTGGTGCCCGGCCTGCAGGTGAAGGTTGAGGGAGCGTATAACTCCGATCACGAGTTGATCGCAAGAAAGATCGCGTTCTCGCGGAGTTCCCTGCACACGGCGCAGCAGATTGACGCGGGGCTGAATCCAATTGCCGAGAAGGTTGCCGCCGCGCAGGATCAGCTCAAGAGCGATCGCAAGGACATCGAACAAAACCAGCAGGATCTCGACGCAACCAACCAGGGGCTGGCAAAGACGAACCAGGGGCTGGCGACGACTACCCAGACAGCGTCGGCGAATACCCATGCCATCGGACAGGCTAACCATCGGTTCACCACGCTGGACCAGTACGAAACCAAGGGGAGCGTCACCGTCAACTTTGCGAATGGAAGCGCCAGAGTCAGCGATGCGGACAAGCAACAACTGACCAACTTCGTACAGTCGGCTGCCAACACCCAGGGATACATGATCCAGGTTCAGGGCTACGCCTCCGCCGTGGGTTCCGCGGCGCTGAATCAGAGGCTGAGCAACGAGAGGGCCGATGCGGTGCTCGCCATCATTCAGCAGAGCGGGGTTGTTCCACTGACGAGGATTCTGGCTCCGGCAGCCATGGGAACCACCAACCAGGTTGCGAGCAATCGCACCCGGAGCTCTCGCGCTGTCGCCATACGCATGTTGTGGCCCAGCAACGGTAATGAGTTGGCTGGCGATCCGTAAACCGTGCGCAGAGGGCGCGGTGGCTCCTCCGATGCGGTATAGGCGTGCTGTGGATGGATCGCCTGGTGGCGTTCGATGCGGAGTGAATGGTGGATGGCGGATGCGGCGCTGCGATGAGCGGGTGGTTGAGGGCGGTGGGGTCGCGTAGACTTGTAGAGGCGCCAGCGACGCTGGGTGCCGCTGGTGATTCCTTTCTGGTTCGGTGCGATGAAGGTTTTGTTGCAGGTTATCTTCTGGGTGGCGATGGTGGGGTCGGCTACCTCTACGATCTACTGCGTGATGGTGCTGGTGGCGGCGGCGCGGTTTGGGCTGCGCAAGCGGCGGGAGCAGAGCGCGGCGGCGGACTTTCTGCCCGCAGTGAGCATGCTGAAGCCGCTGCATGGAGACGAGGGAGGGCTGAAGCGGAACATCGAGAGCTTTTTTGAGCAGGAGTATCCGGGAGAGTGGGAACTGCTGTTTTGCGCGCGCCAGGAGAGCGATGAGGGGTTGAAGCTGGCGCGGGCTGTGGGGCAGCGGTATCCGCAGGTGGATGCGCGGTATCTGACCTGCGGAGAACCGACGCCGAAGTTCCATAATGCGAAGGTGTACTCGCTGGCGAAGATGGATTCGGTGGCGAAGAATGAGTTGTATGTGACCAGCGATGCGGATGTGCGGGTGGAGAAGGATTATCTGTTGCGCATGGTGCAGACGCTGAAGGATCCGCATTGCGGGTTGGCTAGCTGCGTGTATCTGGGGACCGCGCAGGAGGGAGGAGGGTTTGCGTCGCAACTGGATGCGGTGGGCAAGAGCGTGGAGATGAGCTCGGGGGTGCTGGTGGCGGACATGCTGGAGGGGACGAAGTTTGCGCTGGGCGCGACGATGGCGGTGCGCAAGAAGAGCTTTCAGGATGTGGGCGGGTTTGAAGAGCTGGGGCAGTTTTATGCCGATGATTTTGTGATTGGGAACCGGCTGGCGGCCCAGGGTACGGGGGTGCGGATGGCAACCTACATCATTCGTCTGATGGTGCAGGATTCGCCGTTCTGGCTCAGCTTCAGGAACCAGCTTCGGTGGATGCAGAGCACGCGGCGCTCAAGACCGTGGGGGCATCTGGGCAGTGGGCTTACGTTTGCCATGCCGTTTGGGTTGCTGGGGCTGGCGTGGGGTTTAGCTAGTGGGCACGCAGGTTTGGGAGTGGTTTGGTTGGCCGCGATGGTGGTGAATCGGTGGCTACAGGCGGGGGCGATTCTGGGCGTGCTGGGTGACCCGGATATCTTGTATCACGCGATGATCTATCCGCTGCGGGATCTGCTGGGGTGGGTGCTTTGGGTGGGGAGTTATGGCGGGGAGAACTTTTATTATCGCGGGAAGATTTACAAGTTGAAGGATGGGGGACGGGTGGAGGAGTAAGACAGGGGGTAGGGTGTAGGGGGTAGAGGGTAGAGAAGACATTTGAGGTGGTCTACGCCCCGTGCTCCGCTCTTACCGGGGCTCAGCGGGAGGTTGTGGCCGCAACGGATACCCTAATACGCCACCCATCCGCAAAGTGCGCCTGTGGACGGGGCTCCCGGCACCCGGTGATTGCGCGATGTGAAAAGCATAGATGGTTCGGGCATCCGTGGCCCAGGGCTGCGCCCTGGGCCGGTATATGTCGGGCTTTCAGCCCTCTGTATCTGTTCTGGATGTGAACCCAGGCAGCTCCACCCCAACGAGCAAAGGCGCTCGTTGGGGTGGGGCTGCCTGGGCTGGTATATGTCGCGCCGTCGGCGCTTGGCGTCGATGCTGGTTGAGTTTGAGTTAACGATAAAAATGTACACACGCATGGGCGCCACTGGATGGAGCGCCCTTTCAAAACGGAGACTCGATCGTTGGTCCTCAGCCAGATGCGGATGCGTCTTTCTCTACCCTCTACCCTCTACCCTCTACCCCCTGCCCCCTACCCCCTGTCTTACCTGTTTGTGAGGATGGTTTTGCCGCCGCTGGCGGCGAAGAGGTGGACCGGGGCGTAGGGGGAAAGGTCGGCGCTACGGCGGGTGGGGTGGTAGGTGAGGAGGAAGACGCGGTGGGGGCCTTGCCAGAGGTGGAATAGCTGGGCGTCGTTGAGGAAGATCTTGGGGGCGTCGGGGTAGAAACTCCCAAACCAGGGGCCGTTGACGCGACCGTTGACGAGCAGAACCGGAGCCGCGGCGCGAGGGGTGTAGATGAGCAGGGTAGAGCCGGCGGTAAGTTCGCCGTCGATGACGATGCGGTCGCCAGGTTGATATTGGGCGTCGATGGAGAGGGCAAGGTTTTTCGAGCCGAGGATTGGGTAGAAACGGACCAGGCCGGTGTGCGCGGCTGTGAGGGCGCCGAGCATCGCGGCGGCGATGAGGAGGTTGGCGGCAAAGCCGTTGCGGCGGCGCACGACGTAGGCGATGGGGCCCAGCACGATCATGCACAGAGCTACGGTGAGGAGGGGGCCGCGGAAGAAGCCCATGGCCCGGCTCGTGAGGTCGAAGATGTGTCCGAGGGAGAGATCGTAGAGGGCGGGGTTGGAACTGAGGACATCGTTGAGCGTGCTGCCGGGAGGGGGCGTGGGAGCGGTGAGAGCGAAGTATCCGCAGAGGACAAAGAGGAAGGTGCCCAGAAGGATGAGGCTGTAGGAGCCGGCGCGGAGTCCGGCGCGGACGGCGAGAGCTTTGGAGGCGAGCTTGCTGAAACCGGCGTCGGCGGCTGCCAGATAGCCGCCTACCAGCAGCGCCAGGGCGGGGAGGGCGGGAAGGTGGTAGTACTCCTGGCGTGAGGAGAGGGTGAAGAAGCCAAGGATGATGCCTGCCCAGAGCAGGCAGGCGATGGCCGCCTCTCGGCCGCGGTCCTGGTTCTGGCCCTGCGCGGACGGGGGGAGTTGCAGATCGGCTGGCGAGAAGCCGGTGCCAGAGTCAAAACGAAGGTTGGCTGGAGTTTGGGGGTGGCGGAGTAAGCGGTAGGCGTCCAGGAGAGCGCCAGGGAGGAAGGCTACCCAGGGGAAGAGCCAGAGCAGGAGCAGGGCCCAGAAGATGGGAATGGGGACCTGGCCGTAGTCGTGGGGGATGCGGCGGCCAAGGAAGCGGGCGATGTGTTCATTGTAGAGATAGAACCAGGCCCAACCGGCACGGGCGGGAAGACCCATGCCGGAAGGCATGGGGATGGGCGGATTCCGGATGGCGGCGAGGATGTGCCAGGGGGCGGCGACAGCCAGGAAGAGGAGCGTCGATGGGATGAGGTGGAGCTTGCTGAGCAGTCTCAGTTGGCGCGTGAAGGCGAGGTAGAGAAGGACAAAGCCAACCGGAAAGACGACTCCGATGAGGCCCTTGGTGAGGAGGTTGAGGGCGGTGACGACGGCGAAGCCCAGACAGGGAAGCAGGGCGCGCACGGCCGGGTTTGGAGCAGCCGGCGTGGGAGGCTCATGGACTCGTTCCAGGGCTATGAGGAAGAGATGGACCGAGAGGGTCATCCAGAGGGCAATGAGAATGTCCGGGATGTAGAAGCGGGTGTAGAGGTAGGGGCCGATGCAGGTGGCCATCGCGAGGGCGGCGTAGAGACCGCCGCGGTCGGGGCGTGAGGAGGGAGAGATGGAAGCGTAGAAACGGATTCCCAGGGCGTAGACGGCGAACAGGAGGGCGAGGACGCCGAGAGCCAGCGGTAGACGCGCAGCCCAGTCGTGGACACCGAGGAGACGCATGGAGCCGGCGGCCATCCAGTACATGAGAGGTGGCTTGTCGAAGAAGCGGATGCCGTCGATGGTGGGGGTGACGAAGTCATGGCGCTGGAGCATCTCGCGCGCGACCTGGATGTAGATGCTGTCGACGTCGTCCAGCAGGCCGGGGGTGAAGAGGCCGCCGAGTTGAAGGATGGCCCAGGCGGAGAAGATCAAGGCAAGCGAGGAGGTTCGCCAGCGGCGGAGGGGCGCGGTGTGGGTGGTCGTGATGGTCGAAGTGGAGGTCATTGGGGGCGTCGTGGCCTTCATGTTTAGGGTTGGCCGCTGGGGCGGTCGAGTGGCCGATCGGTGATGAGGGCCTTGCCCGAGGTTTGCTGCAGGACGATCTGGCGCGAGCCGAGAAGTTGATCGACCGTGTCGCGCTCTTCGAGAGGGACGAAGAGGATCTTGCGCGGCCCGTTGCCCCATTGGGCGAGGAGTTGGTCGGAGGTGAGGAAGATGGGAGGAGCGTCGGGGAAGGTGCTGCCGAAGTACATGGAGGTGGTGCGGCCGTTGACGAGATCGACGCGGCGATCGAGGTAGAAGGGGATGGAGGAGCCGAAGGCCTGGTCGCCGAAGATGAGGATGGTGTTGTCGGTGGAGATCTGGTGGGTGCGCTCGAGGGATTGAATGGTGCGGGCAAAGTTGGCGGAGGAGAGCATGGGGTTGAAGCGGACGAAGGCGATGTGCGCGGCGACGAGGAAGACGGTGCTGGTGGCGGCGATGGCCAGGATAGCGGAGAAGAATCGGCGGCGCGCGTAGAGCAGCCATGCGATGGCAGGGCCGATGAGAAAGCCGAGCAAGGCCATGGATGCCGGCAGGCGCAGGGCGGCGAAGGAGTGGCCGGTGAGGTCGAAGAAGTGCGACATCGAGAGCGTGTAGCCGCCAACGTCGCGGTGGGCGAGAAGTTCGCCGATGTCGGGGACGAAGGGAAGGTTGCGGGCCGACCAGAGGCCGTAGGCGAGCGCCGCGGCGATGGCCAGACCGAAGACGGCGTAGCTGGCGAAGGTGAAGGTGAGGGCGCGGCGCAAGGCCGAGTCCGAATGCGAGCCTGGCAGCACGTCTGAGGTTGCGAATCCGCGCTCGACGCTGCCTTCGATGGAGGCGAGCGAGGCGGCGATGAGCATCAGGAGGGGGAGATAGATGGGGAAGGTGTAGTACTCCTGGTTGGTGGAGATGGAGAAGAAGACAAGAACGAACGCGGAGAAGATCAGTAGAAGAAGGGCGGTTTGAGATCCAAAGTTAAGGAGTTTTTGAGACTCGGGGCTAAAGCCCTGGGTTGACTGCTTGACCCGCCGGAGAGAGGTGCGCTTGCGCCACGCGACGATGAGAGCCGCTGGGGCGAAGAGGCTCCAGGGAAAGAGCCAGACGATGTGGAGAGACCAGTAGAGGTAGCCGGGGAGCTTGTTGTAGTCGCGGGGGATGCGGCGGCCGAGGAAGCGGAGAACGTGTTCGTTGATGAAGTAGAACCAGAAGAATCCGTGACCATCCGCTCCGCCGGTGTTGTGCAGGCCGGCGAGAATGTGCCAGGGAGCGGCGACGGCCAGGAAGAGAAGGCCTCCGCTGAAGGGCTTGATCTCGCGCCAGCGGTGCAGTTGCCTGGTCCAGAAGAGGAAGCCAAGGACGGCGGCGAAGAGGAAGACAATGGCGATCAGGCCCTTGGTGAGGACGGCCAGGGCGAGGGTGAGCCACATGGCGTAGGCCCATAGCCGTTGATCGGACGTTTTGGTTAGAGATGGGTTGAGGCTGCGGAGAAAGGCGTAGAGGGTGAAGGCCAAGAGGAGGGAGAGGAGGGCGTCGGGGATGAAGACACGGGTAAAGAGAAAGACGCCGGCCGAGGTGAGGATGAAGATGCCGGTGTAGAGGGCGGCGTTCTGATTGCCGGTGGGGGTGGCGAAGGCCTGGAGGGACCAGAGGTAGCCCAGCAGCGCGAGACCGAGGATGGTGAGGGCGAGGGGAAAGTGGACGGCAAAGCTGACCGCGCGGCCATAGGGTGGGTGCGCGGGAGCGAAGAGTTGGAGGCTGACGGCCGTGATCCAGTAGGGAAGAGGCGGTTTTTCGAGGTAACGGATGCCGTCGACGTGGAGGGTGACCCAGTCGCCGGTGGCGAGCATAGCCTGGGCGGCCTGGGCGTGGGTGGAGTCGGCGTCATCGAGCAGGGGCGGGGTGAAGACGGCGGAGACGAAGATGATCAGCCAGAGGCCGAGGAGGATGAGGATGTGGGCGCGAGGCGCGCGTGCGGGAGCACTGGCGGCGGAGATGGAGTGTGGAACTGTGGGAGAGTCGAGCGGCATGTCGTGGATTGGGCTCATGGGGTTGCGATGCGTGTCGAGGAGGCCTTCGAGGGGCCTTCGAGGGCGCCTATCTACCAAGCATAACGAAAGCAGAACGAAAACATAACCAAGGCGGAGGGTTGGGGTGGAGGGGGGTAGAGCAATTTTTCTGTAGGTGGTTTGCGACGCGTCGGCGCCCATGGGCGTTTTCCCCAATGAGAACGCCACCGCGCGCCCTTTCCGGGATACCCGCCAAGGCGAAAAATTGTTCTAAGGCAGCGGATAGAGGAGAAAAGGGATGTACGTTGCAAGTGGAATCGCCCTTCCTAAGAACGTACGACGTATCACGCGCCGCAGTGGTTGGAGGATGGTTTTCCACCGCGTTTGACGTGTAAGGATGCAGATGACATGCCTACCTTTGCTGCAATCGATATCGGGTCCAACTCCTGCCGTTTGGCGATCGCGACGGTGCAGCAGCACCGGCTGAAGATGTTGCTTGAGGATCGCGAGGTGACGCGCCTGGGCGAGAGTGTGTTCGAGACGGGCGTGATCTCGCCGGATGCGATGGCGAACACGATTAAGACGCTGAAGCGGTTTCAGCGGTTGGTGCAGGCGCAGGTGGTGGACAGGGTACGGGTGGTGGCGACCAGCGCCGTACGGGAGGCCCGAAACTCGGAGGCGTTTCGGGCCTGGGTAAAGTCGGCGACGGGATGGACGTTGGAGGTGATCTCGGGGCTGGAAGAGGGGCGGTTGATTCACCTGGGGATTGTGACGCATGAGCCGGGGGCGCAGGGGCGATGTTTGCTGGTGGACCTGGGGGGTGGGAGCTGCGAGGTGACGGTCTCGGACCGCGGGCGGATTCAGACGATGGTGAGTCTGCCGCTGGGGGCGGTGCGGTTGCAGACAGAGTTTCTGCGGGTGGGGCCGACGGAACTGCCGGGGAAGGAAGACATTGCGCGGTTACGGAAGTTTATCGATCGCGAGCTGGGCAGGGCGGAGCGGAAGCTGGGACAGCCAAAGGTGCGGCTGGTGATTGCGACGTCGGGCACGGCGGCTGCGCTGGCAGAGGCGAGCAGCGCGCTGGCGCTGGGGCTGGAGAAGAAGAACACAAGAGCGGGGGTGGGACGGAGCGCGGCCAAGAAGGTCGCGGCCAAGCGCGTGAAGCTGTTGGAGGCCGAGACGGGCGCAGTGCGCAAGATGGCCGATCGTCTGTTGAAGCTGAACAATGCGCAGCGCGCGGCCGTTACGGGGATCGGGCCGCGGCGGTCGGAGATTATTACCGGCGGAGCGCAGGTGTTTGCGGCGCTGCTGGAGCGTTGGCACTTGAAGGGGTATAGGTTCTCGCGGCTGGGGCTGCGGGATGGTGTACTGGCGCAGATGCTGGCCGATGCCGACGTGCGTACCAGCGCGCACCGGACCATGGAGGCAGAGCGCTGGGAGGGTGTGCTGGAGGTGTGCCGGAGGTATGGGGTGGATCCGCGCAAGGCAGAGCCGGAACGAGTGCACTGTGTGCAGCTCTTCGATCAGTTGCAGGCGGTGCATCAGCTTCCAGCCGAGTACAGGCTGTGGCTGCAGGCGGCGGCGATGATGCAGGATGCGGGCAAGTACATGAATCATCAAGGGCATCACCGGCACACGCAGTACATCATTGCGCACTCCGAGATCTTCGGGTTTTCGCCGGTGCAGCGAGCGATTGTGGCGGCGATTGCGCGCTATCTGGGCAAGAGCCGGCCGGGGCCGATGGACCGGCCAATGCGGTATGTGCCGGTGGAGGAGCATGCGCATGTGCAGGGTGCGGTCGTTCTGCTGCGGCTGGCGGAGGCGCTGAACCAGGACCGGACGGCTGCGGCGGCGGTGCGGGTGCGGACCAAGGTGTATCCGAAGCGGGTAGTGCTGGAGCTGATCCCGTCACGCGGCGGTGCGGAGCTGGAGCAGTGGTCGCTGAAGAAGGAAGCGGCCTACTTCCGCGAGGTCTTTCGACGCGAGCTCTTGATTGAAGTGGTGTAGAGGGCGCGGACGATGCGGGGGTCGAGCAGGGATTGAAGCACCGCGGAGCCGCGCTGCAGGCTGACGCGGGCCAGAGCGCCTTTGCGCAGGCGGATGCGGGCGGGCGCGGCCTCAGGGTTGTCGAGGGTGCCGACGCCCAGCAGATGGCCGAGAAACTGCGTGATATTTGGATTATGTCCGACGACAAGGACATTTTCGTAGATGGAGCAATCGCGCAGGAGACGCTGGAATTGGGCGAAGACGGCGGTGGGGGCGAGTGCCGGTGAGATAAGGACCTTTTGCTCGTACCCGGTCTCGGTGGCAATCATCTGGGCGGTCTGTAGGCTGCGCTTGAGGGGGCTGGAGACGACGAGGTCGAAGTTGAGTTTAAGTGCGTTCAGAACATGCGCAAGCTGAAGACACTGGGCCTTGCCATCCTTGTCGAGCGGACGCTTGACGTCGAGGATGGGATTGGCGCGGCGAAGGCCGGCGCTGGCGTGGCGGAGAATAAAAAGATTCATTGCCGATCAGTTGGATACGGGTGGAGGTGCTGGAGTTGGAGACTCGGGAGGAAAGGCGGGGGGAAAGACGCCAGGATCAGGTTCGGGGAGCGAGGGCACGGCAGGCTCCGGGTCCGGCTGGGGGCGTTCACGGGTTGGATGGGTTTGTGGTCCATAATGACAGACCTGATATTCGATACTTCAGATGATAGATGAACCGAATACTTCAGATGATAGATGAACCGAATACTTCAGCGGATGGATGGAGTTGATCTTTCAAATGACCGACGGATTTGTAGATTTGGATGATTCTAACATCGTTGCCAGATCTCCGTGTAGAGAAGGCTGTAGCCACGTTCGTGGCCGGTGAGGCGGTGGAAGCCGGCGGAGCTGGGAGCGGCCGTGAGGGTCGGAAAGGTGGGTGACGCGGAGGGAGGATGGAAGCTGGGCAGGAGAGGTGATCGGGTGAGAGGCCATGATCGCTTGCAATTGAAGGATGCAGTTTAAATGAGTACTCACTGGATACTACCCGCGGCTGTGTGCCGAGGGTGCGGGATCAGATGGGAGGGGTAGGAAGGTACTTGAGGGTTTGGGTGCGAGCGGGGTCGGGCTCGGTGGAGCTTGATGCGAAGGGTTCTTGAGGCGGGGGCTGGGGCTGGCACGGGTCGGTGGTGGGGCGGTGCTGGTAGGAGCCTGCGGCCCAGAGGGCGGGGTCGATGTCCGGGAAGATGCTGTCGCTGTGTTCGATGGCAGCGAGCAGAGCCTCTTGTTCAGGGGTGAGGACGTGGCAGGACTCGAAGTGCCGCCAGAGGGACTTGAGTTCGTTGAAGTAGTTGTTGTGGGTCTCGAAGCGGATCTCGGCGTAGTCTCTTGCGGCGCCGGTCGTGATGAGGAACTGCCAGTCGGAGGATTCGAGGAGGAGGAGTTCGCGGCAGAGCTGTTTGACGATGCGCTCGCTGAGGGGCTGGTCCTTCCAGTGGCCAGCGGTGCAGACGTCGCGGAGGTAGATCTCGGCTGAGTAGATGTGGGTGTAGGTCCAGGCGGTATCGGGGTTCATCCAGACTTGGTTGAGACCTTCAGCGCCCCAGGAGCCTTCGTGCATCTTGATGAAGGCGGCGCGGGGATAGTGATCCAGGTACTCGGAGCCGGAGATGAGTTGGATGCCTGTGGGGTAGTCGTGGAGAGTTCGGGCGACGGCTTCGAGCCAGAGGGGTCCTTCGAACCACCAGTGGCCGAAGAGTTCGGCGTCAAAGGGCGAGCAGAGGATGGGTGGGATGGGGTCGCTCATGCTGGCGTGGATGGCCTCCCATACGAGATGGACGAAGTGGGAGGCGTGAGACTGGATGCGCTCAGCGGCGGGCTGGGGGTTATAAGGCTGTTTGTCGTCCATGTCCACGTTGGGGCCGGTGACGGACCAGTAGCGATGGCCTCCGGGCCAGCGCTTCTTGTGGAAGTCGAGGTAATTGCTGTCACCGGGGTAGCCGAAGTTGCCGGACCAGACCTGGATGCCGGTGTTGGGGTCACGGGGGAAGACGGTGGCGGGGTGGGATCTTTCGGCGGGGCCGTAGGGGCCGTCGACGTAATAGGCCTGGTAGAGACGGCGATCGTCTTTGTGGGTCATGGGTTCGTCGCCGGTGTGGGCGATCTGGCCATTGGGAAGGTTGTAAGGAGAGGAGGTGCGGGCAGACTCTTCGATGAGGTGGGTGTCGACGATGAAGAAGTCGATGCAGGACTCGCTCAGGGCCTGCTCGATGCCGATGCGGTTGAAGGCCGGAGCGAAGGGAGAGCCGTTGGGTTGGGTGACGGGGTAGTTCCAGAGGCCTGCGGGGCGGTAGCCGCACTCGGGCACCCAGATACCGCGAGGATGCTTGCCGATGTGGCGCTGGTGGGTGGTGACGGCGGTGCGGACCTGGGCGCGGACGCTCTCGTCGGTGCCGAGCAGGGGCATATACCCGTGTGTGGCCGCGCAGGTGATGATTTCGATCAGGCCCTTGTCGTTGAAGTGGCGGAAGCCCTGGATGATGTCGCTGTTGAGGGCCTGGAAGTCGCGGAGGGCGTCGCTGAAGTACCGTTGCCAGAAGCGCGCGAGATCGGCGTAGCCATGCTCGCCGACGGAGGTGAAGTAGGCTTCGTCTTCGCGGGCGGCGAGGATCTTGCGTTCGACGTAGCGGGGGAAGTCGGCCTTGAAGACAGGGTGAGCGAGCTGTTCGAGAAGGATGGGGGAGAGATTGAGGTTGCAGTGCAGGGCAATGCCATCGCGCTCGAGGTTGGTGAGCACGCGCAGGAGGGGGAGATAGGTCTCGGCGGCGGCTTCGTGGAGCCACTCGATGCCATGCGGCCAGGTTCCGTGATTGACGACATAGGGAAGATGGGCGTGCAGGGTGAAGGAGAGAAAGCCAGCGGGCTTGGAGCGGACGGACTGTGGTTTGATCTCGCTCAAGGTTTCCAATCCCTTCTGGGAGGCTGGTTTTCACGGTTCGATCTCCGCGCGCGGGAGGCGGACTCGGCGGAGGCAAGGCCGAGCGTGTGCCTGGTGGTTAGACGGGGGTCAGACCGGTTTGAGGTTTGACGGCAGTGACATTGTCAGGGCCGCAGGATTGGCAGGTACATGCGGAGCAACGCTACGTGAATGGGAGCGCATACCATTCATACAGCGAATGCCAAGTAATAACATTGAAGTGCTTGTTAAGATGCGAATGGGGCGTCTGGGGGTGCACGAGGTGCGTGCGATATACGGTTGGGAGGCGCACCAGACGCAACCCGCGGGATGAGTGAGGCATCTGGTAGGGTGTTGTGTTGCATGAAATAGCGGTAGGAACCGGCAGCGCAAGTTTTTAAAGGCGGGAGAGAGTATTCTGTCGCAGAGCGTGCAGCTGCGTAGAGTCGCATTGTGCCCCAGATGATGGAAGATGATGGAACTTGCAGCATGCATATGCTGCATCCAGTTTCGTAAGGAGATGGCAATGGCAGAGAATGAGATTGCAGGTGGATTCGGATGGTTTCTGGCAGGGTTGGGCATTGGAGCGCTGGTTGGAGTGTTGTATGCGCCGAAGTCCGGTAAGGAGACGCGCGATGATCTGGCAGCCGGAGCGAAGGAAGCCAAAGACCGCGCGAACCAACTCTACGAGCAGGGCAAGACCCAGGTAGGGCAGTATGCCGATCAGGGTAAGCAGGCTGTCTCGGAGTATGTGGACAAGGGCAAGGAGTACTACGACAAGGGCCGCGGTCAGTGGTCGCAGTATGTGGACAAAGGCAAGGACCTGATCCAGACCCAAGCCGACGCAGCGAAGGCAGCGGTGGAGGCGGGCAAGGAAGCGTATATCGCCAAGACTAACGATAGGACCCCGATGGCCTGACTTGGAAACGCTTGCTTGACGTAGGTCGCCGATGTTCTGGGAGCGATGGTGAGGAGGGACCGGTGGGATGCCGGTCCTTCGCCATGGATGCCGGTGTCTGGTCGTGAGGGAGAGTGTGGGTAGGGCTGGAGCAACTTTTCTGTTAGTGGGCATCAGCGGAAGCTGGCGGCCGCCGGGAGACCGTCACCCCACCCACCCGCAAAAGCGCGTATGGGCACCCTACTTCCTATTTTCTTCCTTTGGCTCTATGCATCGCGGCCGAGGGCGAGGTCAATCAAGGTCTTTTCTTCCAGGGCGTGGGCTTTGGCGCTGCCGGTGGCGGGGCTGGCGGCGGCGGTGCGCTTGACGCTGAGGACGGCGCGGTCGCCCGCCAGGCGGCGGAGTTGAGGCATGACGAAGGAGAGCGCGCCCATGTTGGCGGGCTCCTCCTGGACCCAGACGACTTCAGTGGCAGAGGGGTACTGGTTGAGGGCAGCCTGGAGTTCGGCTTCGGGGAAGGGGTAGAGCTGTTCTAAAAAGAGGATGCCGACAGAGCCTTCGCCGGGTTTGCCAAGCTTTGTACGCTTGGCGCGCTCGGAGCGAAGGTTGTGGCCGATCTTGCCGGTGCAGACGAGCAGGCGGCGCGGGTTGGTGATGGAGGTGTCGGGAAGGACGTTCTGGAAGTGGTCCAGCGTGAGGTCGGCGACAGAAGACATGGCGTCGGGGTGACGGAGCATGGATTTGGGGGTGAGGACGATAAGAGGCTTGCGCCACTTGCGCAGGGCCTGACGGCGGAGGAGGTGGAAGTACTGCGCGGCAGTGGAGGGTTGGGCCACCTGGATGTTATCTTGAGCCGCGAGCTGAAGATAGCGCTCGGGGCGGGCGCTGGAGTGTTCGGGCCCCTGGCCCTCGTAGCCGTGCGGCAGGAGAAGGACAAGGCCGGAGAGCAGGCCCCACTTGGCTTCACCGGCGGTAAGGAACTGGTCGATGATGATCTGGGCGCCGTTGGCGAAGTCTCCGAACTGCGCCTCCCAGAGGACGAGAGCCTCGGGGTAATCGCGGGAGAAACCGTACTCGAAGCCGAGACAGGCAGCCTCGGAGAGCATGGAGTTATAGACCGACCAACGGGCTTGATGCGTGGATAGATGGGACAGGGGGGAGAAGCGGGTTTCGGTCGCGACGTCGATCAGGACGGAGTGGCGCTGGTTGAAGGTGCCGCGCTGGGTATCCTGGCCGGAGAGGCGGACGGGGGTGCCGGAGTTCAAGAGGGAGGCGTAGGCCAGGAGTTCGGCCATGCCGTAGTCGATGGGCTTCTGGCCGGCGCCCATCTCGGCGCGTTGTTGGAGGAGTTTGGCGACCTTGGGATGGAGGTGGAAGCCCTCGGGAACGGTGGTGAGGGAGTTGGTGAGGGAGGCGATCAGGGCTGGATCGAGGCCGGTGCGCGGGTTGTCCTCGGGACGGAGCGGGCCGCCATAGTAGGGCTCCCAGTAGTCGCGAAGGTCGAAGAGGACGGGTTTGCGGCTGGCGCGGGTGGCGGCCTTCTGCTCGTCGAGAAAGCGGGACTGGATGAGGGTGGCCTCCGCGGCGGGATCGACGCCTATTCGCTGGGCGTAGATCTGGAAGAGGGGCGGATGGTCCTTGATCCTGGCGTATCGAAGGGGTTGGGTGACGGTGGGGTCGTCGACTTCGGAGTGACCGTGGCGGCGGTAGCCGATGAGATCGACGACAACGTCCGAGTGGAAGGTCTGGCGGTACTCGGCGGCGAGGGCGGCGATGCGGACGACGGCTTCGGGGTCTTCGGCGTTCACGTGGAAGATGGGGATGGGGAGGCGCTTGGCGAGGTCGGTGGCAAAGCGGGTGGAGTTGGATTCACTGGGGAGGGCGGTGAATCCGAGGAGGTTGTTGACGACGACCTGGATCGTTCCGCCGATGTTGTAGCCGTGGAGGGTGGCGAGGTTGAGGGACTCGGCCCAGATGCCCTGGCCTGCAAAGGCGGCGTCCCCGTGGATGATCATGGGAAGGATCTGGCGGCGGGCCTCCAGGTACTCGGAAGTAGTCCGGTTTTTGGCCAGCCGTTCCTGGTAGGCGCGGGTACGGCCCATGATGACAGGGTCAACGGCTTCGAGGTGGCTGGGGTTGGAGGCGAGGTGGAGGTGGACGGTTTTGCCGTTGGCGGTGAGGAACTCCCCGGTGGCGCCGATGTGGTATTTGACATCGCCGCCGCCGAGGGTGCTGCGGGGGTCTACGTCCTCAAATTTGGTGAAGATGTCGCGGGAGGAGCGGCCGATGGTGTTGACCATGACGTTGAGGCGGCCGCGGTGGCTCATGGCAAAGATGGAGCGGTTGACGCCGAGTTCGGCGGCGGTGGTGAAGAGTTGGTCTAAAAAGGGGATGAGAACCGTAAGGCCTTCCAGCGAGAAGCGCTTGGTGCCGAGATAGCGCTGCTGGATGACCTGTTCGAAGAGATCGGCGCGGAGCAGGCTGGTGAGGATACGTGAGGGGGAAATGGTTGAGGTGGAATCGGGGGTGGTGGATGGGGAAGGGGATTCGAGGCGCTGCTGTATCCAGGCTCGTTCTTTGGCCGAGGGGATGTGCATGAACTCGGCGCCGATGGAGGAGCAATAGATGCGTCGGGCTTCTTGCGCGTCGGCGGAGTCTTCGCCGTTTTCCCAGGGCTCAGAGACCGGAAAAGGTTGAGGGGGAAGGAGTTGTCCCAGGGGGTCGAGGGAGGCTTGAAGGTATCCCCAGCGGCGGAAGAGGTCGAAGGTTGTCTCTCGTGAAGTGGCAGGCATGTCCTATATAAGATGGCGCTGGGGCGAGGTTGGACGCGAGAAGGCAAAGGATGTGACGCACATCACAGACGCAATCGGGTGTTAGGCCACAGGATGAGGTAGCTGGAGGATTCCGTATGCCATCGAACTCTCTCACCGAGGCTGTACAGAAGTCATCGCAGGGACCATGTTTGTGTGTGGGGCCTTGTTCTGGATATGGAAGTCGGACCGTTTGTCCGTCGCTGCTGGTGCTGGCGACGCTGGCAACAGCAAGGAACGAACTGGCAACTTCGCCCAATGGCAAGGATGTCAGCTAAGAAGATTGATCTTCAAGCCAGCGAAAATACTGTCGGCAGGACGGTAGCTACTGGTCGATGAAGCTCTGTTCGGGGCTCTCTTGGGAGAAAGGGCCTCAGGATAGAGAAGCAGCCGCTCGAGGTTTCTCTCGAGCGGCTGCTGAATTTAAGGACCAGCGCAGGCTGCAATGGGTGGGATGCGGGCGAGCTTCTCGCGGTAGAGGGATTCCATGCGGTGGGGATCGATGAGTGTCGTGCGCTGGCGCACCATCTTGATGAGGCCCTCGTGCAGGATCTCCGACGAGAGGGCAGAGGATGCCTGCGGGCTGTAGGCGGAGCAGTCGTCGTTGACACAGGTGTATGGCGGAATAGCGGGCCTCCTTCAGCGGAAACTTGCGGATCGGGGCTGCTGTATGCTCCAACAGACTGGCCGACTTTGTAGAAGAAGGATTGCAGAAATCACGCGACGGCGTAAAGATCCCGCGCGAGGTTCTGCGCGGACGGCGAGGGCTTCGGGTGGTGCGCCACATCGGGGATCTCACCGTCCGAGTGCTGTCCGTCCCTGCCGGACGGCAGTTTTATTTAGCAGTTTATGAGCGGAAGGAATCCGCTGAAGCACCTCCCAGGGCGAAGGGGGCTGCGGAAAAGCGCGGCATTTTGAAAGGGCTCGGCTTTAAAAACCTGTTCTGAGCGTAGCCGAATGGACGCAGTAAATGCAATAGAATCAATGCTTTCTTTCGCGCTGAGGGAATGCATGTGGTGATCTCGACCGAAGCAAGGCCGTTTCCGCAGCCTCTTGAGAAGCCACTGAGGGAGGCTTTTGCTGGCGGGCGCCTCAGGTAAAACGGCTGGCGCTCAGAGGGGCCAATAGGCCAGGAGTGGGGGCTGCATGGTAGTCTGCGAAGATGTCTGAGCATAACTACAACAACGGTTCGCACTGGCGTCATAACGGCGGCTTCCACTGGCAGGGACGTTCGTTAAGGTTTTCTTCCATTTCACAGGACGGGCAGCAGGGCTACTCAGGGCCAACGGAGCGCGATGGCGGGGGACATGGTGGGGGCGGGTTCGACCTGGCGCAGGCGGCGTTGGAGGAGTTGCACGAGGCGGGGTTTCGGCCGGACTTCGCTCCGGGTGTAGAGACGCAGACAGCGGAGATTGAGAAGACGTGGGCGCAGGTGTCGCTAGCCGCCGGAATCGAGGATCTGCGCGGACTGGAGTGGTCGTCGATCGATAATGACACGTCGAAGGATCTGGACCAGATTGAGGTTGCCGAGCGCGTAGAAGGCGGGATACGGCTGCGGGTTGCGGTGGGGGATGTGGCGTCGGCTGTGGGGCTGGAGACACCGGTCGATCAGCATGCAGAGGCGCAGACGCAGACGATTTATACGGCGGTGAGAAACTTTCCGATGCTTCCGCTGGAGCTGTCGACAGGGCTGACGAGTTTGAATGAGTCGGCGGACCGGCAGGCGGTGGTGATGGCGTTTACGGTAGCGCCGGATGGAGAGATATCGGACGAGAAGGTGTCGGTGGCGCTGGTGAGGAACTGTGCGCAACTGGCGTACTCGCGGGTGGGGCCGTGGCTGGAGAACATTGTAAGCGGGGTGGTGGACAACGATGTGATGAGTCTGCGGTCAGACAGTGCGCGCGAGCATGGCGCGGATGCCTCTGTATTGGCCGACGGTTGGCTGGCGGAGCAGCTAAAGCTGCAGGATGAGGCGGCGCAGGCGCTGCATGCGGCGCGGGTGAAGCGCGGGGCGCTGGAGTTTCATCGCGCAGAGGCGGATCCGGTGGTGGTGGATGGGCGCGTGATTGCTGTGCATGAGGCGATTCAGAATCGAGCGATGAATCTGATTGAGGACCTGATGGTGGCGGCCAATGGGGTGATGGCGCGGGCGCTACGCAAGGGTGGGCGGAGCGGGCTGCAGCGGGTGGTGAAGGTTCCGGCGCGGTGGGACCGGATTGTGTCGCTGGCCGCGCTGCATGGAACCAAGCTGCCGGCGGTGCCGGACTCAGTGGCGTTGAACAACTTTCTGAGGGAGCAGCAGCGGACGGACTCGATTCACTACCCGGACCTGGCGGTGGCGGTGATCAAGCTGATGGGGCCGGGCGAGTACATGCTGATGCGGCCGGACGACGATCCGACGGGACATTTTGGGCTGGCGGCGCGGGACTATACACACTCCACCGCGCCGAACCGGAGGTTTCCGGATCTGGTGACGCAGAGGATTCTGCATGCGATGATGCGCGGAGCGCCCGCTCCTTATAGCGATACGTTGCTGGCGGCAGTTGCGGCGCACTGCAATGAAGCGGACAAGACGCTGCGCAAGATCGAGCGGCACATGCAGAAGCGTGTGGCGGCGGTGGCGATGGCGGGACGGATTGGCGAGGTGTTTGCCGGCGTAGTCACGGGAGCGAGCGACAAAGGCGTGTACGTGCGCGTGATCCAACCGCCGTTCGAGGGCAAGGTGATCCAGGGCGAGCAGGGGTTGGATGTGGGAGATAAGGTGACGGTGAAGCTGCTGCATACGGACCCGGCGCGGGCGTTTATCGATCTCGCGAAGGTGGGGATGCGGGCGGTGACACGGAGTCCGGCGGCGGAGGCTGCGGCGGGGCGCTGAGCAGCGGCGCGGAGTAGAGGAGCCGCTCCATGCCCAGGTAGACGGCGTTGGTCCAGCCGAAGCCGATCACATTCTCCTTATAGCCGGCGGCGATGTGGACGTTGGCGGAGCCGTCGGCGACGTTGTACTTTTCGCGGATGGCGCCATCGCGGTTGTAGTTGGTGGCGATGGTGTTGGTGAACTGGCGGGCGATGCGAAGGGCATCGCCTACGTAGCCGTAGCGGAGCAGGCCCACGGTGGCGAGCCAGTTGGCGGGGGCCCAGCCGTAGGGATAGTCCCACTGCTCACCGGAGTTGAAGGTGCTCATGGCAAGACCGCCGGGCCGATCGAAGAGAGGAAGGGAGGCAGCGACGCGCGCGGCTTTGGGGGGAGAGGCGACGCCGGCCCAAAGAGGGTAGAAGGTGGTGAGATAACGGTAGGTGGAGAGCTGGCGGGTACGGAGGTTGAGGTCGAAGTAGAGGCCTGAGGTGTTGTCCCAGAGGAGGCTGTTGATGGCCTGAAGACGATCGCCGGCGGTAGTGCTCCAGGCGATCGCTTCCTCTGGAATGTCGAGGGTGGCGTAGATAAAGGCGAGATCCCGCTCGTACTTGTAGAGCAGAGTGTTGAGGCCGACTGGAGCGAAGTCCTGGGTAGACCCGCTGAAGGGGCCAAAGCGAAAACTGGTGTCGAAGCCCGACTCGCGCATGGAACGATCTCCTTCATAGAAGGAGGCGGTCAGTTCGTAGCCGTCGGCGTTCGGCTGGGGACAGGTGGTGGCGATGCAGGACGAGGTCTTCTCGAGATAGGTGGCGTTATAGGACGAGGGGTGGGCGAGGAGCCAGCGGATGACGTAGGTATAGTAGCCGCTGTTGCGCACTTCGGGCGCGGGACCCTGGCCAAGATCGAAGTAGCGGGAGAGGCCGGTGGTGGGGTCGATGTGCGGTGCGGTGACCCAGAGTTGGTGGTCGCGGAGGAGATAGGGGAGCGCCTGCTGAAGGAAGGCGCGGGCATGCTTCGGGTTGCGGCGGAGCTCGGCGTTGTAGACGGCCAGAACCATGGAGGAGAGGAAGGGTGGCTGCGAGCGCGTGAGGAAGTCGGTCTGGTTGGCGTTCAGGAGGGCGCCGTAGTGGTCGATCTCATAGAAGAAGTTTTCGACGGTGCCGCGGGCCAGATCGAGGCGGTTGTCGGACAGCTCGCCGAGGATGATGAAGTAGCTGTCCCAACCGAACATCTCATTGAATCGGCCACCGGGGGCGACGTAGGGATTGGGCAGGTAGAGGAGGCCGGGGGTGGTGAGGTCGGAGGGGAGCAGATCGGCTTCATGGTGGATGCGGCGCGGAAGATGAAGGATACTGACGTGGCAGTGCTCCTGGAGAGCGCGCAGCGGGCGTGTGAGTCTTTGCTCTTCGGGAAGGTAGAGGACGGGCTGGGGCTGGGACGGCGTTTGGGGGAAGGATGCGCAGTTGGCTTGAGAGCCATTCATGGAGCGTTGGAGCAGATCCCAGCTCTGGTGAATGTAGGTGACAATGGGAGTTCGCTGGGGAACTGGAGGGTGGTCTGGAGGGCGCTGCGGTGGCGCGGGCTGTTGTGCGGCAACGGCGGAGGCGAGCACAAGGAGGAACACGGCGAAGGTTGGAAGTCGGGGGATGCGCATCACGTGCCGAGGTCCTTGCGGAGAAAGATGATGGTCTCCGGGTTTTGGTTGTAGCGCGGGGAGCCAGTGTTGTCCAGGCGTCTCTGGGGTAAGCGCCTCAGGAACAGACTAACCTTCGGAACTGGGAACTCTGATGACATGCAAAGCCTGCGATCCATTCAATACGGCATGGGTGACAAGCTGCCGGCCGAAGGTCGTCCGTTTGCCGCCGTGAGCCACAGCCAACGCCGGCAGATAGCTGTCCGTCCCCTGCGCGGAGTCCAGCAGATGCGCCGCATGAACGTGCTGGCGATCCAGGAGTGTGACCTTGTCCGGCCAGAATGGATGCCCCGGGTGAGCGAGGAATGTCGCCATCAGCTCCGCAACCGCGGCTGCCGCCCGCTCTTTTCGCATAGGTGGTGGTCCCTCGCCTCCATGTGCTGAGCGAACTTCGGACCCAGACGCAGACCAAGGCTTAGACCCAGACGCCTTTGCGCATAAGGGGTTCGGCGGAGCCATCGGCCGAGAGGCCATCGACGTTCATGGTTGGACCACCGATCATCCAGTCGACGTGGATGAGGCTGTCGTTGGCGCCGAGGGCGGAGAGTTGCTCTTTGGACATGGTTTCGCCCTCGATGAGGCAGGTGGAGTAGGCCTGGCCGAGTGCGATGTGGCTGGCGGCGTTCTCGTCAAAGAGCGTGTTCCAGAAGAGGATGCCGGATTGAGCGATGGGGGAGTTGTGGGGAACGAGGGCGACTTCGCCGAGTTGGCGTGCGCCTTCATCCGTGGAGATGAGTTTGTTGAGGGCGGCTTCGCCGGTGGTGGCGGTTGCCTGGACGATGCGGCCGTCCTTGAAGGTGCAACGGATGTTTTCGATGAGAGTGCCGTTGTGCGATAGAGGCTTGGAGGCGGAGACGTGGCCGTTGACGCGCGCCTTATGCGGCGTGGTGAAGCACTCTTCGGTGGGGATGTTGGGGTTGCAGCGCAGGCCGTTCGCGGCGATATCGCTGCCGCCGCTCCAGAGGTGTTGATCGGCCAGGCCAACGGTGAGATCGGTTGCGTCGCCGGCCGTGAAGAAGCGGAGCGAGTGATAGCGCTTGTGGTTGAGGAAGTCCACGCGTAGACGGATATTGGTGTTGTGCTGCTTCCAGTCGTTGATGGGATCCTCGCCGGTGATGCGGGAGGTGTAGAAGATGGCATCCCAGAGGTTGGAGAGAGCGAGTTCGGGTGGGTCGTTGGGGAAGACGAGGGCGGCCCAGGCGGGCGTGGCGCAGGCGACGATGGTCCAGTTGATCGCGAAGCGCGTAATGAGTTCCATGGCAGGCTTGTAGGCCCTGGACATGGCGACGTTGGCGCGGGAGACCTTGGAAGGGTCCTGGGAGGCCAGCAGAGCGGGATCGGCGCCGGTGATGCCCATGCGCGCGGCGTTGGAG
>JABEBX010018387.1_pt1 | contig 34957 bp, 31 predicted proteins | sample 7245971 | NCBI WGS metagenome assembly JABEBX01 (sample SAMN14506365, study PRJNA622280) | hot springs metagenome | biome: hot spring [ENVO:00000051]|acidic hot spring [ENVO:00002120]; feature: spring [ENVO:00000027]|sediment [ENVO:00002007]; material: sediment environment [ENVO:01001048]... | reverse complement strand
AAGATACAGGGTAGAGGGTGGTAAATAATAAGTAACAATTTCCTTACTGTAGTAGGGCATATCAACGAAGATATTCTTATAAAGACAGACAGGATTCCATCCTTTGGAAGTGAAGAAGTCAAGGGAATAAAGAACAGTCTGGGTGGAACTGGAGCTAATATTGCATTAGTTGCGTCAAGGCTTGGAGTTCCTTTGACACTCATCTCTAGAATATCAAAAAATTTTCCCACTGAGTTATTAGAACCGTTGCATCATGAAAACATAGAATTGAAACTGGAAATGACTGAAGAATACGGACCCATTTGCTATATTGTAGATTCAAAAGATGAACAGATAGCGTTTATGTTTCAAGGTCCCATGAATACTCCAGGAAATATTTATCATTTAAACAGCAAATTCTGTCACTTTGCTACTTCTAATCCACAATGGATATTAAAATTGATGGAAAATTGCGCAGGTAAGAAAGTATTTGATCCAGGACAGGAAATATCTTACAGATGGAAAATTGATGATTTGAAGATAGCAGTTCAAAAGAGTGATATTATAATATTGAATAGAAAGGAATACGAATTCTCTAAAGAATTTATTCCGAGTGGAAAAGATTTGATAATCACTATGGGGAAAGATGGGTGCGTCTATAATGGTAATATCATAAAAAGCAGAAGAATTTCTCAGAAGAGCACGGTAGGAGCAGGTGACGCATTCAGAGGAGGTCTTTATGCTTCCTTATATAGAGGTTATGATATGGAAGCTGCCTGCAGGTGTGCAAATGATGTTGCATTTACCTATATTGAGAGAGAAAGGTCGCTAGATTTATTAAACTGGACAGCATTGTGCAAGGATAATGATGTTTAATGAATACAGCAAAGAAATGTTAGATCTTTTCAGCAAAATGATTGAAATTAATGCTGTTAACCCATCGGGCGGAGGACCCGGAGAAGAAAAGAGGGCAGATTTTCTCAAGAGAGAGATATTGAAATGGAGCAAGGATTTAAAATTCGAGGAGTATGTTGCGGAATCAGACGGTATCAAAAGACCTAATCTCCTTTTCCTGCTCGATTCTGGAAAGGATTCTACTGTATGGTTTGTAGCCCATATGGATACGGTAAGTGAGGGGGATCTGCAACTATGGAAGTATCCTCCATTTAAAGCTACGATAGAAGGGGACAAAATTTACGGTAGAGGTACTTGCGACAATGGTCAGGGTTTGCTTTCATCTCTTTTCGTTCTCAGATACTTTATAGATCATAGGAATGAGATGAAAACAAATGTTGGAGTCATTTTAGTGGCTGATGAAGAAGCTGGTAGCAAATATGGAATAAGATACGTTTTAGAAAAGAAGAAGTTCAAGTCAGGTGACAAATTCATAGTTCCTGATTTTGGCACCCCGGATGGGTCCCAGGTAGAAGTCGCTGAAAAAGGTATATTCTGGTTGAAGACTACGGTTATAGGGGTACAGTGCCATGGCTCAACACCTGATAAGGGAAAGAATGCACATAGACTAGCTAGAGTTCTGGAAGGAAGGATGGATGCAATTCTTCATAGGACATTCAATCATAATGATCCTCTGTTCAGCGTTCCTTACAGTACATTTGAACCTACAAAAGTTGAATCTGGGACAACATCAATCAATATAATACCAGGGAAGGAATCATTCTATTTCGATATGAGGATAATACCTGAGTACAGCACTGATCAAGTCTATTCAGAAATTAAGAAAATTGTCGATGAATTTATGAAAGAATTTGGCGTGGAAGTAATATTGGAACCAGTTCAAAAGGATGACCCATCATTTAACAGCAAAGAAAGCAAATATTTCGTAGAAAAATTCATTGAATCTGTAAAGAGATTGAGAAAAATTGATGTGAAGAGCATAGGTATAGGAGGGGGGACCTGCGGGGCCTTCTTCAGGCGGATGGGTTACGATACCATAGTATGGGGAACGCTTGATGAAGTGGAACATATGCCTAATGAATATGCAAAAATATCAAACATTCTGGGCGATGCTGAAGTTTTTGTGGATTTCCTTAAAAATTATTGAAATGAACTTCAAATGACCTGAAAATGGAGAACAGAACGAAGGGAGATAGGTGGTTCTTCTCCTATTTCCCAGGGAATACTGCAGGAGGCCTTTCTTCACCACTTGCACCTCTTTTCATAACTGAGATTCTTGGGGGAGGTGTTTTAGATTATTCTCTATTCACTATATTCTCATCTATTGCTAGCATTTTAGGCCTATTTTTATGGGGATACCTTTCTGATAAGCTTAAAAAGAGAAAAATATTCGTAGTAATGGGATTTGCATCACTTTCTATAACAAGCTTACTCCTTTCATTCTCTTTCAGCGTTTTCTATTTCATAACAATATCATTTCTTGCCGGTCTTTTTGGCAGTGCCACGTCTCCTGTAGTAACAGTCTTGATAATGGAGCTTACTGATAGGAAAGACTGGGCCTATAAGATTTCCAAGTTTTCGCAGTATTCCTCGTATGGACAGATTGTTGGTGTAATATTCGCAGCAATATTCACTGATTACATATACAATTTTACTACGCTTAGGTACCTTTACATTGCTGCTTTCATTTTTTATGTTATTGCAGCAGTTATGAGCTATATACTCGTCCCGGAACCTAAGGCAAAGGTCAAGAGAGAAGAGGTTGAGATCCGGACTTTCCGTGTTATTGAGAAGATGAGATATTTTCCTTCAAGCATAATACATTTCAACCTCCACTTCAAAAATTTGGACCGGGATTTGAAGAGGATAATAGTAGGATTCTTTATAATGATGACAGGTTTCCAGATATTCTTCGTGGCTTTTCCTATACTTCTTAAGGATTTAGATGTAAACAATACAGTTTTCTTCCTTATTTATCTGGGCAACTATATTTTCGCCGCCATAACGTTTAATTTCTCCGGTGGTCTAAGTTCAAAGTTTGGGAATAAGAGAATAACATTTATCTCTGTACTCGCCAGGATTTTTATATTTCCATCCGTAATTCTAATAGTATCTCTGGTACATCCCAGGCCACTTCTCTTTATACTACTCCTTCTGATATACTCCATTTTAGGTTCACTATGGTCTTTTATATCTGTAGGGACAGCTACCCTTGTTTCTAACCTATCAAAACCGGAAGAAAGGGGAAGAGTTTCTGGGACCTATAACGCTGTACAGAGCTTTGGGGTAGTAATAGGCTCGATAGCTACTGGATTTATTGTAAGCAATTTAGGTTATGACATTAATTTTTTAGTTGCATCGGCTGTAACTGCTGTGGGATTACTAATATTCATGAGAATAAAGGGATAATAATTATTCCATCTTTACTATCCTTCCATTTTTAAATATCGGAATGATTTCTGTTATTCCTCTTTGCAATGAGAAATCAATGTCTTTCTCAAATCCATGAGCTCTCAGTCTTTCAGCTCCATTACCATTTCTTGAATGTGTTATGTTCACACTTATATCAGCACCAGGTTCAAGTATTAGTTTTGAAAGTGCATATGCAAATTCATTATCTTCCACTGCCTTCCCTCCTAAAATATTTGCAGGGAATATATGAACTTCTTTATTTCTCAGATATTTTGCAAGTTGGTCTATATTAAGGAATGACCCTATTAAAGTCCCTTCCCCGGCCTTTATAATTGTATCAGTTCCATTTGTAGTTTTAATTGCAACTTTTTTATTGTTAAGATCAAGATCAAAAGTCTCTGAAGGTGAATTTCCATAATCAAAGCCGTAAATTTTTTCCGTGTTATCTTCCCCGAATATCAAATACCCCTTCTTCTGGAGTGAAAAAGCCTCTTCTATAGTACCTACCGGTACTATTTCCTCTGCACCCTTCATCAAAATAACCACTATGTTTGTTGTTGCCCTGAAAATATCAGCTACAACAGGAATTCCATAAACATTTCTTATATATTTGCCATCTGTGATCCTTATCAATCTGTCACCTCCAAAGTTATCTCTGCACCCTCGTTATTGAATGCACGCCAGGAGTCTATCTTAAATGGATACCCTACTATTATATGAATATGACCGAACTTTGAAAATAAATTTTTATCTGCCTCACTTGGATATATAAGCCCTGATGGGTGTGAATGGACAGTGCCAACATAATTCAGATCTATTGGTCTCATAAATATCTGCATTATAGCGCTCGTCTCCCCTGATATTGTTCCTGGAAGAAGGGCTATCTCAAATATTACACCCCTTTTAGCCTTGAGTATAGCTGCGAATTCATTTGGAAGAGAACTTTTACTGCTTTCCATTATTAGTTCCAAAACTCCTCTTCTTATTTTCATAACATCTTTTCTCTCATATTCTTGTAAAAATCAGAGCTGAATCTGATGAATCTAGCAGGTGTTTCGCTTTCAGTAAACGTTATTTCATCGTGATAACCAACTTCTATCGCCTCTTGTCCGTCCATACTCATTTCCAGATTCTTATTTTTGTCAAGTATCTTTACCCTAATGGTTGATTCAGAAGGGACTACAATACTTCTGACATTCAAGCTAAACGGAGCTATATGCGATATAATAAGACCCTTAACTCGGGGATCAAGTATCGGACCACCTACACTCAGGGAATAAGATGTGGAACCGGTTGGAGTTGCTATTATTACTCCGTCAGCTCTTATGTTATGAATGAAATCATTGTCTATATATATTCCAAACCACCTTATCTTAGATGTTTTGATTGTCTTTATAACTACCTCATTAACAGAATCACCAAGACGTCTTGAATTCAATACTGTTTTTATTCTTGATCTCTCCTCTATCTTGAATTCCCCCCTCATCAGTCTGCTTAGAGCCTGTAATGCATTATTTGGATTAACTTCTGAGAGGAATCCAAGACTTCCCATATTTATAGGAAGTATTGCTGACTTTATCCTTTTAAGAGTCCAGAGAGCTGTTCCGTCTCCTCCTACAGTTATCACTACTTCTGTATCCATATCCTCGATGCTTTCTCCTTTAAGCTTCATTTCTTCTGCAGTAGATTTTTCAATAATCACTTCATTTCCTTCCCTTAGAAGGTAATCACGGAGGGAAGCAATTAAATCTATGCATCTTGGGCATTCAGGCCTGGATACAAAGCCAATCTTCATTGAAACATATCATCTCCCTGAGACTTAACAAATAATGAATTCCTTAATATATCTTTATTCCCTTTTTTAAACATGCACCAAAAATTGAAAATATAAAAGAAAGATTATTGTGTAATAATGAATGCCAAAAAAGAGGAGATAATCATTGCTTCTGCAATAATAATAAGCGGCGTGATAATACGTCTCATCCCTAATATTATCTATTATGCTTGGGGCAATGATTATGGAATCTATTATTATTTAAGCCAGGCATTCCTTACAGGGAAATCACTTCTTTATCCACCTAATTCACCCTGGGGTGATGATGGATACCAGTATTTCCCCGTGACTTATATTATAGTTATAGGTGTTCATTACATTTTTAGTATACCAATCAACCTAGCCTTGAGTTATTCTATACCCATACTTGGTGGCCTTACTCCATTCCTCCTATATCTAATTGCCAGGGAGCTCGGTTTCCACAGGCTTATATCAGCTCTGGCAGGTTTCCTACTGGTCGTTAATCCAATTCAGGTCTATCAAACCTCACAGGCAAACTACCTGACCACCGGACACTTCTTTTTACTTCTCAGTATATTATTTTTCTTGAAATATCACAAAGATTTCAGGTATATTTTTCCTCTGGCGTTATCCACAGTACTCCTTGTCCTGAGCCATCAGCTATCTACATATTTCTATTTAATTTCAATCATTGGAATGGTCATATCAGTAAATCTGATGAGCGATAAATGGAAAAATTATATTCTTTATGATTTTCTAATTATAGAATTCACGGGTACACTTATGATCGGATATCTTCTATTAAGAATTCCATCCATGGTTCACTTTTTCTCTCACGCACTTCTTGGCATTGGTTATGGTGGTGTGCTGGGATTGTTCTATGTATTTACCATTATTTCATTCATAGTACTTCAAAGATGGGATAGTGAGAAATTTAAGAGGGATGTTAATAATCTCCTCATAAAATTGAAACTTGGTATAGAACCAAGAAGGGATATATTGCTTACACTAGTTTCTTTAGTTATTATCGTGACTCTATTATTTGCTATGATGTGGATACATTATCTTCCTTCATACATAAGTTCGTCTGCCATACTGATATCAACACCATATATTCTTTTCATCGCTGTTTCAGCTGTAGGTCTGAAATATTTTTTGGCTGAAAAGAATATATCTGAAGTTTTTGGATGGGCAATGGCAATAATCGTCTCTCTGCTATATAGTATTGCATCAAAAAATACTGTTCTTCTTCCAGCGAGGCACTTTGAATATCTTGCAGGTCCCTTCTCAATCATATCTGCGTACGTTGTGAGCAAATGGTATCTTTATTATAAAGAAAATGTTAACAAAACAAGTAGAAGGATTAACTATCCAGCAGGAAAGGCATTTATTCCTGAGAACCTTTTGGAAGAGAAAAAAGTTTCATTTTTCATAATTAGGAAGCACGTTTTAAGGGATGAGAGGAATGTTTTAACTGTGAAAAGAAGTATTGCTGTAGAAAATGTGCTTCTGATTGTTATTATTTCCGTTGTCCTACTCCTTGGTGTATTCAGTTATCCTATAACCTCCGATTTCATTCCTTCCCATACAGAAGCAATAACATATCAGGATGAGGCAGTGATACAGTATCTAAATGCAACAGGTAACAGGTCCTTATCAGTGGCAACAGATCATCAAATTGGTATACTCCTTGAATCTTATGGATTCTCTTCTCCATTCAATAATCTTTCAATATTTTGGAATTCGACCAACTGGACTCAGGCCATCTGGCAGATTACGGGTGAGAATGGTTCCTATGCTCCGGTTGGATATGTGCTTATATCTACTTATATGATTCAGTATGGTGTCTGGGGATTCAACGGTTCTAACAATCCTAATCAACCACCTATAAAAATGAACAACACTACATTCGGAAAATTTTTCCATGAACCATTTTCACTTACATATCAGAATTCATCTCTGACTCAAAATATAACAAGCTACCTATTCTCTGTGAACTGGACTTATTTAGACAATTATCTAAATTCCAGAGATTTGGGGAACCTCACTTATTATGAAAAATTGTATGATAAAAATAAAAATTTAACTGGGATTAACCAACCTTCTCCCATTTTTCAAGCTTCTGAACTGACGAAAGCGTACTCCCCCTCTTTATCTCCTCGCGTACTCTATTTTCCCGCTCCATCACGTCAATTGCTCTATTAGCTATTTCCTGAGCTTCTTCCTCTGGTATAACTACAACGCCGGAATAATCAGCTACCACATAATCTCCTGTCCTTATTTTTCTACCGTTTATCTCTATCTCCCCTCCAATTTCCCCATATCCTTTTGGGTCCCCTGCGTTTGAAGCAACATATCTTGAAAAAGCTGGGAATGGTATTTTCATTATGTCATCAAGATCTCTTATCGCACCCCATATTATTACTCCCTTTAGCTTTCTTGAAACAGCGCTCCAGGATGCAAGCTCCCCCCATACAGCATCCTCGCCTCCGTCTGCGTCTATAACCAGAATGTCTCCCTCCTTAGCCTTATCTATAGCTTCAACTGGTTTGGCCCAGTCACCGTTGACTGTCTTTACTGTCAAAACCCTTCCTGCTATTCTAGTACCAACTTGTATGTGTGGCACCAAACCATGAATAGCACCACCGCGATGCATTGCATCTGAAACGTTACAGCTTGATACCTTTGATAGTGCATCCACTATTTCATCGCTGGAATATTTCCTGTATAGTGGGCTTACTTCCGGTATCATAGTTTTCATTACTTTCTTGATACTCCTTGTTTCCTCCGTGACATAAGGAGCTTTTATTATTGCACCACCTACAATAACTATAGAAGCTCCTCTCTTCAATACATCGGGTATTGATTGCTTATTTAAACCTCCTGCAACTGCAACAGGCAATTTTGTTGCTTTCACAACCTTTTCCAGTTCATCCAGAGGGTTCTTTCCTATCATCTGCATATCTATTCCCACATGCACGCAAAAATATTTCACCCCAATTTTTTCTAGCTCCTTAACTCTCGCCTCAACATTTTGAACCTGTAGAAGGTCCACCATTATTTCTGCACCGTATTTTTTTCCAGCCTTTACTGCCTCTGTTATCGTAGGATTGTCACTTATACCTAGTATTGTTACTATCTGCGCTCCGCTTTTTGCCGCAAGCTCAGTCTCGAATCCACCAACATCGGCAGTTTTCATATCAGCAACTACTATTTTATCAGGGAAATTTTTCTTGATTTCTCTTATGGCATTCATTCCTTCACTCTTTATGAGAGGAGTCCCGGCCTCTATCCAATCCGCTCCTCCTTCGACAGCTTCCTTAGCAACCTGAAGTGCACGATGTAAATTTTCAAAATCCAAAGCTACTTGCAAAACTGGTTCCACTTTTCCACCATGTTAATATGCATTAATACTACATTAATTTTCATTTTGATTTTTGATGACTCTTGTCTTAATTTTTGTTTGTCAAAATCCCTTCCTTCAAATTTGATAAAAAAAATATTTCCCTTGCAATCCCTATTCTTGAAGGAATAATCTAAAATTTAATTAAATATTAATATATATTTAATTACTTTTATGATTAAACTATCTTTTGATACACGATCATTTTTTCATTTCTTTTTCCTTTAAAATATTTTTTTCTAAGAATGAAACAGCATTAAACATCATTCTGTTTGCTGGCATGTACTTGCCATATTTTTCTCCGGTCTTAATCAATTCTCCATTTATGGAATCTATTTCTGTTCTTCTCCCATTGTTCAAATCCTGGAGCATACTGCTTGTGTTCCTCGATGTAACTCTACACGTTTCATATACATCCTTTTCAACATCTATCCTATATCCCATTTCATTCATTAGATTTGCATTCTCAGTCGATATTATTTTAGCTATATTCCAAAGATATGGATTGTCGATTATTTTCCCATTATTAACTTTGAAAACAGCAGTGATAGGATTTATGACTGAATTTATTGATGCCTTCCTGTATATTTCTTCTACTATATTATCACTCCACTCTGCATTAATTCCCGAATCCACAAACTGCTTTATATCAATCTTTGTTTCTCCTCCTATCTTAAAGTATCCTCTACCAGTGATCTCCACTACAGACTTTTCAACTTTCCTCCCTGCCCATGTTGTTACGGCATAAAATTTTCTGATATTTTCAAAATTAATTGATAAATGTTTCAACCCGTTCTGAACAAAGAGCACATTTCCCTGAGGACTGTAAGTTTTGATTACGTTTTCCAGATCATATGATTTTACAGCTATTATGGTTAATTCCGCATATCTCAATTCACTGGAGACAGGAATGTTAACTTTGATTTCTTTATCATTGTCTATAATCTTTATAGTTTTATAATAATCCTCTTCTCCTTTCCTAACAACTATATTTACATCATTATTCTTTGATAGATGATATGCTAATATCAACCCTATGGCGCCAGGACCAACGATATCAATTTTCATAATCCTGCTTTCTGGGACATAGCATTCTTTCCTTCCAAGAATGCATTCTTATTCACATCCATATATCTGCTGCCAAATGATTCTTCTACTGCCTTCATTATGCTATCTTCCCTTATATTAAGCAATCCGGAGGCGTATAAAGCTCCTAACATTACCATATTCACGGCCTTCTTGCTACCAAGTCTTAACGCTATATCATCTGCATTTACCCAGATGTGTCTATATTTTTCAAGAATATTTTTAAGATAATCGTCAGGGTAGTCTTCTGCATTCCTTATGAGAGTTATTGGATGTATTTTCCTTTCATTGATAATTATTATACCATCTTTCCTTAACTTTCCAATATTCCTCACTGCTTCCATCTCTTCAAATGCAACAATTACATCTGCATCTCCACCTGGAATTATGGCATTCTTGTAATCACCTATCCTTAGATCAACTGATATCCTTCCACCCCTCTGTGCCATTCCGTGAAGTTCCGTCATTAGAGCATTCTTCCCTTCAATAACAGCAGCCCTTCCTACTATGTTCGCAACTGTTATAACACCTTGACCTCCGATGCCTGCGAATACAATACTCGTCATTATTGCTTCACCTCTATAGCATTGAACGGACATACAAGTGGCTCGGAGCATACAGAACATCCATCACAGAGTTCAGGATCTATTTTCACCTTACCATCTTCTATGTAGAACGCCGCGCACGCAAAATTTTTAACACAGTTATAGCATAACTTGCATTTATCTTGATTCACTTCGTATATCTTAACTTCTTCTGGTGCTTTCTTTCTATCAGCTTCCAGAGCGCAGTCTCTCTTGCTTATGATCACTGAAAGTTCCTTTGAATCAAGTGCCTTTCTAAATATGGAGAGTGATGATGTCAGATCATATGGGTCCATTTCGTATATATTCTGAATTCCTATTGCCTTTACAATATTCTTAATGTCTATCTGCTTCATTCCCTCTCCTAGCTCTGGTGTTGGCTGCCCCCCTGTCATGGCGGTGGTAGAGTTGTCTAGGATGACTAGGAGGAAATTATGATTGTTATGATATGCATTTATAAGCGCAGGAATTCCGGCATGGAAAAATGTACTGTCTCCTATAAATGCTACAACCTTGCCGTCTGCGTTAATAGTGAAGCCGTTTGCTGATCCAACGGAAGAACCCATTGATAGCAGAAAATCTCCCAGTGAATAAGGTTCGTAGTATCCTAGCGTGTAACAGCCAATATCTGTAGGAGCTACAAAATTCTTTATTCCTTTCTGTCTGAGTGCAATTTTAGCAACATAATAAGTTGCCCTGTGAGGACAACCAGGGCAGAGGGCTGGCGGTCTCTGAGGTAGAGAATAATTGCTATCATTTACCTTATACTCAATTCCATAGATACTTCCCAATATTCCTGCCACCCTATCGACATTCATTTCATATGAGATAGGTACCATCTTATTCAATTTCCCGTAAACGTCTTTTATTACATGATTTATAGCCATTTTGGAAAGAACCTGTTCTTCTATTAGCGGACCCCCCTCTTCTAGAAAGATAACTTTTGATGCATCTAAAATTTCCCTTTCCACAAATTTGTAATCCAATGGGTAACTTGCGCCTATTTTTATTATCTTAAGTTTTAAACCTAATTTTTGCTCTGCTTCCTGTATATAGTTATAAGAGGAGCCTGAGGTTATTAAAACATCATTTCCATTGCCTTCTACTCTATTAAAAAAACTAGAATAGCCTTTATTAATGAAATTGTTGAGCTTTTCTTGAATTTTCTGCTGGGCTGCATAAGCGTTCTCAGGCAAGAGAACTAGGGACGAAGGATCCTTAACAAATTTCCCAGCTTTTTTTTCATTTATCTTGGAGAATTTCACAGGAGCTCTAACGTGAGAAACTCTTGTCACGCTTCTTACTAATACAGGATGTTTCAGTTCTTCAGAAATATCAAACGCTTTTACTATGAAATCCTTTAATTCCTGAGGATCTGAAGGCTCTATCACAATTATATTAGCAAATTTTCCAAGAAATCTGTTGTCTTGTTCGTTCTGGGAAGAATGCATTGAAGGATCGTCTGCTGAAAATATTACCATTCCTGCCTTTACCCCTGTACCTGCAAGGGATACAAATGAGTCCATCGCTACATTAAGTCCAACATGCTTCATGAAGACGAATGATCTAGTTCCTGATTCGGCAGCTGCAGCTGCAACTTCTAGGGCGACTTTTTCGTTTGTTGAAAATTCAAATTTTATTCCCATTTTTTGAGATATTTTATAGAGAATATCTCCTATTTCAGAGCTGGGAGTTCCGGGGTATGTAGCTGCAACTCCCACTCCTGCCTCATATAAACCTCTAACTACAGCCTCATTTCCCAAAAGAAATTCTACTTTTCCATCCGCCCCAAGAAGTATGTCTTCCTTCAATTTTTATTACCTTCCCTTTTTAGAAGCATTTCCCATCTTTGATTGACTGCTTCCTGTATTTCTTGTATTTCCTCTTCCTTAAGATGAGCAAACCTTCCCTGAAGCTTTAGATATTCTGATACTGGAGTAAATTTTTGTATCTTATACAGATTGAATTGTCCATTCTTATACTCATATAGAGGGAAAACTCTAGTTTCTACAGCAAGTCTTGATACCCTTATCGTATCTTCCGAATTGTGGTACCAGCCTGGAGGACATGGTGAGAGAATCTGTATAAATTTTGGACCATTTATTTCTTTTGCATTCTTTAATTTTCTAATCAAATCTTCTGGATATGCAACGGTGGCAGTAGCAACATATGGGACACCTTGCGCCATCATTATGTCAGCTACAACCTTTTTATTTTCCTTCTTATATGTTCTTTCTTTACCTACTGGAGTTGTTGTGGTCCAGGCCCCAAATGGCGTGCTCCCACTTCTCTGGATTCCAGTATTCATGTATGCTTCATTGTCGTACATTATGTAGAAAACGTTATGTCCTCTTTCCATAGCTGCACTAAGAGCCTGCAATCCTATATCTGCTGTTCCTCCATCTCCTGCAAAACCTACGACATTGTAATCTTCTTTTCCTTCTATATCCAATCCCTCTCTAATACCAGATATCGAGGCTCCAGTTGCTGCAAATGGGGTATAGACCATAGGGACTTTAAGAACTTCAGATGGATAATTACCTGGAATAACAGCCCAGCAGGAGGCGGGTACTGAAACTACAGTCTTCTCGCCGAGAGCTTTTAGGACATATCTCATTGCGAGTGTTGCCCCACACCCTGCACAAGCTGCGTGTCCTGGCATCATTAATTCTTCCTTAGGAATTGAAGTTGGCATTTTACCTACCTCCTACATTTATCCATTCCATTGAGCTTCCCCCTTCTGTTAAATTTTCAAACATCTTTTCATAATCCTTAACTCTAATATCTCTTCCACCAAGCCCTATTATGTAATTCTTTATTGGAATGTTTATTGAACTGTAGAGTGAAGATACGACGTCTTCATATACTGCGCCCATTTGCCCATAGGTAATGCTCCTATCTAGAACGCCTACTGCTTTTAGTCCCTTAACTGATTTTAGAATTTCTTCAGCCGGGAACGGCCTATAGAATAAAATTCTGATCAATCCCACTTTCATTCCTTTTTCTCTCAATTTCCTTACTGTATATTTTCCAGTAGATGACATGCTTCCCATTGTTATAAGTGCATAATCTGCATCTTCCATCATGAAATTTTCTACCAGACCTGGAAATTCTGCGTTGAACTTATCGTTGAATTTTTTAGTTTCTTCTTTTACAATGTTTAAGGCTTTATACATTGAATCTCTCATATCTTTTTTGAGCTCCATGAATGGTCCCTCAGGAGGCATAAGAGATCCGTAACCAAGTGGATTTTCCAAGTCTATTTTAAATGGAAGTTTGAGATCGCCTATATAATCATAAGCGTCGCTTTCATCCCTTATTATAACAGGTTCTGAGGTATGTGATAAAGTGAATGCATCTTGCATGCTCATTATAGGTAACATAACATTGCTATTTTCTGCCACTTTATAACCTATGAGAATACTATCCATGGCCTCTTGGTTTGATTCACAGTATACCTGCATCCATCCCGTATCCCTCTGTGTTATGCTATCTGTTTGGTCTGCCCATATGTTCCAGGGTGGTCCTATGGCTCTATTAACTACGGCCATTAAAACTGGTAACCTTGAACCTGAAACCCAATGGAGCATTTCGTGCATGTATAAAACACCATGAGAAGATGATGCAGTAAATGATCTGATACCAGTTACCTCGCTAGCCATTGTTGACGCCATTGCACTGTGCTCACTTTCTACCTCTATAAATTTAGCATCCAACTTTTTGTTCGCAACCATTTCCGCCAGTTTTTCAACTATTGCAGTCTGAGGCGTTATAGGATAAGCTGAAATGAACTTAACTCTTGCCAGCTTTACTCCTGTGGCTACAGCCTCATTACCGGTCATTATTTCTCTTGTTACATTCTGAGCTTTCATTTATCCTCCCCCTCCCTTACCATTTCTATCGCATCAAACGGGCATTCTTTCGCACATATTCCACAGCCCTTGCAATGATCGTAATCTATGAACGGGGCTTCCATTTTCAAAAACCTTTCTCCCGGTGCCGCATATTTTGGATTTTCATCAATGTCTATTGCCACATCCGGACAGTATTTCCAGCAAATCATGCATCTTGTGCATTTTGAATAATCAATTACTGGTTTGGATGTTCTCCACGATGAGGTCTTTATATTTGTTGTAGGATAATATGATGTTGGAGTCATTACCATTTATATCACCTCCACAAGTTCATAAGCTTCTTCAATAGCATTGATATTTTCCTGAACCTTTGAAGGAGATATTTCTTTAACTGCGCTTTTCATAGACTCAATTGAGACTATTCCGCTCGCTTTGGAAAAAGCTCCCAGTATTGCTGTATTCACAATAGGATGTGACGGGTCACCAAGATGATTTTCCAAAGCTATACTGGTCGCATCAACATATGCGACCCTGAAACCATTATTACTCTCAAAATCACCTTTCTTGCCATTTATAAGTATTAATCCATTATGCTTTAGACCCTCTGTAACATTAACAAGCTTTAGAAGTGATTTATCGAGGAGTACGACTGCATCTGGTTCGTATATTTGACTTCTCAGCTCTATTTTGGTATCATCAATTCTGGTAAAAGCTGTTACCGGTGCACCCCTTCTTTCTGTTCCATAAAAAGGAAATGTTGTGACCCATTTATTTTCCTTGAAGGCTGCCATTGCCAGCATTTTAGATGCTGTTACAGCCCCTTGTCCACCTCTACCGTGGAACCGGATTTCATACATTCCTTACACCGTTCCAGAATTACATGACCGTATAAAAGATTATTCCAAGTAACCTTGTTAGAAAACTAGTAAAATTCTAAAATTTTTGCTATTTTACTTGGAATTTAGCACCAAAAAATTTATAACTTATTTCAAGGACAGTAAATCTTGTTATAATTTATGATAAGGGAATGAAAATCAATATTAACTTGATTGTAAATATGCCTTCTAGATGGATTTAAGAGTTTTCTTGGAGGAAATCGTTAAGCGGATGGGTTACAGAACTTATCCAGGTTATCCCAAAGAATACATATGGATTGACCATGGGGATAATTCCGGAGAAGTCATAATGCTTCTGGAAGATAACAATCTAGATAAACTGAAAGAGTTCTATTCCTCAACTCTAAACTATCCGGGAGAAAAATACGTATTTATTTTGATAGATGATGATAGAGAGATAATGAGTTACTGCAAGAGTAAGGCACTGATAGGTGTAAAAAAGGATGTTGTTGCCAATTTGATTGGAAAAAGTCTCATAGATATGAGCCTTAAAAGAAACGGAAAAAGTGATTCTAAAATAATGGAAAAAAATGAAGATTCTATATATGTATATCTAGAAGAAGGAAATAATCCTAAATTCATTAAACCTACAATTTCGGGTGAAGATGTTTCCAATTCAATAGGACTGAAGGCCGAACTTATCTTTATACCGTTCTATTTCTTTTCATACACCCTTGACGTTGTTGATGGCGGTTTGTATGAGAAAAGGGATGGAATTTTAATGCTTAATTCTCTGAATGGAAACGTAACCAAGTCTATAAATGGATATGAAGTAGTTGATAGTTGGCCTTTAAAATACAAGGATATGGAGCCAAGATGGGAAATAAATGGTTCAACTGAAAGGGTAAGGAAATGGATACAGGAGAATCTAGAGAGAGAAACAGTCGTTCAGGAGGAGACTAAATTCTTTATAGTTTATAAGAGGAAAAAGATAAAACCGCTAGAAGATACAATTAAAGTTACCTATATCAATACATATTTTTATCCCATTTATAGTACTTCAACTTTAGTCATGGATGGTTTTACAGGAGAGATAAAATCAGTTACCGATTTTATTTAACCAGCACAAGCAAATTTAAATAATAAGTTACTAATATTTGCGTCACTATGATCATAAGGTGATTTTTCTTGGTAAGATCAAATTAAATGAAAAAACATAATAATTAGTTTATTATAATGATTCCGATTCCTATGCAAGAAGCCAGTGGCTCTGATTTAAAATTCATAATTAATTATGTAAAGGAAAAGAGGGGAATGGTAGGTGTAAAAGGAATTTTGAAGGAACTGAACTCGGGCTCAGTTCTAATTTCAAGCGTTGGAGACATAGGGTCAACCCAGGCGTATAACGAAGATATCTACAAGAAGGTTATAGAGGCTGCGGCAAAGGCACTAGGTGGTGATCTTCAGACAAGGTTTACCCAGATAGGTTATGCGCTTGGAGATAGGGCAAAGATGACAAAATTCGTTGCAAAACTTTCTACTTCAAAACAATTATTAAGGATATTAGAGGACAGGATTATTACTGATATTCCCTATGTTAAATCATCTGTTCAAGAAATTTCAAAACATATTGTAATTCTTAGAGTAACGCCTAGAAAAGAAGGAGAGAATTTTCTATATGTTGCTGATGGTTACATAAATGCAGTTCTAGACCAGGCAAATAAATCATTAACATTATCAGATAAGAAATTGACAAAGGATGAACTGGTTTATAAGTTTACTCTAGGGGAAAAGGATGAAGAATGAACGTTCTCAAAGTATTAAAAAATGATTATATACTCACCCTTATAATAAACAGACCTGAAAAAAAGAATTCGCTTACAATGGAAGTTATAGAAAGCATTGATAGAGCTCTTCGTGAGAACAGAGACTATAAAGTTATTATTATAAAAGGGGAAGGTGGGTTTTTTTCCGCTGGTGCAGATATATCGCTATTCAAAAATCTTAGCGGCGAAGATGCTAAATTATTTTCCAAGCGCGGAAATGAAATTATGAATGAAATTCAAAATAATGATGCTATTTCAATTGCACTAATAAATGGCGGAGCTTACGGTGGCGGCCTCGAGCTAGCTCTGAGCTGTGACATCAGGATGATTTCTCCAGATGCAAAAATTGGTTTAACTGAAATAAATCTGGGGATATTCCCAGGATGGGGAGGAATAAAAAGGATAAGCACCCTGGTGAATAAAGGATATGCAAGATATATGGCTCTGACAGGTAAAGTGATCACAGGGAAAGAAGCTTATGAAAGGGGAATTGCACAGATCATCTCTGACAATCTGGAGAATGATTCTGCAGAACTTGCTAAATCTTTATCAGAAAAGTCACCGGAAAGTGTGAGACGGATTAAAAAACTGTTATCTCAGGACATTTACTCCAGCGAAATGGAAAGCCAGATGTTTGGAGAAGTTATCGAGACTCCTGCAGCAAGAGAACTTGTAAACAAGTTCCTGAATAAAACGAAGTAAAATATAAAGCTAGACTAGAGTTAAAGAAGGCTTCCCAGGGATTGCTCTTTTTATTCTATCGGTAGGAACTGTTCCATTTATTTCAATCCTTATTCCAAGCATTTTTTCCATATCCTCTCTGTATTTATTAAGAACTGAGACTTCATCTCTTATCTGCGGATTTAAGTCCCCCTTCTTTATTATTTGGGCTAAGAATTCTCTCTTATCGCTTTCTATCTCCCTCATAATCTTCTTTCCTTCTTTTCTGTATCTCTCCAATATATCCCATTTCCACTCTTCCGCAGTGTTGATGACTAATTTAGTATGATTATCCTGTGAAATCTTTATTATATTCCTATAATCCTGGATTATGGACTCCACGAACTCCCATTCAATTTCATATTTTTCATATGATTCATCTGCTTCAGGATATTTGCTCAAGCTCGCGTAATCGTTGTTACCATAAATGTGATATATTTCCTCAGATAGATATGGCATTATTGGGGAAAGTGATAGGGCCCACTTGTCCATAAATTTTTTTAATACCTTAAGCATTCTTTCCGTTCCGCCAAAAATTTCCAGGTCTCTAACATCATTCATTGTATTGAAAAAAAGTTCTACGGATGCATCCCTGATTCTCATAGTTTCAAAAGATTTCTTTGCCTTTTTCAGTCTTCTGTTAAATCTAGCAATAAGCCATAGATCTTTTTCCTCGGGTTCACCCGATATTTCATTTGCTCTTATAGCTAAATCGTAAAAACGTTCTATCTTTTTTGCATAGTTTTCCGCTTCATTAGATCTCCAGTCGACGTCATACCACACATCTGCATTTGAGGAGAGATACAATCTAAAAAGATCAGCCCCGTATTTTCTTTTGACTGTGAGCAATGGAATTACATTACCCTTGCTCTTAGCCATCTTTTGTCCTTCAGAAATCACTATTCCTCCTGTAGATATACCTACAGGCCAATACTTTTCAGGGAATATTGCAACATGCTGGAACAGATAGAATGTAAGATGATTTGATATGTGGGGATAGCTTGTATGTCTAAGATCAACTGGGTACCAGAAATTAAATTCACGTCTTGCCTTTTCTGCTAATTCTTTAACCTTTTCATCCTTTCTTTCCAGTGTGCCTGTTCCAAGAAATATATAATCAAAAATAGAGTTATCCAAATTATCAAAACCTATCTCCCTTAGGTATACTATAACAGGATAGAGTGCAGTGTATATAGTAGAATCACTTAGACTTTCTATTATCCATTCTGGATCCATCGGAAGCCTTGTCCCAAGGCCTCTTCTCCTGGCGCATGGTCTTTCCCTGATCCAATCAATCATTTGTTTGAATTGTGATTTAAGCGGTTCAGGCTTAAGATCCATTTTTTCTACAAGCACTCTTACTTTTTCCTTCCATTCTTCCTTGGAATAATCAATAAACCACTGGCCATTGATTATTGCAACTATGACCCTGTCACCATCCCTAGTAAATGCCTTCCGTGAAGTCTCGTAAAATTTTATTGCAATTTTATCTGTTGAAATAAAATCGTTCACTATTATTTCCTTTACTTCCCTAACAAATTTACCAGCATACTTCCCTCTTATTATTTTTCCGTGATAAAATTCCTTCTCATAAAGATATTTAGTGGCCTCTTCGAGATGATCTCTGTCATCTAAACCAGAAATATTGAATTTTTTAATTATGTCTTCCATGCTTTCTTCTTCCAGATCTATTACCTTTATTGGTTCGACTTTAATTCCAGCCTCTTTCAAAGCTACATAGTCCCATATCGAATGGTATGGGACAGAATAGACTATGCCAGTTGCATTGTCTGGATCCACGAATCTACCTTCCACTATAGGAATCGTTCTTCCATGAAGAGGTTCCTTGACTTCTTTGCCTATGAATTCCGTTCCCTTCATTTCTCCAATTTTTTCAATTTTCAATTGATGCTTCAGCTTGAAAAAACCTTCTTTGCTTGCTACGAACTCTTTTCCATTATAACTAAAAAAGTAATAATCTGCATCCGGATTCACGAAAAGATTAGTCACTCCTTCTAATGTTTCGGGCCTTAGCGATGATGCAAGTAATGTTATATTATCAAGTTTAAAAAATACTGATACGAATTCAATAATTGATACTTTGTCAGTATCGCCCTCCTGAATGTCATCTTCCCCCACAGGATTACCATCTGCCGGGGAGTAAAGAAGAGGGTAATCACCCTGCTTCAGGTACCCTTTTTCTTCAAGTTTTTTGAATTGCCATTCCACAAATTTGTTATAAATTTTTTCACCTGAATTAAATTGTCTAGTCCAATCTATTGAAAGCCCCATATTTTTAAAATCATTTATTATTTTACTCGCGAAATAATTTGCTATATTTTCAGGTTTTGCAAATTCTTGAACTTTCTCTGGATTATCACCATATAATTCAAGATATGATTTATAGAGTTCTATTGTCCCCTTATCGCCTCTTTCTATTTTTTTGCTGAAGGCCAGTATAGGTGTCCCGGATATATGGAAAGCCATAGGGAAAAGTACATTGTATCCCTCCATTCTTTTAAATCTTGCGAATATGTCTGCAATTGTGTACGTTCTTCCGTGACCTATGTGAAGTGCTCCATTGCAGTATGGATACGGCACAGTAATGAAAAACTTTTTTCCTCCTATGCTTGGTTCAAATATCTTATCCTTATCCCATAAATTTTGCCATCTGTACTCAATATCTTCATAATTATATACCATTTAACCACCTAGATAATCATAACTGCAGCAGCTATTACAGTAGTCCATTCATTGACTCCTCTCACAACCGCTGAGGCTGTGATATTATTGGTCATAAGGATCGCATCATTTAATTTGAATCTCCCAGTTTCTTTGTCAATTTCTAGATATGAATCCAGGCCCATAGTGCTTGCAAGCATTTCTGCTGCAAGGCTTTCTGCGAACTTTCCAGCAGATTCAGCAGTTTCTCCAAAGCTATGGTGTTCACTTAAATATCCATACATTGTTCTGTTCCTTGGTATAGCAAGGCCAACAGATGCTGTAATTAGCCTTGATAGTTCATTTGAACTGTTTCTCGCAAGGACCAGGAATAATATTTGACCTGGCTTGAGCTCACTCAGACCTTCTTCCCTGTCTACGATTTCTGCATATGGAGGAAAAATAGAACTAACTTCAACCAGATTATACTTTGCAATTCCGGCATCCCGTAACGCATTTTCAAATGAACCTAACTGACTCTTGTGAACACCTATGCCCTTTGTGAAGAATACTTTCCTGGGAATCATGTTGGACATTGGAAGGTTATAATTAACTTACTTTAATTCTTTACTATTTACTATTTTCTACATTTGGGAGTTAAATTTTCATATTAGATTTATAGATATTTGAACTACCAAATGAAATCATTATTATTTATCCTTAATATTAAAAAAGTATTTTATAGGCGGTAATATTGAAACCAAAATGCCGGTACTTTCTAGCTTATTCAAAATACTAATCGTCGGACCAAAAGGTTCTGGAAAGTCAAGTTTACTCTGCAGAATGGCATATGATTCATACGGAGATTGCGCATTAAGTACTGGTCAGTTTTATAGAACAAATCCAATCAGCGTCAATGGTAAGGCGGTAACCCTCCTTTTAAAGGAGATAAATGTACTTCCCACTTCAGAGAAAACTGCTGCATTTATTGTTGTTTTAGATTCAAACAATGAGCTTGATTATAATCAGCTTCCAAACATACTTGAAATGATTGGCAAAAAAAATATAATTATAGCCATAAATAAATCAGATCTCCACTATAGCGCATCATTCTGGATAGATGATGTAATTAAGATCGTTGGAAATCAAAAAATTCCTGTAATTGCAGTTTCAGCTAAAAGTGGTGAAAATGTTGAAAAGCTTCTCGATCTTCTTGCAAAAACGGTGATTTCCTAAAATGTTTACCGGCTTCAAAAAAGGTAAACGTGTTTTATTTGCAGATCCAAAAGCGGCCTCTACTTTAAGAAATAAAGGTTTTTCTGGTATTAACAGAGGGGAAAAATTATCAATTGATATGATAACTGCCTATTTCCTATTTTCCAAGAAAAAGGCAAAGATATATGACGGGGAGAAAATGCTTGAAGATAATGATTTTATAAGTATTCTCGGAAAAGAGTTGTACAAGTATTATGCATATAAATTTCTAAGGGAGAGAGGTTACAAGCCAGCTGTAAAAAATAACTCTTTGTATATAAAAAATAAAAGAGTTTTGGTAACAAAATATCCAGAAATAATTACCTTTAAGACAATTAGAAATTTAAATAATTTACTAGTTGTAGTTGATGATGAAGGGGAATGCATCCTCTATGAAATAGAGAGAACCAGATTACCAAATAATTTATTAAACATGAAAGACCAAGACAATAGAAAAATAGATCTTGATTATGTTGTTAAATCAGGGTCTAAATATGGTTCTGATTTCAGAATTTACGAGAAAAATAGTACTCACGCAAAATATCTCATGAGTATTGGAGACTATATAAGTACAAGAGACCTGGTTTCTCGAGTTAGGGTTGCACACTCAGTAAAAAAGATATACGTACAGGCTTTGCAAAAACCGTCAAATAAATATTTTGAAATAAAGTGGATCAGCGTATGATCCTCTGATACGCTGGAAATTTTTTGAGCTTGTTTCCACAGTGGGGGCATTCATCAATATATTCATCATATATTCTACCACATCCCTCACATTTATATTTCCATTTAACTGTCTTTTTTATATTCTTAGATTTAAAGGATTCATATTTTAGGCCCAATGCCCTGCTAGTATTCTGTATAGCAAGATCGTTTGTTAGTATTGTTGCTGAAATCTGGATTGCAAGGGCAATTACCTCGAGATCAGTGAAACTTAATTGACTGTCATCACCAGTCTCTTTTGCCTTTTCTTTTACAATGTATAAGAATTCCTTTTTTGGATTCATTACTCTTAGAAATTCAGATCTCAAATCTATAGACTGCTTCATCCTTCTTCCTCTTATTTCACTCATTACGGATTCTGTTGTATAATAATCGTTCTTGGAATCAGGGAGAAAACCATAGAAAAAAGATGATGTATCAACTACTACCTTCATTTTTACTCCTATAGAATTTGCATTCCATCCTAATTAAACATACTTCGCACTTTGGATTTTTTGGCTTGCATATATTTTTCCCAAATTCAACAAGATATGAATTTACTTCGTTCCACCTCTCTACTGGTAACTTGGATTTTAATTTAATCTCCATCTCTTCTGGGTTCTTTGCTCTTATAATGCCTATTCTTGAAAATACTCTGAAAACGTGAGTATCAACAGCGAGTCCATTTCCTCCTAACCCATATGATATCACAATGTTTGCCACTTTTCTTCCCACGCCAGGTAGCTTTATCAATTCTTCCATTTTTTCTGGAACTATGCCTCCAAAGTTATTCACTATAATTTTTGAGGTCTCTATTATATTTTTCGCTTTTACCTTATAGAATCCAACCGGCTTTATTAAAGATTCTACGTCCCTTCGATCTGCAGCTGATAATTCACTGATGGTTGGATATTTACAGAATAATCTCAAGCTAGCTCTGTCAGTAACCTCATCTTTTGTCCTCGTAGATAATATGCCTGTTATCAGTATCTGCCATGGATCTTCCCATAAACCTCTGTGTGGTTGTACCATATTCTCGATTTCATTTAATATTTTTAATAGGCTATTCAATATGCACAAAATTAGATTTCATATTAAAATTAAGCGCTTAATAATTATTATCCTCTCAAAACGGCTATGTATGCATAAGAAATATTTTTATAAGATGTTATATATATGCAATCATGGAAAAGAAAAATAGGGGGGTTCTTCCAATTTCTAAAATACTAGTTGCAATTGATGGATCTAAACCATCTATGAGGGCTCTTGATATGGCCATCAGTATTGCAAAACTTGTGAAAGAGATGGAATTGAATATAATCCTTGTTGTTCCTTATCCCGTTCAATATATTACAGGAGAAAATCCAACAGGGGATATGACCCTTCTCCTAGAAGGGACTTTTATGGGTCTGTCAGATACTATGCAACCTCTTGTATATATTAAAGATGGCAACAAGAATTATCTGATAAATATGCTTGACATAATATACATAGAGACAGAAGGTAATCTTGAAAAAGTAGAGAATGCAAAAAAGATGGATTATCTCGTTTAAAATTGAAATTTATTCTTTTTTTATTTTTAGAATCGTTTGATGGCCTCTATTACTTATATTAAATGAAACATGTTTAATCATATTTTATTATTGGATTAGTCCTCTTTAAGTTTTAAAATATCCCGTGGATTGCTCATATTTCATAAAGGTAAATTAAATTAGCAACTCAAAGTTCCAGAAGGATATGGGAACATTGCATAAAATTTTTTTATTATATTTTGATGTCTATTAGTTGAGAATAGCCATATATACTAAAGATTTCAGAGTCTATTACAGATTAATTTCACTTTTTAAGAAAATGAATGTATCATTTTATTCATTAACAGATAAAAATAATTTGAGAGGATTTGACATTGTTTTTTCCGATACTGATTTAAAAGAAATAAACGTTATTGTTACTGATGGTTTTAATGAATTTAGAATAAGGCAGTTGATTTTTAGCAAAGATTCTAAGAATATAATTGTTGGTATAGATCCAGGGCCATCACCGGGGATAGCTACGCTAGCTGACAACCAGGTAATTGATAGAAGAAATATTTATAGTTTTGAGGAGCTCAGAAAGTATGTGCAGGATGTTTACAACCAATGTGAATATAGTACCTTTAAGATAAAGGTTGGAAATGGAGATAAAGTAAATAGAGATAAAATTATAAAATCGCTAAGAGGATTTCATTTCATACTGGTAAATGAGAATGGAAGTTCAAAAACAATAAAAAGAGGAAAAGATTGGGAAGCTGCCATTAATATAGCTCTTAGTGATAAAATAATGTAATATTATTTTTTCCACTTTGGTTTTCTCTTCCTTGAATAATAAGCACCTATGAACATAACGGCTATTATTATTAGAAGGAACGCGATTATGCCAGCGTATATATAGTTCATATTGGGATTCCCTGATTGTATTTGTATTGAGTATTCTGGTCCGTTCACATATTTTACAATAGGATTATTTATGTTTATCGAGACTGAATATACACCCGGGCTAAGCGTCCCTGACAACCATTTGTAAGTCACGTTTTGAGTGGAATTCGCTGTTAGGTTAACGGTGGATGATCCTACATACTTCCCATTGACATAAAAAGATACATTCAGATTGTTTATTGCGTAACTAGATGGATTTCTTAGAACTGCGTGAAGGAGGGTGTATTTTACAACGGCCACGTTTACGGTTTCATTATAGTAAAATACTGAACTTCCTATTAGTGCTCTTAGTTGAAAGAAAAGAGTCAAGGTTGTTGGAACTGTTGGGGCTGTCATTGTGAATGTTATGGGTGCAAAAGTGCCATTGATGTACTGCGGACTTACCGGGGAGGCACCTGTGAGGTTATATCCTGATGGTATCATTACAAGCTCATATTGTGTAAAAATATGTTGTACCGTAACGGTATAGGTGAAATTAGAACCTACTGCAACCTCTGAGGGACCTGTAATGGTAAAAAAACCGTTGTTAATAGTAGATGCATTTGCAAAAGTATCTACAGCTCCCATAGATAATAAAAGAATTATCACAAATGCTACTATCATCTTGTTCATGCTCTTGCTCGCCTCCTAAAGAGAATCATTGATATACCTACAGCAATGACAATGAAAGCAGCAAAACCGTAAATATAATAACTCTGTACTGTAGCTGAAAAGTTCTGAAGATCTGTTCCCTGTACGCTTACATATTTAATTGAAAGAGCAGGTAATTGTGGAACCACCTTAACAACTTTACTGTAATTCATGTAGGAAATTTCAACATAAATTGTGGCACCATTTATAGAATTGACCGATTTACCACTTATGTCAATTGTAGTATTGTTGAAATTTGATGGTATTAGGGATACTGAATAGGTATTTTGACCGTCAATAGTAACATTAAGGCCCGCATTCAAAAGATCAACAGAATTTAATACAGTTACATTTATTTCTGTCTTGGAATTACCATTGTTTGTTATCTTCATAGGAAGTTTTACAGTGCTTCCAACTATCTGACCGCTTACATTGTTTACCTGCATATTCACATCATATAATGAAGGGACAGTTACATTGACACTAATATCTTGATAAGTTGACCCGTACATTACTCTGAAGCTTAAAGAATATGTTCCATTTGGCTGTCCTGCAGGCGCCTGTATGTAAATTGTATCAGTACCTATTGAATAAGGTAGAACTGTCACCTGGCCACCTGAAATTTTGAAAGTTGACGCATTTTCAATATTGAATGTTAATGGTATGTTAGAATTACTCTCAATTATGAGCGGGAAGCTATAATTCTGATTAGGCATTATAATTGGACTTCCGGCCATTGATACAAAGTTAACGTTTATGACCCTGTTTATCAAAAGATTGAATGATGCAGATGAAGCTCCGTTTATTTCTATACTTTGTGTGAAGGAATAGCTATTTATTCTTCCATAATAAGTGCTATTCGCACTTCCTGTGAAATTATATTCTCCACTTGGAAGATAAATTGTTCCCATTGGAGATATATATAAATTCACAGGACCCTTTATGGCAATAGGTCCACTGTATGTTGTATTGTTTAAGTAAGTACCATAAGTTAACGGGTATGCATTCTCGAGGGATACATTAACATAAGATTCCGTAGTATTTATAGTGAAATAATCAAGTGCCGCGTAATTACCATATTCTATATATATAGCATAAGATCCATATCTAAGGTTTAGAGGTGAAGTACTAAGTATTCCACTAGCGTTCTGCGGACCCTGGAGAATAAATCTGGCTCCAGAAACTTTAGAACCTGCAAGTAAAGGATTGATGAAAACATTGGATACTAATTTTATAAGAGTACCGTTCAAGTATATGTTTTCATTTGAAGTGATGTACACAGATTTAGAGGAATAGTATACAAAGGAGCTGTTATAATAACTTTTTACGCTGAAATCGTAATAACCAACTGGAAGGTACCCTGATGTTTCATTCCAACCGATAGTTCCTGAAACTGATGTTATCAAAATATTTGAGTAAATATTTGAAATAACGTTGACAAGGAACGCATTCTGTAAGCTTGGATAGAGAGTTGTGTTTTCAGTAAGATTGATGGTCTGAATTACTGCCTGTGAGCCTGAATATTCGTATAGAGTGTAAATACCAGGAGAAAGCAAGGATGCAGGAGAGCTTGAGACCAGCTTTCCGTTTTGGAATAATTCCACATTTCCTCCTGTGCCTATGAATAAAAATGCCTTTATAGCAAGGGTCGTAGAAAGTAATTGATCGTTGATTACAGGTTCAATGGTTATCTGCTTTAATGATGTTTGTATCAGTAAATTGTTAGACTTGAATTGCAGATTGTATGTTCCTGGAATTACATTTATTGATAAAGAGTTCAGATTTGATAAATTGAATGAGTAGGTCTTCGGGCCTTTCATGATCATTGTGATATTATAATCACCTGAATAGTTCAATTCAACGTTAACCTTTACAGGAAGTACTTTAAGAGTGATATTTCTTCCGTTGATACTGTTAACTTCATATCCGGGTGTTACAAAATTAACATATTCTGGATTTACTCCATCCGGTAAATAGAAGTGATATTCACTACCCCTTGTGACAGGATATTCAAAATAAGGTTGCCCGCCAACCATGGCCACTGCGATGCCACTAACGTCAGTGCCATTTAATGATACATTTCCGGTATAAACGTAACCTCTAGTCCCTTGAAGTGGGAGGCTATTCTGAACACCTGAAATGTAGTAACTTTCCGATGCAACATAAAGGGTGGAGTTAAATGTGAAGTATGAGTAGAGTCTATATTCTCCAGCAGGAAGGTAAACAGAATAGAAGCCAGTTGAATTTGTCATGATTTGGAGGAATCCAGTGCTATTAATAATGTAAACTGGTGATAATGAGGCAGGATGGTTATTATATTGAATAAATCCACTAACAAGAGTTGCAGGTTGTAACGATATATTTTCATTTACGTTATTGGATATATTCAATTGACCAACGTAAGAATAATGTTGACCACCGTAATATGCACTGATGTAGAAAGAATATACCGATGGATTTATGTGGATTGTAACACCGCCAGAATTAGATGTGAATAAAACTCCTGCCTGACTTGTATTCAATTCATTTTGGTATTTTATTGCAGCACCTATTGCTTTACCATTAATGTAAGTGTGGTGCTATATCTGGTATGTAATAGCTCCCGTTTGCAGTGGTATTAATTTCATAGGATGAATTATACGTTGAATTTCTCAATAAAATAGTCCCGTTTACAGCAATGTCTGTATTGGGAATAAAGTAACTGGTATTTGCAAGATTTAGATAGGCCACTCCAGTTATGCTGTGAGTTGGAAGAACAAAATTGTGGGTTATATTCCACGTTGGCATACCTGTTGTTGTGTAGCTGGTCCTATCGGCCTGGGCTTCTGATATTGTTATATTAAATGTATTCAAAGTTGTTGAATCAACCATGAATAGCGCATTATAAGAACCAGAGGAGAGAGTAATTGTATCGTTACCAGCAACCGCATAAAGTGAATAGTAACCCGAGGAGTTTGTAACCACTGTGTCGTGCGGGATACCATATTGATCTGTAAGCGTCACCCTCACACCTTGGATTGGGTTTCCTGCCTGATCAACAACACGACCGTGTATTATTGCTCCTGGGAAATATTGTACAAATACCACATCACTTGGTAATACTTGTGATGCAGGAGGTGTTAGGTCCACAGTACCTATCTTGTGCTTTAAGTAATAATAACCCTGTTCCAATGATACTGGCTGCCAGGCGTTGGAATGATTTTGATAGTCTGTGTATGGATTCCAGAATACAGTTTTATATGCAAGTTCGAAGTTTGGCTCTCCCCATGCCTGCATAGGTATGTAATATTGCATATTTGATGTTATTCCTGGAATACCTGTACTGACACCAACAACACTCGGAGGATATCCAATAAACATTCTATAAATTGTTGAATTATAAAACATTGGCTGATAATTAATTGAATAGTTTACAGCCGTATCACCTGGTGGGAAATTTTGTAGTAGGTAGGTATTTCCGCTTGTGTCGGTAACAGTAATATTAAAGAAAGTAGTTGGAACTATTTCTCCCTGGACATCAACATATGGAAAATCTCCGAGATAAGCTGGAGCGTAAAATATTCCTGTATTTACCCCAGAGAATGGAAACAGCCTGTAGTCCACTGCTATGTAGCTCATGTTAAAACCAGTAGCCTGAACAAGGGCTGTATTAAGGTTAATCAGAGTGCTTAATGAATAGGTATTTGATAGGTAACCTTCCATTAATATGTATTTAGCATCACCTGCCTGTATATCCTCCCTTGGTCCGTAATAACTTGGATTTGCATAAATCTGAGGTATAAGATTTGTTGCATTGAGCTCATAATTTGTTATATTTTTCATTGCACCTGGACCAAGATAGTGAGATATTATTGAATCTATAGTTGCATTATTTAAATCGTGATTCGCAACATAATAATCCAGTATTCTAGATATGAAAACTGATATTATTTGGCTTTCGTTCTGTGCCATAAGTATCTGGGCCGCTGGGTAAATTCCATCCTGGAAATTGTCTGCCATTACCGGATGATCCCCTTGTTCTAAAGTTTGGAACCCGTAGTCCCACCAGGATACAAATGCAGGTCTATCAGCTGGTGGCTGAGAAGTGTCCTGATTCTGGAACCAATCAAGAGCCCTTACCCAAGGATTATTTGGAAGATCTAGAGATACACCGAATGCACCCAGATAGTAAGGTGGGGTGTAATTCTGCGGTCTAAGTACAGATGGAGTGACGTTGTAAATCTCTCTATCATATGTGGTCTTATTGTTAAAAGGAATTCCTGAATCTACAGCATAGAATGTTGTAGGAACTACCAGTAAAAATATAACTATTAAGATTGTAACGTAATGTGCAAATTTTAACTCTTTACGCATTACATGTTTTATTGGTCTATCCTTGGATTTTTCTATAACTTCTTTGAATTGCAGTAATTCAAATACTCTGACAAATATAAAAGCAGTTAATATTGATATTGCGGTAGCTCCAAAATACAGGAATTTAGAGGCTATCATACTTATGAATATTATTCCTGCAAAATAAACAAGTGACAGAGTCATATTGAAATCCTTTTTCTTTATCCAGTAGTAAATAAGAGCACCTATGCCTATAATAGATGCAAAGAACTGTATAGGTCCGAATTCCATTATGTCCTCTCCTAACGGAAGTGCCTGGGCTTCAGCAATTGTTGTATATATTTTGTTCTTTATAAAATAGTTCTGACCGGATATAATAGAATGAATGATAGCCGGATTTACCTTGTCTATTCCTAATATAGCCACTGCCGCAACGATAATGTATATCACTACAGACATCACCCAAGATTTCTTTTCCATTAGTATGAAATATATAGATGATATCAGTAAAGCACCCCAAATTAGCAATGGATAATCAAACCTTACAGGTATGAAGCCTGCAACATAATACCACGGGAATGCTACTATAAAACCTACACCGAAAAACAGCGTTGCTGAGAATATTGAAAGAGCACTTTTCTTTCTTATAGCATATATGAATAGTTGTATTAAACCAGCTCCAGCTAATATGAGTATAAGAGAGATGGAACCCACCCAAGTAAGCATCGATGCGGCAAGTGAGATAGCTGCCAATAAACTATAAATGACTGATAACTGGTTCTTCCTTAATGTCTGTATAAAATTGGAGAACGAGCTATTATCACCTCTTACGAAGTTGAACGTATTCACTGCCCTAAGATAGTAATATATGAACATCAAACCGAATAATGCAGTGAAAATATCAAAAAGGCCTATTGTCGCAATACTTTTCATCATTGTAAGCGGAGATAAAGCTACTAGTATTGCAGATATTACTCCAACCTTTCTTCCAAATAGTTCCTTCCCTAGGAAATAGGTTGGGAAAACAATTATTGCACCTCCAATAGCAGTACTCATTAGGAACATTGTCATTGTTGAAGCATATACGCCTCCCAAGAATGGAGAGAAAGCGTATCCTAAAAGTACTGCAAACCAGTGGAAAAATGGTGGCCTTGGGTTTTCTAGCCCTAAAGGATAGTTAAGCATCGGATCGAACAGTAATTGATGATGCGTCTGTAGAATATATTGAATTATTCTCATATTATAATACGCATCCGATCCGCCAGATACTGCGTAATGCCCCTTAACAGCTACCCCTATTATAAAATAGGAACTAAGGAATAGAGATAGGAAGAAAGCCAGGACAAGTGCTATGCCAGTCTTGACTTCTACTCCTATGGATTGCGCAGTACCGAATAATTTATTTACTTTGGGTAACGCAGCCATTAAATCCACCTAAATGTCAAGCTATAAGGAAATGTCCATTAAAATCTTTACTGAAAAAGGAATTAAATCTTGAGAAGTTATATTAAAATTCATTTTTTAATATATTCCAGCATACTTTCTAGGTCCCTGAAATTCGCGATGCACGAATTGAAATTGCAAATATTAAAATTTTCACTTATTTTTGGTAGATATAGAAATTGATATGGTAAATCATTTCTTCTTTCTTTAAAAATGCTTGCGCTCTTATTATCCATTTCCAGCCTTAAAGTATGCTCACTATCCATATTAAAAGAAAGAAGGCTTGTATGCGCAATGGGATTTTTTTGAATAGAATTTTTCATAAAATTTTTCAGTGAAAAAGCCATCTCACTCATCTCCTGTATTCCAGTAAGAACTGCCAGTTTTGATAATAGATTATATAGAATGGAAATGCCTGATGGCATAACAGTATCATATTCCTCCTTTGCCCTTGTTAGTGGAGAATCAAAATTTTTTGGGACTGTAAAAAATCCTCCATTTTTTTCATCTCTAAACTTTTCACTTATTATCATCGCCATCTTTATTGCACTATTTAGATACTTTTCTTCTATTGTATAACAATACATTTCTAAAAATAACAATGAAAGATAGGCATAATCCTCTAACTGACCGTCAACACCCTCCTGTTCTCCTCTATAAGTTCTCAGAACACTGTTTCCATTAACAAATTTATTTTCTATGATGCCAATCGCCTTTTCTATTTTTTCCATATAAGAATTATCAAAATATGAATAGTGAATCATGCCAATAAGGACTACAGCGTTCCAAGACAGGATTATTTTATCGTCTTTATTTATCTCACCCCTCTTTTCTCTTTCTTTTCTTAATTTATCCAACAAATCTTTTATCCTGATTTCATCCTCTGAAGATATATCAATATATTTTTTCCTTAAAATTATTTTATTATTATAAACTATAAAATCGAAGAAATTCCTCAAAAAAAGTGTTTCATTTTCCCCCAATATTTCCCTTATTTCATTAGAACCCCATAAATAATAATAACCTTCTTCTCCGTTAAAATCAGAATCAATAGCGCTTAAGAATAAACCGTCCTTATTCATCTCTCTCAAAAGAAAATCAATTAACCTTTTAGCCTCATCCAAGAAAACTTTATTACCGTACGTTGCAGTGAATTGAACAACAGTTTCTAAAAGCATTCCCTGATCGTATAGCATCTTTTCAAAATGCGGAATTTGCCATTTTTCATCAGTTGAATATCTGTGAAGACCCCCGCCTATCTGGTCATATATTCCTCCATTTAATATTGCTCTCAATGTTCTTTCCACTTTTGACAGATTTACATTCTTTTTAACGTATCTGTCGTAAGCCATCAAAAATTGGATGTATGTAAAGTTAGGGAACTTGGGAGATGAGCCAAAACCTCCGTATCTTCTGTCATATATGTTATATAGCATATCATTTATCTCCTGATAACTGAAAGTTTGTTTATCCTCGCCTGGCTTCCTCAAAAGTATTGAGAGTATCTCATCTGATGCTTCAATGGTTCTTCCTCTTTCTTCTTTCCAAATTTTATTTAATAATTCTAAAGTCTCATAAAGTCCTGGTTGATTCTCGGATGATCTTGGAGGCATGAAAGTAGTTATATAAAAAGGCTTACCATTTGGAAGAGCTACCACATTTAGTGGCCACCCGCCTGACCCGTTCATTATCTGCGAAGCCCTCATGTAAAAATCATCTATATCAGGTCTCTCTTCTCTATCTACTATAATATTTATAAAATTATCATTCAATAATTTAGCAATATCGGAATCGTTGAAGCATAATTCCTGCATAACATGGCACCAGTGGCATGAATAATAACCTATAGAAATGAATAGGGGTTTATCTTCAACCTCTGCCCTCTTCAATGTTTCTTCACTCCACACATTCCATTTTATCTTATCCCTATGATGTGATTCAAGATAAGGACTTCTTGTAAATAGTTGACTATTCATTGATAGGTTATTTTTAATTGAATTTAAATGCTTCTTGATGAACTGAACTAAAGTGAAAAACGCCTCTTTGAGTATTCATATAGTCTTATCCAGAGTAGATATGATATTATTACTATTATAATAACCATATAGATATCAATTGCATCAGCGTACAGAAGATTTCCATTTGCTATAGCCATGTCTATCATTTTCATTAGGCCAAAAGATACGGAATATGTTTTATTCTGGACTATTATGTATTCACCTACCATTAGACCTGCCCAGTAGCTACCTACAGCAGACATTGACCCTGTTATAAGAGCAGGAACTATTGATGGAAATATCAGGTATCTTAATCTTCCAAGCCATTTGAATTTGAATGTTTTTGCAACAACTGAAAGCTCGGATGGAATACTTCTTACAGCTCCGTAAACGTTGAAAAATATATATGCTGCAGCTGAAAGATATGTTATTATAAATACATCTATGTTAAATGCATAATCAAAATTTAGGAAGTGCGTTACATAGGGCGTGAGGTAGACAACAATCAAAGGGAAGAATACTGGTGCTGGTATAGCATATATTACCTGCATCAGGCCATTTAGCGTATCCCCCTTTCTTCCGTGTGTTGCTGCCAGAATGGCTAATGGAACCATTGTAAGTAGGGAAACAACATATACTATGAAGATTCTCAAGAGATCATATAATGCACCTACTGTTGCTTCATAAAGGAAATTTCTATTTATAACGTAAAGAATAAATGCCTCTGAAAAACCTGATTGAGCTATTACGTAAATGCTAATTACTAGAATAAGGATAAGAACAAGACCGACAACCACATTGACTGCCCTATTTGATAACTTTATCCTTCTCTTAATCCACTGGCGCGGTATATAATTTGTAATTTTGTTGATAGATGAAAATAGCTGAGCACCGGATATAACAATCTGATTTGTCCTCTGAGATATGGAATTTATGAAATAATTTCTACTCCTTGTCCTTTCCATCTCTTCTTGACTCTTTTCAAGCTCTATGGTATACTTTTCTGAATATTTTATCAGTGGATTGATAATCAGATAGAAGTTGAGGAATATAGCAACAACGAGTATCAGGAGCATCAGGAGTTCTGCCTGTATATTGTTTTTAGATGCAAGTTCCAATGCTACCATACCTATTCCAAAAACATGGTAACTCTTTGGCCCTAGATATATCACTTCGCTTAGCGTTATATAAAATAATCCGCTGGCAAAGCTCGGCATTATGTTTGCAACTATTTTTGGAAAACTTACTGGAATATAGAGGTACCTTATTCTATTCCAGAAACCGAGTTTGAAAACTTTTGCTACGTCATTAAATTCGTTAGGTATATGAATTACTGCCTGATATACACCCAATATTAAATTCCACAGTAATGCAGTTATTATGAGAAAATCTACTGCAAGTTCTATTCCAATCGGACCCCCGATATCAACAATAAATAGAACCAGTACAATGGGGAAGAAAGAGATCACAGGAACTGCCTCAAGAACATCAGTTATCGGAATAATTATCATTTCTGCTATTCTAACTTTTGCTGCTAAAACGCCAAAGATAATAGCCAATAATACTGAAATTAACATCAGATACCATAATCTCGCAAATGTGACCGCAACGGCTTCAAGTATCAAAATCACAAGTGACAGTGAGATCATGGATCTTCCCTAGTGATAAAATAATCCTAAAAAACTATTTTGTATTTTTATTTTTATATTTATCATCTTCCAAAAAAAATTAATAACATCTTTAATTCCGCTATTAATGGATTTCCTTTATTTAGACCACATAGGATTGGAGTACGATACAGAGGGAAAAAAATTGTTGTCAATTAAGGATGTTTCATTCTCCGTCAAGAAAAATGAGTTTGTATCTTTAATTGGACCCTCTGGTTGCGGAAAGTCCAGTATAATAAAAATGTTGCTAGGTCTAATAAAGCCAACGAGAGGGGCAATATTTTTGAATGGAAAAAGACTTGAAGAACAGGATGAAAGGATATCGGTGGTATTCCAGAATCCAGCTCTTTTCCCCTGGCTGGATGTAAAAAAGAATATAGAGGTTGC
>JABEBX010016037.1_pt1 | contig 35025 bp, 35 predicted proteins | sample 7245971 | NCBI WGS metagenome assembly JABEBX01 (sample SAMN14506365, study PRJNA622280) | hot springs metagenome | biome: hot spring [ENVO:00000051]|acidic hot spring [ENVO:00002120]; feature: spring [ENVO:00000027]|sediment [ENVO:00002007]; material: sediment environment [ENVO:01001048]... | reverse complement strand
TCATCCAGAGCCACGAGGCCGGGATCCGGAGGGCCTCGTGAACGCCCAACGCCTGCGCGGCCTGATCCGCAAGGAGTTTCTGCAGATCCTGCGGGATCCATCGGCCATCGCCATCGCCTTCGTCATGCCGGTGCTGTTGCTCTTTCTTTTCGGCTACGGGGTCTCCCTGGATGCCCGCCAGGTCCCCGTCGCCGTCGTCGTCGATCAGCCCACCGGGGAAAGCAGCGCCTTCATCGGCGGTCTGCGGCAATCCCCCTACTTCACCCCCACCCTCTACCCCGACATCGCCGCCGCCCGCCGCGCAGTCATGGCCCGGCAGGCCGACGGCATCCTCTGGCTGCGCAGTAATTTCAGCCGTCAGATCCTCAGTGGTCAAACGGCCTCCGCCGGTGTCCTGGTCAACGGGGTGGACGCCAACAACGCCCGCATCCTGGAAGGCTATCTCCAGGGAGTTTGGCAGACCTGGCTGCAATTGCGCGCCCAGGCGGCGGGCACGCCACTGATCATCCCCGTCCTGCCCCAGGACCGCATCTGGTTCAACCCCGCCCTGCGCAGCCGCGATTATCTGGTGCCTGGACTCATCGCCGTCATCATGACCCTCATCGGGGCCCTGCTCACGGCCCTGGTGGTGGCCCGGGAATGGGAACGGGGGACTATGGAGGCCCTGATGGCCAGCCCCGTGACCATGGGCGAGATCCTCCTGGGCAAGCTCATTCCCTATTTCCTCATGGGCATGGGCGGCATGGCCCTGTCGGTGGCCATGGCGGTCTGGCTCTTCGCCGTACCGCTGGAAGGGAGCCTCTGGGCCCTCACCCTGGCCTCGGCCCTCTTCCTCCTGGTAGCCCTGGGCATGGGGCTGCTCATTTCCACCCTGGCCAAGAATCAGTTCGTGGCCGCGCAGGTGGCCATCATCGTCACCTTCCTCCCCGCCTTCATCCTCTCGGGCTTCATCTTCGACATCCAGTCCATGCCCCAGGCCATCCAGGTCATCACCCACATCGTTGCCGCCCGCTATTTCGTGTCCATCCTCCAGACCATTTTCCTCGCCGGCAACGTCTGGCCGGTCATTCTCAGCAATGCCGGCGCGCTGCTCCTCATGGCCGCAATCTTCCTGGGCATCACCTGGCGCAAATCCCACAAGAGGCTGGACTGACATGCTCGCGCGCATCTGGGCCCTGGTCATCAAGGAATTTTTGGCGCTGCTGCGGGACAAGAAAAGCCGCCTCGTCCTCATCGGCCCGCCCATTATCCAGCTCGTGGTCTTCGGCTATGCCGCCACTTTCGATCTCAGCCACATTCCTTATGCCGTCTACAATGAAGACCCCGGCTTCGCCTCCCGCGAACTCCTGGGACGCTTCACCGGTTCGCAAGCCTTCCAGCAGGTGGCGACCATCCAGAACGAGGGGCAGATCGCGCCCCTCATCAATCAGGAAAAGGCCCTCCTCGTCCTGCATATCGGTCCCCATTTCACCCGCGACCTGCTCCTGCACCACCCCGCCCAGGTCCAGGTCATCATCGACGGACGCAATTCCAATACCGCCACCCTCGCCCTCAATTACGTCAACAGCGTCCTCATCGCCTTCGACCAGCGCTGGGCGGCGGAGCATGGCTGGGGCGGGCCGCCGGCGCAACTGGATATCCGCGCCTGGTTCAACCCCAATCTCCTGTCGCGCTGGTTCATCGTCCCCGGCATCGTCGCCCTCCTCACTCTGGTGGTGACCCTGCTGGTGACGGGGCTCTCGGTAGCCCGGGAACGGGAAATGGGCACCTTCGACCAACTGTTGGTAACCCCCATGAGCCCTGCCGAGATCCTCTTTGGCAAGGCCCTGCCGGGACTCATCATCGGTGGTCTGGAGGGGACTTTCATCGCCCTGGTGGCGGTCCTCTGGTTTCGGGTACCCTTCGTCGGCAGCATCTTCGCCTTGGCCTTGGGATTGTTCCTCTTTCTGCTGGCGGCCATTGGCGTGGGCCTCATGATCTCATCCCTGGCGGTCACCCAGCAGCAGGGCCTCCTGGGGGTCTTCCTGTTCCTGGTCCCGGCCATCATCCTCTCGGGCTTCGCCACCCCCATCGCCAACATGCCGGAACTGGTGCAGGATCTCACCTATATCAATCCCATGCGTTACTTTCTGGTGATCGTGCGCGGAGTGTTCCTGGAAGGCGACGGCATGGCCAACCTCTGGTCCCAATACTGGCCCCTGGCCCTTATCGCGCTGCTTTCCATGACGGCCGCCACTTGGCTCTTCCGCCACCGGATGCAGTGAAAGAGGGCTTCATCCATGCCGCTGCCGCCGATACCTCCCCTTAACCATCCTTCCGGGAAGAACCCCCATGATTCGTCTCCTGATCATCGAGTGCCTGCTCAGCGCCCTGTTGGGGGCCATCGTATACCGCCTGGCCTACGCCTTCCTGGGCCAGCGGCGAAAGGCCTGGGTCGTCGCCCTGATCACTGCCGCCGCCTTGGGGGCGGGCGTGTCGGGGGTGATCGATCCCCACCTCCTCCGGGAATTCACCGATAGGACAGGCAAGGTCCATGTGCTGCCCCAATGGCTAATCCAAACCCTGCGCGCCTTGACCTACCTTCTGGGCGCCGCCCTGGCCGATCGGGTCGTCAAGAAACGCGAGGCCTTGGGTTTCGACCACCAACCCCCCTATGACCCGTGATCCGGGGCGGCCCGGCGGGGAAGCGCGGCTGGATTCAGGACCGCCGCACGCTGCCTTTCTGATCCTGAGCAGGAAGGGAAGCGCCGGCCTTGGCTCACAATGTCCTGGTGGAACGCCCCAGGGCCTCCTGGATTTCCTCTGCGCTGACTGCACCATGAATCGTGATGGTCGTACCCTCGGTATCCTCTCTCACTTCCATGGCCGACACCTTGACCTTGACCTCTTCGCTCAGGCAGTCGCAACGCCCCGTCTGGCAGCTTTCGACCATGGCGAAGACCTTTTGGGGGTCTACGGATTTGTCCACATGCACCGCAACGCCGTCGCTGGTCTTTTCCAGCTTCGCCGCATCCTGGATAGTACGGTCACAACAAGTCATGGCTACTGCTCCTCTTGATCGACATTAGGTGAACAATGGCCCCTTCGGGGGAGGGGAAAATCTCCTTCAGCAGCAGGACTTCCCCGCCTGGGTAGGACTGCAGCAGGCAGAGAGTACGGGAATCTCCACGCCTTTCGCGACGGGGGCGGAAAAGGCCGAGGCATAGGCCTCATCAAAACGGGCATCCAGTTTCATGGCGGCCTCGTCACGGATGTGACGGGCCATTTCAATGACCAGATCCATCTGTTCCCTATCCACCCCCAAGGCCTTGAGCCGCTCGATCTGGCAGAGACCTTGACCGGGATGGTTGGCGGCGATGTTGGCGGCCAGGGCTACCAGGGCCACGATGGACGGATGCAGGGATGTTTCAGACATGGTCTTCTCCTTGGACAGGGTGATGGGGTTCGCGGCCACGGGCCGCTCCTACGGGCAGGCAGGAGCGGGACATGCCCGCGAAAACACCTGCGGGGGGTGCTGGCGACGGGCTCGCGGCCATGGGCCGCTCCTACTACGGGTGCTGGATTTCACCAAGAACGGCAACGGCTCTGGCCGAAATCGCGGCGAAACGCCTCCGTCAACGGCCGTTTTTCATAATCCGTTTTTCCACATATCAATATCCACTAATTCACTTGATAATATACGGAATGGGTAATATACAATTAAGCGTATGCCAATGACAAGGGATGGATTGCCATGAAACGACGCCGCCTTCTCATCGCCAGCGCCACCGCCACGATGGCCGCCCTCAGCGCCCCCTTGCTCCGCAACGCCCAGTGGCGGGTTCCAGCCCCGCCTGTGTCCAGGCCATGGCCGACAAGATCGCCCGCCAAGGCATCGCCCCGGCCAAGGTGGTGGAGACCATCCGCATCACCCGCTACGCCATGGCCACCAAGATCATCGGCGATGCCGAACCGGTCTTTGCCGCCCTGAACGGCAAGGCTTAGATGCACAAAGGCGGGAGCTCAGCCCCGGGTGGCCTCCCGCCTTTCTTGCACCAGCCTATTTGTAAACAATAATCGTTTGCATTCGTAAGGGTGATCGCGTTATCCTTTCCTCGTCTTCAGGAGGATTGGATCATGCAACTTTATATCGACGCCCGCCTTGAACAGCCCCGACCTTTCCTGCGCATCCTGAGCCGGGATGGCGGCATCCGTCTGCACCTCGCTGGCCACGCCCTGGAGCGCTTGGTGGAAGCCGGTGATCTGGACCTCTGCGCCCTGTGGCAGCATGATCGGGCGTGGGAACAGCAATGCATTGCCGAGCTCATGGCGGCCACCCTGTACCATTTTCCCGCCCTCGCCTCCCGCCCCCGGCCAGCGCCGGCTCCGGCCGGGGAACGAAGCACGATACTGCGGGCCGTTCCCATTCCCCATGGACCGTGGCTCATCATGGGGACAACGCGGGCGCAAGGCAGGCCACAGCGAAGGGACGCTTCGCCCTTGAAAACGGCTCCGGGAGCCTCCGTCCCGGCGGGGCGCGATGCTTTTGCCGCAAGCTTCGGCTAAGCTAGAGGTCTACGCAGCCTCCCCTGTCGGCGGTTAGAAAAATGGTACAGAAAGGATCCCCCATGAACCGGTTTGTGGCCCTGGCGACCTTGCTCCTGCTGGGCTGGCTGCTGTACCGCCTTTCTCCCATTTTGACCCCCTTCTTCGTCGCCGCCATACTCGCCTATCTGGGCAACCCACTGGTATCCCGCCTGCAAAAACTGGGGCTCGGGCGTGGCTTCGCCACCACGGCGGTATTCGTGCTCGCCACCCTGCTGGCTACCGCCATCGTCCTGGCCTTGCTGCCGGTGATCCAGAGCCAGTTCCTCCTTTTCCTGGAATCGGTCAGCAAGTACCTGACCTTGCTCCAGCAAAACATCCTGCCGCGGCTATCGGCGCGACTGGGCATTCCGATGGATACCGGCACACTGACGGGCTATGCTGCCCAGAATACCCAAAAACTCGGTGAATGGGCGGGGCGCGGCCTGCAATTGGCCCTCCATTCGGGGTCGAGCCTGATCACGGCCCTGCTGAATGTGATCCTCATCCCGGTGCTCACCTTTTATCTGCTGCGCGACTGGCCACGGCTGCTGGCCCGGATTCGCCAACTCATCCCCTTGCGCTACCTGCCGGTGGTGAACCTCCTGGCCCGGGATTCCGATGCCATGCTCACGGCCTTTTTGCGCGGCCAGATCGCGGTCATGCTGGCCTTGGGGGTGACCTATGCCGTCGGCCTGAGCATCATCGGCCTCAAAACGGCCATCCTCATCGGCCTGTTGGCGGGTATCCTGAGCTTTGTGCCCTATCTGGGGGTCATTAGCGGCGTGATCATGGCCACCCTGGCCATTTACGTGCAGACCGGGCAATTTCTCCCCATTCTCGGGGTACTGGTGGTCTTTACCGTGGGGCAGATCCTGGAAAGTATGGTCTTTACCCCGTACCTCGTGGGAGATCGCATCGGTCTCCATCCCGTGGCGGTGATCTTTGCCGTGCTGGCGGGTGGCGAACTCTTCGGCTTCATCGGCCTGCTCTTGGCGCTGCCGGTGACCGCCGTGCTCATTGCGCTCCTGCGCCACGCCCACCAGTGGTATCTCCGCAGCGCCTGCTATCAGGACACCCCGCCACCATGAAACATGCCTCACCGCCGGTTGGAGCGGCCCATGGCCGCGACCTGTTCCGGGCGGTAGCACTGGTGGTCGCGGCCATGGGCCGCTCCTACACAGATGCGCACACAGATGGAGGGGATTTGACCCACGATCGTTACTTCCCGTTAATGCCGGCGCGCTAGCAGCCGATAGGCGGGTGACCCATAAGGGCGTATCCTGCACGATAGCACCCAGAGGGAAGAACTATGCACGAGGTCATCATCATTGGCGGTGGCATATCAGGCCTGGCGAGCGCTTGGTTTCTGCGCGAGAAGGGCTGGCGGCCCATCGTCCTGGAGGCGGGCGATCCCGTAGGAGGGAGCATTCGCAGCCGCCAGGAGGCCGGTTTCCTCATGGACACCGGCGCCAATTCCATGATGCTCAAAGGCGAGATCGTCCCAGCCTGGTTTCGCCGCATCGGCATGGACGGCGAGATGATCGAGGCCAATCCCCTGGCCAAACGCCGCTATGTCCTCAAGGAGGGAATACCCCTGGCCATGCCCAACGGGCCCCTGGCCTTTTTACGCAGCCCGATTTTGAGCGCCGCGGCCAAAGTGCGGCTGTTGGGGGAGCCCTTCCACCTCCCTAGCGCCGACCCGGACGAAAGCATTGCCGCCTTTGTGCGCCGGCGTCTGGGACCGGAAGTGCTGGACTGGATGGTGGACCCTTTCGTTTCCGGGGTTTTTGCCGGCGATCCCGAGCGCCTGTCCCTGCGCGCCACCCTGCCCCGCCTGGCCGCTCTGGAAGACGCCGGGGGTTCCCTGCTGCGGGGTGCCTGGCGCACGCGCCGGACAAAGAGGCCGGGGCGGGCCGCAGCGCGCCTCGTCTCCTTCCGCAACGGCCTGCAGCAGCTCCCCCTGAAGGTAGCCGAGCTGTTGGGAGATACCGTGCATGGCGGCTGCGCAGTGGAACAGATCCATCGGGAAGGGGATCTCTGGGTAGCCGAAGCGGCAGGCCAAAGCTGGCGGGCTCCCCGTTTGGTGCTGGCCGTGCCGGCCTACGTTGCCGCCCAACTCCTGGCCCCCCTCCGGGCCGAACTGGCCGCTGAACTCCATGCCATCCCCTACCCGTCCGTCATGACCATGGCCCTCGGCTTTGCCCAGGCGCAGGTAACCCACGCCCTGGACGGCTTCGGCATGCTCATCCCCCGCAAACTCGGCCTGGAGACCCTCGGCGTGCTCTTTTCCTCCACGATCTTTCCCGGGCGGGCGCCGGCGGATCACGTCCTGCTCACGGCCTTCATCGGCGGTGCGCAAAACGACATCAACGCCCGCCCGGATGCGGCGCTGCTCAACACCGTAGTGCAGGAAATCAGCCCGGCATTGGGAATCAGCGGCGCCCCCCACTTTGTCCATACCCGGCGCTGGCAGCGGGCCATCCCCCAGTATGAGCAGGGCCACCTGGACCGTATCCGGCGGATTGACGCGGCCCTGGCCACCTTGCCGGGATTGGTGCTGCGCGCCAACTGGCGGGATGGTGTCGCCCTGGGCGACTGCATCGAAAACGCCGCCGCCCTGAGCGAAGGGGAAGCCTGGCGCCACCCGCCGGGCTGAACCCTGGGCCGCACCCGTCAGGGAGCGGCGGGCGCCGACAGGGAGGATCTTACGGCAGACGACAAGGAGACATCATCGGACTTGGCATCCGCCCTGGCCGTCGGCTGGGCGTAGCTGAGTTCGATGGTATGGCGGTAGCCCGGCGCCTGACCAACGATCTCCACCGGTGTTCCCACCTTCACCAACGTTGCCAACTGCTGCACATCCCAGTTGGACAAGGCCACGCATCCCGCCGTCCAGCGCCCCGGGAAGACCTTGCTGTCCGGGCCATCCCCAAACTGCGGGCCCATGCCATGGATGCCGATGGCGCCGCCGAGGGGCGTGTTTTGCGGCGGAGTCCGGCCACTATCGATGGCGCTGACGATGGCATCGTACTGGGCCCGGGAGATGATCCCTTGGCGCAGGCCCCAGGCGGCGTCCTCGCGATTGGGATAGGTCAGACCCATGAAGGTGCCATAACGGGTGCCATAGTTGATCCAACCCACCCGGTAATGACCCACCGGGGTAATGTCATCCCCCCGCGCCCGGCGCGGAGCGGCGCCATTGAAGCCGATGGCCACGGGGAAAGTGGCCAGCACCGCATTCCCCTGATACACCGTCATGCGCCGGTCCGCGGCAGAAACGACAATCCGCACCTGCCGGGAAATGGGTGCCGATCTGGTCGCCGCGTCGGCCGATGTCACGGGAGCCACCGGAGGGGGGGGGATCCGCGCCGCGTAATACGCCACAGAATGGGGCTCCGGCGGCATCTGGAAGGCGCAGCCCCCCAGGCCCAAGATCAACCCAAGCAAGACCCAAATGCTCCAGCGTCCAGCACGATGCATACCAATCATCCCCAAAGGTTCAAGACGCTCCCCTTGCCCCAGGCAAGGATAGGCTCGAAAAAATCTGAACTAACACGCGAAACCTACTGATAACTATAGAGATGAAGGGCGTATAGCGCAAGCACCAAAGCGCCCACCAAAGCGTTGCAAAGATCCCGGCGATCAGGCGACTTGGCCATAACCCAGGCGCCCCCCCAGCCAACGGTGCAACAGCCCCTCCACGGCAGCGGGATCCCGCGCCAGCAAACGCTCGGCCAGATCGGGAATGCCCGCCAGGAGGGCTTCATCGCGCAGGAGGTCGGCCACCCGCATCTGCGCCAGACCGGTCTGCCGCGTGCCGAGAAATTCTCCCGGCCCGCGCAGTTCCATGTCCTTGCGGGCGATCACAAAGCCATCCTGGCTGCTGCGCATCACCCGCAGGCGCTCCCTGGCCTTGCCCGCCAAGGGCGGATGATAGAGTAGAATACAGGTGCTTTTGGCCGCTCCCCTGCCCACCCGACCGCGCAGTTGATGCAACTGCGCCAGCCCCAGGCGTTCGGCGTGCTCGATCACCATGAGACTGGCATTGGGCACGTCCACGCCCACTTCAATGACTGTGGTGGCCACCAGCACCTGCATGCTCCCGGATTGGAAGGCCGCCATCGCGGCGGCCTTTTCCGCCCCCTTGAGACGGCCATGCACCAAGCCCACGCGGGCGTTGGGCAGGGCCGCCGAAAGCTCCGCAAAACTCTCCTCCGCCGCCCGCAGTTGCAAGATCTCCGATTCTTCGATGAGGGGACAGACCCAATAAATCTGCCGCCCCGCCCCCACCAGATCGCGCATCCGCTCCACCAGTTCCGCACGGCGGCTGTCGGGCATCACCACCGTCTCCACGGGCGTGCGGCCAGGCGGGAGCTCGTCGATTACCGACAGCTCCAAATCCGCGTGGATGGTCATGGCCAGGGTGCGGGGGATGGGGGTGGCCGTCATCACCAGGAGGTGCGGCATACTGCCCTTTTCCTGCAATTGCCGGCGCTGTTCCACGCCAAAGCGATGCTGCTCATCGATGATCACCAGCCCCAGGCGGGCAAAGGCCACCCCTTCCTGAAACAAGGCCTGGGTGCCGGTGACCACCGCCAGGCGACCCTCCTCCAGATCCCGCAGGATGCCGCGGCGCTCACCGCTGCGATTGCGCCCCGCCAGATGGCCAACGCCAATCCCCAGGGGGGAAAACCACTGGGCGAAGCGATCGCGCAACTGCTCGGCGAGGATCTCCGTAGGCGCCATGAACGCCGCCTGATACCCCGCCTCCAGGGCCGTCAGCGTCGCCGCTGCGGCCACCAGGGTCTTGCCCGAACCCACGTCGCCCTGGAGCAAACGGCGCATGGGGCGGGAGCGGCCCAGATCCCTGCGGATCTCGCCGATGACCCGCTCCTGCGCCCGGGTCGGGGCAAAGGGTAATTGCTGCAAAAAATGCCGCCACAACGCCCCTGGACCCTGGAGCTTGGGCGCGGCCGCCCCACACTCGGCGGCGCCGGCGCTGCGCACGGCCAGGTGGTGGGCCAGGAGCTCTTCCAGGGCCAGCCGCTGCCGGGCCGGGTGGGCCGGAGCAGGAGTACCGCCCTCCCCCTGATGCAAAAAACGCAGCCCATCGCCCATACTGGGCATCAGCGGCGGCAGGAGACCCTGCAGATAATCGGGAAGCTGGTCGGCCAGGGGCAAGGCCTGGGCGATCCAGCGACGCCAATGCAGTTGCGTAATCCCCTCGGTGCTGGGGTAGAAGGGCGTGAGGTGCTGCGGCGCCTGAAAATCCGCGGTATCCGCCATGGCCCATTCGGGATGCACCATTTCCAGGCCATGAAAGCCCGTGCGCAGTTCACCAAAGCACCACAGGCGGCGGCCGCGCCGCCATTGCCCGCGCATGGCACCATGCAGATGAAAGAGCCGCAGCTGCATCTGGCCGCTGCCGTCGGCCAAGCGCACCAGCCATTGCTCGCGGCGGCCCCGCAAATGCTCCACGTCCAGGATCTCGCCCTCCACCGCCGCCTCCATACCGGGCCGCAGGTCCGCCATGGGGTGAATATGGCGGCGATCCTGGTAACGGCTGGGGAGATGGAAGAGGAGATCCTGCACCCGGTGCAGGCCCATGCGCTCCAGGCGCTCGGCCAGGGCCGGACCCACCCCGCGCAGGGCGCTGACGGGGCTATCGGCGGTGAGGGGCGCACCCGCCTTCACGGCACTTCGCCCTTCCCCCTGTCCGGCTCCGCGGCGCCGGACAGGGCCCTAGTCGGGCAGGGATTCACGCTGCGCCCACTCGTCGAGAAGGGCGTCGAGATTGAGATGGTGCATGACGGCCACCTGCGCCAGCGTCTCCCGCTCGGCAATGAAGCATTCGCCGCAGTGCACTCCATGCTCCTCCAGGAGCCGCATCAGGGACGGATGCTCGCTGAGGAGCACACGCACCGGGGTCCGCAGCAAGGCCTCCCGATCCATGCCCTAGCCCTCTTTCCCGAGGGCGACGACGCCGTCGATCTCCACCAGGGCCCCCCGGGGCAAACCCGCCACCTGGACCACCGCCCGGGCCGGATAGGGCGGTTCGAAAAATGCCTCCATGGCCTGATTGACCGCCGCAAAGTCCTGCAGATCCATGACGTAGACCTGCAGCTTGACGGCGTTTTGCAGGCTGCCGCCCGCCGCCGCGCACACCGCCTGGAGATTATCCAGGACGCGCCGGATCTGCAGCGCGAAATCACCGCTCAGCATTTGCCCCGTTGCGGGATCCAGGGGTATCTGGCCCGACAGATAGAGCATGTCGTTATGCACCATGCCCTGGCTGTAGGCGCCGATGGCCTGGGGCGCGTGACTGGTATGCACCGGAACTGACATGATGGCTCCTGTTCTTTGCAAAAAGGGACGGCTGCCCTAGCCCTTGACCCGCTGTACCCGCGACACCATGGGCAAACTGCGCAAACTGCGCATGATCCGGGCCAGATGGTCGCGATCATGGACATCAATGGTAAAGGTGATACCGGTATAAAGTCCATCCTGGGGCTCGATATCCACATGGTCGATATTGGAGCCATCCTCGGAGATATAGGTGGCAATGCGCGCCAGCACCCCCCGGGCGCTCTCGGCCACCACGCGGATATTCACGGGAAAATCGCCCTGGACCGACGGGTCCCATTGCACATCCACCCAACGGTCCCGGCGTTTGCGCCATTCCCGGATATTATGGCAATCATGGGTGTGGACCACGACCCCCTTGCCGGCGCTGATGAAGCCCAGGATGGGGTCGCCGGGAATGGGCCGGCAGCAGCGGGCCAGGGTCACCGGCATGCCTTCGGTGCCGCGGATGAGCAGCGGCTTTTTGGCCGTCTCCTCGCGCATCAGGCGGGCCGGCAAAAACTGGCTCACGGCCTGCCCCAGACGGCGGGCCGTCTGCACGAGACGGCTGCGGTCCTCGCCCTCGGGGAGCAGCTTGTGGGCCACTACCAGGGGAAAAACCTCCCCCATCCCGATAGCAGCGAGGAGACTGCTTTCGTTCTCTACCTGAAAGAGCTTGAGGATGCGCTGAAAATCCCCCGGCCCCACGGCCTCCAGATTGCTCCCCAGGCTATGCAGGGCCTTGGCCAAAAGGCTACGTCCCAGGGTTTCGGCATCACTGTGCTGCATGGTCTTGAGATAGGCGCGCACATTGGCGCGGGCCTTGGCCGTCACCACAAAATCCAGCCAGCCCGGCTGAGGATGGGCAGAGGCGGCGGTGATGACCTCCACCCGGTCGCCGTTGTTGAGCAAAGAGCGCAACGGCACATAGACGTCGTTGATCTTGGCCGCCACCGCCTGATCGCCAATGTCCGTATGCACCGCGTAAGCAAAATCCACCGCGCTGGCCCCCCGCGGCAGGTTCATGATCTTGCCCTTGGGGGTGAACACGTACACTTCATCGGGAAAGAGGTCGAGCTTGACGCTCTCCAGGAACTCCTGGGAATCCCCCCCTTGGGTTTGCAGCTCCAGAAGGCGCTGCAGCCAGGCGCGGGCCTGCACCTCGGCATTGAGGTTCGCGCCGCCGCTCTTATACAGCCAATGGGCCGCCACCCCAGCCTCCGCCACCCGGTGCATGTCCTCGGTGCGGATCTGCACCTCCACCGGATGGCCGAAGGGCCCCAGCAGGACCGTGTGCAGGGATTGATAACCGTTGGACTTGGGAATGGCGATGTAGTCCTTGAAGCGCCCGGGAATGGGGCGATACAGGCTGTGGATGATGCCCAGCACCCGATAGCAGGTATCCACATCCGCCACGATCACCCGAAAGGCATGCAGATCGTGGACTGCGCTGAAGGGCAGGCCCTTTTTCTGCATCTTGTGATAGATACTGTAGACATGCTTTTCCCGACCACTGACCTGCGCCTCGATCCCTTCCCGGCGCAGGCGCTCTTCCAGGGCCTGCTGGATCTTGACCACCACCTCCTTGCGGTTGCCCCGGGCCGTTTTGATGGCCTCGCTCAGGGCATGCCAACGCTTGGGATAGAGGTGGGAAAAGGCCAACTCCTCCAGCTCGATACGAATGGCATGGATACCCAGGCGCTGGGCGATGGGGGCATAGATGTCCAGGGTCTCGCGGGAAATGCGCCGACGCTTTTCCGCCGTCATCACGCCCATGGTGCGCATGTTGTGCAGCCGGTCCGCCAGCTTGATCAAGACCACGCGGATATCCCGGGACATGGCCAGAAACATCTTGCGGAAGTTCTCGGCCTGGGCCTCTTCCCGCGTCTCGAAACGCACTTGGCCGAGTTTGCTGACCCCATCCACCAGTTCTGCCACTTCCGCCCCGAAACGCTCGGCCAGGGCTTCCTTGCTGACGTTGCAATCCTCGATGACATCGTGCAGCAAGGCTGCCTGGATCGTGAACAGATCCAGTTGCAACTCCGCCAGGATGCACGCTACGGCAACGGGATGGTGGATATATGGTTCACCGCTGCGGCGGAATTGAGCGTGGTGGCCGGCCGCCGCAAACTGATAGGCCTCGCGCGCCCGCTCCACCTCTTCCGGACCGAGATAACGGACCAGCAACGCGCGCAAAGGGGCGCAGGGATCCTCCAGGGCCGGAGCGACGGGGGGCAGACGCAAGACCACGCCCACCCCTCCCTCCTCCCCAACCATCTCGGCCGGGGGGCGCATCAGCGCGCCATCAGGTAGCTGGTCCATCCTCTGCACCCACCTCCTCACGGCCCACGGCGCCGGGGAAACTCGCCAGCGGCGGCGGTACCTGCTGGTCCAGAATCTCCCGGCCCACCTTGCCCGCCGCCACCTCGCGCAGGGCCACGACGGTGGGCTTGTCCCGACCCGGCTCCACCTGCGCCGCCGCCCCCGAGGTCAACTGCCGGGCTCGCCGCGCCGCCACCAGGGTAAGTTCAAAACGATTATCGACATGCTCCAAACAATCTTCTACCGTTACACGTGCCATTCTAGCTTGCTCCTCAAAGACAACTGTTCACCTTAACCCAAGCCCCGGCTGCTGCGCTAGAGGGCCTTTCTCCGCAATGCCCGAGCAGATGCTAAAGCCCGAGCAAGGCGCGCAGCCGCCCTTGCAATGCCTGACGCTGATGCACCGCCCGCAGATGCTCGGCATGGATGACGGCCTTCAGGTCCGCCAGCGCACGGTCGAAATGGTCGTTGACGACGAGATAGTCGTATTCGTCGTAGTGCAGCAACTCATCTCGGGCCGCCGCCAGACGGCGGTGGATGACGGCGTCGCTATCCTGGCCACGGTCCCGCAGTCGTGCCTCCAGGGCCTCCAGGGAAGGGGGCAGGATGAAGATGCTCACCGCCTGCCCCGGGAGCCGTTCGCGCACCTGCCGGGCACCCTGCCAGTCGATCTCCAGCAGGCAGTCGATGCCCGCCAGGAGTTGCTCCTTGACCCACTGCTCGCTCGTGCCGTAGTCATTGCCATGGACGCGCGCATGCTCCAGAAAGTCTCCGCTGTCAGCCATCCCGGCAAAGATGGCGGGGCTGACGAAGTGGTAATCCTCCCCGTCCACCTCGCCGGGCCGCGGCAGGCGCGTGGTATAGGATACCGAGTCCCGCAACCGGGACGTGGCCGCTACCAGTGCCCGCGCCAGGCTGGTCTTGCCCGCGCCGCTGGGCGCCGAAAGGATCCATAGGATACCATGGCCGCTCTGGTCCATCATGGGCGTTCATTCCACATTCTGCACCTGTTCGCGTATCTGTTCGATGAGCACCTTGAGTTCCACCGCACCCAGGCTCATGGCCGCATCACCGGCCTTGGAGGCCAGGGTGTTGGCTTCCCGATTGAGCTCCTGAATGAGGAAGTCGAGGCGCCGACCCATGGCCTCCCGCTGCGCCAGGGTGCGCCGCACTTCCAGCAAATGGGTATCAAGTCGGTCCAGTTCCTCCGCCACATCCTGGCGCTGGAGATAAAAAACGAGCTCCTGTTCCCAACGGCTCTGCTCCACCTGCAGCGCCAGGTCCGCCAGGCGCGCCTGCAAGCGGGCGCGCAGGGCAGCCTCCAGTTCCGGCAGGTGTTCGCGCAGCGTGCGGGTCAGGGCCCCTACGGCGTCCAGGCGCTCGGTCAGGATACGCCCCAGACTCTCCCCTTCCCGCGCCCGGGCGGCCTGCAGTTCGCCCAAGGCGATGTCCAGCAGATCCAGGGTTTCCTGCTCCAAGGCCTCGGGATCGGTACCGGCAACGCTGACCATGCCCGGCCAGCGTAGCGCCTCAAAGGACGAAAAACGGGCGTCGGGCTGCTCCCAGATCTCGGCCAGTTCGGCGCCGATACCGTGCAGTTCCAGCGCCAGGGCGCTATTGAGGCGCAGGCCCTCCCCCGCCGCCGGCTGGTAGCGCAGCCAGGCATCCACCCGGCCACGCGCCAGCACCGCCTGGATGCGCGCACGAATGGCGCCTTCCAAAGCGCCCAAACCATCGGGCAAGCGCAAACTCAGGTCCAGGAAGCGATGGTTCACCGTCCGCAATTCCCAGCTCAGGACGCCCCAGGACCCACTGCTTTCCCGGCGCGCAAAGCCCGTCATACTCCGGATCATGACTCTCTCCAAAATGGACATCATAACGCGTTGCCCGCCGGCAAAGAACCACCCCTGCCCATGGCCGTTTTTGGCTTCATGGCAGTGATGCCCGATGCCGCGCTTCACCTTGACAGAATGGCGATCGTGAACTAGAGCTTAAAAAGATGACCTTTGTGAATATGCATACCCGCTCCTTGCCTGTCATGTCCCTCCCGTCCTTGGAGGGGTGGCCGGGATGCGGGAATAGGGGGAATACCCGATGACGATGAAGGATCAAGACATGCTGTTTGAGTGGGATTGCTGGAAATCCCACGCCCTGGACCTGGGGATTGCCGAAGATCTGGCCGAACTGGGGAGAAGCATCATGCGGGATGCGTACCTGGAGCACTGGCCGGAGGAAGTGCTGGGGGAATGCGGCTGGTGGGATGACGGCTTCGGCATGCTGGCGCAGGCGCAAAGGAATCCCCAGGATACCCGCGAATGCTGGGCGGCCCTGCTGAGGCGCTATGGCCGCCGGCGCGCCGCCACTCCCTTGGCGGCGTGGTCCCGGGCACTGCAGGCACGGCCTCGGGCGGCGGAAGAACAGCGGATCGCCTGAAGTAGGAGCGGTCCATGGCCGCGACTGTCGCCCATTCGCGGCCATGGGCCGCTCCTACGCAATGCGCTGCGGACAGTCGGCGGATCGGGATCAGAGGCGCAGGAGCAGCAGGTGCCAGAGGACTACGGGCAGGGAGATGGCACCCACATAACGGCCCACCACCTGGCCCTGGCCGTTCACGAGGATGGATGTGGGCGTCAGCACTACGCCGCCCAGGGCCTGGGCGGCCCTTCCCGTCCCATCCAGCAAGAGCGGGTAATGGATCCCGTAGCGGAGCCGAGCCTGGCGCACGGCAGCGGGCGTAGTGCCCGCCACCGCCAGCCCGATTACGGTGAAATGGGGGCCGCCCAGGGCCTTTTGCAACAAATTCAACGCCGGTATCTCGGCAATGCAGGGCGGGCAGTCGGGCGACCAGAAGTTGATGAGCTGCGCCTGGGCAGCGGGCGGGGTATATTGCACGACAGCGCCCGCAGGGGTTTCCACGGTCAATACCGGCAAGGTCGGGGGTGGCGGGCCGGAGGCGGCACCGCGCCATTGGGTGAAGGCGTAGATCCCCAGCAACAGCACCAGCAGCACGCCCAGCTCCCGGCCCCAGCGCCATTTTCCGCCTCCCTGCGCCATCTCAGCGCGTGAGCCCCATATAGAGCATGGGGAGCTTTTCCGGCAGACGCTCCACATGGTCGATGACCTGATAGTTCCTGGCCCCGAAGATCCGCGACACATACTCGTCGGCGTGGGGGTCCAGGCTCAGGCAGTAGGTCGTGATCCCGTTGCGTTCCAGTTCTTCCACCGCCCGTTTGGCGTCATAACGCAGGTATTGGGGGTCGCGCACGTCGATGTCGGCGGGCTCGCCGTCGGTGACGACCAGCAACAGTTTCTTGCTCTGCCGCTGCTGCTGGAGGTAGTGGCCGGCGTGACGCAGGGCCGTGCCCATGCGGGTGGAGAGCTTGCCCGTCATCCCCGCCAGACGTCCCATGGCCTGCTCGTCATAGGCGCGGTCAAAGTCCTTGAAGCGGTAATAGCTCACATCGTGGCGCCCGTCGGAGTGAAAGCCGTGAATGGCGAAGGGATCACCGATCCGGGACATGGCATCGGCCAGCAGGGCCGTGGCCTCGCGGGTGAGCTGCAGGATGCTGTCTGCGGAACCATGGACGCGGTCATTGGTGGATTCCGAGAGGTCCATGAGCACCAGCACCGACAGGTCCCGCACCTTGCGGATATTGCGGATATTGATGCGGGTGTCGGGTTGGTGGCCCATGCGGATATCGATCAGCGCCCGGATGGCCGCTTCCAGATCGATCTCGTCCCCATCCTCCTGTTTGCGCAAGCGCTGCACCCCCTGGGGCTGCAGGGCCTCGATGAGGTACTTGAGACGGCTGGACACCGGCTTGTACTTGTCCAGCACCTCCCGCACCAGGGCAGGATCACCGGCGGGGGGACGCCGCTCCAGCACCGTCACCCAGTGCGGGCGGTTGACCTGGATCTGGTAATCCCATTCGGGGTAATGGAAGGGATCGGAGACGGGCTCCCTGCCCTCCATCTGGTTGTAGCTGACCCCCATGTCCTCATAGGGAAAGAGCTCGGACTGCAGGACCCAGACTTCCTGGGCATCATCGCCTGCCGTTTCCGTATCGATCTCGTTGACCATCTCCATGACGTTGACATAGCGCCGCACCTGGCTGCCGGGGAGAGCCGTGGCCTCCCGCTCCCAGTCGATCTCGGCAAACTCCCAGATGTAGCGATTGTCGTCGCGGTAGGGAATGTCCGGAATATCCGTGCGGGCATGATAGGGGATCTGCTCCCGCAGCAGGCTGTGGGCCAGGCGCACGCCCAGTTCCCAGGAGAACCGGCTGTCCTGGAGACGATCGAGCTGCTCGGCGAAGGCGCTCCGCCCCTCCCGTACCCAGGGGTGATCGTCAACGTAGCTGGGGTCCATCAGTGCGCGGGCCAGTCGGGCAAAGAGATCGGCCAGACTGTTGACCGGGCCGGGAATGGCCCGGTGAAAGGGCCGCCAGATCTCGCGCAGGCCGGGGAACTCCGCCATGGCCAGGGCCTCGACGCGGGCGTCCTCCATGAGCCCGATGACCGCCATCTGCAGGGGGGTCAGGGCCTCGGCGGAAATGGCCGCATGCAGATAGGCGACATGGGCGGCGGCATGGGCGGCGGCCGCGCGATAGCGCTGCAGGCCCGTTTGCTCCTCCCAGTCGTCATAGGCATCGGGGAGGTGGATGAAAATCCCCTCGATGTAAGGACGATAACCCTCCCGGTTTTCATAATCGCCGCTGGTGGGGCGCAGGAAGAAATCCCGCCCCCAGAGGGCGCGCAGATACATGCGCAGGCGGCGCTGGATGTCGACGAAGAGCGTCCCCTTGCGCTCCTGCTGGAGCATGGCCAGGGCCTCGGGGCTCTGCAGGGAGAAGTAGGCGGCCTGAGCCGCGAAATCCGTGCGCAGGGCGTGGGCCCCCCACAGGGCCCAGCGCCGCAACCCCCCGAGGGTAAGGTGGGTAAAGAGCTGGTCGAGCTTGCCCAACATGGGCCGCAGGGCGCGGGGCGCCTGGGCCAGCAGGCGATCGAGGAGGCCCAGGTAACCCTTGAAGAGTTCCAGGTCGGCCAGGCGATTGGCAGCGGTGGGACTGGTGGCGAGAACGGCCTCCAACACCGCGCCGCTGGTCTTGGAGGACATCTTCATGACGGCGTTGACCATTTCCCAGACGGCATCCTCGCCCACCTCCCGGGCCACATGGGGGGCGGCGTCCAGATAGGCACTGACCAGCGCGCTGCCCTTGCCCAGGGAGCGCAGGCCCATGGCGCCGTCCAGGTATTGATCCAGACCGTGCGGACTGAAGACCCGCGCCGCCTCCTGCCAGTTGGCGCGCAACACGGCCTGGCTGTCCTCGCCGAAGGCCTCCACGAGTTCTGCATAATCTTCCAAACGCTTCATGCCATTTCCCCTGTGCTTGCGGAAAGTCGCCAATAATGTCGGCGCTGCTCCCTCCCCCCAGGGGAGGGAATCTTCCGGCCCCTGCTCTGGCTCAGAAGTAGGTAGTCACTGCCGCATCCAGGGCGTCACGCATGTCCGGGTCATCGGTGATGGGTCTGACCAGGGCCACCCGGCAGGCCGCCAGAGGCTCCACGCCCTTGGCGATGAGGGAACCGGCATAGACCAGCATGCGCGTGGAAATCCCTTCGTCCAGACCATGGCCCTTGAGATTGCGGGCCCGTTCGGCGATGGACACGAGCTTTCCGGCCACGTCGCCATTCACGCCCGTTTCATGGGCGACGATCTCCGTTTCCGTGACATGCTCGGGGTAGTTGAAATCCAGAGCACCAAAACGCTGCTTGGTGGACTGCTTGAGATCCTTCATCAAGCTCTGATAACCGGGGTTGTAAGAGATCACCAACTGGAAATCGGGGTGGGCATGGACCAGTTCGCCCTTCTTTTCCAGAGGCAGCATCCGCCGGTTGTCGGTGAGGGGATGGATGACCACCGTGGTGTCCTGCCGGGCTTCCACCACTTCGTCGAGGTAGCAGATGGCGCCATGGCGGGCAGCCAGGGTCAGTGGACCGTCCTGCCAGCGCGTACCCTGGGCATCGAGCAAAAAGCGTCCGACCAGGTCCGAGGCGGTCATGTCTTCGTTGCAGGCGACGGTAATCAGCGGCCGCCCCAGTTTCCATGCCATGTATTCCACAAAGCGCGTCTTCCCGCAACCGGTGGGGCCCTTGAGCATCATCGGCATGCGCACGCTGTAGGCGGCTTCGTAGAGGGCCACTTCGTCACCGGTGGAACGGTAATAGGGCTCTTGGTGAATGCGGTACTGCTCCATCTTCTCGCTCATGGAATCTCCTTAGGCCATAAAACTGACGGAACTGCACCCGGTGCGCCCCGCCATCAGGAAAGATGCCCCACCGTGCGTGGACAACAGTCTTGTTGTTGCACAGAAAAAACCCCACGCGAGGCTGCCGTGGGGAGATTTGCTTCCAGCCACGGCAAAGCGCTTAAACCGTCTTGCCCCGATAGATCACCAGCGCGGTGCCCTGGGACTGCTTGTAGTTGTCGTACCCCACCAGCCGCACATGGTTATCGGGGTTGGCTTTATGACAGGCTTCGGCCTCGGCCAGCACCTTGTCCACGTCGGTCTCGCCGAACATGGGCAGTTTCCACATATACCAGTAGTGGTCAAAGGCATTCTCCGGCTCGGTATGTTCAATGGCCGGATTCCAGCCCTTCTTCAGCAGATACTCCACCTGCTCGCGGATCTTCTCCTTGGACAGGGGGGGGAGGTAGGAGAAAGTCTCAAACTTCCGGCTGGCCGGGTCGGAGAGACGGGATTTGTAATCATGTACTTGACTCATAAAAGCTCCTTGGCGTCCGTGTCGTTGCCTGGCGGGACATGAAAGGCATGCCCCGCGGCGTTGTGCAGATCCCTTGCGTCGCGATGGCCCTTACTTGTGGGCCACGTCGAGCTTGTCGACGGTGTCGAACTCGAACTTGATCTCTTTCCAGGTCTCCATGGCGATCTTCAGTTCGGGCGAGTGCTTGGCCGCCTCGGTGAGGATGGCCTTGCCTTCCTTCTCGATGGCCACGCCCCGGTTGCGGGCCTCGACGCAGGCCTCCAGGGCAACCCGGTTGGCGGCGGCGCCGGCGGCGTTGCCCCAGGGGTGGCCCAGCGTGCCGCCGCCGAACTGCAGGACCGAATCATCGCCAAAAATATTGACCAGGGCCGGCATGTGCCAGACATGGATGCCGCCGGAGGCCACCGGGAAGACGCCGGGCATGGAACCCCAGTCCTGATCGAAGAAGATGCCGCGGCTGCGGTCCTCCTTGACAAAGCGCTCGCGCATGATGTCGATCCAGCCCAGGGTCGCCTCGCGGTCGCCTTCCAGCTTGCCCACCACCGTACCGGAATGGAGGTGATCGCCGCCCGACAGGCGCAGGATCTTGGTCAGCACGCGGAAGTGGATGCCGTGGTGGGGGTTGCGGTCCAGCACGGCATGCATGGCGCGGTGGATGTGCAGGAGCAGGCCGTTGTCCCGGCACCAGTTGGCCAGACCCGTGTTGGCGCAGAATCCGCCAGTGATGTAGTCGTGCATAATGATGGGCGCGCCGATCTCCTTGGCGTACTCGGCACGCTTGTACATCTCTTCGGGGGTGGGGGCAGTGACGTTCAGATAGTGGCCCTTGCGCTCGCCCGTCTCCCGCTCGGCCTTGTCGATGGCCTCCATGACGAAGTCGAAACGCTGCTTCCAGCGCATGAAGGGCTGGCTGTTGACGTTCTCGTCATCCTTGGTGAAATCCAGACCGCCACGCAGCACTTCATAGACGGCGCGGCCGTAGTTCTTGGCCGAGAGGCCGAGCTTGGGCTTGATGGTGCAGCCCAGCAGCGGACGGCCGTACTTGTTCATGATGTCGCGTTCCACCTGGATGCCATGGGGCGGGCCGCCACAGGTCTTGACGTAGGCGATGGGGAAGCGCACGTCCTCCAGGCGCAGGGCGCGCACGGCCTTGAAGCCGAAGACGTTGCCCACCAGCGAGGTGAAGACGTTGACCACCGAGCCCTCCTCGAAGAGGTCGATGGGATAGGCGATGAAGGCATAGAAACAGGTATCATCGCCGGGCACGTCCTCGATCTTGTAGGCGCGGCCCTTGTAATAGTCGAGGTCGGTGAGCAGATCGGTCCATACCGTGGTCCAGGTGCCCGTGGAGGACTCGGCGGCCACTGCGGCAGCAGCCTCTTCACGGTCCACGCCTGCTTGGGGGGTAATCTTGAAGACGGCAAGGAGATCGGTATCCTTGACCGGGTAATCGGGTTCCCAATAGGTGTTCCGGTAATCCTTCACACCTGCGTTGTAAGTCTTGACGGCCATCTTTGCACCTCCATGCAGTTGCCCGCGCCCGGGGACCCCGGTGCGATCGCCCATTCCCGGAGCGATGGAGGAACTATAGTCCGCCCAAACCATAAACTCTAATCAGACTTCATGATTTTTATGATAAGCTATTACTGATGAGTTGAAGGCTGGGGACGCCCACAGCCAGGGAGGGGACAATGCACCTTACCTTTCGCCAAATCCAGGTCTTTGCCGCTGTGGCGCGGCATCAGAGCTTTACCCGCGCGGGCCAGGAGCTGCACCTGAGCCAGCCCGCCGTATCCATGCAGATCAAGCTGATGGAGGAACAGGTGGGCCTGCCGCTCTTCGAACAGGTCGGCCGGAAAATCTATCTCACCGAGGCCGGCCACGAGCTGGCCCGCTACAGCACCGCCATCGCCCAGCAACTGGACGAGGCCGCCCAGGTCATCAACGACCTCAAGGGACTGGCGGGCGGCCATCTGCACATTGCCGTAGCAACCACCGGCGCCTATATCGCGCCCTATCTGCTCGCCGCCTTTGCACGCCTGCATCCGCAACTCAAGGTGAGCATGGATGTCACCAACCGCGAAGCCCTGCTGCATCAGTTGGCCGACAACGAAGTGGACCTGGCCATCATGGGCCGCCCGCCCGAGGATCTGGCCCTGGAAGCCAGCGCCTTTCTGGACAACCCCCTGGTGGTCATCGCTCCGCCCGGGCATCCGCTGGCGGGGCGCTCCCGGATCCCCCTCCGGGATCTGGCGGAATACCCCTTCATCGTCCGCGAGGCGGGCTCGGGGACGCGCAGCGCCGCCGAACGCTTCTTCAGCAAGGCCGGCGTGTCCCTGCAAACCAGCATGGAAATGAGCAGCCATGAAGCCATCAAGCATGCCGTGCGTGCCGGCATGGGGCTGGGCATTGCCTCCCTGCACACCATCCGCGAGGAATTGACCGCCGGCCACCTGGTCGTCCTCGCCGTGCATGGGCTGCCCATCCAGCGCCACTGGTATCTGGTCCATCGTCAGGGCAAGCGCCTTTCCGCCGCTGCCCAGGCCTTCAGGGATTTTCTTCTGCAGCAAGAGGTGGCTCGCCTGCTGCCGTGAGCAAGCCGCGCAGGAGCACATCGGGATTGGGTGGACAGCCGGGGATGCGCACATCCACGGGAAGGACCGCCTCCACTCCATCCAGCACCGCGTAACTACCGGCAAAGACCCCGCCGCAACAGGCGCAATCACCCACCGCCACTACCCGTTTGGGATGGGGCATGGCCTCGTAGGTGCTGCGCAGGGCCTCGGCCATGTGGCGGGTCACCGGACCGGTCACCAGGAGCACGTCGGCATGGCGGGGAGAGGCGGTGAAACGAAAGCCGGCATGCTCCAGGCCATAATGGGGGCCGTTCAGGGCGTTGATCTCCAGCTCGCAACCGTTGCAGGAGCCCGCATCCACCTGCCGGATCGCCAGGCTGTGGCGGAAATAACTGGGTACCCCGCTGGCGCCCGCAGGACCCGGCTTGGGCGGCGGATCGCCGACCCGGCCGAGGCGGATGATTTCTCGCAAGATACGGTACATGGGCGTTTCCTCCCGAAAACGATCGCACCCAGGGCCGGCGCTCCGGCCTAGAGGTCGTGGCCGCTGTAGTTCAGATTGAAGGACTTGTTGATCAGGGGGAAGTCGGCGACGATGTCGCGCAACACCGCCTGCTCCACGGCCGGCCAGAGGGTCCAGGACGGGTCCTGGGGATGGCAACGGGTGATGCGCCCCTTCTCCATGCGCAGCCAGAGCAAGATCTCTCCCCGCCAGCCCTCCACCCAGGCCGCTCCCACCCCATCGGCGGGAAGGCCCGCCACGGGGAGCAGGGTCTCTCCCGCGGGGAGCGCGTCGAGAATCTGGTCCTGCAGGCGCAAGGATTCCGTGATCTCGGCAAAGCGCACCGCCATGCGCGCCGCCACATCGCCGTCGCTCTCCAGGGCCATGCGCACATCCAGCGCATCATAGGGCGGCTGCGGGAACTGCACGCGCAGGTCCCAGGCCTGGCCGCTGGCCCGGCCAGCCACGCCCATCATGCCCAGATCCGCGGCCAGGGGCGGGGAAATGCGGCCCAGGGTCACCACCCGGTCGCGCAAACCGCCGTGCTCGGCGAGGATTTCCTGGAGGCGGCCCACGGCCAGGCCCAAGGCCCGGCCCGCTTTCCGCAGGGCCGCGCAGTGACCCGCATCCAGATCAAAGGCCACGCCGCCGGGCGCAATCCGGTCCATGAGATAACGGTGGCCGAAGTAGCGCTCCTGATCCCGCAGGAAGTCTTCCTTGAGACGGGAAAACTGGGTGAGGGCAAAGGCCAGTCCGGCGTCATTGCCCAACGCCCCCAGATCCCCCAGGTGGTTGGCCAGGCGCTCCCGCTCCAGGCACAGGGCACGCAACCATTGAGCCCGGGGAGGCGGGCGCAGGGCGAGGATCTGCTCTACGGCCTGGGCATAGGCCCAGGCGTAGGCCACCGTGCTATCCCCGCTCACCCGCCCGGCCAGACGCGCCCCGCCGGCGATGTCCTGGCCCTGGAAGAGGCGCTCGGTCCCTTTATGGGTGTAACCCAGGCGCTCTTCCAGGCGGAGGATTTCCTCCCCCAGAACCTGAAAGCGGAAATGGCCGGGTTCGATGGTGCCGGCGTGGACGGGACCCGCGAAGATCTCATGCACGCCGTCGCCGGCCATGGGCACAAAGGCATAACGATCATCCCCGGCGCTGCCGAGATCGCTACCCGGAAAGTCCGCCCGCAGGGGAAACTGATCTTCCGGCCAGGCCTGGTGACGCAGCCAGGGGCGTTGATCCGCCAAACCCTGGGCGCGGATCCCCAGGAGGTCGTACAGGGTCCGCTCCATGCGGTTGGCCGCAGGGAAAAGGGCGGCCAAGGAAGGAGTTTCCGGACTCGTTGCGCTGACCTCCTGCTCGGCCAGGAGGAGGCCCTGTTCAAAGAGAAAGGCGCCATGCACCAAAAAGCACCCTTCCGCCCCGCGGCGATCTTCTCCCCACAGCCCCAGGAGGCGGCCGCCCTGGCCATGAATGGCCTGGCCCAGGGGCAACCACAGGGGTGCGGCGACGCGGCCGGACCACACCGGCGCCGGTCCGGCCCAGCGCCGGAAAGATCCCAATGCCCGCAGTTGTGGACTTGGCATGCGCGCCTCCTTGCTCAGTTCAGGAATGCAGCGGCGTGCTGCATCCATTGCACCAGGATGACCGGGATGAATACCCCGAGCAGCCCCACCAGCGCCAATTGCACGAAAACCGGGAGCATGGTGACCGGCGCCGGGCCGCCATGGGTCCAGGGGGAACGCCCGAAAACCATCCCCTGCAGGCGCGGAAAAATGGCCGCGAAGGCCACGCCCAGGCCCAGCAGCAACAGCGGGGTGGCCCAGGCCTGGGCATGCATAGTGCTGGTGATGATGAGAAATTCGCTGAGGAAGAGTCCGCTGGGGGGCATCCCGAGGATGGCGAGGATCGCCAGCATCATGGCCCAACCCAGGACCGGGCTGTGCTCCAGCAGTCCGTGGATCCGTTGAATCTCGCGGCTGCCCGCCGTCTGCACCGCCTGGCCGACGGAGAAAAAGACCGCCGACTTGGTGAGGCTATGGCTGAGCATATGGAGAATGCCGGCAAAGCTGGCCACGGGTCCACCCACGCCGAAGGCAAAGGTGGCCAGCCCCATGTGCTCCACCGAGGAGTAGGCAAAGAGCCGCTTCACGTCACGTTGGCGCAGCATGGAAAAGGCCGCCACCAGTAGCGAGAGCAGGCCGAAGCCCATGAGCAAGTGCGCCGCGAAATCAGGACCCACGGCGCCGTCCACCAGGACCTTGGTGCGCAGGACGGCATAGAGGGCCACATTGAGCAGCAGCCCCGAGAGCACCGCCGAAACCGAACTGGGACCGCTGGCATGGGCGTCGGGAAGCCAGTTGTGCAAAGGGGCCAGGCCCACCTTGGTGCCGTAGCCCACCAGCACAAAGACGAAGGCGATGGCCATGACATGGGGCTGCAACTGCCCCCGTACCCCATCGAGATGGGTCCAGAGCAGGGCCTGACTGCCGCTGCCCAGGACCCGCTGCGCCGCGAAGTACAGCAGAATGGTGCCAAACAGGGCCATGGCCAGGCCCACGCCGCAGAGAATGAAATATTTCCACGCGGCCTCCAGCCCCTCGGCGGTACGAAATAGGCTGACCAGGAGCACCGTCGCCAGGGTCGCCCCTTCCATAGCCACCCAGAGGATACCCATGCTGTTGGTCAGCAAGGCCAGCAGCATGGTAAAGAGAAAGGTCTGGAACATGACGTGGTAGAGGCGCATGCGCCTCCGGGAAAGCTGCCAGTGCGCCGCCTCCCTGGCCATGTAGCCGCGCGAGAAGAGCGCCGTGCTGAAGCCCACCACCCCGTCGACGAGGACCAGCAGCATACTGAAATCGTCCACCACGAACTGCTCATGGCCGGCCGTAAAGCCGCCCGTCATGGCCACCTGTCCGGCCAGCGCCAGGATGGCGAGCAGGGTGAGGCCGTTCACCGCCACGAAGATCCAGCCGCCCGGCCGCCCGTATCCCCACAACCCGAGCAGGGGGATACCGACAAATGCGCAAGCCAATACCAGTAGAATCAGCATCATTCCTCGCGAATGCGTTCGAGATGGGAGAGATCCATGCTGTCGAAGGTCTCGCGCATCTGGAAAAAGAAGATCCCGAGGATGACAAAGCCGATGAGCGCGTCCAGGGCCACACCGAGTTCGACGATCATGGGCATCCCCAGGGTAGCGCTGGTGGCCGCGAAGAAAAGCCCGTTATCCATGGCGAGAAAGCCCACCACCTGGGAAATGGCCTTGCGGCGGGTGATCATCATCAGGAAGGACAGGAGTACCGCCGCCAGGGCGATGCCCACCATGCCGCGGGTGACGGTGCCCGTCAGGGCGCTGATGGGAGCGGCCAGACCAAAGGCAAAGATCACCAGCACAATGCCCAGCAAGAGCGTGGTGGGGATATTGATCACCGCTTCCACGTCGCCACGGACCTGGAGACGGCGCAGGAGGCGATGCAGGACGGCGGGGATCAGCAGGGCCTTGAGCCCCAGGGTCAGGGCGGCCGAATACCACAGTTCCGTCTGGCCGGTGAGCAGGGCCACCAGGGCCGTGCCCAGGGCAAGGACGAAGCCTTGCCAGGCAAGGAGGTGGATGAGGGTCAGGAGGCGCCGCTGCGCCAGCATGGCAAAGCCGATGAGCAGGAGCAGAGCGGCAAGCAGCTTCAGCACGGACGTCCCCCAAGGAAAAGGGCTATGCCGATCCCCACATAGAGCAGCAGCTTGATCTGCGCCGCCCACTCCACCAGGGCCAGGTGGCGGCCCGAGTATTCGAGGATCATGGCCTCGTGGATCATGGTCAACTCCAGGTGGGTAGCGGGATTGTCCACGGGGATACGGGCATTCTCCGCCAGCAGCACCATGAAAAAAGCGGCTGCGGCAAAGACCATGCTGGGATGCAGGGCGAAGCGCAGGCTCTCCAGATGATCCACAATACTGCTCAGGGAGGTGGAATGGGACAACAGAGAGGCGGTGAACAGGGCGGCCAGCAAGGCTGGCTCCGCCATGGCCGCCACCAGCATCTCCCGGCGCGCCCCCAAGGTGCCGAAGGCGGTGCCGGTATCCATGGCCGCCAGCACCTGAAAGACCCGCGCCAGGGCGAAGAGGCCCACCAGGGCGATGACGTCGGCCGCCGGCGCCAGGGGCAGGGCGATGGCCAGGATGGGAACGATCCCCGCCGCCAGCCACATGGCCGCAAAAAGGAGGTAGGGCGTGGCGCGAAAGAGCCAGGACGTCCCCTCGGCGATGATGGATTCCTTGTGGAAGAGGCGCAGGAGATCCCGGTAAGGCTGCAGGATCCCGGCCGGCCGCCGGTTTTGCAGCAGGGCGCGGGCATTCTGCAGATAGCCGGCGAAGAGCGGCGCCAGCAGGAGCACCAGCAGGGTTTGCAGGACTTGGAAGAGGTTCGCGACCATCATCGCAGCAGCGCCAGGAGCAGGAGCAGGGTCAGGAAGCTGTACAGGAGATACACCGTGATGCGTCCCTGCTGCAGGCGCACCATCTGGGCCGACAGCCAGGCCGCAGTGGCGGCCAGGGGGCGATACAGGTAAGCGGTGACGGGTTCCCCCAACTGCAGACTGAGGCGCGGCGCCGCCGTTGACAATGCTTCCCGGCGCAACTGGAAAACGGGGCGGAAAATGCGCAACAGGGGCTCGACAAAACCCAGGGGGCTATCCTGCATGCGTGCCGTGCGCAACGGAAAGCCGCAGGCCCAGACGCCGGCGCGGCGCAACGGGCGGCCAAAGCGCCACCACACCAGCACAAAGGCGACGCCGAGGGCCAGGGCGATCCCGAAGAGGAAAATGACCGGGCTGTAGCTGGCCCGCTGGGCGGAAACCGGCGTCAGCCACAGCCAGCCCTGCTGCCCGAGGCCTTGCCCCACCATCTCCCGGATCACCGGGTCGAGGAGGCCGATCAGGACGCCCGGGAACAGACCCAGGGCAACGCAGGCCAGGGCGAGAAGGGCCATGGCACCGCGCTCCCAGCGCCCGGTCTCATGGACGGGCAGATGGGCCCGGGGCCTCCCCAGAAAGGAGATGCCGTAAAACTTGACCATGGCATAGGCCGCCAAGGCGGCGGACAGCACCACTCCGGAGGCCGCCAGGGGTAGGACGGCGCTCAGGGTGCTTTGGGGCAGGGAGGGGGCCAGCAAAAAGGCCTGCAGGAGCAGCCACTCGGAAACGAAGCCATTGAGGGGCGGCAGCCCAGCAATGGCCAGCACCCCCACCAGCATGAAAAAGGCCGTCTGGGGCATCCGCTGGATGAGGCCGCCCAGGCGGTCCATGGCCACCGTCCCGGCGGCATGCAGCACACTGCCGCTGCCCAGAAAGAGCAGGCCCTTGAAAAAGGCATGATTCAGGGCGTGATAGAGGGCTGCGATGAGGGCCAGGGCCGCCAATGCATTGAAACCGTGGGCGCGGAAGATCAGCGCCAGACCCATGGCCACCATGATCAGGCCCATGTTTTCAATGGAGGAATACGCCAGCAGCCGCTTCATGTCGGTCTGCGCTGCGGCAAAGAGGACAGCAAAAAGGGCGCTGGCCAGCCCCACCAGCAGAACGAAAGGGCCCCACCAGTCCGCCGCCTGGGGCAAAAAGAGGAAATCCACGCGCAGCATGCCATAGAAGGCCGTCTGCAGCATGGCCCCACTCATGAGGGCGGAAACCGGTGCGGGGGCGGCCGGATGGGCCTCGGGCAACCAGATATGCAAGGGCAGGAGGCCGGCCTTGGCGCCGAAGCCGAAGAAGGTCAGCAAAAACGCCGCCGACGCCCAGAAAGGACTGAGCTGGGCCTGCATCATGGCGGCGAAACTCCCGCCCTGCAGGATCTGCACCCCCGCCAGCACGGCAAAACCCAGGAGGATGGCCAGGGCGCCCAGATGGGCGATGAGAAGATACAGGAAGCCGGCCCGTCGGCTACCCTCCTCCTCATGCTCCGTCACCACCAGAAAATAGGAGGCCACGGCCATGATCTCCCAGGCGACCAAAAAAGTGTAAGCGTTGTCGGCCAGCAGGACCAGCCCCATCCCCAGCAAAAAGCTCTGGTATTGCAGAAAGAGCCGACGCAGGGCGGGCGCCGGCAGCGGCCGGAAATAACCGGTGGCAAAGACCGAGACCGCGGCGGCCAGCAGTCCGAGCAGGATCAGGAAAAAACCCGAGAGGGGATCCAGGCGGAAGGACCAGGGCAGGATGGGGAAGGGGCCGGACACCTGCAGGACGTCGGGTGTGGCCGTCAAGGCCCAGAGGCCCGCGGCGGCGAGGAGCAGACCGCCCATAGTGCTCAGGGGGAAAACCAGGCGGCAGGCCAGGGCCTGCCGCCCGCCCAGGGCGAATCCCAGCAGACCCAAGCCCAGCCAGGAGAGCAGGGCCGCCATGGCCAGATCCAGGGGCAGGGCCGCCATCATTGCGCCACCACGACGAGCAGCGTCGTGGGACCAGCGCTGGCGTTGTGCCAGTTATGGGGCAGGCGCGGGTCGTAGTAAATGGCGTCCCCCGCCCGCAGTTCGCTCACCGTTCCCTGCTGCTCGAAGCGCGCCGCGCCGTGGATGACCATGGCGAACTCCTCCCCTTCGGCGCTGGCGTAGGGATGCTCGCCGCATTCACCGCCCGCTTCCAGGACCATCAGCAGCGGCTGCATCTTTTTGCGCGCCAACCCACGCGCCAAGGGTTCGATGCTGGCGTGGGAGCCGGCACTGTAGACCTTGCGCCGCGCGCCGGCGCGCATCACCAGCGGTACGCCCTCCGTATCCCCTTCATCGAAGAGCGCGGCAATGGGGACCCCCAGGGCCGCACAGATCTTCTCCAGGGTCGCGATGGACGGCGAATTCTGCCCCGCCTCGATCTGCGAAAGGGCACTGGCGGAAACGTCCGCCCGCTCGGCCAGGGCGCGCAGGGACAAGCCCTGCTCCTCGCGCATCTGCCGAATCCTCTCGCTGACCCTCTGCATGGAGGGCAGTGTACGCAAAAACGGACACTATGACAACAATTATGAGCGTCCCCCTTGCGGACATCTCCTCCCCAGCCGGCCCTGATCCGGCCCACGGCCCCGCGTCCGCCTTGGCGCCCCTCTTCCATCATGTCACAATCTAAACAATGACCTCCCCGCCAGCCACGATATCTGCAGCATGAGCCGCAGCCCTCTCCACAGCGTCCTGAAGGTAGGAAGCAACACCATGGTGTCGCGCCTACTGGGTTTTGTGCGCGACGTGATCCTGGCGCGGCTCTTCGGCGCCGGCGAGATGGCCGATGCCTTTTTCGTCGCCTTTCGCGTCCCCAACCTCTTCCGCCGCCTCTTTGGCGAGGGGGCCTTTTCCCAGTCCTTCGTGCCGGTCCTCGGTGAATACCGGACCACCCGCAGCCCCGAGGAAACCCGGGCCTTTGTGGAGGATGTAGCGGGCTGGCTCGCCCTGACCCTGGCCGTGGTAACGGTGGTGGGCATGCTCGCCGCCAGCGTCATCGTCTATGCCATCGCCCCCGGTTTTGCCGACAATCCGGCCAAGTTCACCCTTACGGTGGAACTGCTGCGCATTACCTTTCCCTATCTTTTTTTCATCTCCCTGGTGGCCCTAGCGGGGGGCATCCTCAATACCTACGGGCATTTTACGGTACCCGCCTTCACCCCCGTATTCCTCAATCTCAGCATCATCGCCGCCGCCCTCTGGTGGGCCCCGCACCTGGCCCAGCCGGCGGTCGCCGTAGCGTGGGGGGTCTTTGCCGGCGGCATACTCCAGATTCTTTTCCAGTTGCCCGCCCTGAAACGGGTGGGCCACCTGCACTGGCCGCGCCTGCGTCGCCGCGATCCCGGCGTGCTCAAGGTCCTGCGTCTCATGGGACCGGCCGCCTTTGGCGCCTCGGTGGCGCAGATCAACCTTTTCCTCAACACCATTCTCGCTTCCCTGGTGGGCGCCAATGTCGTTTCCTATCTCTATTATTCGGATCGACTGGTGGAGTTTCCCCTCGGCGTCTTCGGCGTCGCCCTGGGGACGGTGGTGCTGCCCATGCTCTCCCGCCAGGCGGCGGAGCAGTCGCCGCAATTTCGTCATACCCTGGACTGGGCCCTGCGCCTGACCTGGCTCATCGGCCTGCCCGCCACCATCGGCCTGCTGCTGCTGGGCGGGCCGCTGCTCATCAGCCTTTTCCGTTACGGGGCCTACACCGCCCACGATGCCCGGGAAAGCTATCTCAGCCTCCTGGGCTACGGGCTGGGCATCCTCCCCATCATTGCCGCCCGGGTCCTGGCGCCGGCCTTCTACGCCCGGCAGAACACCCGCACACCGGTCAAGTTCGGCATGATCAGCGTTGCCACCAATATGGTCCTCAGCCTCATCCTCGCCTGGCCCCTGCAGCAGCTCGGCCTGGCCTTGGCCACCAGCCTTGCCGCCCTGGTCAACGCCGTCCTGCTGGGGCGACGCCTCTACCACGAAGAGATCTATCGGCCCATGCCGGGCTGGGCCCTCTTCCTGGCCAAGTCCTCGGGGCTGGCCCTGCTCATGGGCCTGCTGCTCTATTATTTCCGCGGCGCCGATCCGCTCTGGCTGGCCCTGTCCATGGGCGAACGCTTCCTCCGCCTGGGGGTGCTCATCCTCCTCGCCGCCCTGGTCTACCTGGCCGGGGCGTGGTTGCTGGGGGTACAGGAAATCCGTGAACTCCTGCAGCGGCGGCTGCCCCATGGCGGATAAGCCCAGGCCAGCACCAGGCGACAGGCCCCTGAGCACCATCCGCATGCCCGGTGACGTGCACGTCTTCACCCTCGCCGAGGCCCGCGCCCTCTTTCCCCTGATCCAGCGCATCACCGCCGCCGCGTACCTGGAACTCCACCCCATCGCCGCCAGCCTCCGCGCGGGAGTCGCCCAGCGTAGCGAACTGGAGCACCTGGAACAGCGTTACGAGGCCATCATCCACCGTTGGGTAGGCAAGATGGAGCGCCTGGGCGTGGTGGTGACCGGGTTATGGCTGGTGGATTTCGACACGGGCGACGGCTACCTGTGCTGGCGCTACCCGGAGGCGGACCTGGGCCATTACCATGGCTACCAGCAGGGTTTCGGGCAACGCCGTCCGGTGCAGGAAGTCATCGCGCAGGAGCACCCTTCCTGGGCCGAAAGTCCGGAGCCATAGGCGGCTTTGCATGCCATCGACCGGAGCCTTGCTGCTAAGCGCATCGGCCCATCTCTCCATGGTTTTTATGACACCAGGCATGGCATAATCCGGGCATGGATATGCTGCTGCTCATGCTCGCCCTCGCCGTCATCCTGCTCGGTGCGGAGGCCTTCACCAATGCCCTCGAACACCTAGGCGATCGCATGGGTATTTCCGAAGGGGTTACGGGGTCCATTTTCGCTGCGGTGGGCACCGCGCTGCCCGAAGCCATGGTGCCCATCGTGGCGGTGTTCGCAGGCGCGCACGGCAACCCGCATCTGGGGGAGGAGGTGGGTGTCGGCGCCATCCTCGGGGCACCCATGATGCTCTCCACCCTCACCCTCTTCCTCATGGCCCTTTTTGCCGCCCAGGGGCGCGGGGTCAAGGGAACCCTGCAGCCGGAACCGACGGGCTTGCGGCGCGATCTGGGCTGGTTCCTGGCCGCCTTCAGCCTCTCGGCGCTGGCTCTTTTCGTACCCCACACCGCCATGCTGGCGCGGGTGGCCATCGGCCTGGCCCTGGTCCTGATGTACTTCCTCTACGTCCTGTCCACCCTGCGCGCCTCCGCGGCCCTGGTGGCCAATGGCCACGGCACCGAAGCCGGCCATCCCCTTTACCTCGGCAGAGTGGGGTTGCCCAGCACCATGCCCGGCATCCTCGTCCAGCTTGCCCTGGGCCTGGCGGCCATCATCATCGGCGCCAAACTCTTTGTCTCGGGCATAGAAAGCCTCTCGGGCTGGCTGGGCATCTCCGCCCTGATTCTCTCGCTGCTGGTGGTGCCCATCGCCACCGAACTGCCCGAAAAGATCAACAGCATCCTGTGGATCCGGCGGCGCAAGGATACCCTTGCCTTTGGCAACATTACCGGTGCCCTGGTCTTCCAGGGCACCCTCCTGCCCGCCATCGGCGTCCTCCTCACCCCCTGGCAACCCTCCCCCCCCGTGCTGCTGGGCATCGGCATCACCCTCCTGGCCAGCGGCTACACCTATCTCCTGGCACGGCACGGCGCGATGCGGCCCTATCATTTCGCCTTCAACGGCCTGTGTTACGGGGCCTATTTTTTCATCCTCGCCTGATGCGCATTCACCCCCACGCCCAAATTTTTGTTACAATCAGTCCACGCCCCGGTAGCTCAGTGGATAGAGCAACCGCCTCCTAAGCGGTAGGTCGACCGTTCGATTCGGTTTCGGGGCACCAAATAAAACAAATAGTTATACGAGAAAACCAGGCACGAAACATCCCTATATTGATTTTTCAGCACAAATGCAGCACACTGCAACTCTAGGGAAGAGTTTCCCAGGGGGGTGCCATGGCGTCTATAACTCAAGTCTTCGATCGGGACAGGGAACATATCGGCTGGCGCGCTCAGGTTCGGCGCAAGGGCTATCCGGCACAGTACCAGACCTTCAGGACCCGGCGGGAAGCCGAGGCGTGGGCGGCAGTGGTCGAGAGCGAAATGACCCGCGGCGTGTTCATCTCCCGTTCCGAGTCAGAAAACACGATGCTCAAGGACTTGCTGGCGCGGTACGAAAGGGAGATTCTGCCTACAAAGAAGTCACAACAGTCTGTTCGGTCAGTCATCAGCATCATCAATCGCCATCTCGGAGAATATGCCGTAGCCAGTATTACTTCGACCGTGCTGGCGAAGTATCGCGACACCCGTCTCGGCACGGGGTTATCCAGCCAAACAGTACGGCACGAAATCTCACTACTGTCCCGCGTGTTCAATGTCGCCATGAAGGAATGGGGCATGGCCCTGCCCATGGGGAACCCGACATTGCAAATCCGCATGCCTGCGCAGTCCAAGGCCCGCGACCGCCGCCTCGTTGGAGACGAAGAGAGCCTGCTTCTCAAAGCCTGTGGTGAAGCAAAAAATCCGTGGTTGTGTCCTGTCGTGATCTTCGGCATAGAAACCGCAATGAGAGCCGGAGAAATGCTGGAAACATGGAAGGAAAAAGAGGGCGTTCGACAGAAAGTGAGCGATGGGCTCCTTTGGAAAAACGTTGACATGCGACGCAAGGTGGCACACTTGCCGGAGACAAAAAATGGCCACGCAAGAGATGTCCCGCTATCACGCCGAGCACTGGAACTCCTTGCTTCCCTGCCCAAGAACATGGACGGTCGCGTATTCGGCACCACCTATGAAGGCATCCACCAATCCTATGTTAGGGCATGCAGACGCGCGGGCATCCAGGATCTGCGGTTTCATGATTTAAGGCATGAAGCGACCAGCCGTCTCTTCGAAAAAGGATTGAGGGAAATGCAGGTGGCCGCCATCACTGGCCACCGCACGCTTCAGATGTTGAAACGATACACCCACCTGCGCGCAGAGGATCTGGTCGAGCTTTTGGGATAACATCCTGCGGTGTGCGGACTGGACAGCCACATCCCCCACCCACGCAAACCACCCTTACGCCGTGGACTGGTTTTTAGCAGTTTTTCTGGTGCCAACCCTGTGATAGCATAACAAGACACCCTCTTGTTATGTCCTGATGCCATGGCCACTCGTCCCTACCCCATATCCGTCCCGGAACTCAAAGATCTGCTGACGCTCTCTCCACTGAGTCTCACGGAGATCGCCCGCCGCTTCAAGCTCAGCCGATCCAACCTCATGGGGCTCCTGGGCGGCACACGGACCATCAGCGATCAGACCTTGGAGCGTTTTCTGGGTTGGATCGGCGCAACAAGGAGCGGCGCGCATCTCGCTCTCCTTCCCGGCCTGCATTTTTGGCAGGTCACCTCCAACGCCGAGTTCGAAGCCCTGGAACGGGCCGCGACAACCGTG